>Ga0315310_10000665_pt1 | contig 22055 bp, 18 predicted proteins | sample TDP5_MG_FD_203630 | JGI IMG/M metagenome (GOLD analysis project Ga0315310, IMG submission 203630) | Freshwater sediment microbial communities from Lake Towuti, South Sulawesi, Indonesia - TDP5 | ecosystem: Environmental > Aquatic > Freshwater > Lake > Sediment | place: Indonesia: South Sulawesi...
ATGATCACGCCTAAGGGTGAGAAAAAGGCACTCGTGAGGCTCCATCCCGATTATAAAGCAGTGGATGTAGCGATTAAACTTGGTATTCTATAAGAGGTGAACTCTGTGGGTAAGCGAATTCGTGTACAAAGACGTGGCAGGGGGACTCCCACCTTTCGGGCGCCCACCCATCGGAGGATCGCTCCGGTTCAGTATCCTACCTTGTCGAAGGATAAGCAGGAGGAAGGCCTTCAAGGTCAGGTGATGGAGATTCTTCATGAGTCGGGTAGGGGCACCCCTCTGGCTCCGGTGAAACTGGAGACTGGTGAAACCTACTACACGGTAGTTCCAGAAGGGGTTTATGAGGGCCAGTCAATACGGATTGGAAATAATGCCTCCGTGGACATCGGCAACGTGCTTCCCTTGGGCAAGATTCCAGAGGGTACCATGATATGCAATATCGAGCTTTCACCAAGCGATGGAGGTAAGATCGCGCGTTCTTCCGGGTCCTATGCAACGGTGGTGGCGCACACACCTGAGGGGACCATCATAAGGCTTCCTTCCGGGAAGACCCGATACCTCAACGATCTTTGTCGAGCAACCGTCGGCGTGGTCTCTGGGGCGGGACGTGTGGATAAGCCGTTTCTCAAGGCGGGTGTCAAGTTCCATTGGAAGCGAGCAAAGGGGCAGGTGTATCCACGAACACGAGGCGTCGCCATGGTGGCCGCGGCACATCCTTACGGAAGCAGCAAGAGGAGTGCAAGAAAAGTCACAACGGTGTCACGTCATGCTCCACCCGGGAAAAAAGTGGGCTTAATTGCGGCGCGAAGTGCTGGCCGCAAACGAAAAGGAAGAAAGAGGTAGAGTAAAGTAAACAGCCCCTTTACTTACCATCCTCACCTAATCCTATGCATGCATCTTTTCCGTGCCTTAAAAGACTACGATGTATACTGTAGAGCAATCCGTTTAACCGTTTACTTCACGGTTTTAAAGCTAAGAGAGTAGGATGACCTTTGCGTTCACGAGTGCAGCGGTTTTTTCGTTGCGAAGCTTTTGAGAGAAGCTGTTCACCAAAGACGTTTTATGTATGGTGGAAAGTAATTTAATGTTGAAACTAAAACATCAAGAAGGTGATTGGTGTGGGTGTAACTAGGGACTTAGCCAATTTCGTTTTGGATACAAACTTTGATGATCTTGAGGAGGAAGTTATAGAACACGCAAAGGTTTGCATCCTAGATTGGCTTGGCGCGGCGCTAGCTGGATCTCTCGAACCTCCAGCTAAGATAATTACTTCCATAATAAGGGAGATGGGGGAAAGGAAAGAGTCTACAATCATCGGCACCCGTATTGGAACTTCGTGTACCAATGCCGCGTTAGCCAATGGCATAATGGGACACACCATTGAGTTAGATGACATCCATGAGGAGTCCATAATTCATCCAGCTGCACCCGTCGTCCCCGCGGCCTTAGCTGTTGCAGAGCACAATGGCGCCAGCGGCAAGGACCTAATAACATCCATTGTATTAGGCTACGAGGTTGAAATAAGAATCGGAATGGCCGTGATGCCGTCTCACTACCAATACTGGCATATGACAGGTACCTGTGGTACTTTTGGGGCTGCCGTGGCTGCTGGAAAGATTCTAGGCTTAAATAGAGAAGAAATGGTTCATGCATTAGGAATCGCTGGCACGCAAGCATCTGGCTTAATCGAGGTCTTCGGAACAATGAGTAAACCGCTTAATGCGGGGAGAGCCGCCCTAAGTGGAGTTATGGCTGCGTTGCTAGCCCAAAGGGGTTTCACCAGTTCAAGCACAATACTTGAGGCAAAGAAGGGATACTGCCAAGCCACTTCGAGGAAGTATGACCTTAGCAAGATAAGTGAAAATCTGGGAGCAAGATTCGAAATAATGAATAACATCTTTAAGCGTCATGCCTCGTGTGGTCATACACATGGCGCCATCGATGCCCTGCTTGACCTAGCTAGAAAATACGATACAAAACCTGACGATGTAGAGGAAATACTGGTGGGAACCTACCCGATAGCTGTGGAGATCGTGGGAAAAAACCCTGAGCCAAAAACGGGTTCCGAGGGGAAGTTTAGTCTCCCATACTGTTTAGCCGCAGCATTAATCTGTGGGAAGCTAGGTTTAGCAGAGTTTTCTAAGGAAAGGTTAATGGACCCTAAGATCCTTGAACTCTCCAAAAAGGTTAGGGTGGAAGTCGACAAAGAATTTGTTGGTGCTCAGTTGGGATGTGCAAGGGTGACGTTACGCACCGTAGACGGAAGGAGTCTTTCTTGTCGTGTGGATGTGCCTAAGGGTTATCCAAAGAACCCATTAACCAAAGCAGAGCTAGAAGAAAAGTTTAGAAGCCTCGCATCCATTGTGTTGTCAAGCGAGCAAGTTGAGAAAATCATCATAACGTTGAAGAAGCTAAATGAACTCGATAACGTACGGTTTTTAACTGCCTTACTTCAAGGGCAATGAAAAGTGACCTAACTTTCTAAACCAAAAGAACAGGGATCTGGACGAAAATTGTCTGCTACAACCTCATCTGAACGATTAGAATGAGCTACAGATTTTGAGCCAACCCCTAGATTTCAGAATCCAATTAAGAAAGTTCCTTAAAATCTTAACTAAACATGAGCATTTTGACATAACCCCTCTCTCAACTACATCATACTTTTCATGCGAGTCGTTAAAGGGCGGTAAGGCTATACATCAGAAGAGTTTTCACGGTAGCACATGATTATTCATTGCTTCTCTTTGACTCCTAAAAAAGATACTTCACGCTTCCATCAGAGTAGACTCTTGCGCCACCACGTCTGGCGGTCCAGCAGTGAAAGTTTATGGCCACAGGACATATAGCCGTATGCGTGCTAGCCGTTTCTATCTTTACCGCGAGAGAGGTGGTGTCGCCACCAATACCTGCTGGGCCTATTCCGAGAGAGTTCACCATTTTAAGTAGCTCTTTCTCTAGCGCAGCCAGTTCCTCATCAGGGTTGTCGTCGGTCCACTTTCTTACGCTAACGGCTCTTCTACTTAACTTAGCAGCGTAATGTATCTGTCCGCCAATTCCTACTCCGATCGCCACAGGTGGGCAAGGGACCCCGCCAGCCTTGATGGTGCTCTCTAGAATAAGCCTCTTTATGCCCATACCCTGCTTACCTACCTGCTCAGGTGTGAGAACCTTTAACACGTTAGCTAGCTCCGCACCACATCCCTTAAAACTTATGATAAACTCTGCATAGCCGGCTTGAGGCATGTACTCTATCTCCACGTCTGGCACTCCCCTCCCCGAGTTGTCGCCGGGATTTTCCCTCGTTATTGGGTGTACCATGCTGGGTCTTAGATAGCCAGCCTTCGTTGCCTCTATGACAGCCTTTTGAAACACCCTTTGGATCTCTGCTTCTAGTTTTATGCTGCCGCCCAGAGTCGCGTAGACCACCGGATAACCTGGCGACTGGCAGACGGGCTTGTTCTCGGCCGTGGCGAGTTCCGCGTTGAGTATCATCGCCTTCAGAATATTCCTAGCAACTGTATTCCGCTCCTTTGTATAAGCTTCTCTTAGTAGTTCCATGGCGTCTGGGGCTATTCTTGTACAGCTTATCCTTACGAGTTCTGCCGCTATTCCAAGCAGGGTTTTTTCATCGATTACCTTCATGGCGCTGCCACCTACTTCTCACCTATAATTTCCCGCATGTTAGCTAGGGCTCTTTCTTCGACTTCCCTGAATATGTTATTGCCTTGAGAATCCATGGCTACGATTAGTGGCCCCAACTCTGTAACTTCAAGAACCCATATGGCTTCGGGGACCCCTAAATCTAGCCAGTGAACCGCTAAGATCCTTTGCACCAACTTTGCCAGTATAACTGCGCAACCCGGCGGCGCCAGGAGATAGACTCCGTAGTAATCCACCAGTGCCCGTTGTGTTCCCTCACCCATGCCTCCTTTGCCTATTATCGCCTTTACACCAAGTTTTTTGAATAAGGCCTCGGAGAAGGGTTCCATTCGCGTGCTGGTGGTTGGTCCTATAACCGTGACTTCCCATTCTCGATTCTTCTCGCTTACTATCGGACCCGCATGAAATATCACTGCGCCATTAAAGTCCTCGGGGAGCGGCTTCCCCTCCCATAAACGCTCCATCATTCTAAGGTGGGCCATATCTCTGGCAGTGTAGAGCACACCACTGAGGTAGACAATATCACCGATTCGCAGGTCAGCAATATCTTCTTTCCTTAGAGGCGTGGTTAAATGCGCTTCTTTAGACAAGGCGCACCACGCTAAAATAATTAAGGTAAAAATGTATCTAAAGCTTTAGATAAAAATCTCAATAATAGAAGTAGCAGACTTGTAGCAAAGTAACTTCCCAAAATTCGCAAAAGCTGTTCTCAAAAACCCTTGGCGCGTGCTGGGCTATTCGAAGCAGGTCTCATCTGCGTAACCTCTTAGTTCTTTCTATATATGACTCTGCGGAGAATCGTATGTATTTTATTTCGTCCTCAGTTGCATTTCTAACTGGTTTACCAGGTATTCCATGAACAATAACACCCCGCGGAATCTCATGGTTTTCAGGGATGAGAGATCCCGCATCAATTATTGAATCGGATCGTATGACAGTGTTATCTAACACTATTGCCCCGTGGCTAATTAGCACATTATTCTCAATCGTAGCGCCATGAATTATTGCTCCATGACATATGGTGACATAGTCACCGATGACCGTTTTCCTTCCATGTATGACAACGTTCTCTTGAACGTTCGTCCATCTGCCAATCATCACTTTACCAGCATCTCCTCTTATAACAGCTCCTGGCCAAATACTGGTGCCTTCTCCGATCTCAACATCACCAATGATCGTGGCCTTGGGATCCAAGTACGCACTTAAATGAATTCGAGGGCTCTTCCCATTAAATTCTATAATGTCCAAGCCATAATTCCCCTTGACTGAATGTGCTAGCTTCCTATCTTCTTCATATTTTTTGCGGATGCATGTTAATGTAATTGGAAAGTAACGAACCAAACTAGCTAGGTTAAGGAATACATCGTTATTGAGAGGACCTTGGCGTTCACAGGTAAATATCTTGACCTGGCGCTTATAGCGCATAAGGGTTAGGAACTATGGAGGGAAATGTCAATGAACAGGGCGAAATATACGTTGCATTTGAAGCCTTAGCTAATATTTTTTCGGCTAAGGTCATGCCAAGTTTTGCACTCACACATTCTAGGAAAAATTTTGAAAATTTTATAATTTTATCCCTTAGGCGCTAAACCCCTTTTCTCCTTTTCATTTATGGCTTTACAAGCCAAAATAAGTTCCTTAGCCATTTTATAAGTAGCATAATCAATCATTCTTCCCTCTAGGGATGCTGCTCCCAGCCCTCGAGCCGCTGCTTCTTCATAGGTCTTAATGACCTTCTCGGCGTAATTAACATCTTCCAAGGAAGGTGTGAAGATTTGATTAACAAAGCTGATGTGCTTTGGGTGAATCACCATCTTACCCTTAAACCCGAGTTGAAGGGCGATCTTCGATTCCCGAATTAATCCCTCCTCATCTATAATAAGCCCAAGGAATGGTGTATCTATCGCCAAAACTCCAGCAGCTCTGGCAGCGATTGATATTTGCGATCTAGCGTAAAGCAGCTCCGTTTCATCCGCGGACATTGTGGCGTAGCTTCGTCCCAAATCTCTAAGAAAGTCGGCAGCACCAAAGCTTAAAGCAATAACACGTTTACTTGAGACGGCGATCTCGTGAGCATTTAAAACCCCTTTCGCCGTCTCTAATGTGGGGATTATGACCAAAGTGTGGGGTTTTAATCCCTCTTCCTTCTCTTCCTCCTCAATCCATTTATCCAATTGAATAATTTCTTCCTTTGACTCAGCCTTTGGGAGCATAATGCCGTCAAGCCCTTCGCAGGCAACAGCTTTAATGTCCTCAGCGGTTAAGCCAGTCGCCATACCGTTCACTCTGACGAATACATCAACACCCTCAGCCTTAATCAGATTTATAGAGTCTCTGGCGAAAACCCTGGCTGTCTCCTTCTCCCCAACGGGTACAGCGTCTTCCAAATCTATTATGACCGCGTCAGCACCCTCCTTACCAGAGCCCATAAGCATTCTCCAGCTGTTCCCGGGAACGAAAAGCATCGATCTTAAAACCCTTGGGACAGACATAAACACTTCCTCTCATCAATGCTTAATGAGTTGTGATAAGACATAGCCAATTTCTTCAGGTTTATCAACCACTTGAACCCCAGCCTTTTTCAGGGCTTTTATTTTGCTTTCAGCTGAACCCCGTCCGCGTTCAACAATGGCGCTGGCATGCGAATATCGAATACCAGACGGGAGTCTTGCACCTGCAATGTAAGCCACAAGGGGCTTCGTGAACCTACCTTCCTGAATAACCTCAGCCGCTTCTTCTTCCTGAATCGTGCCGATTTCTCCGAAAAGCGCAACAGCATCGGTCTCAAGATCCTCTTGAAACAGGCTCAAAAGTTCGGCCTCCGTTAAACCAACTATAGCTTCAGCTCCAACATGGATAGCTGTGCTGATACCTAAACCACTTTGAGAAATGTTCCAAGAGATGGTCGTTGTCTGCCCACCACTTCGGGAAATAACACCTACTCGTCCAGGCTTGTATGCTTCCTCAGCCAACTCCAGCGAGCCCCCGATCCAGCCTATCACAGCCCTTCCAGGACTTATGACCCCGAAGGAACCCGGTCCCACGATTTTAACATCTTTCCGCCTAGCATATGTGATCATTTCCAAAATATCGTGTAGAGGAACGCGTTCAACTGGCATGACTATCGTTTTTATACCCGCTTCGATGGCTTCTAAAAAGGCGCCTTTAACAATGTCGCCTGGAACAGTGATTAGTGACGCATCCATAGGTCCATGTTCCCCTATTGCCTCTGCCACCGTGTTATAAACTGGAATACCCCATACTCTTTCACCTTGACGCCCAGGAGTAACGCCGGCTACAACATTTGTGCCATATTCTAGCATGTACCTAGTGGCGAAGGAGCCTGTCCGTCCAGTGATTCCTTGCACTAATACCTTTGTTTTCTCATCTACGAGTATTGCCATATTGAATGTCTCCTCATGTGGGTAAGCAAGCCTTCTTCCGATATTCCTCAAGCCCGAAGAGTGGAAGGGTGATTTTGATAACGTTGTTTCCATGAAGCTCACAGTTTATCTCACAGGCGAGACACTCGTTGCAGAGACGTGGAACCTCTTCATGACTAACAGCCAGCGTCGGTTTGCCTCCCTCAATTTTTAAAACCCCTCTTCCATAAAGCCTACAGGCCTTCACACAAACGAAACGGCACTTAGGTGCATTACATTTACTTAAATCAATTGAGACCTCGCCTGTCCTAAACGTGAACTTAAACATTTGCTCTGGCTGCCCCACTTAGCCCACCTTCCCCGCTCTTCGATATTCCTTCATCATCGCCTCAAAACGGTCAGCGATGAACTCAGTTCTGTAAACGTGTTCCCTTCCATAAAGCTCCAGCGTTATTGGCAAATCCTTTAAGCCTTCCCTGATGATTTCATGAGTCTCTTGCTCCTTGTTCCCAGCTATCAAAATTAAAACAGGAAAACCCAGCTTGTTCTTTAAGTCTTCCCTAAGCGCCTTCACAATGGCGTGGCCATGGTGCCACTGCTCCTGACTCGCGATAACAGACCCCATCATAACATAGCCCTCAATCTTGGGCTGGGATAAAATGGTTTTGATAACTCTGTATACTTTTGAGGCAGGAGGGTCACCGCTGGTGTCGGCATAGTTGGCAAGCTTGAATCCTCTCCGGAGAAGGGCATCTGCGGCCAACATTGCTCCTCCACCGCCGATGCCGTGGAAACCAATATAGCCCTTCTCCTTAATTTCAGGCACCAATTGCGTGAAGTAGCCTGTTCCTCGATAGTCTCCCTCTTCTATCTTCCAAGCTATCTTCTCTAACTCTGTCGGTGATCTGTCCATGTCGCGAGGAACTTCAATTCCAAACTCGGGGTGGCGATGCACAGAATTGTCATCGATTGTGACGCGGCAATCCAACGCCACTATCTTCTGATCCCTTCTCAAGACGAGTGGGTTTATCTCCGCCGTTCGAGCATCCCATCTTTTAAATAAATCATACAGGCTGCATAAAATGGTGCTTATTACATCCATTGAAAAGGTTGGTACATCAAGTTTTGATAGAAGTTTAAGGGCATCAGATTTTTTAAATCCTTCTAGATAGGGGATTATAACACTGACTACTTTCTCAGGATGCTCCTTAGCCACTTCCTCGATATCTACACCGCCCTCAACACTAAACATCACTACAGGAGCCTTAACCTTATACGAATCATTGACAATTACTCCCGCGTAGTATTCTTTGTCGATGTCCAATTTTTCTTCAACCAAAACTTTCTCAACTTTGAGACCCTTAATTTCAGCACCTAGAATTTCTTCCGCGGCTTCTTTCGCTGCATTTGGGTTCTCCGCGAACTTTATGCCACCAGCCTTAAAACGGCCGGTCGCCCAGATCTGTGCCTTAATTACAACGGGCTTACCAATTTTTTCAGCTATTTTCTCCGCCTCTTCCGGCGTAGATACCGCGCCGCCTTCAGGAACGGGAACCCCTGGAATTTTAAGTAGCTGCTTCCCTTGGTATTCATACAGCTTAACCATAGCTTAGTCCTCTCCTAAGAAAAAAGTGATGTATCTCTATGGATAAATCGGTTGCGGTTTCGTATAAATCTATACGAAGCTGACAAAGCAGAATGAACAACAACTCTTAAAGGCTTTAATGCGTGTCCTCTAACCCTCTTAAGAAGATTATTAAAGTTTGTATTCGCAACGAAACTTGCTAAGTCTTTTGTTATACTCATGTAGGACACTCTCTTGAGTTTAGTTCTAACCTTAAATTACTTCACCAAGCGACGTAATCATGTCACATCTTTCTTTGCCTAGCACTCTGGCTGCTTCAGGTCCCATAACCGCTATAAGTAGGAGTTCGGTTAAATCTATATTCCGTATAGAGTACCTCTTCGTTTCTGCCGCGTCCGCGAACTCGAAGTAACAAAACGGGCATGCATGAACTACAACATTTACGTCTTTGGGCACGTCCATCGCCATTCTATAGGCGGCAACCTCCCTCGCCACCTCTCTATAGCCGGATCTAACTCCGCCGCCTGCACCACAGCACCTGGAGTTTTCCTTAATTCTATCATTAAGCATTTCTTCGAGGTTACAGCCTATAGCCTTTATGCAATCTCTTGGCGGATCATAAACACCGACATGCTTACCTAAATGGCATGGATCGTGATATGTAACGGGTAGGTTAATGGTATATTTTGGCGTTAGTTTTCCTTCGCTTATGTATTCCGCAAATAACTCAGATGCGTGGTGCACTGGTGTTCCTAGATTCATGCCCAACTTTTCTGGGTAATCTACTTTAAATGTCCTAAAGCACCCAGCACATGAAGTCACTATTGCGTCGAAGTTGTATTCATCCACCATTTTCTTCAGGTATAGTGCAAACTGTTGAGTGAGGTCCATGGCCCCTAGCCTAACGAAAACTGAGCCGCAGTCCCTCTCGTGGGGTCCCAGTATTGTGAAGTCAGCCCCTGCTAATCTGAGTAAGGTTGCTGTTGACCGCGCTACCACTTGCTCACGCCAGCTCGCCATGCAACCAACAAAGTATAAAATCTTGGTGCCCTTCTGGGCTACCGGCACCTTCAAGTCTTTGGCCCAGTCAGCTCTCGTCTCGTTAAGCTCAAATAGCGGGTTATAGCCCTTCTTCAATTCCTCCATTATCGCTCTATGTCCGTCTCTAAGTAGGTTACGCTTGTTATAAGCCAGATACCTCATTTTGCCTACGGCCTTCTCTGGTATGTCTATTTCTTTGGGGCAGACATCTTTGCAGGTTGCGCATTGTGTGCAGGCGTTTAGGCCTTCAAGAAAGGCAGCTAATAAGTGGTCGAAGGCATCCCGCTTATCGAGGGAGAGTCTGGCTAATTGGCTCATAACTGTTGGTCCGCCGTAGACGTCCCAAGCAACTTGAACCACGGGGCACATTGCCACGCAGGACCAGCACTCAATGCACTCCCTCATCGGCTTGACATCTTCCACCTCGTATGGATAGATGACCTCTGGTTTTTTAGGCGGTTTGGTTCGATGCATATATGGATTAACCTTTAGGAGCCTCTTGTACCCCTTTTCAACGTCCACAACCAGATCTTTAATCACGGGGAATATGGTCAAAGGTGAAACTATAATCTCGTCCGTGCCAGTTGGGGTAAGCGTTTGACACGCAAGCCCAGCCTTATTATCGATCATGATCGCACAGGATCCGCATTGCCCTGCTCGACATTCCCAGCGGTACGCTAAGCTGCCATCATAGTTGTCATGTATATAATTGAGTAAATCCAATATGCGCATTCCTTCAACGTAAGGAACCTTATATGTCTCATAGCGTGGCTGAATATCCTTTGTGGGGTTGAAGCGAAAAACCCTCATCATTTTAAACTTTTCCATTTTCTCACCCAAAGATTTACGCAGGTGGTTTAAGCTTGGTTATCGTCACGGGCTCAAACTTTTGCTTAAGGGTTCCGCCATCAAGATACCACACAATATGCTTTAACCAATTAACATTATCAGTTTCAGGACAGTCCAATCGATAATGGGCTCCACGACTTTCGGTTCTCATGATAGCGCTTTGCAATAATAGTTCTGCCACGCGCACCAGATTTACGTTTTCAAGGGCCTCAACCAGCTCCCTATTAAATTGAAGAGTGTCCTGCTCAGTTACGACCATTTTTGGCAAGATTTTCGCCTTTACATCCTCTATCTCAATTAAGGCCTTAGAAAGTCCCTCACCACTTCTAACGATTCCAGCATACTCTTCCATGATCTTATTTAACTGCCTACGGGTTTCGATCGGGCGTATTCCATCCGGCTTTTCAGCAAGCAGACTCAATATCCTCTCTTGCTCTTGAGCAACCTGTTTCGTGTCAACTGGTGATGTGGATTCCTCCTCTATGGCTAAGAGCGCAGCGTATTCTCCTGCACGTTTACCAAAAACCTGTATATCACTTAAGGAATTCCCCCCAAGCCTGTTACCCCCCTGAACGCCACTTGCTTCCTCACCCGCTGCGTAGAGCCCTTTAAGCGTGGTCTCAGTCCCGATGTTTATCTTGACCCCGCCCATATAGTAGTGGGCAGATGGGGCAACTTCCATGGGTTCCTTCGTCATATCCACGCCTGCTAGAAAGAATTGCTTATACATTGTCTTCAATCTTTCCTTAATTATCTCCGGCGGCACATGAGTTATGCTAAGATACACCCCTCCATGTGGTGTTCCGCGGCCTTCCGAAATTTCTCTCCATATGGACCGGGAAACAACATCCCTTGGCGCCAACTCCAACATTTTATGATAACACTCCATAAAGCGCTCACCTTTGATATTGAGCAGAATTCCACCCTCCCCTCTTACTGCCTCAGTAACCAAGATTCCCTTACATGAGGGAGGCCACACCATGCTTGTTGGATGAAATTGGTACATCTCCATATCCTTCAGCTCGGCCCCGGCATCAAGTGCTAAAATCTTGCCATCGCCAGTGGCTGACGACGGGTTTGTGGTTGTTTCATACATTCTTCCTGCCCCACCTGTTGCAAGTACTATCGCTTTTGATCGGAACACAATAAAACCGCCTCTTTTTATATTGAAGGCTACTGCCCCGGCGACTCGCCTTCCGGAAGTAAGCAGTTTGCTGACGAAGATCTCCTCCATAACTGTTATGCCCCTCCTTCTGACTTCATCGATGAGGGCAGCCATTAACTCATGACCCGTATAATCAGAGACGAAGCAGGTTCTTGGGTAGGTATGTCCCGCCATCTTCTTCTGCATAAGCTTTCCGTTGGGGGTTCTATCAAAAACCCCTCCAAACTCCTCAAGATCGTAAATCCTTTCGGGAGCCTCCTTCACCAACGCCTCCACTAAGTCTTGATCATTAAGCCAAGCCCCACCCTGGATTGTGTCTAAAAAGTGCACTTCCCAGTTGTCTTTAGGTTCAACGTTTCCAAGAGCCGCGTTATAACCGCCCTCGGCCATTACCGTGTGGGCTTTACCGAGTAGCTCCTTCCCCACCACGATTACATCCACATTATATTTCGAAGCCTCGATGGCAGCCCTAAGTCCGGCCCCTCCAGCCCCTATGACTAGGACATCTGTTTCGATTCCTTCATAAAACAGTCTTCCATCCCTTCACATTAGTTACCGTTTTTAATATTTTCGCACTTTCTCCTAATCTCTCTGTTTGGAGAGTTAAAAACATAACTAACCTTAATCATCGCTTATCTTTCATTAGGGTTTCACTTAGTTATACCTATTTGTTTATATATCTTTTCCTTGGTTTGCTTAACTTGTTTCATTATATCATTGTATAGGTTGTTTCCATGAGAGTCGATAGCCACTATAAGGGGGCCAAAATCTTCGACATCAAAGACCCAAACGGCTTCGGGCATGCCGAGGTCAAGCCATTCCACCCTCTCCACTTTTCTGATTGACTTCGCGGCCAACACCGCTGTTCCTCCTGTGAAGGCGCAGTAAACCGCACCAAAATTTTTCATGCCTTCCGTTGTTTTTGGTCCCATGCCACCCTTGCCGATAACAACTCTAACGTTAAAGTTCTTCATAAACTCGTCTTCAAAGAGCTCCATTCGCGTACTTGTCGTCGGACCCGCCGCCACAACCTTCCATTCTTCATTAACTCTCTTTACTATGGGACCACAATGATACAAGATCAATCCGCTTAGATCTATCGGAAGCTTCTTCCCCTCCCGGTAATATTCTGATGCTCTACGATGCGCCTCATCCCTCGCGGTGAACATTGTCCCAGTAACATAGATGATGTCTCCAACCTTCAGCTTCCTAACATCCGCCTCCCAAATGGGAGTTTTTAAATGGTACTCGGTCATCTCACTCACTCCCTTTATGGGTTAAATACTCCACTCGCCCATCAGGCCAGATTCTGGCGGAAGCCTTTCTCGCAGCCCAGCACTGCACAATAACCCCCACTGGAAGGGCAGCTGTGTGCGTATGCGCATATTCCACATTTACTCCAAGGACGGTTGTTTTTCCACCCAACCCCATAGGACCGATGCCAGTTTCATTCACGAGTTTAAGCAGTTCCTCCTCAAGCATAGCGACCTTAGGATCTTCATGGCGTTTATCTACGGGTCTTAAAACAGCCTTTCTCGCAAGTTTCATCACGCTGTCAGCACCCCCGCCAACCCCGATGCCTAGGATCACTGGCGGGCAAGGTCTAGCCCCAGCTGTGATAATCGTATCAATGACGAATTTCTTCAATCCTCTAATACCCTCGCCAGGGGTAAGCATCGTTAATGTGGACATCATTTCGGATCCAAAACCCTTGGGGAGTGCCGTTAACTCTAGGGTGTCGCCGGCGAAAACCTCCCAGTCAATGTAGGGTGCGTACTCACCAGTGTTATCTCCACTATTTTCTCTAGTAAAGGGGTGGACAGCATTTGGTCGTAAAGGAATAGTTTCAGTTGCCCTCTTTACGGCTTCTCTTAAAATCTGAGTCAACTTGGCAATGATTGGAAAGTCGCTTCCCACCCTCAAATAGAACATCTGTATCCCCGTGTCTTGGCATATTGGAGTTTCCATTTTCTCTGCCATGTCTACGTTTTTTAAAATGGCGTCTAACTGCGTCCTCGCCACATCACTTGTCTCCTCCTCTCTCGCCCTCGCTAAGGCGTGTTTAACATCAGGTGAAAGTTGCGTAACGGCTAGTTTTAGGAGGTTAACGATTGCATCCATAACTACGATTTCAAGCGTCACCGTTAAACACCCTTATCTTTTTTGTTTGACAGTATTTTACTCATTTTTGTTTTTAACTTTAGAGTTTTTCATCCTTTAGGATCTCGCACGAGAAAGTTAACATGCTGAAGATAAATATTTAAGAATTTTTATTCTTTATAATTTATTTTACTACATGCCTATCAAATTATCACAAGTATGGCTCATGGATGCAGAATGGCGCGCGCTAAATATTTTAATTCAAAATTTTAAATACCTAAATGGGTCGAGGACCATGTGTTTCGTTCGTGACGTCTTAGATACAGATGTTCTTATAATAGGAGCTGGTGCAGCCGGTGAAAGGGCAGCTATCGAGGCCGATGAAAAAGGTGCAGTTGTCACAATAGTTGCTAAAGGCAGGTTTCCGTCTGGATGTAGTTCTATTGCGATGGGAGCAATGCAGGTTGCCTGCGGGACTGGTGACAGCATTGATGTTCACTTCAGGGATACCATTATAGGAGGTGCGTATCTGAACAATCAAAAGTTGGTCAGGGTGATGGTTAACGAAGCTCCACAAAGGGTCAAGGATCTTGAAGAATATGGAACGGAAATCATAAGGGAGAATGGAAAGTATAAGTTATTCCCTTTTCCAGGCTGCACGTATCCACGTGCCGTCTTGACGAGCGGACCATATCAAGGCGGCTTTATAGAAGGGCTTGTTGAAGAAGTGAAACGACTGGGAATCGAAATCTTTGAGGATACGATGATAACGGAGTTGTTAATACAAAATGGTACGGCGGTTGGAGCCATAGGGATACATCTCCCAACAGGAAATTTTTTAATTTTTAAGTCTAGATCGACGATGTTAACTTCAGGTGGTGCGGGGCAATTATATCCATTAACAACTAACCCGGCTGATGTAACTGGAGATGGCTACGCGATGGCTTACAGATCGGGAGCTAAATTGATGGATATGGAATTTATACAAAGCAGGGCTTGCATCGTTTATCCCAGCGCCCTCGGGGGACAGCCTCCACCAGGTGATGGGTTAGTAACAATCGGAGGCAGATTCTATAATGCCCTTGGTGAGCGATACATGAAAAAATACGATCCAATTAACATGGAAAGAGTAACCCGTGACTTAATGATGATTTATGCTCATAAAGAGATCAAAGCGGGTAAAGGAACCGCGCGTGGGGGTGTTTACAATGACCTTTCAGGCGTCCCTGAGGAGGAATTGAAGCATTTCAGTAAGTTTTTAATTGCTTGCAAGGCTGAAAACATTGATCCCCGCTGGCAACCTATTGAATGGGCCCCCGGTGTTCACCATTTCATGGGCGGCCTTAGAATTAACGAGAAATGTGAGACCAATGTTTCCGGTCTTTACGCCGCTGGCGAAGCCGCTGCAGGAATTCATGGTGCTAATAGGCTTGCTGGAAATGCATTAACTGAAACTCAAGTATTCGGAGCCAGGGCCGGTAAATTTGCAGCGGAGAGAGCTTTATCAATTTCTTCGCCTAAGATCAATCAGGAACAAATAAATGAGGAGTGGGACAAGATTTCTAAGATCCTTGAGCGTAAAGAGGGTGAAAACGCTTCAAACGTTAAAAGGGAAATCCAAGTAATAATGGGTAACTACGTGGGAGTAACAAGAAACGAAGCAGGGCTTAAGATTGCACTACGTAAACTTGAGGAAATAAGGAAGACTAGGTTGCTGAAACTTTGCATAGTAGGTGAGAAAGCTTACCAAGGGCTCAGGGAGGCTTTAGAAGTTATAAATCTTGTAGATCTAGCAGAAGTTGTTGCTAAAGCCGCCTTAATAAGGACGGAAAGTCGAGGGGCACACTACAGAGAAGACTACCTACAAAGAGACGACAAAAACTGGCTAAAAAACATAATCATCCGGTTACAAGGAGGGAAAATGGAATCTCAACTTGTTCCCGCTGTTATGACTGAAATGAAACTTGTTTAGAAAATAGGGGAAAATAGGTTTTACTCAGCCTCGTAAGCAAAGAATTTGCCCCATAGTATTAGAGGCTGTGGCATACACCATAATTTCGTTAACGTTGATATACGCTTCTCCTCACATAGACATAGCCGTCCATGATTCGCCTTGCAGTTCTGCCTATTGCTGCCCGTGTTATAACAAATTCTGGGCCTCTTTTCTCTACCCCAGCCTCCACCTCAATTACTCCAGCCGGGTGACCGATACGCACTACAGTCTCTTTCTTGGCCCTCTCTGAAGCTACCTCATTAACAATCGTGCCAGGTATCTTAGCTGCAACACCAGTACAAATTGTTCCTGTTACAGGGTAGGCCTTATGCATTACCTGCATAAACAATAGGCGGGATAGTAAGTCCGTCTCCTTTGCATCAACAAGCTTTCCAGTTGTAAAATTTGTATATGTCGCTGGGTCGCTGACGAAGGCTATGAACGGGATATAGGGGCTTTCAATTGATGCCCTTTTCTTGTCTTTGACCATCCCAATTAGCTCGGCTGCCGTTCCTCTTATATCTTCAATACGTCGAAGCAAGCTTGGATTAGAGTCGATCTCTCTTGGTGTCTCAGTGCCCTTAAGCCCTATATCTGCCGCTCGACAAAATACCACAGGATTAGCAGCATCCACGATTGAAACCTCTAGCTTTCCCACACCCTCAACATTTATGGTGTCTTTGACGTTGCCAGTCGGCAAGAGCTTGCCAGTATCACTTCCAGCAGAGTCAGCGAAATCTAACATAATTTTAGCGCCACTTCCAGGCACCCCATCAATTTTGTAATCACCTTCAACTGCGGCTTTGCCTTCAACTACGGGCACCTCCGCGATTATGATTCTGCCCGTGTTGACTTGGTGGATGCACACCTTAGTTATAGGATCCTTGGCCTCCACCAGTCCCTCATCAATAGCGAATGGTCCAACACTTGCCGAAATATTGCCACAGTTTCCACGATAATCAACCATGCCAGTGGTTATGCTCACTTGACCAAAAATATAGTCTACATCTGCGTCGTCTCGAGTTGGGGAACCGATGACGGCCAGTTTGCTGGTTAAAGGATCAGCTCCTCCCAAACCATCAATCTGCCTCACATCTGGACTTCCAAAAATTGCTAGTATAATTCTATCTCTGAGAATAGGATCACGTGGAAGCTCATTTTTCATTATGAAAATTCCCTTACTGGTGCCTCCTCTAATAATGGCACAACGTATCCTCCTCTGCTCTTCCATCTAACATACCCCACCATTAACTTGCGGATAGATTAGATATGTCTTATAATTTTTAAGTTGATAAGAGTAATGTTTTTAATTAATTTCTTATGCGTTAGTTGTCACTTCTGGAATCAAGCTGTTTAATTGGAACTTTTAAAGTGATTTTGCACTATTGAAGTTAACGACGTTTCCATTTGTCGCTGAGGTTTTTAGGGATGAATTCGGAGAGTTGGCATTTTAGCTTTCCGCCCTAACTCTTCCTCGATTCTTAAAAGCTCATTTAACTTAGCTGAACCTTCACAGGCTACTCCAAACTTATTGAGCGGGCAAGCCCAAGCTACTGCTAGATGGGCAATTGTAGTATCTTCGGTTTCCACCGATCTGCGTGATTGCACAGGAGTATATCCGAATTTGTGTGCTAGTTCGACCGTTTTGTATGCATCTGTTAGCGTACCAGTCATGTTGACTTTTATTACAATAGCATTCGCGGCACTCATGTCTATTCCTTTTCTTAGCCGCTCATATGAACATCCGAATAGATCGTCGCCACAGATAAGGCACCTATTTCCATATTTCTTTGTTAATTCCCTAAATGAATGATAATCATCGTCATGAAATGGATCCTCGATATAGTACAATGGGAATGTTTCGATCAAATCAGAGATGTATTCTAATTGTTCTTCGGTATCTCTTTTCATGTTCTCCCGCTTATACGCGTAGATTTTCTCGTTTTCATTCCAGAGGGATGCGGCTGCAACATCAATTCCTAAGTATAAACCTATGCCAGTTCGATTTTGTACATCCTCACAGGCTTGCGCTAGTATCTCTATAGCTTCTTCATCTGTAATGTTCGGCACCCACGCGCTTTCATAATCAGCTCTACCACTAAATTCTGGATCTTTCTTCTCGCAGAACTCCATGGCCTCTTGATGAACCATGGTTACCACGTGAACGGCATCGACAATTGACTTAGCCCCAATTGATATAACTTGATGCTCTTGCATGTCTGGGGCTTTCCCTTTCCGAGCGTGAGGTCCCCCGCCGATTATATTTGAGATGGGTATTGACAATTCTGGGGTGAAAGATGCACTAAGATATTTATAGAGAGGGAGATTAAGCGTGGAAGCGGCGGCCCTTGCGGTGGCTATTGATACAACTGTTGCAGTATTTCCACCGATATTAGCGAAATTAGGTGTTCCGTCTATTTCTCTTAAAGCCTGATCTATAAGTTTTTGTTCTCTAGCGTCCACCCCTAATAATCCAGGCGCAATCTCGTCTTTAACCTTCTTTATAGCCTCATCGATTCCTCCTAATGGATAAGCTTGGGCTTCCCATACACTGCGGCTTTCAGCGACGCCGAAAGGTGCGGTAGAGCGGCCGAATCCTCCTCCTTCAGTTATCACGTCAACTTCTATTGTGTACTTCACACGTGCATCAATAACTTTCCGGGCCCTAACAGTTTTAATGATAGTCGGGATCAATTTTATTCACCATTGGGTAAAAAGTGAAACCAAATAATTTGTTATGGAGAATTAACTAAAAAACTTTATTAGTTTATTCAGAGAAATGCTGGATTTTGATAATAAATCAATTTTAGTATCTCTTTTAAATACTTGAACTCAGTTTATGCTTTGGCAATATAACACAAGTACTTTTGGCGACAATTGATAAAGTTGGCTTCATTTACGAAACTTCTAATTCTTTCCACGTATAACTCGGCAGAAAACCGCGTCTTAAAGATAGGATAGCGACATAATTGCGGAAGCCTTAAAGGACAAAGGGATTAAGTCATGCGATATAATGACAAACGTTCGAAGGTTTGAGAGGAAAGGTTTGGTCTACGTTTGTCGCAATTATGTTTTCAAACAGGGAATTTAGGCTATCCTATCTTTAAGATGCCCAGTTTGAAAACATAATTTTGTCTACACTATTGAGGAAATTTTTACGATACTTTCCAATTATTAACCCGTTTGCATTAATAAGTATGGCGGAGTTATATATCACCGGGTATTTTGCCTTCTCAGCTAGACCGATCGCTACGTAAACACAACGGTCTTTTGTCTTCTCAGAAATTTGATCGGTTATTGGCCCAGGTACAGGTGTTGCTAACTCATGTGCATGATCTAAGCTCTCGAAAACGTAACCATTATGTGAACATTCCAGTAGTACAATCAACTCTGCATTGTTATCCGCAGCTTCATCGATTCTTTCAAGGATCTTTCGGATATTCGTATCAACTTTACCACATTCCACAGATATCTGTACAGCTGCGACTTTTACTTCATCTTTAGCGTACATAGGAATCCCCACAATTTTATGATTTACTACAAATTTTAGGCTTGTTCTTATCCCCTTCAGCGAGGATGAAAATGATCCTTCGGACCTAAGAGCTAAATCCTTTATGCTTCCGCTTTTTGACGGTAGTATTGGTCTAGCGCGGTTTGAAGTATATGACTTAGGAATCGACGTTCCCCAAGCTGAGTTAGCTTTAGAAGCTGCCCAAGTTAACGCTGATGTTATAGGATGCTTACCCCAGCCGAGGCCCATGCTAGGCTGTTCATGGTTTGGAGGACTAGGCTTAGTAACGGCCAGCCTTGTTGGCCGGGATCCTTTAAGGCCTGAAGCCCTGAAAAGGGCGAGAACTCAAACTTGAATGAGGGATGTTGGATGCACTCGCGCGCTAAGAGAAAGCAGAAAAATTTAAGAACGAATTGCCTTTTCATCATAATTAATAAGGATTATGATGAAAAAGTTGTTTATTTCTAGAAAGGCAATAACTAGGATGTGCAGGTGGCGATAATCACTGTCATTGTTATCGTGGCTTGTATTGCAGGCGCCTATTACTAGAATTAGCAACCATAATTATTGACGCTATCAACATTACTATAAATATGGGTGTGCGAGTAAGGGATGAGAATCAGGTTTTCTTTGGAGCACCTTTTGCCACTATCATTCTTCTTCGGTTTCTTGATAGCATATACCATCCATTTTAAGATGGATATGTTTGTGCTTATAGCCGATTATTTCGTAAAGGCTTTCCTTCTTTTTGCCCCACTCATAATCTTCATAATCCTCTTCACCTCAACGTGTTCCCTTAAGGCAGAAAGAGAAATACCTGGAACAATAGCCAAAGTTTCTCTGATCCTTTATGGTTCCCTCGTGATTATATCCTCGATATTTGCATCAATTGTTCTTTCCATATTCTCAAAACAGGGGCCGATAATGCCGATCTCGGCTGGGGTTTATAGCCATGTTCTCCAAGTCATATTTACCAGTCTATCGAGACCAGTTTCACTGGCGATCCTCATAGGGTTCGTCACCCCCTTCATATTTGCTAAGACCAAACACTTCCAAAAGATACTAAATGCCTCCAGACATGTATATTCGGCCCAAGCAAGGTTTTTCGAAATACTGATCAAAATTTTCCCAGTTTTCTGCCTGTCATTAGGAGCTACGCTCTATTATAACCTAGGAAAACTCGCCATGAGTGCCTACCTGATATCAATAGGCTCAGTGTTTGTCTTAGGGATGGCGGTCTTAGCAAGTCTTTCATTAACAGTCCATAAATTCGCATTTAAGGACGTTAAGCATTTGTCTAAATATTCTGTAAGAGCATTTTTAGCAGGGCTTTCCACAGGTTCATCTTACATTACCTTACCCATGCACCTGAAGATCTTTAACCAATACTTCAAATTGGACAAAAGGGTCAGTGATTTTATTCTCACTCTCGGCGCCTCCCTCAACAGGTGTGGAAGCGTCATGGGCGTATTAATTGTAACTTTTGTCTCCGCGAGCTTCAGCAATTATCAAATTTCATGGCAACAAATGCTCTCGCTTGCTATTCCAGTTGCGTTAATAGGCTTCGGTTCACCGGGAATAGCGGGCGGAACCCTACTTGTTAACCTTCCAGCGATTTTAGATGTGCTCTCGCCGTCCAGTCCAGAGAAGTTTACTTCTACAGCCCTAGCTCTATTCATCGGAGGAACGATGTTTGTCCAAGTAGCAGTAAACACCGTTGCTAATGGCTACGTAGCTTTGCTAGTTGATTATGTTACTGAAAGAACAAAGTAGGCATTGATATCCCACAGGGCGATTAACGAGATAGCTTTTGAAACGTATAGTTGGGTTAGAGAACGCGCAAGTCAAAAGAAATAACCAGAAAAATGCGATCGGAAAGCTGCGAGGTCATAGGCTCTTAAATTAGTGAGCAAAAGTAAACCAGTTCTCAAAGCCGAGAGTTTGCATGAAACTAATATATCATAGATACTAAAATAGGAATATGACGTGATTAAGCATGGCCATCAAAAGCGTAGAAGAAAAGGTAAGTGAGCTTAGAGAAATGCTTGGAAAAGCCAAGCTTGGGGGTGGGCTAGAACAGATTGAAAAGCAGCATAAGAAGGGCAAGTTAACCGCGCGTGAGAGGCTGGAGAAACTTTTAGATCCTAACAGCTTCGTCGAGTTGGATCCGTTCATTGTCCATCGATGCAGTGAGTTTGGTATGGAGAAAGAAAGGGGTCTAGGCGACGGTGTAGTTACGGGATACGGAACCGTGAATGGAAAACTCATATACGTTTTCGCTCAAGACTTCACGTTCATGGGCGGCTCTCTAGGCGAGATGCATGCAAAGAAAATCTGTAACGTGATGGATTTAGCGATGAAAATGGGAGTGCCGTTCATCGGGTTAAATGACTCCGGTGGAGCGAGAATACAGGAGGGGGTAGACTCTCTCGCTGGCTACGGCGAAATATTCTACAGAAACGTGTTGGCTTCAGGAGTGATCCCGCAGTTATCAGTGATCATGGGTCCCTGCGCGGGTGGAGCGGTATACTCTCCAGCGTTAACAGACTTCGTCTTGATGGTCGAAAGGACCAGCTTCATGTTCATTACTGGGCCTAAAGTTATAAAAGAGGTAACCGGTGAAGATGTTACCCCTGAGCAGCTCGGTGGACCTGAACCCCAGTCGAGTTTTAGTGGAGTAGCTCACTTCATCGCAAGAAACGATGAAGAATGCTTGCAGATGGTTCGAGAACTTTTAAGCTATTTGCCTTCAAACAATCTGGAAGATC
>Ga0315310_10000666_pt1 | contig 22049 bp, 22 predicted proteins | sample TDP5_MG_FD_203630 | JGI IMG/M metagenome (GOLD analysis project Ga0315310, IMG submission 203630) | Freshwater sediment microbial communities from Lake Towuti, South Sulawesi, Indonesia - TDP5 | ecosystem: Environmental > Aquatic > Freshwater > Lake > Sediment | place: Indonesia: South Sulawesi...
ACCGACTGACCCAACTCTTTTCGTAGCCTCTTGTTCATGCGTTGGACCCTGCGAGTTACCCGCCACCGATCCATGCGATATCGACTGAGCTTGGCTGCTAGCTGGCTGGGCAGGATCCCGGCGTTTCCAACCTCGAGCAGGACCTGCAGAATCAGCTTGTCCACATCGTCCTGGCAGATTACATCTTCCACGTAGCCTTTCTCAAATTGCATGAAGTCTCGTAAGCCTTGCACCAGAGTTTTGGTCCTGTCATCAATGAGCTTCAGCTGATGCTCTAGCCGCCCTAGCTTGTAGACGATGTACTTGATGCGGCTAGCCACTCTTCTGTGCCTCCTTAGCTTCTCGTAAGATCTGCCGCACCGTTTCTTGGATGCTGTCAGCGCCTCGCCTCTTCTGCTCCTTCAAAAGCCACTCGTAGAGCTCGCCACTAACGCTCTGATGAAACATCGGCAAGACAACAACACCAACAACTATGTTAAGCCTAAAAGATAAAAGAAAATCTGAACAAACAAATTAAAAGCGCACGCACATCCGCTGAACAAATAAAAGCAAAAAAGAGGAAGTGATAAAATGAAGGACATGCTCGACTTAGAAAGAAAAGTACATAACTGTATGAAATGTAAGCAAACACATCTACGTAAGATTATTCCATATCCTCCCGTCTACTCTTTTGGAGACCCTAAAGGAAAAGAGATTATAGTCGTTGGTCAAAACCCCTCAAGCAGAGAGTATGTTAATGGTTATCTATCAAATAGCCCTAATATTGAGGAAAGAAGGAAGTCCCAACTAACTTACTTCGAACGTAGGAAATATAGATATTTCAATACGTTAGAAATATTCTTCAGAGATGAAGTAAAAGAGAAGATTGGTTGGGTATATTCACCTTGGGAGAAAGTTGGGTATTTAGATTTAGTGAAGTGCCCCACAACTCCATTAAAAGGTTCTGGTCAATGGAGTAAAATAAGCAAGAGACAGCAAGAGGGACTCATTAGAAACTGTGAAGGATATTTGAAGGAACAACTCAACTTGTACAAACCAAAGGTCATCCTCCCTTATGGCGCTGATGTCTGCAGATGGTTTGCAAAGTACCTAAATCTTAGATATGGGTCATTTGAAGATAGGAAAGCACAAGTAAACAATAGAGAAGTATTTTTATTGTTTATACCTCAAAGGCAAGGACCTTATAGTGAACCAGAGATATTGTGGGTGCAAAATAAAATACTGAAAATGTTGAGGAATGAAACATAATTTAGTCGCGCGGGTTTAATAAAACACGAATGCGTCACGTTCCCCTTGAGGTGGACCCCTGCTAGCATGGCAGGCGAGCGCCAACGCGAAGAACTGGTCGTCATGTCTTCCTTGAGGGTGCCAAAACTTGAGGTGGATGCGTTCCTGCGCGGTTTTTGGCTTTAGGTATTCACATTGTTGCTCGTTTAGTTGGGCTATGAGTTGTGCATCGTCCCCGAGTATGCCTAATTGCTTCTTCTCCATCACAAACTTGAGGTGATTCAGAATATCCTCTTTAACGGGTTCAGTGAGAAACACGCCTTCCACGTTTGGTATGTTGATATACTGCATTTCGTCAACTACAGCGTCACCGATACCCGTCTTATCGACCACCAACTTTTGAAACTTGAAGATCTGATTGGCTCTGGCCACGTGTCCGATCACATCGGGGTAAGGCGTTCCTAGTGGGAACTGATGCTTATAAATTAGCCTCAATTTTCCAGCATTGGTCCTTTCAACGACAGCCAAGCAGCTGTAGTCAACCTGCTTGCCGAGGTCCAAGCCCGCATAATATATCCCCTTCAACTGATTGTGGCTAACCCTCTCTAGGTCCTCGATGTATCGGTTGGGCGAGTCGGGGTTGCCCAGCTCTGGATCCACACAACCCACGATTAAGTCCATGGGGAAGAAGGATTGGGCGATCTCAATCCACAGGGCTTCGACCTCACGCATCCACTCCTCCCTCAGCATGTTTTCCCGCCATTCTGCCAGCTGCTCCTTACTCACCAATGGGCTTGTATAAGAGGCGTAGTGGTGGACGCTGAAGCGCTTCCTATCCAAAAACGCCTTCCGAAACACATGATCAAAAGCTTTTGGAGTTCCAGACATAACCAGCCCAGAACCCGGCTTCGTAAGCATCATCATGATCTCCGACGTGATCATCTCGCTTGGAACAATGGAAGCCTCATCGCAGAACACCCAGTCAGGATGAAAACCTCTCAGCTTATCCGGAGAGCACGGCAACGCAACCAGCTTTCCACCTAACGGTGGTTTCAATCTGATTACGGTGCGGGTTGTGCCTGGACGCTGAATCATTTGCCTCATCAAAGGATTCGACAAAATCGTGAAGTAGCAATAGTCAAACATGATCATGCTCTGGCGTTGCGTGCTGCTAATGATCAGGCTCTCGATTTTCGGCTTGGTGTAAATGAGCCAAAGGTTCTTTCGGCTGAAGACCAAGGACTTTCCCCAGCCGCGTCCACAAACCGCTACCTGCCGTTGGCTCATATCCCTAAGCAACTTTTGATGATCTGGCGCATTGACAAGCCAAGCATCATTACACATTAGAACCGCAAAAAATACCGGGTCCTCAACGATTTTCTTGGCAACTCTGGGATCTCGCGAGACCTCTCTAAGAGCTGTTGGACGGGCTATCAAGTCTTGTGAAACCGAAGCAGTGAATTTCAGGTCAGAGGTTAGACGATTGATAAACTCTTCCTTCTCCATTGTTTATAGTCCCTCAAAACGATGGATCTCCACTTCTTCGGAATTTTGGTTAGGATGGCGCCGAGGTTTTCGTCGTCAAGTGGGCTCTCTCCCCTCTGAACCAATAGCTTGTTTAAGCAGTTCACGTGGTGGGCGAGGGCGTTGGCGCAACGCACGTTATCCTTGCTACTTCTACCAGTAGCTAACAGCTTAAGAAGCCCGTGGACGATGTCCATTCAATGGCGATCAGCTTGTCAAGCGGGTCCAGCTCAGCCTTCTCATGTGCGCACATAATACCCCTCCCCCCTCCTAATATGAGCCCAAAACAGAGCTTGAAAAAAGCCCCTCTTGCTTGGCGGGGAAAGAAAAGGGTGCAGAAGTCATGCGCAATTTCAAGTGTACATCATGCCTTCTGTGAGATGAAGATGCCTGAGATGGTGCCTATCAAGGCGGTGATGGCTGCGAAGATTTCGCTGCTCCACGACCCCAGATAAGCCATATGTGCCACTTCAAGGATAACCAAGCCGATGAGAGCGGCGATGGCAAAACATACGCCTAAAACCAGCTTCTCGCTGGGCGGAACCTCAATTCGCTGAAGCTTTTTGCGAGCTCCCGCTTGGATCCACACGGTCCTAGTGAAGGCGCTTCTTATTTTCCCTCTCAGCATAAGCCCATCCATCCCTTCCCCTCAACTTTGTCATGCTCACATGAACAAACTTCTTCAGAACCCGCTTGGTTTCTGGGTCCAACCGGTCTCTGGCGAGAACCGTTATGTTTTCAATCATGCCAGTCGGGATGACGTTGTAGTGATATGCCTTGGCGTTGCTGATGATCTCCTTGGCGATATCACATGATTCGTGCGCCTATCCTTCACGCCCAGAAAATAGCCAACCGACCGCACCGAAGTGTCAAACCTTGCATGAGCACGCTCAAATCGTCCCGTCGACTCGCTGGCGTCTAACCACCCGATCTCGATTAAGTCCCCAAATTTTAACGAATTAATAGTTTCCGAAATCGTCAAGGCACCTGACCGAGATAAGCGAGAGCCAACACATGTTCTTAAACCAATTTGAACGCCAAAACCAATTAACTAAGTAATTAATTGCGGAAAGAGCAAAATGAAAGAGATGGTAGCCTTTATCGGAGTTCCTTTGGCAGTGAACTACGTCATGTTGATTTTGCTTTCTTCTCTTTGGATATCTCTCTTAGGACGAGGGCTTTCGCTTTTTGCATGTAACCGGCTTCTTTTAGCTCCCTGATCTCTGGTTGTGTATTCGTTTCTGGATGTTCCTTCATGTAGAGTTGCAGTGCCTTCTCTTTCATGCGTTGACGAACAATGGGCCAGAAGGACCCTCCAGGTTTTTCATGAATTACCTTTGGTTTGGCCTCAGTTAGTAGTTCGTGATGTAACTTATTGGGGTATGTACTGCCGCTAATCACTGCGAGGGCTTCAAGTGCTCTTTCGTTTATGTCGTCGTCGAGCCATTTGCTGGTCCAAAACCATACCTCTTCGGGGGTGGCTGTTAGTATGTATTTTGTGCCCTTTTCTATTTCTTTAGCGGTTTCGGCTTTGTCTATTAATGCTGCGGCGAGTCCGATTCTGTAAGCGGTTTCATCGTTATGGCCCAAGAGTACGTGAGTCGTGTTGCCATACCTTCTTGTTGGGTTTTTCTTGGCTGCTTTTTCGAGTACGTGGCGTATTGCTAGGACGCCGCTACCCTGCGCTCGACCGATGATGAAGGCAGGTTTATGTTTTTCCTCTTGAGTGGTTGGATAGCGGTGGTAGGCTTCTACGCTGACTCTTTCAGGGTGTGTGCGTCGCCATTTGATGACGTATCTAAATGGCATTATTTCACCCGTTTAGGTTTCAATTCGAGGCCGAGCTTTGTGTTAGGGTCTTCGGTTTTTAAGTTTTTAAGTAGTTCCTTGAGTTCGTCGACGGGTATTTTTTCGGCTTGTAATGTGACCGTTCCTTCGAACTCCGGTAGTGCCCATCTGCCTATGTCGTCGAGAAGTTTGGCTGCTGGAGTGCCCAGTGCTGTGTCGTCTGCTTCGAATGTGCAATCGAGTGTGAGATTGGTTTGGAATATGCGGGCTTTGAGTTTGACTTTGGATAGTAGCCGTCTTCCTGCTTGTGCGAGCCGTATGAGGTTCCTGAATTGTGTGGCGATCTCTGTTGTTCCTCTGATTTTTATTATGGCTTCAGATAGTGTGTCTATTCCTTCACGGTTCTTCCATCTTTCCAGGTCCTCTAGTTGGATGGTGGGTGGTGCCATTTCGAAGATTTCCCATTCTGGTCGTGTTGGAACTCCCGGGATTCCTGGACCAGTCGGGGGCACTTCGATTTTTCCGCATTTGCACGGCCATGAAAGGCAGTTTTTGCAGAGGTGTCCTCGTGGGTCTGTGAGTTCACGTCGTCCCGCTTCTTCTGGCAAAAGTAGTTGGGCGTCTGAGCTTATTATGACCCTGTTTGGGGGATTTTCAGGGGCGTAAACTTTGTTTTGTTGGATGAGTACCCATCCTCCTCGTTTGATTCCTTCGAGGATGGTTTTTTCGAATAGGTACTGGCTTTCTGGGAGGACGCTTCCTGTTTTTTTGTGGATGTTTTCGTAGAAGGCTCTAGTTGTGGTTTCTGAGGCTTCTGCTGGCCAGGCTTCGCTTTTTGCGTAGTCTGGGTCTAGGTGTTCATCCGTAACTCTGTGTAGTATGTCGGATAGAACATGCCAAAGTAGGTCTTGTCCTGTTACGGCGGTGCCGTAGCCGCTTGGTCTGAAGGATTTGGCTTCGATTTTGCCGCCTCTTGTGGCGTATACGAGGAATGTAAATACGGCTCTCACGGCGTCGTTTACTGTGGCTTCGTATGTGGCGACTTTTTGTTGTAGTTTTTTCTTTTTCTCGTGGGAGATTCCGTATTTTTCTGGGTCGTCGGCTAGGGCTCTGGCTACTTCTAGTCTGGCTGCTGCGTCTCGGAGTGTTTCCCATGCTTGGTCTCTGGCGACTAGGAGGAATGTGTTGTTTCTATAGGCTCTGAGGTTTTCTCGGGCGTCTCGGTTGAGGATGAAGGTGGCTACTTTGTCTGGGACGTGTTCTTCTGATGAGATTGTGTGGCCTAGCAGTGGGTTGAGTATGGCAACTTTTAGGGTCATGTCGTCTGTGACGCCGCTTGGGTCGTCTGGGAATAGTGAGATGGAGAAGTGTCCTTTTCCTGGTGTGGCGAATAGTGTTTGGAGTACGTTGTAGACTACTTTTGTGACTTTGGGTGTGGGGACATTTTGGGCTTCTTGGTCGATTACTCGACTTTCGGTTGGTTCTTTTTTGAAGACGTATCGGTTGCCTACTGGTTCGATGTACCAGAAATTTTCTAATTTTGGTAGGACTTGGTCGCGGTACCATTTGACATGGTCTTCGTGTTCTGGTGTGGCTAGGGCTGCTATAAGTGTGTCGGTATCTATGCCTTTTGCTTCTTCTTTGGCGCCTGTGAGGCTGTATAGGTATATGGTGTTGCATGCTCGGCGGAATAGTGGGGCTTGGAAGTGAGAGCGGAAGTCTTCGTCGTTTTGTTGGGCTTTGGCTTTTCTTCCGCTGTGGCTGTACACGTCGGAGGCTATGGCGTTGGCGAATTTTTCTTCGTCTAGTCGGGTTGTGAGTTCTTGGACTATTTCTGTTACTGCGAGGTCGATGTGGTAGGGTTGTATGAGGTAGGTATCTTTTTCCTTAGTTTGCCATATTTTGTTGATTGCGTGGGCTAGTAGGCGGAGGGCGCCTCTTGTTCGTTGGAATTTTGGTAGCGTCGATAATCGTTCGTAGAGGACGTCTATGAGTTCCGGGTGGAATGGATAGGTTTCAATTATACGTTGTTTGTATTCTTCTCGGCGGAATCGGTCTGGTGCCTTTATGTTTTCGTAGAGTTGTGTGTAAGCTTTGGCTGTGGTTTCGGCTGTATTTGGATTTATGTGGTCGAAGAGGCGTTTTTTGAGGATGTGGGGTACGTCTTCGCTTTTGACGGGTTCGATGGATTGCATTTTGCGGTTGAGGATGTTCATGGCGTCCATTAGTTCTCTTCGTACTGAGTCTGCGGCGTCTATGTAGGCATCGCTGGCTACGCTTACGATTAGTAGGCTGTTTTCTGCCTGGCTGACGGCTAGCGTGAGTGTGTGGATGAAGTGTTTTACTTTGGTTAGGAGTTCGGGTTGGTGTTTGACGAGGTCTAAGTATTTTGGGATTTCGTCGAGCAGGATGAGAGTTGGTTGTTTTGTGAGTTTTGTTATAGTCTCTCGGTCTGGTAGACCTTCCGGTGTGTCGCTTTGTGTGGCGAGTTGTGTTTCGCCGAGTTGGTAAAGGAAGTCTGCCCAGAATGTTTTGAATTGATATGGTCCTCTTTTTACGCCTTTTCCGCCGTATTCATCTCCTGATATGACTACGATGGCTGTGTTTTTGAGTGTTAGGATGTTGCCTAGGAGTTTTTTAACTTGTGGTTCTGTTGGGTGTTTTGTTGCGTAGTATATGGCTGCCATTGTATGGGTTTTGCCGCCGCCAAAGCCCGCGTCGAATAGGAGGACGGGGTTTATGGTTTTTGTTCCTGCTAAGTGGCCTAGAGCATCCTTTAAGAGTTGCTCTAATGTGTCAGTAATGTGTGTAGCTTGGAAGAAGGATTCTGGTGTGTTGTATGGGGGTTTGGCTGTGCCGTTTGCGATTGTGTGAAGATCTAATGCCAGTTCAGCTTGGAGGTATCTGCCTTCTAGTATGTCTTGTTTGGGGTTGCAGGCTTGAGGGTTCCAGATTTGAGTGAGATTAGACTTGCTCATACTGGTCACGCGGGGTAATAATTACTGTTTAAATATTTGTAGACAGATTATAAAGGTGTTTGCTTGCTTGCAGGATGAGTATAACATGACTGAAACAGAAAAGTTTGGGCTTGAGAAAGGGGAGTTACTCATCAGCAAGTGGTTTCCAATGACTGAAGTCAGTGTAGAAAGCGTGAGAGAGCGAAGCACGATGGATTTGCCGCCACTAAATAGTCTTCATGTGTGGTTTGCCAGGCGTCCGCTTGCAACAAGTAGGGCGGCTATTCTAGGAAGTCTTCTGCCGACTGGTGTGAAACGGGAGGATTTTCTTGGGTTATTGGGGATTCCTGCAGACGTGGACCTTCAGAAAGCTCAGGACAAGCTAGTTCATGCTAAGGCTTCTGGGGCTCTTTTGAAGGAAAGACCTTTCTTTTGGGCTAGGGCTTGGGAGCATGTGCCTTCTATTAAGGAGATGAGTAGTTTTCATTCTCAGCTTGCGGAGTTTTGGGATGCTGAGCGTCCTTTGGTTGTTGACCCAATGGCTGGCGGTGGCAGTATTCCCTTTGAAGCTATGCGGTTAGGGTTGCCAATTGTTGCTGGAGACTTGAATCCTATTGCCTATGTTTGTCTAAAAGGAACTTTAGAGTATCCTCCCAGGTTTGGTAAGAAGTTGCTTTCGGCTATCGAAAGCTTTTGCAAAGAAGTTCATGCGGCGGCAAAGGCTGAGCTCCAAGAATTCTTTCCAAAGCAGCCGGGCGAGAAGATTTATGCGTATCTTTGGGCTCGAACTTGTAAGTGTTCTTCTTGTGGTTTGACTATTCCACTTTCTCCTAACTGGTGGATAGTAAAGGGCAGAACTGATGAGGATAACGTTGCAGTTAAGGTCGTAGCACCTAAAGTTGGAGACAAATGTAGTTTTGAGATTGTTAAAGTCCCTACATCGCATGGTCTGAATCCAGACAAAGGCACTGTAAGAGGGGGTCGAGCGGAATGTCCAAGATGTCATACAGTAATAGCTGGAAATGAAGTAAAGCGAGAAGCACAGAATGGCCGCCTAGGTCATCAGCTTTATGCTGTTTGCATAAAGAACAGAGGCTTTGGGAAGAAGCGAGCAGGATGGGATTTTAGAGTACCAACAGGGAAAGAAAATGAAGCTATTGAGGAAGTTGAGAAACGACTCAAAGAGAAGTTGCCTAGCTGGGAAAGTTATGGTTGGATTCCCTATGAAGAATATGTAAAAGGTTTTTCTGACAGGTGCTCGGTTTATGGGGTCAAAAAATGGAGCGACCTCTTCAATCCTCGTCAGTTACTCACTCATCTCACCTATCTTGAGAAGTTTCTGCAAGCTAAGGAACGGCTACTAGTTGGCAAACAGCGAAGTAGCGAAGAATGGGATTTTGTAGCGGCAATAGCAACCTATGGCGCCTTCGTTTTTGATACTGTTGTTGATTATAACAGTCTTCTAAGTAGATGGGATTCGACTCGGCGAAAAGTAGCAAACTCGATGAGTCTTCAGGCCTTTCCTTTTAAGTGGAGCTATGCGGAATGGGACCATTCAGAAATGCTCTGGCCTTGGGCAGTTTTTAAAGTTCTCAATGCCCTTAAAGAAATAATTGAGCTTCTTCCGGAAAAAACAGCGAAACCAGTGGTCTATTGCGGAACAGCGACAAAAATTCCGATTAAAGACAAAAGTATTCCATGCATCGTTGTTGACCCGCCTTATGCTGAAAACGTTATGTACGGTGAAGTTAGTGACTTCTTCTATGTATGGCTAAAACGACTTCTAGGTGACATATTTCCTGAAGCCCTTAACACAACCTTAACAGAAAAAGAGGAAGAAGCAGTTGCTAACCCTGTCCGATTCAAAGGCATGGGACGAAGCGCTCTGAAACTGGCTCGAGAAGATTACAAAACCAAGATGGAGGCATGTTTCCGCGAAATGCACCGCATCCTCCAAGATAACGGCGTAATGACTGTAATGTTCACTCACCGAACAGCAGAAGCATGGAGTAGCCTTGCAACTGCCCTAATGAACGCAGACTTCACCTTCATCTCCTCTTGGCCAGTCCACACCGAACCCCTTCAGAAATACGCAAAACGTGGAAAAGGCGTCCTAAAAGTAACGGTTCTCTTAACATGCAGGAAAAGGAAAGCAAACCACCCGGGTATTTGGGAACACATAATCGAAGAACTGCGCACACTAGCAAAACAAAAAATAGAGGATTTTTCCAAACTTGGCGTAGAAGAGCCAGACCTCAAAGTAAGCGTTTATGGTCCAGTGTTAGGCAAATTTGCAGACTACTACCCAGTCAAAACTGCCACAGGCAAAGAAATCGACCCACTACAAGCCCTAGACCTAGTCACTGATGTCCTGAACGAAAAATTCCTTCAAGAAGCAGGCATCCAAACAGCAGACAGAGAAACCGCAGCCTACATCAACCTACTAGCAACATTCCCCCACACAGAAACAGAATACGAAGAAGCCCGCCTAGCCACAGTCTTCGGCGGACTCGTCACACTCGACACACTAGACGTAAAAGGCACATACGGACTCATCGAGAAGAAAGGCAAAAACATCAAAATCCTATCCGCCCGAGACCGCTTAGCCAACGGCATAATTGACCCTCACGACAACAAAACCCTCAAAACAATGATAGACCACGTACACGGAGCTCTACTCCTATATGAACGAGGCGGCTTAGTCGCAGTCAAACAACTCCTACGCGACAAAAACCTAGACTACGGAGACTCACCCTTCCCAACAGTCCTACAAACATACGCACGCTACGCCGACGCCAGCTTCAACGACAATTTCAGAAAAGACGCCTCTATGGCAAAAGCCCTACTCGCCGCACTAGGTCAATCAATCGAATTCGCACCAAGAAAAGAAGAACGTCTAGACACCTACTTCCGAGAATCATGAAAATCCATAACAGGCTCAACGCGAGGAACATCACCACCACGAGCAAAACTCTGCCAAATAGGCAAACGCCTCTCCAAATCCTCCAACTGCCCCAAATACCTCTCAGCAGCATCCAACTCAGCATCCAAATAACCACCAAACGTCTCCCTCAAACGCTCACGATTACGAATACGATGAGGCAAAACATCCTCAGGCTCTACAAAAACAGACTGCTCAACCAAAACATGCCAATACCTACGCACAAACTCGTGTAACCTCGGCCTAGCAACAACAACACGCCTCACAGCCTCAACTGCCGCCTCCCTACCAACATCACGAGAACCCTCCAAATCCAAACTAACCCTATAAACGCCAGCACGCAACAAACGCCTAGCCACCAACTGAACAGCACCCAAACTCATCGCCTCAGCAAAAGCCTCCAACCTACGAGGCAAATCCCTCTCAAGCATCTTCCTAGCCTCAGCTCTACGCGAATCAGCCATAACACGAAAACGCTCAACACACTCACAACTCATGCTCCGCCACCCTCAGCCAAACTAAGAATTTCCCTAAAATAGTCAACAACTTTTTGACTGTCCGCAACCCTAACCGGCCTACCATCAGGCTCCATCACATAAACATCCAGCAACCCATCTTCAGTCCCCACGCCATACAAACTAAAAGGCAACTTCTCCGGCATATCAGCAAACAACTCAACCTGAGAAGCCAACCACTGAACAAAAGGATGCCCTGGCACTAACACATTAGGCCTACCAGGCTCCAAAGCAATGCCATCCTCAACAAGCCTCCTAACACCCTCAGGCAACCGCCCCAAAGGCTCAACAAACAACAACCCGTCTCTCCTAAGAACACTCATCCCAAGAGACCTACAAGCCAAAGAAACAAACCGCTCCAAAACCCGACCAACCTCAACCTCAACAAAAGTAGGCACTAACGGCACATCTTCAGGAAAGATCCGCGACAACCTAATCGCATCGTCCTTACTCTGCTCAACCAACTCAACTGTCTCTTGAATACGTCGACGCAAACTTTCACCACTCGCACCAGCCTCAAAAGCCTCAACCAGCCGCTGAGCAATAATCCCAGAAGCCGGACCCGCAATAATCCACCAAATATGCATTCGCTCAAATAAAACACGATACATCCTAGCCTCATATGTATCAGGATACCAAACATTCGCAACTTTCACAACATCCGCCGTCTGCCCAATACGATCCACACGACCAATACGCTGCTCCACCCGAGCAGGATTCCAAGGCATATCCACATTCACAACACCACTCGCAGCCTGCAAGTTCAACCCCTCACTCGCAGCCTCACTACAAACCAAAACATCCACACGCCCCTCCAAAGCCTTCCTAACAGCATCCTTCTCAACAACACGCCAAACCCTCTGCCCAGAATCCCAAAGCTCCCCACCCTTACCCGTATAAGTCCCCACCCGATCGTTGCCCAACTCCAACGAAAGAAAATCCCTAACCACGTCAACAGTATCCGTAAACTTCGAAAAAACCAAAACCTTACGACCCTCATTCCGCAAACCATCAACAACACGACGAATCTCCCGCAACTTCGGATCATCAGCCGCAGTCACGGCCCTACTATAACTCACCAAACTACTCTCCAACGCCTTGAGCTTCGCAAGCTCTCTATCAATAAGGGCTCTCGCCTTCTCCACCGTAGACTTCATAACTTCCATTAATTCCTCTTCATCAATATCATCCTCAACACCCTCAATCATTTCACTCGCCAGCTCACGAAGACGCTCTTCGTCTCCCTCCAATAACGCCTCCAAGGCCTCCCTCCTGCGCTTCACTGTCAGATACGCCGCAGCAAAACTGCTCACAAACCTCTGATGATACACAGCTCTAATTAAACCAAAGCCACGACGCTCATCCATCTTCAAAAAACTCAAATACTCATCGTAATAATTCGCCAGATAGTCATTGAGCTCAGCCAACAGCGCAGCATGCTTCGCATCCAAAACAACATCCACATTAGAAATCTCCCGTCTCGGAAACTTATACCCTGCTTTCTTGAGCCGCTCTCGCGTATTACGGATCATGAACCAAGAAACAGGTGCCAACCCCCTCAAAACCCGATCCAAACCATCTCGTTTCGCTGGGTCCAAACGTCTGAGAAAGCTTCGAAAAACATCTTCATCTTCCGATGATAGAATGCCTAACAATTCTTGCACCAAGTCTGGACTCTTTTCTTCAAAGAAAGTTCCAACAACCGCTTCAACCTGCTCAGGTTTCAGATAAGTCTTAGCAAACCATGAAATAAGAACAAAAAGATGAAGCCATCCATCCTCATCCCTATCAGAAGGTGTTTGACCAAGAGCCTTATAAAATCGCGTAAACCCATCCTCATGAACCCAGGGACCGCCCAAACCTAAAATCCGAAGAAGATCCAAAGCCTCCAACTCATTAAGCTGCAAAGGCGTCGCGGTCACTAGAAAAATGTGAGGCGTAAGGGCCGATAGAGCCATTGCCAACTCGTGAAGACGAGTAGGCCTCGGTGAAACAAATGGCGACCTAGTAATCCGAGCAGCATGTGCCTCATCGATCACCACCAAATCAAAAGACTTAGCCTTAAAAAGCTCTGGCTCATAACCTTTCCGACCTCGGGCATAATGCCAAGATGCCACAATAAGATCCACAGCATCAAAGGGATTGCCGAGAACAGGAATGTCCTTCTCGTCTGGAGCAACAAGGATATTTGGCTTGCCTGGCTTAAGTAAGTAAGCAGGAAGACTAAACTTTCCACGAAGCTCATCCCACCACTGCCTAGAAACGTTCTTCGGAGCCAAAATCAAGACGCGTCGAACATAACCAGTCATCCACAACAGCTTAACGCAAGCACCAGCCTCAATAGTCTTACCCAAACCAACTTCATCTGCAAACAAAATCCGAAACGGATAACGCTCCCTAGCCAAATTCACAGCCCTAACCTGATGAGGATACAAACGCACCGGACCAAGGCCCATATGAGCCAAACCACGAACACGAGGCAGAACCTTCACAAAACGACAAGCAGGCAGAAGACCACGAGCCGCAGGCTTAACCAATTCTTCATCCTCAACTGGATCCAAACCCGGAGCCGACTTAGGAGTAAAATGCACAATAGCTCTATACACTGCCTCAGGAAGATTAAAGCATTCAAAATCTGGATGCTCGGCATTCCAAATCCGCTCAAATGACCGCACCAAGTCATCTACACGTTCCTTATCACCCGCCCTCCACGAGTAGAAAACAACGATACGCTCCCCATTCACCGTATAGGCTGGCTCAGTTTCATTAGCACTTCCCTCCGCAGCAACAACATTTCCTTCCCTATCTTTGAAAATAAGGACCTTGTAATGAAAAATCCCCGTCTGACCTAGGAAAAGATGACGGGGAAGAACAACCCTAACTTCCAATATCTTCTTATTAAACATCCATGCAAGGGCTTCCAACCGCTTTTTCACAAGCATATCTTCAATAGTTTCTATACCTAAAGCAATGCGCCGGGCAATTTCTTCAATCACTTCCGTCCCAGAACGCACTCCCATCTGGTAGGCTTCCCAAAGTTCCTTGGGGACATCATGTGCACCCAGAATCAGATGCATGTGGCCATCGTTACCGATCAAACCCGCAACTCCACTCGCAGCATGAACCAAAGAATCCACAGAAAAGAAGCCAGTCGCACGATCATACTCTACTGACTCCTTCAAGACAGGAATATAAAACCCTCTAGCAATTCTTTCACCTCGTCCCTCATAACTCAGCCCTGTGACTCCTGCCTTTCTTAGCGACAACCTAATCCCTCATTTACAACGCACAATTACATTAAGTTTAATCTAGTTCTTTGCTTTTTCGATTTTGCATTACGCATTCGAAAATTATGATGGAATCCGCAAACGTTGCAAAATGTTGAGAGCATATAAAGGGGCAGGGGAGGTCAGTCTTGTATTCTAACCTGTTATTTTGTTAGGCAACTTTTCTCTGCCTAGCGCGTTAAAGTAAAGGAGAAGAGTTGCGGCGCGCGCATGATTGTGAAAAGTCATTTAAGGCGTACTGCCCGTTAAAACAAGTTAGTCCACAGCTTTATTTAGCCGCGCTAATGGTTTTAGTTAAAAACTTTTCTAGTTCGTTTTCTGCATTGTCTGCGCGGATGAAGATGGGGACGTTTTCTATTCCTGTAGCTATATAGCTGGACAGCAGCCATTCACCCGGTGCAAACTCCAAAGTCTTTTCTAGAATGCCTTGATCGATCATGAAGGTGTTGCTTACCACCGATCGGTCGTAAGGTCTAGGCAGGGTCCCCACAAAGTATGTATGCAGCTGCTGCAACGCGTTAGTGTTCAGGTAGGCGATCCTTTGAGTTGCGACACAAGCTCCTAATCCGTATTTTCTCCCTTGCCGAAGAAGTGTCTCCACTTGCTTGGAGCATTTTCTGTCGATGCCCGTGGAATCAGACGGATCCGGGATAAACTCCTGGGCTTCATCGAACACAAATAAGATGTATGGTTTCACCTGAAACTTCCTCTTCCTCCGATTTAGTAGGTCGCGTGAAAGCGTGATAACTAGGTCCTTGATGGTGAAGGGGTCCGCGATGGACACACAGACGAGTCTCTCCTCGCTCTCAAGGAGACCTCGGATTCTTTCAGCTGTGAGCCCACCTGTTTCCTTCTCTTCCTCCTCCCGCTTCCTCTTCAAAATGTCCAGAAGCGTGGCTCTCGTAGTTGCCCAAGCGAAGAGCCCGCTGGCCTCGTGGACCTTAAACTTCTGCACCGCTTGACTAGCCTTTGCATCGATGAACCTCACGAAGCGTTCGTCGACCTCTTGATTCTCAATAAATCCATAAATTACAAACAAGCCCACATTCAGAACAAGTATAAAGCCGACTTGCTTCTCTTCCACAAATCGCACATTCAATCATATGGGCCCTCCTTTATACTCGCTTTCGATGAGCAGTCGAAGCTGGCCAACTCTACCTATATCCAGTCCAGTTTTCATCGCGATTTCTCTGTTGCTCGCCTGCGGGTGCTCTTTTAAATATCTGAAAACTTTGCCATATTCCTCGAAATGTGTGGACGTTGTTAGAGGGACGTAGACTTTCGGTCGATCTCTAGCCATATCGATCGGCTTTGTTGAAAACACTCTTACTTCATGCACACGCTCAAAAGGTTTCGGTGGAGGCATTGGGACAACAGTTTCAGTTGCTTTGATTTCTGCTTTCAGTCTTTGCATCGCATTTCTCACTTGGGAAGTTTGCTCAACTCCATATTCCGAAGTTTTCTTTTCGTAACAGTATCTGAGAACCGTCAAGAAATCATCGTTTTCTTTTATCTTAGGTACTCGAATGATAACATTTTTCTCTTTGAGAAATCCGTAGAGCGGACCGTAAGGGTACGAATAAAGCTCTGAAACAGACCCCACGATTACAAGTTTCTTCTTGGCCCGTGTCAAAGCAACATTCAATCTTCGCCAATCTCGCAGAGCTACATGAATATTTCCTTTCTCTCTTTCAGTCTTGGGAACCCACGTAGCGCAATAAATTATGACATCTCGTTCTTTTCCCTGGATCGAATCCACAGTCGCAGCTGTCAAGTCTTCTAAACTAATAACGACGTCTTGAACAAAACCGTAAATTCCTTTCACAGCCTCTTTAATTATCTGTTTCTGTAGACGATATGGAGTAATGATACATATATTATCTGGCGATAATCCAGCAATCATAAGGTCATGTCTAATTGCCAACGCTACTGCGGCCTCGTATTCATTAAAGTACGAAAACGACTTGCTATGCCCAATATTTCTTCCGAACCACCCCGTAGGAAAATCCTCACCAATGTTACTCGTGTCTAAACAAATCAATGGACTCTCGTTTATTGTACCCGAAATACGCTCCTGTACAGATTTTTTAATGCATATCTTGTTGTCTCTACAATGCTCATGAGATTCTATTCTTTTCCCTGCATTCTTTTCATAAAAGTATCTAGATGAAAACTCAACAATCGTTGGGTGGCTTCTATATTGCGTGCTCAAAATCGTTGACTTCCAAAGGTAACGTTCTATCAACAACTGAAACAGGCTCTCGCAATCGGATGGCAACTTTGTCCTTGTAATTGGCGGAAGCTGAAAATGATCACCCACCAAGACGAACGCCTTTCCCAACAGGACTCCAGCCAATGTTAGAGGAATTGTGGCCATGGAACTTTCGTCAACTATGACTACGTCAAAAAAGGGTTCGCTCCAACTCAACTTTCCAGTCATAACCAATATAGAAGCCTTAGACAAAGTGGCTCCAACAATTTGCGCTATTCTTAGTTGCACCAGCTCATCGTTGGTTGTAGGCACCACTTCTCTTAGTGTCCTGGAAACTTTAATTCTTGGTCCTAGTCGCACCATCCGTGTCTTAAAAAATGGGAAGAGATTTTCTATAACATTATCTACCGCAACATTAGTGTGTGATGTAATCAAAACTTTTTTACCTTGAACGGCAAGTTGTCTTACAACTTCAGTGATAACTGTGGTTTTTCCTGTTCCAGGAGGACCATGAATGAGGAAGAAGGGGTTACTCTCGTTCAGACTCAAAGCTCTTTGAACCGCCATTTTCTGGGAATCGTTCAACATTTCGTTGTAAAAAGAGACAACCAGAGGGTTTTCTGACCAAATCAACTTTTCACAAATTATCTTTTTCAGCTTAAGAGCATAAGGAGTGCTGCCTCGCAATAACAGGTCGAATGCTTGTTTTTGCATTAGGATCAGTTGGTAAGCGTCAGCTTTTCTTATCATAGCATATCCTTGAGAAATCGGTTTTTCCGTGATAACGTAAAACCCGTTTCTCTCTGAAAACCATAGGCTTCCAAACTGGCAAAACTCACCAGTCTTAATTTCAATCCAGGAACCTTCCTCAAAGTCTTGATCTGAGATGTCAACAAAAGTATAGAACAGATTATCTTTTAATACTGCTCTTTTAACAAACATTTTACGAAACCGTGCTATAGAGTGTCCCCGTTCAATTTCCGCCAGCTCCTTCGTCAAAAATTCTTCTACCTGCGCCAACACTCGACACTTCCCCTCAGCTGGTGGAAAGTGCTTCCCAACTGAATCATTCCTCTCAGGAGGTGCGGAGTCACTTGCCTTTGTAATGGTCTTCACCATTTCTTCTTGCCGCGTTTGCTCTCTCAGATATTCCGCCTCGTTCAAATATGCCGGGTAATACCTTTCGTCACTCAATCTATCACGCCAGCCAATGCGAAGAACGTATATATCCATCCTTTATGAAGGACAAGGGTATGAATCTTATTTCGCCCACATCTAGATTCAAAATCATAATAATTATCACAAACATTCTTCCCTCAAGTTTTCTGAAAAGTCCGCAATGCTGATGCACCAAAAGCACAAAGAGAGAAATGCCTAGAAAAGGAAGAACAAACAACATATTTTTTAAAGTTCAAAAAAGTTACCTTTGTTCCAATTCTTCTCCTTTGAGTAGTGTTTCTTCTAGGGAGATTCCTACTCCTCCGTGTTTTGAATATCTTTTCCTAATCTTCATCGGTACTGGCCTATCTAACGGTGCGCTTATACCAATCCCCATGGTTTCTCCAATCTTCAGCTTCGGCAGAATTGCCCTCAACTCTGGTATTACTTTCTTCCTTTACGGATGTTTCACCTACCTGAATTATTTGATTCGTTTTACCCATTCATCTAACAAATCGGCGTCAGGTTCCAAACGTTTTGGAGGCAAGAGTTCGCCCAGAACACCCGGCGTGTCTATGTCAAGTCTTATGAATCCTATTCCAAGTCTTGTAAGAGTTTTTTCAAACATTCTTCTGAAGTAATCCATTGAATATATGGGCGCGGCGAAGTACACGAAATGCGAGAACTGCATATTTGTTACGGCCTTTCCAATCCCGTCGTACCATCCTTGAGGATCGCTTGATTTCACCTCAACCGTGATCATCTCTAATCGATTAGGATCATCGACGTTTCTAACGCCAAGAACATCCACCTGATACTCTGTGTTTCCGAACTCGATGAAGCCTCCTTCAATTCTGTCTCTGCCCACATAGCATCTATGTTTTTTCTCTAACCAATTTTGGATGGGAACGTAATACTCTTTTTCTCTAATCAATTCATCCACCTTATTCGAGTTCAGTGTTAGAAATAGACGTATTTTAGGTTGATTGCTTCTAAATCAAGATTTGAAGTTCAGAACTGTTAAACGAATGTTCCAACGGTCTAAAGGATGTAGTTAAGTAAGAATCAATGGTGGCTTGTCTGAAATGGTGAGTTTGACGTTTTATGGTGGAGTAGATGAGATTGGTGGAAACAAGGTTTTGTTGGAAGATGGCGATGCCAGAGTTTTCTTGGATTTCGGCCAATCTTTCACTATGGGCTGCGACTTTTTTACGGGTTTGCTGTCTCCTAGAGCCATCAACGGTTTAGGGGACTATTTTGAGTTCGGTCTACTACCGAAGTTGAAGGGTTTATACGCGGAGGAGCAGCTGCGGTTCACTGATGTTCCATACGAGGAGCCAGGGTTTGACGCTGTATTTTTGTCTCACGCCCACTTCGACCACGTAAACCACATTCAATTTTTAGACCCAGAGATTCCCGTGTCTCTTGGTGCGGGCACCAAATTGTTTTTGGAGGCGATGGAGAACACTAGCAGTTTCTGTTGTTATGGAGAGCATCGGTATCAGACCTTTCGAACTGGAGACAAAATAAAGGTTGGTGAAATGGAGGTGGAGCCAGTTCATGTCGATCATTCAATTCCCGCGGCTTACGGCATTATCATTCACACCTCGGAGGGAGCAGTGGTGTATACGGGTGATTTGCGGTTGCATGGTCCCAGAAAGGATTTGACAGAGGACTTTTTAGAAAAAGCTCGGAATTCTGAGCCAACTGCGTTGATTTCAGAGGGAACCAGAATGGTTGAGAAAGATAAAAGAAAAAATTATTCAGAACAAGAAGTGAGAGACCATGCCAATGCTTTGGTTTCTAAAACGAGGAATATGGTGTTTATAACGCATTACAGTCGCGACATGGATCGATTCAGAACCTTCTATCAAGTTGCTAAGAAGAACGACAGAAAACTGGTGATCTCACCTAAGACTGCTTATCTGCTAAGTATGTTACTGCATGATGAACGATTGAACCTACCAGACCCAATCAAAGATGAACATATTTTAGTCTACTATCGGAGGAAACGGTCTGGAAATTTTGAAGAAACAGACTACTACGCATGGGAAAGAGAGTTCATGGATAAGATGGTAAACTACGAGTTTGTACATAAAAACCAGAGTAGGCTAATCATGAACCTGGATTTCTACCATTTCACGGAACTCATCGACATAAAACCCGCGCCGGGCAGCCACTTTATCCACAGCATGAGTGAACCCTTCAGCGAGGAAGACATAGAAGATCAAGTGATGCACAACTGGCTCAACCACTTCAAAATGAGGTCCCATCAACTACACTCATCAGGGCACCTCAACAGAAAACAAATAACAACCCTAATCGACGAAGTAAATCCAAGAAAAGTCTTCCCCATACACACCGAAAACCAATATCTGTTCAAAAAACTAGCTCAGCCAGTTGAGACGGTGGAATATGGAAGAAAGTATAGCTTAGAGAACTAGGTCGCAAGGAATATGCACGGGCGAAGGAAAATGAACGAAGAAAAATTCCACTGCTCGGTGTGCGGAAAGGAGATTTCTAAAGAAGAGTATGAATCATGTGATGGACAATGACAGAAGAATTGGCGCGCGCGAGGGACTTAAAGAGAAAGGAGGAGATCAAGATGAGTAGAAAGGAAAAGAAGAAAGGAAAACCGAGAACCTATAGATGCTTTCGCTGTGGAGCTACAATTACTGTAGGAGATGAGTTCTGTCTAGGGTGTGGTCGCTTGACTATCCTAGACGAAGTAGGAGGATTCGAGGACTACGATGCAATTGCAGACGAAGAGGACTGAGGAATTTCCCTAAGTTTCCATTCACTTTCGTGACGGCTTGATAGCCTAACCTATCTAAAACATAAAAAGAGGGCGTTCATGTGGACTAGCAGAACCACTACTTGGTTGTTTTACTCTTGCTTCTCCTAACGATTTTTTGAAAGGCGTTAGCGCGCGCTAAAATAGCAAGGACTACCAGGCTGTGAATACACCATTTCAAAAATCCTTCCTAAACTACGAACCTTTGTGGAAAGCGTAAAGATGTAACAACAAACGTCTTCAATCCCCCATTTTGCGGGTATTTATTTCTTGTTCATAAAGGTTAATTTGGCGAATGATTCTAAATCCAATCTTGGAGAATGTTGACCGTTGAAGAAGATTAGGGTTGAGCCTGGAGAAGAGTCAGAGGCGCAGGAGGGAGACGAAAAGTATTATTGCGAGGTCTGCGGAAAACCGATATCGGAGGATGAATACGAGGCTTATGAAGGGAAATGCTGGGAGTGCTGGGACGACCAAATGACCGAAGAATGCGAATTCGAAGAAGGCATAATCTAAACGGAACAAGAACCAGCGTAGAAACGTGAACAAGAAATGGTCCGGTGCACAGATTGCGGAAAGCAAATCCCCGAAGCCCACATCGTATACTGCGACATGTGTGGAGCTCCTCTCTGCGAAGAATGCGCAACCACCGGACTATGTTCCACATGCGCCGAACTCTGGGAATCAGAAATAGATTTAGAGGACATGGAAGCAGAAGAAGAATAGCGAAAACAAAAAAAACGAGAACAGCGTGGGACATTCCCCAGCTTTGGTAGGTTCAAATTCTCACTTCCCGCACGTTTGAGACAACTTGCGGTTTTTATTTCTACTTGCGTTTCATGAGAAAAACCCATGAAAAGGATGTTCCACGTTAATTATGGCTTAATCTTTATATATTAATAACCTAAAACTATGTTAATCATGGCAAACTCCAAGAATCTCATGGCCTCTCAGCAATTTATGACCAAGGAACTTCTCTCTTACGAGGATGAGTTATTCGGCTTGTTGTACCATGACATCGGAGATTTCGCTGCACAACGCTCACCTAGAATAGCTAGCCAAGATCGCAGAATCTCTATATACGGCGTAAGAGGTGTAGGTAAGACAACCGCAATGCAAGGAGTGCTATGGCATGCATTATCAACTTCGAAAGACGCAAAAATCCTGCCAATAACAATTACAGTGAGGGGAGCCAAGGCAGCTTCAAGTATCAAAGAACTGGAAGATGCTTTCTACAGATCAGTTATCTCAGGAGTTTTGGAAGTTGCAGAATTTAGGAAAAAAGAAGGCAAACTCAAGGAAGGAGCGCAAAAATATGCCCCATGGATCGGACGCAAAATCACAGAAGCCTTCAGCATAGTCTTTCCGCCTCTGGCTTTAGCCTCAGACCTGGCTGAAAAGGGCATAAAGTGGCTTGTAAGCAAATTGAAGCAAATAGATATCGAAGCAATTCTCACCTCAACCACGATCGACACCAGACACGTTGCAGACATTCTCATCAGTCGCTTAGAGGAAACAGGAGCACTTCCAATATTCGTCATCGATGAGTTAGACAAAGTAAGTTCAGATACCTTGCTTTCAGATTTCTTCGACGGAAACCAATCATGGTTTCAAGGCAAACGAGGAATCCTAGCCCTAACATACAC
>Ga0315310_10000667_pt1 | contig 22029 bp, 27 predicted proteins | sample TDP5_MG_FD_203630 | JGI IMG/M metagenome (GOLD analysis project Ga0315310, IMG submission 203630) | Freshwater sediment microbial communities from Lake Towuti, South Sulawesi, Indonesia - TDP5 | ecosystem: Environmental > Aquatic > Freshwater > Lake > Sediment | place: Indonesia: South Sulawesi...
CAGCTGAGATGATATCTCACCTTGAAGCGCCAAGTCTTTATCTCTATTGAAAGAGTATAGCTTAACCTCTGTTAGTAGACCCAGATCAACTAGGTCTTCTACATCTTCTTTCACAGCCTTTACATCTCTATTGATTCTCTTAGCGAGACCTTCAAGCGTATCGGTAATCTCAGGTTCATCGTGGAGTAATATCAGGAGCTCAGCCTTGACTTCCGAGCCCATCAATTTCTCGAATAGACTCCTAGGCTTCAAATTTCAACGTCACACTCAATTCTAAGGACGGAAGACTATTTACGTGGATGATTTTATTAAACGTTGACTAGATGAGAAGAACGGAATCACGAGCATAATTACAAGGTTAAATATGGTTAAACTATCACGTGGATGCGTTAGATGGGAAAGATCCGGGTTTCTAGATTGGGGAAACGAGATTCTAGAAAGATCGAAACGTTACTGAAAGAGGTCTGGCCTACTGCCTACGAGTATCCCGAGGAGTGGAGAAAGAAGAGGACGTTAAGTCATATAGGAATCGAAAAAGAAATGGACAGTGGATATCAATACTTCGGCATCAGAATCCGAGGCAAGATCGTCGGCATATACAAAGCTAGCATTCATGAAGACGGATGTTTCGGCGAGCATCAGTCAATTCATCCAGACTATAGAGGCAAAGGACTTGCAAAGCTTATGTATAAACAGTTCTTTCGGTTCGCTAGGAAAAACAACTGCAAGACAGTGTACGTAAATATTTTGGCGAACCAGCTCGCGACGAGAAAATTTGTCGAATCATTAGGGTTCAAGAAGAGAGGCCTAGAGTACGAACAGACCAAGGGTATGCTAGTCCAAATGTACGAGAAAAGAATTTAGTGTACTAGCAATGTCTTGGCTCACTTTCGTTTCCTGAAGATCTTGCCGCCATCACCGTATTCGCCGGTGACGTACTCGAACCCGGATTCGACTAGGGAGCATGCTTCTTTTGCGTTGCTTGCCACTCTGACTGTGAACTCGTCGTTTGTCGAATGGAAGAGCGCTGTTTCGAGGTCTATGTAGATCAGCGTGTTCTGGATACACTTATGCCCCAAGAGCTTCTTGACATAGAGGATGTCTCGGGTCCTGTGATATTCCATAGTGCCTTTCCAATGGCGGAAGGCTATGAGGCTGATCTTCAGTAGTCTAGGGTTTCCAAGCTTGAATGCGGTTCGTCTCCGTTGGTCATAATAGTTTGCCTTAATGCTCAAGTACTTGAAGACCCTCTCAGATCTCTTTGGGAGTCTCTCGACTCTATCGATGAACTCTTGGGATATACGCAGGACTCTTGGGTTGTGGCCTTTGACGGGCCTGTTGATGGTTATCGTCCTTGTTTCTCTGTCGATGTCAATCCATCTTATTGCTCCCAGCTCTCCCGGATCAGCACCCGTGTCTTTGAGACCTTGGAGGAAGGTCCCGACTTGACTTCCACACGACGCTATCAGCTGGTCCAGCTCAGCTTCCGTAGGAATGAAAGGTATGCTTTCCGGTTGTCTGTATCTCGGTGGCTTCCACGTCAGTCCTTCCATTTCAAGAAAGCTGCTGTATGCGTATACGACATTTCTCTTGTAGCCATCGTTCCATGTCTTCTGTCTTGCGATGAGCTCCTTTATTGATTCGGGATTCCACATGTCAGCTCCCAGTTTCAGCAGTTGCTTGATGATTGCAGTTCTAGAGAGTATTACTGATTCTTTGAAGCCTTGTTTGTTGAGCCATAAGCTGTATTGTAGGACTTTGCCTTTCAGCATCGCTGCATCTGGCTTCTGTTTGGCCCCCGCGACGGCCTCTTCCTGTTGCGGTTTCACTTCGGCCAAGTTTATCATCCCGCCCTCCGGGACGCATACTCGGCGATTAATAGTATGAAGGCGAAAGTCCTTTAAGCTTTCTATAGTAGAACCATTGCTTGATGCAGCATGAGAACATATATCTTCACTAAGAAGGAGCGAGCTCTCGTCAGGAGCGTCATTGACAGGCGGACTACCCTTAAGGATAGAAGCCTGCACGTCATCCTCTCTAGGCTTAGACATTTCAAGGATCTGGCCATGGATGTTGAGCTTTACATGCGTTTGCGTAGACTCGCTGAATCTGAAGGCGCAGTCTCGACATAGATAACGTTGAATCTTCCTGCCGGCCAGATGGCGGAATCCATCCTTCCAGACTCTCAGCGAGCGGCATTGCGGACATCTTATAGGTGGCTGGTGCGGCTGAATCTCTCGGTTCAACTTCCCGTCGTTTAAGCCGCTTTGCCGAGTACACTCTCTACAGTGGAAGCCAGCCACTCCCTATTCACCTACAACCGGTCATCCTGAGTTAACCCGACCGTAGGCATGTCTAGGTCTCTCCAACACTCCTGCAGTGGACGATGAGGTTTCCCTAAGCGTCGTCTAATCGCGACCAGGTTTGCTCAACCTTCTCATCATGGGGCATCTATTCTCAACTTCTCGTGACTTTGAAGCAATCAGGTTTAGCCTCGGAAATCAGACCATCTCTTTGCATCAACGCGAGCAGAGACTTTAGCTCTGCTTCTGGAATAGTGTCTCTGAACCCATAAGCGAGGTTGGCCTTATGGGCGTACCCAATATTCCTCTCAAGATCTCGGATGGCCTTAAGGATCGCTTGACGTTTTTCATTCGAATCGAGTTGGATAGACTGGGTAGAGACAAGAAACGAGGATAGAGAACTCGTCTTCTCTTTGTCTCTACCCTCTCTGCCCCTTTCCTCTTCTTTCTGGAGTGAAATGTTCTCTCCCGACTCTACCCTAAGTACACCTACTCTACCCTCGGGTAGAGATGATACACAGAGGGTAGGGTCGGGAGAGTAAATTTGACTCTGGAGACCCAGTCTCCTAGCCCAATCCTGCACCCTGTCCTTAAATATTCGGACCTTGGTGTAGCCATGCGAGACCTTGATATCCGTGAAGTGTAGGAGTCTCAGTGCATTAGTAACCCTCTGGCTTCGCCATTCCTTTGAATCTTCTTCGAACTGCTCAACAACGAGCTCTTTGATGTCTTTCACATTCCGGTAATCGTCTGTCCAGCCTGTTTGCTCCACCAATCCCGCTAGAACAGAGAGTACTTTCCCTTCATCGCGCTCTCGGAACTCTACAGATTCCTCTTCCTGCTCTTTGAAGAACTCGAGAACATTCTTGACTATATCTTCATCTATTAGCAAGGCCGTGGCAATTAGAGGATGCGCAAGCTCCCAGACGCGGTTGCTGAGATTAAAGTCGCTCGCCTTGAGCGATTGATACATCTTAAAAGCTTCAGATCCATGTGTGAGCCGGAAAATATACCATTGCTCGCGCAACTCGGTTTCTCCCGGCTTCTCTGGAAGCGGATCGTCTCGGTCAGAATACTTTTTGTCAAGTGTCTTGCGCATCGGTATGATTAGGGTGCGTGTAGCAGTCATATAAGGGAGCGTGTATGCTCCTGAGTAAATGAAGGGACCATAGACCGAGAAGAGTCTCGGAGTCATTGTGCCAGATGAAGGATTTTTAAACATGCGAAGAACTTGCCCACCCCGCTTGTAGCCAGAGTTGAGAAGATCGATTAACTTAGTCTCATCCTTGCGTCTGAGATTCCTTTCGTCGAGAGAAACACAGCAGTGCATCGCTTCTCTCAGGTAATAGAATGAGGCGTCGCTGATGTCAGGCGAGAGCTGAGGATGAAACGCGCATGAGCTGAAGGTATAGTTTGCTCTGGTTTTACCACAAATGGGCGGTCCTCTGGGATGCAGATACGGATACGTCTGATAAGCCGGATGGAAGTGAGTGCCCACTTCGTAAAGGGTTCCAATATGATAGTAGATGTCGACCTCTAGGTCGACATTGTCTTTTGAGTGCCTGAAGGTCCTTTCATAAAGCTCCTTCCCGTCCACTTCTCGACCTTCCAGATAGTCCTTAACCGTTCTTGTCGAAACCATGGAGTTTAGCGGATAAAGATCCCCAACAACAAGAGTGCAATCGCCTATCCTAATGCGACGCTTGTAGACTGGGGCGATTCCGCGATTTCCTTTGAAGTTGTAAACGATACAAGGGAAATCGGTTTCCTTAGACTGCTCAGACTTAGAATCCAATATCCGGCTTGGCAGAAAGGTAGGTTGTAAAACGAGACTCTCATTTATTTCCACAGGTGATATTGTCGGGGAACGGTGCTTATCCAAGAAAACCGAAAGCTTCACATTCTCTTCGAGAAGGAACTCAACCTCATCCATACTCTTCGACCTCCTTCTTTACCCTCCTGAACTGTAAGCTTGCTCGCAGACGACGGCTCTCGATCTCGATCCGCTCGGCCAACGGAAAGAAGCTGGAGCACGACGCATCTTGAGGCTTTATTGGCGCGTTTGCGAAAGTGCATTTCGGCGATCTGAAGTAGAGACATAGGCCGCAACGAGAATGAGTCTTGTAAGCATCGTACTGGCGCTTCCACTTGAGAAAGCGCGGATCGCTCGATTTCTCCTCGATCATTCACGCCATTCTACATCAAACATTGGAAGCCAGTCCTGCTTACGAGCACATGCCCAGAATTCAAGCGTGCCGAACCTTTCCCCTACACAGAGATGAGCCCAAGCGAGAGGAAAGCCTACTGGGAATGGAAACAGAGAAAAATCAAAGACTATTCCAGCCTAGGCTTATAGCAGCAAGAACAGGCGAATTCCAAGAAGGCAAATTCCTATTGAGCTACAATGACCATCCGGAACTTAGAAAGGCATGCAGGGGATTCAAAATTGAAAAGCTGAAGACAGACTACACGATCAACAAGGGACGACACGACGTAGGGCTGGAGCTTCTCATAAGGAACTACTAGGGGCTGACAACGCAGGAATTCGAAAATCTGCCAGATAGTGCCTGAAATTAAAAACCCTTTAAAATCTTATGACTCCATCTTGCGAATTCTTCTCCCCAGTTTTTCTATGAGGCTTGAACCTCTTTCTACTAATCGATTATGTAGTTGTCTAAACCAATTCAGACCAGGATCTTCTTCTAGTGAATTTTCAAGGCTTTGGAGAAAACGTTTTACAGACTCTGAAGGGTGAAGATTATTCTTGATTCCTTCGCTGAGATTTCTATCAAGAAAATCTATATCCAAATCTGTTGGTTTCTTACCTCGCATTATTTCTGGCGTTAGCACATCTTCGAGAGCTTCATCTAGATGCCATGAACTGTAAGTATTCATCCACGACCATTTCTTAGTATTCTTGACTGCTTCTTCGAGCGTTTGATTAAAAAGTATTCTTGCCAAGTTTCCTATAGTGTGTTTGATAGATTTCTCGACTATGGAGAATAAATCTAAGTACTCTTTTAGCATTTCTTCATAGAATTCGCTAAGTTGCTTTTTGGTATCTGAAGGAATCCGAGTAATAAGCCTACTCTGTGATATCTTCGACCAATTTTCTTTAGAAAATTCAAGCTTTCCCTTGAACGAGCCTCTAGGTATTTTAAGCGCTTTGATTTGTTCCATTATTGTCTTGATCTCGCTGTAAAGAGGCTGATAGATCTTCTCTAGTTCTTCACCAGCCCTATCTCTATGCCAAATCCAAGCTCTCCATGCAGCGATAATAAGAATGCCAGCGGATAAGCCGATAGGCACAATGACGGTCCAATCAAACTCTATCATGGCTATATGCCCATTATTTGAATACAAAGGAGAATGGAGATTTAAACTAGGGTGCAGTACTTGAGCATCTAAGAATGAATCGATTTAAAATGACCTATCTAAATAATTCATATGTAATTCATAGTCATAAAGTTTTATAAATGACTTTTACTGACTACAAGTAGTGAAAAGCAAAGGCTGGTGGTAGGCCAATAGGCCTTTCGACGGAGTTCCGTCGACCACCTGCAAAAAGCCTAGTTTCTAAGTAAGTTCTTTGAGAGTCAAAGACTGTGTGAGCTTGTCAAGAGATACAAATTTGTCTGCCTTCTTTCTGAGATTATTAGAGATAGAGCCTTCGAATGCGGCGATCTCAACTTTTTTTCCAAGGTGCTTTAGTTCTTCTATGGCACCTATATAGTCTTCATCCCCACTGACTAGAATGACTGTATCATAGACATTCCTAAATCCAAAGCTTAGCATATTAGTAACAAGAGCTACATCGACTCCTTTTTCTACTCTGATATTGCGTGTAAAGAAGTTTCCACATTTCTTACATTCGATTCCACTTGATCGAAGCTTGAGAGGCCTAGTAATAACCTCTAGTCCACGATACCTAAGCCAATCATGAAATTTTGTTTCTTCAGACTTCGGTGGCACACATTCTGAATGAAAGTAGTAAGCTCTTATGAGATTCCTTCCTTCTTTGAGAATATCTACCATTTTAGCGACATCTAAGAATTCTTTTGTAACTCGACGCCAACTGTGGAAAAGGTTAGAACCATCGATGAAAATCATTATTCTATCTATTTGCGACAATTCTCTTCCTTATTTATATCAGCTCAATTGGTAAAATAGGTTATGATTTCCATTTGTATTATCAATGGAAGGAAAAAGTAATCAGCTTCGTCATCCGCATAGGATTCTCATGGATTATTACGAGATACCTGTTCAGAAACTTGACAAAGGGCTTAGGCTATGCGCAAATAACATACGTCGGTTCAAGAAAGATGTTGAAGTTCTTCTCAAATCCGCAAGCGATTGGCATGCGATAGCTTTCGCCGTCTATGCCTGCGAGGAATTGGGTAAATATCGAGCATTATTGGAAGCGAGGAAGACAGCCAGCGGAGGCTCTGGACAAGTGAACAAGCTCATTTTCGGAGGCCGTCGCAGTCATGAACACAAGATGCAACTCGCTTTCGGACTTTTGCCACCCAAAGCTCGAACCTTAATTCCCAGATATGTCGTTGGCAGACGTGACCCCATAATTATTGAGAAAGGTGAAGTATCGGCAGCAATACGATTGGATTGCCTATACTTAAACTGGAACCCAGATACTAAGGACTGGGATCTCGGAACGCCTGCGAGCCCAAATCATATTAGAGGTTTTGTAGACGACATAATCGACGTCCTGAACAAACTAGAAAGAAACTAAATATCTCAGATCGTCAATCCGCATGTTATGCATGTTCTTACCTTTCTGTATGGGCTGGTGCCCATGACTCGATGAGGGGTTGTGGTCCCGCATGTTGGGCAGAAATATTCAGCCATGAAGCCTGTTCTCCTTGGGCGATGGTATGAGCGGCAGTACCAGCCTACGCCTTCTTTATCGATGAGGGTTCTTTGGTAGCGCCGAGGCCATAGAAGAATGGTCACCAACAAAATAGATAGCTACAAATTCGACCTAGACCTCGGAAGTCCAACGTTTTCATCCTTCGCAGCTTGGTTTATGCCAGCATCTGGGGCAGGGCAGTCGGCAGCCGGAAACGTGGGTCGCTGGAAGCTCAAGGTCATCGCACATGTGATTCGTTGCTACTTTGGCGCTTACCAATATAAGACGCGTCTTACCCTCTGTGTCAGGGAGCCAAAAATGAGTTTTGATTTCATTTGTGGAGATTGTTTTCCTTCATTTGAACTCAGGGACGACCCCGGCTCAGAGCTTTTGGACAACTAAGAGTTTTTGTACTCTTTCGCTCAAATGGTTTCATGCCTACGAGTGAATCGCAGTTGACGCAAATATCAAGAAGGCTGGACAAACAACCTAGAGAATTAGTCGACTACATAAATTACCGCAATCTCTACCCTTTTCTGTCTTCTTCAGACAAGCAAGAAATCGCACAGAAAACGGAGAAACTCACGTTACTTTCGCCACGGTCTCTCAATAGAGGGCTTACACTAGCGATGAATAACTCTCTCAAATACCTCAAAGATGCAAAGGCACTATGTAAACACAAAAGTTATGCGCACGCTCGCGGACTAACGATAATGGCATTGGAAGAATTCGGTAAAGCCGTTCTTTATCACAGAATTCGCCTAGGCTTAAACCCGACTACAGTGCTTGAAAAGAAGGTGTTAAAGGGTCGTGAGAGAATTCAAAAGAGGGGATTAGATTTTGATCACAGACTTAAGCAGAAGCTTGGAATTTGCGCTCTCGCTGATGCATTTCTTGCCGTGGAGATTATGGAGCTTGAACCAGATTTCAAGAGTATTAGAAGACGCATGGACCATTACCTTAGAGCCATCTTAGGCTACTGGAAGACTTTTGCAACGGAAGAAGAAAGGCAAAAATGCTTCTACGTAAGCTGCTATGATAGAAAGTGGCATAACCCGTTAGACATGAGATTTGATGAAAGAAGTGATATCATTCCAGCCTTGGAGTATGTCATCAGCTGCATAAAAGAAATATCCCAAGAGTATTCTCTCAAGAAGCTCAAGAGGCTAACATATGACTCGTTACGTAATCAAACTAGGATCTACGAGAAGATGTATGAAAGAAAATTGATAGATTATTCTTCGTATGTTTATGTCAAACAGCACCTTCAGGATTTACTTCCTACCAAATCTAGTTGAGACTCCTAGCGAACTCTATTTGAGCGATACTTTCAACGATCTCTTTGATTCAAGTTGGCCGCTGTACAGTTGAAGCTTATGCTCGGCCTAGGCGAGATCAGAGTCTACGTTCTAGACGATCTTCTGAGAAGGCTAGGCAAGGATTGTGAGGTATGCGTCTACGGTCCAGCTAAGAGAAGATTCTTGACGAACGAATGCTGCGAATGTATTGAGAGAGCTGAGAAGCTGGTCCATTCCATTGTACCTGATGAAAATTACATACAAAACCCGGAGAAACTCGACAAATGGCTGACTAGCAGCAAACCAGACGAGAGTTCCCCATAGGAGTTGTTTTCCTATGCGTGAGTGTTCTGACTGCGTGTACCTTCGAACTGTAAACGATCCTCGATCATTCACGCCATTCTGCATCAAACATTGGAGGCAAGTCCTACTTACGAGCAGATGCCCAGACTTCAAGCATGCTGAACCCTTCCCATACACTGAACTCAGCCCCAGCGAGAGGAAAGCCTACTGGGAATGGAAACAAAGAAAAATCAAAGACTACTCCAGCCTAGGCCTGTAGCAATAAGATGGGAACGTATAATTGAAATCATCAATGGAATTAAGGAGAGTATAGAACTCACGGATCCGTGGGACCCCCGCTAAATCAGGATTGATTAAAATGGTCTTTAAAGAAGTGTTCTTGAGTTACAATACTGTGGACAGATCTCTAGCAGGGAAGATAAGGAAGCAGCTGGAGGCGCTTGGTTTTGCGGCCTTCCTTGCCCATGAGGATATAGAAGTGTCCGTGGAATGGAGAGCCGAGATTCTGAGGCATCTTGATAGTTGCTCGGGATTAATTGCTATAGTGACAGAGAATTTCTCCAGATCAAAATGGACTAATCAGGAAGTGGGAATTGCGATGGGCAAAGGCAAACCTGTCGTTTCGCTAGTATTTGGTGAAAGCGGTATCCTTCCAGGCTTTCTGGAATCGCTACAGGGGATTCAAGCTTCCGAAGAGAATGTAGAAGAGGTAGTAAGTACGGCTGCTCAGTCGATCTCTAAGGGGAAGGGATTCTCAACGGCTTACATTCAGCTGGCTACAATTCTCAACAAGTTCGTTTATCGATGGGAAAGCTATCAGCGACTAACTGAAGCCGAGCGACGGTCGCGCCGTGTATGCCATGAGATGACTCAAAGGGCTAACGAATATTCAGAGGAACTTTTCGAGCTATTGTCAGTTGATAAGAACTTTGAGAGTGGCATATTACACCAAGTCAATATAGTGTTTGATTACATGAAGAGTCTTTCACGCTTAAGAATCCCATCTACTTTCGCTGCCACATCGGACTTTCAAGAAATAGAAAAGAAGGGACAAGAGGCGTATGATGCAGCGAGAGCATTGCTGTTCTATGTAAAAACAAAAACCGGATAAAAAACCGCATAGAGATCAGAGAGAGAATAGTTTCAGGCGCCTCAAGTTTTTTGGTCTCAAAACGCCTAACGGTTTAGCTTAGAGTCTGGATGACTGGATTCAGGGCTTGGCCTAAATTCCTGTTCTCTAGGGACCGCATGAAAGTCATTCGACGATTCCTAGCATATCAGAGACAAGAGTTTCAACGGATAAAGCTCGGTGTCTTCGAGTTGGCGTTGCTCATTGAGAAGGCTTGGTGCAGCGACCTCGACAGCGAAGAGGTCGATGTCTCCCTAAACTACTATGAAGCGAAACGAGAGTTGGAGAAGAAGAGCAGTGGCCATTAGGCGCAAGACTCTGATCAGAAGGTCAGGTGTCGAGTGGACGGATTACAACGCCAATATCTACCATGGTTGCGCTCACAACTGCAAGTACTGCTACGCCCGCTTGATGACCAAACGATTTGAGCCTAACCCTTTAGACTGGCGAGACGTCAAGATGGTTGAGAACGCGGTTGAGTTAGCGAGACGAGATGTCAGGGCCCTCCGTCCTGGAAAGATCATGTTCTGCAGCATGACGGATCCATATCAGCCGATTGAAGCTAAAACTCGATTGGCGAGAAAGGTTCTTGAGGTCCTACTGGACTCACCTTTCCATATTTTGATTTTGACCAAGAGCCCGCTAGTGACCAGAGATTACTATCTGATTCGTGGTCACCGCAACGTAGAAGTGGGTTTCACCATCACGTCTCTCGAAGACATTCCTTTCTGGGAGCCCTACGCACCAGGAAACACGAAGCGAATCGAAACATTGAAGAAAGCTCATAGCGTGGGCATCAAGACCTTCGTAAGCATAGAGCCATGGATACCGGAAATAACCTACCCGCGATCGATAATAGAGAACCTCAGGGAGCATGTTGACCGCTTCATCATCGGAAGCATGCAGTACTGCGATGTCCAGAGATCATTTTATGCGAGAAGTCTACTAGCCCTGATATTATGGTTGAAAGAAAACAAGATCGACTACTATCTGAAAAAAGAGTTGAGATCCTGTCTTCTCCCTGAACGGATCTAGCTTCATCCTTCTCAAGTTTCTATGTTAGCTACTCAAGTGTGAATAGAGCAAGTGCAATTGTTCTAACCTTCATAAGCTAAATATTCTAAAACCAATGACGATTCGGCTCAATCTTTGGCAAACCTGATGAGAATCAGATACTCGATACTGCCGAAATGAGCTGGAATGTTTCCAACGATACGTATCATCAATGTGTAAGTTTCTCCAAACTTCATGAAGGGACCTACGTCCATGACGAAACTGGACAATCCGTTTGCCTGAAGATAGACGATTTGCGCAGAAACCTTAGCTCCGTTAATATACACTTCAATCCAGACCGGCCCTTCTCTTCCATCAGCGCTCTTTGCATTCAACAACATCACGTAGAAGCTTTCGATATTCACTAATTCAGGGTCATACCATGGCGGCTTATCAATTCTGAACTCTTTCGTGTTGTCTGCACCCGGATAGAACGTCACTCCATTCCCATCCCATATATATCCCCAATCCTTGTATCGCAGTTTGTAATTGCCAACCCAGAAGCTAGGTACAGTATCCGATGTTACACTGTAAAGAAGTAGGCTGAGGGTTACTATCGCTAGAAGCGTGTAGCCAGCAACAACCTTAAAACTTGTCATATCTGGTCAATAAAAATGTCGCTTGTTGGTCTATATCAAAGTTTGCTGCAACATTTCGCTGCGTGGGAAGAGGAAAACATTTTGGGATAGAGTCAGAGATAATCTCTGAATATTACGGTCATACCTTTTGTATATTCTGTCCTGATTGAGAACCCAAATGCGGTCACCCAATCCCCCTGAAGGCTAGATAGAGAGCTCGCCGGCATGCAAGATTCTCACTAGTCGAGGCCTATCTTCTTAGCACTTTATCCTTTCGCCAAAATGCCATTTGTTTTTTCTACCTTCCCGCCCAGAATGATACGCGGACTACTTCGTGGGCAAAGAGAGGATTGGGCCTTCCGCACCTTTGACAGAATCTGTCATTCCAACCCACTGTTTCCCAACAGTATTCACAGCGCCCGTATAGTTGTCTGCCACAAGCTGTGCAGAACGATCTCCCTGCAACCCTAGCCGACGATCTAAGAAGAAAAAGAGGCTCATGTAACAGAGATCCGCAGTATGGGCAGTTATCAGAATATTCCGAACTGCTCATAGAGGTGGCGGCAGCAGGTGAAGACAGTGGAGGCGGTGGAGCCGGTGTATACCAAACAGTGTCGCAGGTTGGACATCGCCAGTGCTCTGTTTCATCTCTAGTATCCATCTCCGGGAGATTAGTTACACAGATTCTATGAAAAACGCCTCCGCATTTTCGGCAAGATCTTGCACTTCCAATCGGAATATGCCCGCTGCATTTTTGGCACACATAATATCCTTCACTCAAAACGAACGCCTTAATGACCTGGACCGGAATCTGTAGCTACATTAGAAGGTTTATCTGTTCCATTTATAAAATCAACTTCCCTTGCCCACCACAGAGCTCAGTCCCAGCGAGAGGAAAGCCTACTGGGAATGGAAACAGAGAAAACAGTGGACGTAAGCGAGCACGCTGTGCGACGTTCGTCTCTGCCAAGGAGGACACATCCGTCGCAACCAGGCGAACCAAACCATTTGAAACAGCCTGATTCTACCTGCGCGCGATGATCATCGGAAGGGAACAATGATCCGTTCATTTCCCTCTATAGTACCCCACTTTGCTGAGGGATCTCTCGGCAAGTATCTTTTTTTGGAGTTACCTTTAAGGTTTCTCGGGCGCGGAACCAAAGCCTAACAACGAAGACTCTATTATCGAAGATATTCTCCGAATCAGAAGCTGTTCACACGCTGTGTGTTCCTGATTAGCTCGGTCCTATATTCTCAATTTGAGCGTCATCTTGAGGCTTGTGCTGCATTTTTATGCTTCTCTCGCAAAGTATCGGGTATGTCGTACGAGAGCCCCTTAGAGTACCATCAACGAGTCGGGGAAGAACTCAGAAATAAAAACCGTTCTGGTAGTTGCTGTCGTTCTTGCCTTTGTCCTAGCTTTCAGTGCAGGAATATTCGCTTCTCTTGTAATAGCATATGCGATTGATGCGCTCATATTACTCTTGGTCATGGCAAGCGTTTTGCTGTACTTTCTATGGAAAGTGCGGTGGCCTAGAACTTCGAAAAGTTGGGTTGCCGATATCGATCTGTTATACAATATTTCAACTGGAGAGTTTCTCTGGGCTCCTCATGCGATGTATCATCCGCAGTCCCTCGCTCATCAAGCTTTCGACATCCTCGATAAGGCTGGAAACATAGAAGTAAGGGAGCGGCTCAAGGAACCGTTAGGCTTTGAAATGTTTCAGAAAAAGACCGTCTTCGTGGATTTCATGGAGTATGCGACTCTGAAGTGGTTGTTCGAGAACGCATTTTCCATCAAGCCACATGTTCATGATCTGAAGTTCAAGACGATTGACTTGCCCGACATGCCTGAACAGCTTAAGACGAACTTTTTTGTGGTGAACATTGCAAAAGCCCAGCCAAAAGGAATATACTCAGGTTTGATTCAGTACAGTTTCGACATTCCTGAGGATTTCTCATTCAAGTATTCTGCTCCCGACCTGACGAAGGAGCCGAATAGATTCGAGATAATACTTCAAGGTAAGTACTGCAAAGCGACTGTCGCGTGTTATCTTGGTGGTATTGTTCAGGTGGCAAGCATGACTTCAGGGCCAGCACCAGAGATTGCCGGCTTCCCGATAGACTCCATATCACAGCAGTACTTTTTGGAAAGGCTGGGGAACATCTATGATGCCAGCTTGTCGATGGTTTTCACTTCGAGTCTCAGTGGTTGGAGAACCTTCTTTCGAGGGGCAATTGCCGGTCGCTACCTTCACTATATGACCATTCTCGCGCAGAACTTCTTGGACTACTTCAGTGCAAGCGACAGTCGAAAGAAAGCTGCAGAGAGTAGGGAAGCTGATATGTATGAAATAGTTAGGGCTATTGAAGTATCTGTGCAGGGCATGTCGAAACGGATGAGACGAATAGAGGAGAAGCTTGGACTAGAGAACCAGCAACATGATGCGTTAACCGAGTGACTTTTCTGAATGCAAAACGTACCACATAAATCGTGCCTAGTTAACATCTTTGGTGAGCTTGCGATGATGTCGTACACTGTTAGAATTATTGCGCTCCGCGCATTGATAGTTAGTATGCCCATGCTCGCTGCACTTGACGCTTGTCTTGAGCATATGATTTCCCCCGTCCTTGGTCCACCTATATGGATAGTCGTTGCAGGCTTAATCATCATCGAGATACTGCACATAATCGAGGGAGGTCACATGATTGGAGTGGACTGGAAAGGATTGTTTTTGTCGATAACATTCTTTCTGATATTCAGGTTTCTTCTTTTTCCATTATTACTCGCTGTGGGATTTCCAATTTGGATTGCCTTGATCTGGACCATTGTGCAATCTTTCTTAGCATATTTTTTCGTGCCTTGGCCTCCGGATTAGAACAGTTATTCAATCATGGACAAGTTTGTGCTCGGCATATCTCTGCCGCTTACGACACACTCTCTTGATGAGCTCCAACGACAAAGGATCGGCGAGAATTTCGATTTCTCTAAGACGCTCTCTTAAATCGGCTCTGATAACTTCTTTGATCGTTATGCGTTTCATGGTCAAAGCGTCTCCTCCAATGTGAGTTTCTCGAGGAATGCTTTCTTGAGGCCTAGCTTCAGAGCATTCATGGCTCGGTCCTGCCAGATGTAGATGATGTTGTCTTGGCGTAGTTTCCGGATGGCTTCCTGCAAGATCTGGCTGGGGTAGTCGAGCTGAAGGTCCTCCACATAGTTGATGTATTTGAAGGGTGAACCGGTGCGGTTATAGTGGGCTAGCAGGGCTTCAATAATATAGATAGATTCATAGGTTTTTCAACCCAGTTACATCGTGTGTCTTCCATTGCCGAGAAGAGACTTCCGCATCCGATTGCGGGATTTCATTCGCTCTTCAGTTCCGGCTTGGATGGTCGGCGAGTATTGGTATTGCGCAGCGAAGCTCCTACCTCAGCACATTCTTGGCGGAGTAGAAACCTTCTCTAAACTTGTCGGTTCAGAAAGGCATGAGGAGCGGGCGCAAGAGACTCTAGCTCAGCTAGGAAGACTTGTTAAAGTCTCGATGCCGGATACGGTCTCCGATCTAATGAAATCCATGCGAAGGCAGATTTCCCGGGCCCTAGCCGGTCGTCGGATCCTAGCCAATGCAAAGGATCGGGTAACTTGTTTTCTTGTCGTTCCTGAGTACGGATGCTTCGGGTTCCCTGACGAGGTCAACTGCCAAGCCGATCTGCCCATCGTGGTCGAGAGTAAGTATGTCGCTCAACTTCCAATTGGGCCTTGGCCAGACCATTCCGCGCAGACCGCGGTCTACATGATGGGTTTGGAAGCTCTTGGCTTCGAGCAGGCTCACGGAGTCTTGCGCTATTGCGAGCGGCGATCCGGAAACGCTGTGACCTTCAAAGTCATCCTAGACCAGGAGTTACGAGAGAAAGTCCAGCAGGCCGCTCTGCGTACGAGAGCAATACTAGAACGCAAGATGAGACCACTTCCCACATCGAATCGGAGAAAATGTCAAGTATGCGAGTATAGAGTGCTATGCCCATGGCGTAGAGACATTGAAAACTATCGTGCCCCATATTTCTTTGACATTGAAACTGATTTGAGAGGCCGCGTCATCTGGGCGATAGGAGTCTACTCCAGCGAGGATTCCCAACTCAAACAATTCTTCGCTGAGAGACTGAGCAACGAAAAGCGTATTCTCACAAACTTCGTCGAATATATAGGTCAAAACCCGGAGGCGCCGGTCTTCTCTTTCTCAGGGTCTGACTTCGACTATAGAATTCTAAACGGCCGGCTGGAACACTACGGAATGAGCCTCAGTCAACATCAGATCTTCACAGATATCTGCACGCGCCTTAGACATGCAGGCCTATCAGGAACCCTTGAGGAGATTGCGGCTTTGGTTGGCTATGAGTATAGACATCCCGAGCTGAAGGGCGGCGCAGCTTGGAGCTACTATGAGAGATATCTCAAATCCAAGAATCCTAGATTCAAGATGGAAGCCAGAAGGATACTGCTTGAGTACAATGCAGAGGACATCGTAGCGTTATTGAAGATCTGCGCCAATCATCCTGAACCCTTCGAGGAATCACTATGCCCAAGCCCGAGAAGCCCTGATATAGTCCAATTCCTTCAAGAAATCTATCGCAGACGGGGCAGAAAGATTGTGCGAACCCGGCCCGACCGAAGACGTGAAGTCGAAGTCCGTTTCACATCTCGCAACCTCCTGGAACTTCAACGGATCGCGGAAGCTCTGAAGAGTATCGGATATAGCGCTAAGATTAGTCCAGATAAGAACGCGTATGCCGTGAGACTCTACGGGTTTCATGCTGACGATTTTCTAACGACCATTGGATGCCAAGAATGACACTTTCAGCGATCTCTTTGATTCAAGTCAGGCGCCTTCAAATTCAAGCATATGTTCGGCTTGGGCGAAGTCAGGGTCTATGTTCTAGACGATCTTCTGAGAAGGCTGGGCAAAGATTGTGAGGTATGCATCTGCGGTCCAACTAAGAGACGCTTCTTGACGAATGAATACTGCAAATGCGTAGAGCGAGCTGAGAAGCTTGTTCACTCCACCGTACCAGACGAGAACTACATACACAATCCGGAGAAACTCGACAAATGGCTCATAAGGAGAAACTCTTCTAGCTCTTGCGATAGTCTTGGCTCAGACCAAAGAGCTTTTCTCAAAGGCGTTGCTGATAAATCAAAACAAGGGGAAATTTGATTATGGACCTTTGGACTCTTCAGGATGTCAAGCGTTTCAAAGAAGTCTCCTCAAAGGAGTTCAAGCAGGCCGAGAAAGCTATCTACGATCTTCTAGGTGAGTGGCTAAGACAAAGGTCGCCTTCCAGCAAAATATACATCGACCCTGGAGAGTTCGGAATAGATGTCATCCAGTCTATTGATCGCTTCCGCATAGGATACGAGGTGAAGATGGCAAAACTGTCCAAAGGGCACATAGATCCTTCCCCACTATTTCAAGGAATAGGGCAAGCCATACAGTACCTACACAGGGGAATGGATCGCGCCTACCTAGTCGTCCCGGTTCTTCAAGATGTCGAGTACTTCGCGGATCTCTTTCAAGCTGCCGTGAGATTGGTCGGGCTCATACTGTTCGATAGACATTTCAATTTCGAAGAGACAGTGAAACCATCTGACTCTCAGCTATATTCCAATGACATGAAGAAGATCCTAGAAGAACTCTTGTCAACGCATAAACTAAGCATAGCAACTTTGCGTCTGCAACGTTTCAGAGAACGATGGGCGCGATAAAACGAACTCTTACTTTCTCTTCGTCACAAGCGAAACCACCTGAAGAGAGCACGCTGCCACAAGTAGTCTGAGATGGGTCCCGTTCGAATCTGTATGGACATTCTTTTAAGCTCCTTTGTGGCGAGTTTTTTCATTCTTATCAGCCCAGGGCATTCGCGAGTGACAAAAGCAGGGTCGATTCGAATGAATTGACTACATTTAGGACAACTGTCGGCTTCCTTCGGTATGACTTCTTCGCAGTATGGGCAGAGACCTTCTGGGTTGAAGTAGAGCGGAGCAATTCTACAGTTAAACGGTTTAGTCGTGTGAATGGTGCATTCAGGCTGCCCTAACGTATCGCGCCTGAAGAAAGGACATCTTGCGTAGAGTTTGCCTCGTGCTTTGTCTATGATGTCTCCACCCAAACCTTCGTAAACGTGAATCAGTTCAAGTACGTCCTTTCTTCTCTCCCTTCTCCATCGCTGAATGTCTTCCCACATAATATGGCTGTCGATCGAATCTGCCCACTTCGTATCCCGACAGCATCGCCCGCATCGCTGACATTCGAACTTGGAAAAGATGTTGTAGAACTTCTCAAAATTTCGTTTCGCGAGCTTTTGATCCTCTACGTCGTTGCTTCGTATTTTATGCTGGAAGAGCCATCTCCTTGCATCAAGCCATTCTTGAGTAACTCTGAAGTTTCGCGTGCGACCTGTCGCCTTCATCCATGATACATAATAAACAGCCGTCAGTCCGTCATCCTTTGGATTCAACTCATGGGCTATCTTGAGGTGCTTGGTTGATCTGGTCGCGTCGCCCAGCCTCTCGTAGCTTAACCCGGCGGACTCGTGGGCTATCGCCAGATTGGGATTCCTTTTCAGACCGAGTTTCGCGTACTCTACGCTCTGAAGGTAGTCTCCCGTTTCGTGAAAAAGTTTAGATATGAGTCCGATGAGGTCTGCATCCTTATTATTGATTGAGAAAGCTCGGTTGGCGTAGTAAAGTGCCTTTTCGTAAAGGTGACAGGAAGCATATGAAAATGCACACTTCTTCTGAGCCTCATAGTTCTTGGGCTGTAGTTCCGCTACTTTGCGGTACAATTCTGCTGCTTCCTCTACTTTTCTTTGGAGGATCTTCAGATAGCCATACTGATCGAGTGCAAGAGTGCAGTCTGGAGCGTACCGAAGAGCCTCCTGAAACAGGCCTTCAACTTCAGCCTCAACATTCTTTGGAGGGCCAGCAGACCCATATTGCGAAGCTTTACTCACCGCGATAATGGATAGCGCAACCGCCACGTTATGGGCAGCAGCTTTCTTTACGCCGGCGCTCGTAGCCATCTTCGCGGCCTTTCTGAACAAATCAGCAGCCAAGTCATGTCTATTTGATTTGGCCAAAGCCAACCCATTCTGCAATAACCGATATGCTTCGATATCCTGAGTCTTGATTTGTGATAGCTTAGCCATGGTCTCTAGTCCGCATGATGCCCTATCCTTCTGACTGTTTCTCTAATGTTTTGGGTTTTTGTGATATCACTATATCTTCGGACTGTTCAATGTCCTTTCCAGTATTGCCTAGCAGATGGCGTCTAAACAAGATTGATGGCTTACCTTGCCGTCTTGTACTGCGTCCTATGATAACCATGTATTGCTCATCCAGTTTGATCTGTCTAGCGGCAAGCCTTTGCCTTAGATTCCTTATGAGGGTTGATTCGTCCGCCTCTGAAAGATAGAAAATACCAACTTTCGCAGAGGCTCTTAGATCGATAAGATGCAGCATCTCCTCGTCGAGTATCTTAATCACGTTCTTATGAGCCCCTTCATGTTCGACCGCTAGGACAATGTCCTGAAGGAAGTTTCTCCAAATCAGATCAATTGTCAAATATTCGGACTTGGAAGTCGCTTCCCAAACCGTTGCCTTTTCGACAAAGAACTTGAAAATCAGCTCAGTCCAATCAGAGCCCTTGGTCTTGCTCCACTGCAACTTTCCATCAAGATGCTCACAGAAATCCATGAACAACCCGGCTAAATTGACCAACTGGGAACCCACCATTCAGCAGTAGTTTAATCGATGTATCTAGACCTTTCTATCTTCATCCTTCGCGGCTAGGCTTGAAACCGCATCTTGGACAGGGCAGTCGGCATTAGAAAGTACTTCTTCAGGGTTTTAGGAATATGATAAAGGTATAGGAACCTCCCTAGACCTCGGGTTAAAAACCATAAGGAAGAGCGGAAGAGTCTTTGTCGGTTTCATCGTGCTTTTCCTTACCGTGTCGGCGATCGCAACGCTCGTCAACAGTTTCCCCGCAATAATCGGTGTAACAGTTCCACCTCTAGTCGCCTCCATAACCCCCGCAAGCATCTTATCCCAGATCATAGAGAAGATTTTCTCTCCACTGTGGTTCTTGATAGCATCCACAATATACCATCAGCATTCCATGCAAACAGCGGAGCTAACGAGTGGATGATGAAGACGTGAAGAGAAGAATTCTAGTAGCTCTAGTTGTGGTTGCGGTCATTATTATCGCCTTGGCTTACGGTGTAAGAAGCGCTTGGAATCTAGCGCTCATAATCTGATCGTAAATAGTAGTTTCACTCTGCCAAATACGGTTGTACAACAAATTTGTACAGTTGTACAAAAGCATAGGATTAACTTAGACTCTTGAGGATGAGATAAGCGGGTAGAGAGGGTTGAGTGAATATCTAAAGAGGCTTGTGGTAAGCGCCGTCCTAGCTATCGTCATAGTTGTAGGCTTAGCGTTTTCTGCACTGCTCGCCCCTTCGCTAATATCTCCGACTCAAACACCTGAAGTGACTCCCATACCATATCCAACTCCGACACCTGGACCAGCACCGCCTCCAAAACTTAACATGAGCGCTGACTTCGCCTCATTGAAAGGCTTCAACGTAACGCAGAAGGAGTCTCAGGGAAGCCTCTACCCAGTCTTGGTCCTCCCACCGGGCGGGTCTGGCTCCATACCGATAAAATTGGTTTCAACCGGTGATGAGGGTTACACTATATCCTTAGACATAGGCCTAAGCGGAGTGGACCCGAGGTTTAAAGGAGTCAGATATGTCTTCTCACCATCGACCTTAAAGCTCAAAGCGGGAGGAGAGGTGAACTCAATTCTCAGCATAGAGGTAGAACCAGACGCACCACACATCCTTTATGACCCAAGCATAAACGCTCGTATAGAGGAGTGGGGAGGCAGCATAGGCATGGGTTTCTTCTACCTCCTCATCTATCCACACACACCATCATACGCCTACGAAATCTTTGCACCGACACCTGGAGCGCCTCAGCCGTCTCCTGGAGGTGAGCCTCCACCGTTACCTCCACCAACCGTATCGGTTAAGCTGGGGGAAAACCTGTACATTATGTTTGATGTCTACAAGGGCACACCCGACCCGTCGGTCCAAGTCAAGCTTAGCCTTACTCACGATTCCGGTTCACTACCTTCAGCTATAGCCGCCGAGTTTAACACTCTTGAGCCGGCCTCTGCGCCGTCATATCGAAGTGTCATAATATTGGCGTTAACCACGACTGAGGATGTCCGTGAGGGCACATATAGGATGGTGTCGACGATTAGTGTAGGCTTGTATATCACTGAGAGAGTGTTTTATCTCACAGTGACTTCTTGAAGTAGATTCAAAGGGTTTACGTTTTGGAAGCTGATGAGGAAGAGGCACTGAGGGGTAAAACCCTTAAAGTCTACCGTTTCATGCTGAAACAGAAAGATCCGGTGGGTATTAGAGAAGTTCAGAGAGCCCTAGGGTTCAGCAGCCCATCGCTGGCTACCTATCACTTATCTAAGCTTGAGAAGGCTGGGCTCGTCAAACAGGAGCAAGAAGGATACGCTGTCGATAAAGTGGTCCTCCACCACATGATAAGATTTAGGAGGATGCTGATCCCCAAGTACTTCTTCTACTTCATCCTGTTTACAGCAAGCCTCATACTTCAGCTGACGATGTTTAGAGCAGAAGTGATGACATCATTCTACATATTCACACTTGGCATAAACATCATTGCCGTTGCCCTCTTCCTCTACGAAACCATGACAGCTCTCTCCGAGGCAAGAATACAGATGAGGTAAGATGAGAACGAGATTTCTAATCATCCCAGCGATTATCATACTAGCCATCGTCGTCGGAGCGATAGGTGCAACATATTTCTTGACGCCGCCGCCCACGTCCGAACCGTCCACATCTACCACCGAGACACCTACACCCGAGTTTACTACTGTGTCTCCATACCTTGCTGAGTTTAGAAAACGACCTGAAAATTTCATGTCCTACACGAAGGTCCTCTATGTACTTGTGAATGATAAATCTGGAAGAATGGTCGCCAATCTAACGTACGCGCTTCAATTCGCTCGAATCAACTATACGGTGCGTGCCACTCTAAACTGTTCGCTGAAAGCCGCTCCCGAAGTTACGAACGTGTCCTTCGGGGTTGCCTCATGTTGGCTGATAACTGAAGGTACCACCCCTGTTCCAATGCCTTATCCGGTGGCATTCACACTGACTCACACTCTGCGGGACGGCGAAAGCGTTACCATGAAGCCTGAAGCCGCTGGAAACCGCTTCGATGAAAATTGGGAATGGGCGCAATTCTCATGTATAGCCACCTTAAACAAGATCACGGTAACGTTTAACGACGGCCACCTGTTTACATATGATGAAGTTATCGAGACAGTGAACACGGGCGGAGACCTCTTCGAGTTCCTACATAACAACCCAGTTGGAACCGAGGAGAGGGTCTTCG
>Ga0315310_10000668_pt1 | contig 22027 bp, 20 predicted proteins | sample TDP5_MG_FD_203630 | JGI IMG/M metagenome (GOLD analysis project Ga0315310, IMG submission 203630) | Freshwater sediment microbial communities from Lake Towuti, South Sulawesi, Indonesia - TDP5 | ecosystem: Environmental > Aquatic > Freshwater > Lake > Sediment | place: Indonesia: South Sulawesi...
CAGGATTACCCTGACCAATGTGCAGTGCAGCCCCAACAGACGCAGCGACAGTAATACGAGTCAACGAAGGCGCCAAAGCCCTAAGAGAAACCAAACATACCCTCTCAAGTTTAGTTAGCTCTTCGCTCGTCCTAAAGCTTTTTCTCTTTCCAAGCTCGAACATTTGTGAGATTAGTTGGCAGCGCCACCGTTGGACGTTTTAAAAAAAATATTTAATTATCATCTACCTCTGCACCAGCATGAAACTAGGAATTTGTCAAGAAACAGCTTGAGGATGGTATGGGAAAACATTCGGTGGCTGAGCTTGATGGTAACCCGCTGGATACGTGAGTGTAGGACCCTCTAATGGGCAGAATGAACTGAAATACACTACCCTAAGTCAACGTTTTCTCGTAATTGAAATTGTCACCCCAAGGTCTTGTAATTCTATCGGTTATTTTGTAGCCCAACTTTGTGTAGAAGTTTCTTGCCCAATGTGCCTTCTCGTAGACATGATGAGCTATTAATTTTCTCAGTTTCATTTTCACAGCTTCGTTCTCGATGTGGTTTATGAGAGATGTGCCAACGCCTTTCCTTTGGTGTTCTGGAAGTATATAAACCCAGCGTATGCTCCCTACACCATCGCTTTCAACTTTTAAGGCAGCGACTCCCACCACTCTGTCTTTGACCTTGTATGTGTAAAAGATCACATGCTTAAAGTCTTCTAATAGTTCATCCAACGTTAAAACAGGCTCTTTGAAATATTCCGGTGGAATGATCTTCCTATAAGCTTCGCTATTGCTCTTGTTAATAACGAATAGGATTACTTCAATATCCTTCATGTCAGCTCTCTGAACGCTCATAAGTCATCCCCTAACATTCTAGACTTTAGCTACTTGTAAATTCTTTTGGGCTTCCCTAAAAGCTTCTGATTCAGCTCTTTCACACCCAACCCATGCTGCTTTGGAAAAATCCGCATTGAATCCTTGACCTTTGTTCCGCCCTTTTTAACTAGCTTGTCTTTTAGTAGGATATCGGAGTCTAAATCTGCGTATTGTATGTTTTTGACCGCTGCGGCTAGGTGGGCTCCGGCGGCTATGCCTATCTCTGATTCTCCCATGCATCCAATCATGCATGGTATTCCAGCGGCTTCAGCGATGTCGGTGATTTTTCTGCCCTTTAGTATTCCTCCGCTTTTCATTAGTTTTATGTTTATGAGGTCTACGGCTTCGGCTTGAATTAAGCCTAAGGCATCCTCTGGCGAGTGCACGCTCTCATCAGCCATTATCTGTATGGGCGAGTTTTTTCTGACATTTACCAAGCCTTTGAGGTCTTCTGCTGGAACGGGTTGCTCGGCGAACTGAATGCCAAACTTCTCCATTTTTTTAAGGGCGCCTATGGCTTGTCGTGGTGTCCAGCCTTGATTTGCATCAATTCTTATCTGTGTATCGCCGCCCACTGCCTCACGGATAAGCTTAACGCGTTGAACATCCTCAGCGGGGTTGACTCCCACCTTAACTTTTAGGGCTTTAAACCCCTTCTTCACGGCTTTAACAGCATCCCTAGCCATCTCTTCTGGAGACTTGATGCCTAAGGTTATGTCTGTTAAAACTTCTGTGCGGTAGCCACCCATCAACATAAAAAGAGGTTTTCGAACAGTCTTTCCCAAAATGTCGTGTAGCGCCATGTCTACAGCAGCCTTCGCAGCCGGATTTCCCTCAACAGTCGAGTCCATAACCTCAACGTCTTGCTCTATTCTTAAGGGACACATGCCAATCAGTTTCGGCGCGATCTTATCAAGAGTTTTGACAACAGTTTCTGCTGTTTCGCCTGTCACCCTTTCAGATGGTGAGGATTCACCCCAGCCAACCACGTCATAATCCGTAACTATCTTTACGACGACGTTTTGGCTTTCAGTGCTTGCTCCAAGAGCAATTCTGAACGGTTCCCTGTAGCCCAGGGTAACGGGGTAGACTTCAATCTGCTGAATACCCAAACTCAAGCACCAGAAACAAGTTTGCGCTTTTCTAGTGGAAAAGCTTTACTGAAGCTCCTCAACGGGTGTTTTTCCACGCCTTCTTAATCCCTTAAACTTCAGCTTTGCCGTTAAGATTTTCTCGGTTGCAAACAACCGTGAAGCCGCATACATTACAAGCAACGTGAAGGCGGCAACATAAACGATTCCCAGCACAGCAGTCCAGTAGTCACCCATTATGACGGCTTTTGATGCTATAATTGGATGGCTGTAAGGAATTGCGTAAATGACTATTCTTAATGCAAGTGGTAAACTGTTAACGTCCAAATACATCAAGGCAAGCGATGGAATGAATATTAGGGGATAAATGTAACCGATTATGGATTGGGCACTTCGCACGTCCTCTGCAAAGGCAGATATTATCACCGCTAGCGCCAGAGCTGAAAGTAAAGTAACGAAAAGCGAAATCCCCAGAAGCAAATAACCAAAAAGCGACGGAACAAGCCCTAAAGACGTCAAATCTAGGGTTATGCCCGCAGGAATTCTTGCCATAAAAGAACCCATCCAATAGTTAAAACCAACCATGTATGCTAGAGCACCAATACCTGCAACGAGAATTGAACCCGACAATTTTCCTATTAGAATAGCGAAACGATCCATGGGCAAAGTTAACAGTGTTTCTAAGGTTTTCTCTTCTTTTTCCATGGCTACAGAGGTTGCGGCTATCTGCATGGAATAGCTGAGCAAAATCATTATTGTAATTGGCATGGCAATTGCTTGAGAAAGCATTAAACCAGAAAGCATGCTTGGATCTACCCCCTCAACAATTTCCCCTTTAATAATAGCAGATTTTTCAGCATATACAACATCGGGAGCCATTACTCTGTTGAATTGACCCACTAAATCATCTATAATGGAAGAACCAATACTCTCGAACATGCCGCTACCTGAGAAAACTCCATAGAATTTTACGGAAGCCTTTAGGCTAAAATCGCCTTGCATACGCTTAGTCACATTTTCGCTGAAGCCGGGTGGAATCTCTATGAATTGTGTAGCGTTGTATTCTGCCAACAAGTTTTGGGTTACGGCTTGTTCTGGAGTTGTATTGTTGAAAACAAAGACTCTCACGAAAGAAGTAAGGTTATTAATGAAGATTTCTGACCAGTTTCCTCCGTCGTTGTTTAAAACTAGCAAAGTTGCTTTTTGCGCTTGTTCTTGTGCTGATTGTATTGAGTAATTCATTATGCCGCCTAACACTGGAAACATTATTAAGGGGAGAATTATCATTCCCAATAGTATCTTTGGGTCTCTGACCAGCTCTTTTAGCTCTTTTACTAAGAAGTTTCCGAAGCCCTTAAGCAAGCCCAACCACCCTCGCAAAAACCTCTTCTAAATTTGCGCTCTCAAACTTTTCTTTTAGTTCTTGCGGTTTTCCCTCTGCAACAATCTTGCCCTTGTTTAGCAAAGCAACTCTATCGCATAGGTGTTCGACTTCAAGCATGTTGTGGCTTGAAAGCAAAACTGTTACGCCGTGCTCTTGAACGTATCGCTTAATTATTTCTCTAACGTGATATGCGTGCAGGACATCCAATCCGCTCGTGGGTTCATCTAAAATGGCTAGTTTAGGCTTGTTCATCAATGCCCTTGCGACAAGAAGCCTTCGTTTCATTCCTTTACTGTAGGTCTTAGTCTTATCCTTTAATCGTTCACCTAGACCGGTAATCTCTGCCGCTTCCTTAACCATCTCATTAACTTCATCTTTATCTTTGCTGTTAAACCTAGCCATAAACTGCAAATATTCCCAGCCGGAAAGGTTTCGGTAAGTTCCAGCCTCTTCGGGAAGATAAGCTACGATTTTGCGAACTTCAGGAGCATCGCGGACAGCATCTAAACCGAAAACCTTCACACTGCCAGACGTAGGCAAAAGCAAAGTGGAAATAACACGTAAAGCCGTGGTTTTTCCCGCGCCATTAGGACCGATAAGACCGAAGATTTCACGAGACCTCACTTTAATGTTCAAGCGATTTAAGGCCCGTATCTTACCAAAATCTTTAGTTAAATCAACCGCTTCAACGACGATATCCAAGATCAATCACTTCAATATTCGTGTATTCATCAAAATTCCCACAGAAAAACTTTCTGATTTAATGTCAAAGCCGTCTTGGTTGCGGCAAGAGAAAAACATAACAGTCTCTCCCAAATTTTTTCTTTTTTATTTCAAGCAACTTCTGCGCATTAACTTGGAATGGTGGGGCCGGCCGGATTTGAACCGACGACCTTTGCCCGGAAACAGCGCTGGGCTGTTCCTACGGGTTTCTCCTGACCGCTCCAGAACCTCTTCATCCCAAGCGGCTGGTCCGCAAACCCGTTCTTGTGCTTCTGGAGCCCGTCGTCATTCCTGCCTAGACTACGGCCCCTGTCTAAGGCATTAGATTAACTGGGAAGGATAAAATATATGCGTTATTCCTTGCGCGCTGAGAAACAATGCTTATTTGTTTCGCGTCCAGTTTGTACTGTGGAATACTTAAAGTATTTATGGATGATTAAATAACGAAGACCGTTTGTGAGGGAGATTTCAACGAGAAAAGAGTCTGCTGATTTGCCTAAGAAGTTCGTTCTATACCAAGATTTAGACCGAACCACTTATGATGTTGAACTGCCGTTGACCTCAAATGTTGATGCTGGGGAGCTAAGAGTGAGTCTTGGCTTGCCGTCATACATAGACTTAAATTATTTTCCAATGAGGAGTGCAATGGTTATCCTCTGGGCAGCTGTGAACGCGCCTAGGCTCCACGAGTTATATCCAGAGGCTTTCGAGAAAACGGTTAGCAAGAGCCCCATTCCAGCCTTGCTATTCGGTGGCGCTGCTGTCAAAATTCACTGTCCAAGTGCGAATGCTGGAGGTTCCTTAGCGAGAGAGATAAAGGATACGGATTTTATAGTTCCTAAAAAGCAGGGGATGGATTTTTATAAGCTCCTTTTAAACATGGATAAGGCGTTCGGAACACAGTACAAGTCCTTTGCAACGGCGAATGACAGGCGTTTTAGTGCGTGGAGGCATGGCGAAAGATACAGGGTCACCACGATCAATGGCATAACTGAAGATGGACTTCCGAAGATAACCGTGATGGACTTGTTTTGCGATTGCATAGATTTGAGGCACAAAGTTGAAGTTAGAGATGTTTTTGAGCTGTACAGAGAAAATTTGTACACTATAGGTTTGGAGCATTTACTGCTCTCTAAGGCGCAGTTCATTTTTGACATGCCAAAAGAGGAGACGGAGCAACTAAAGGAATGCGGACAAGAACACAGAATTTTGGCATATCCCCATTATACAGAGGATAAAATCGTCGTTGGAATGGAAGATAAAGACATAAGAGATGTCTGCGCCGTCTTTTTAGACCATGAAATTGGGACAGGAGCGGAAAGGATAAATTCAGAGAGAATGGGAAAGATTTTGGAAAGAGATAAAAAGCTTGCTTTAACCGTGACACTTAACCTTAAAAACCTAGTTGAACAACCTGATTTTTTTAGGAAGTGGATGTCAAAAAGTGAGGTTTCGAAGGTAACTGATAGAGTTGGGGCTCTTCTAAAAGAGTTGCCGACTGTTGATAAGAAATGGGACAAGCCTTGGTGGAATACAGCCGTCGAAACCCCAATTATTGAGTAAGGCTTTGTTTTTTCTTAATCAGCCCTCTAATTGCGTTGTAAGCTTCTTTTCTAGATAGGCCAACTCTTGATAGTGGCAGGTCAAACGTCTCCTTTTTTGAACGCAGTCTTATACATGTTTCATGCTTTGGTGTGATGTATATGGTCACATCTGTGTAATTGGACCATTTGCCCTCTGTTATTTTTTTGCCTTCTTGAAGTTGGAAGCCTTTGCTGTTTATTGACAGATTTACGTGGTATCGTGTTTTGTAGATGCGATGCCCTGCTATGAGGGAGAAAACAGCCATGAGTAGGAGAGTTACAGGTTGAATTGCTTCTTGAACTCCATATAATCGGAGAGCAACTAGCATTAACGTGCCTAAGGAGAATACTATGGTGAAGCTTTTCAAATAGTTGGGGAGATCGAAGGCTTCGAATTTTGCTTCGGTCAGCTTAAGCTGTTTTGCAAGACCTTTTCCGAGGACGTTGTTAGACGTTACCGTTTCTTTTGAGGCGATGCTGCAGGTAGTTATTCCTACAGTTTTGTCTGCTATGTTTGTGATCGCATCTTTTACGGCTTTTTCGAAGGGTTGGCTTTGAACTAAGCCCAAGAAAATCCAGTCTTCCTCGCCGAATTTGTTTTTGCACGATAGAACCATTTTTCTTAGGAGTTTGGGGTCGACTTCTGGAGTTGTGTAGAATAGAAGATGGATTTTGTACTTCGGGGTTACGAATGCTGAAAATATTCTGGAGAGGAAGAATCCTCTCTCTTGTAGGCTTCCTGAAGCGTAGATTGGAAATGTTATGTCGCCTACTGCAAAGTCTCTGTGGATTTCGTTGAAGTTAGCCAGCCATCTTAAGTTTCCTTTGACTAGTTGTTCCTCAACCATGTCGGTGATAAATTTTAGTTCGTACACGCTTAAAACACCTGTAGTTTCAATGTCAGAAAAATAAAAAGAGGGAGGATATTTAAGGCTATTCTGGCGGGATGCTCAGGTAGAGGGTGCGCATGTCAACGCCCTTTGTTGTGTTGCGATACATGTGGAAGAGGTATAACAACAGTCCAACTATTAGGCATGCGAAGAAGCCGATAGAACTCGCTATATCACCCATCTCCGAGCCGCTGACGATAGGGGCGAAAATCCATGGCGACTCTTTGACGAAGATGAGCAGGCAGAAAGCCGCTCCAAGGGTCGCTACGAAGCCCAGTCCTACGACAGCGCCTATGGAATGTTTGACAGCGGCTCTATCATAGATATCTCTTCTCTCTAGTGGAAGCAGCATGCATGATACGCAAAACATCGTCAGGAAGAAGGCGTCAAATATGTCTGTTCCAACCACGTTTGTCCACGCTAAGTATTTAGCCAGTTCAACACCGCCGACCACCAACTCTGCCTCAGATATGCATGCAGGAATAGCGACTATGGCCGTGATTATGATTGACCATACTGGTGCGTGCCACCTCTCGCTAACGTATGAGAATTTTTCGGGCATCATTCTGTCAAAAGACATGGCGAAAAATGTTCTCGACGCAACGAGCAGAAACGGCGGTATGTCATTTGCAACCCAGAATACGCCGCCCACGGCGATTATTATTGCAAGCCAGTCCAAACCCATGCCTCTGGAAATCATAGATGCAATCCCTGTGCTCCACGCAGGCTGGAAATTGGGAATGGCAGCCCTAGCCGCAACCACAGCAGGTTTAAACGCACTTGGTGGATAGCTCAACCATGCATATGCTTGATAGAAACTGTATTTCCCGTCTGGGGTGACTCCTACGCTCATTGCTGCCTTTGCTGAAAGTGATGTTGCCAGCAAGTAAACTATCATTATAACAGCTCCTGCCGTCAAAAGCACCATCGGAAGCTTCTTATTTGCTTCTTTGACTTCACCGGCTAAGAAGGTGGTTGCGTACCATCCCATGTAAGCCCAGAAAGCGCCTCCAAGGGCATAGGAAAAGGCGTCAAAGAAGCCAACAACCTTGGTGGTCATCCCAGTATTTATCGCTATGTTCACGTATTGGTCTGGTGTTGCGCCAGTGGTCGTTTGGACTCCTGTCGCAACAACGTTTGGGTTCATAGCGCCAGTAATCCACATTGCAAAGAAGATGACTGTAATTACGGCTGGAATATAGAACATCACTTCCAATAGTCTGCCATACATTTTTGTCCCTAAAAGGGCAAGTATTGCAAATATCCAAACTATCACTAGACCGCCTATGAACAGCTCAGTTGGGCCAAGGGATATCGGAGGCGGCTGTCCAGGCGTCCCCATCGCAATGTTGAAAAATATCCCTATTCCTGCAAAGACCGCAACTCCTATCAAACCGAAGGAAAAGGCCTCCGCCAGCCACATCACCCATCCTGACATGTAACCTACCACTGGATGAATTACCCTGGAGATTGTGACATACCCTCCGCCTGATCTCGGCATGGCAGCTGCAACATAGCCAGCCGCATAACCCGTGATGAGCACAACTATGCCGCAGACTAGGAAAGCCCAGAACATTGCCGGCAAGCCGAGCGGCATCGCGTCCGTTGGCATGGGCATTGGTCCGCTGAATTGGAAGGCTCTTTTCTGCCATCCTAAGCCGACTACGTGGCTGAGGATGATGATCACTCCAAGTGTGAAGCCTATCTCCCTCACTAGTCCAGTAGCCTCTCTAGCGAACAATGCGGGTTTTCTTGAAGCCATATTTCTTATACACCCAAACCTTCAATTTTAGCTCTAAGCAGATTTAAAACTTTCCATCAACTCTAAACTTAAATAGCCCAGAGCCATGATAAAATACCAGAAAAACAAAACAGGAATGATTTGATTGGCGTTTCTGTTAAAAAAGAAAAAGGAGACTCTAACGAGAATCCTCTTCGTCACAGATATGCATGGGTCTGAGGGAGTTTGGAGAAAATTTCTAAACGCCTCCGCTATGCTCAAAGTTGACGTGGCCATCTGTGGCGGAGACCTAACAGGAAAAATGATTGTGCCTGTTGTTGAGCGGAAGGATGGAAAATACGCCTACTACCTCCTCAAGAAAACCCACATAATAGATTCCGACGGGCTGGAGAGAGCGTTCAAGGACGTAAGGGGGATAGGTTATTACCCTTACTTGACCAACGAGAGCCAATATGAACAGATGACAAAAAACCCCAAGAAAGTGGACGAGGTTTTCCACGAAGTCATGACCTCAACAATCAAAAGTTGGCTTGACCTCATCCCACAAAAAGTTCCAAAAGAAACAAGAGTGGTTGTCTGTCCGGGAAACGACGACAGATTCCCGGTGGACGACATAGTCAGCAGCCACGAACACGTAATCAACGGAGAAGGCAGAGTGATAGAAGTCGACGACTCCCACGAAATGGTGAGCTGCGGCTGGGTAAACCCCAGCCCCTGGAAGACAACCCGGGAGGAGGAGGATGACAAGCTGGAGGAAAGACTGGAAAGGTATATTTCTCAAGTAAAAAACATGGAATCAGCGATATTCAACTTCCATGCCCCACCATACCAAACAAAACTCGACGAAGCACCGCTCCTGGACAAAGACTTAAACCCTATTATTCAAGGCGGAAGCGTCGTGATGGTTCCAGTCGGCTCAAAAGCCGTCAAAAAAGTGATTGAAAAATATCAGCCCTTCCTAGGGCTCCATGGACACATACACGAAGCATCAGGCTCGATGAAGATTGGCAGAACATACTGCGTCAACCCTGGAAGCGAATACGCCGAGGGAATCCTAAGAGCGTTCCTAATAGAGTTCAAAGGCAACCAAATCACGAGGCTCCAGAGAATAGAGGGCTGAGGAAACAGAAATGGCTTGGCTCTTAGAAAAGGAAATCAAGCGAGAACTGCCAAAAGAATGGAAGGGAATAGTTCCAACTGAAATCTTCCTCCGCGAATCCCAAGAAATCGCTGAAAAAGCCAAGGAAGAAGGGGTAATCCTAAGAATCTTAGGCGGACTAGGCATAGCCATACACTGCCAAGAACACAAGGAGTTTGCAAAAAGGTTGGGTAGAATAGGAACAGGCGTCATTGAAGGCCAAGAATACAGCGACATAGACTACATCTCCTACCGCAATCAAAGAGAGAAAATCAAAGAACTATTCGACAAAATCGGCTACGCAAAAAGAAGAGCAACCCTTTCCACGGCAGCCTCTGAAAGGCAGATATATTATCATCCAAAGGGCTGGTTTTACGTGGATGTCTTCTTTGACAAGCTCTTAGTCGCGAACCACCCAATCGATTTCAGAGGAAGACTCGAACTGGATTATCCAACAATCACCGTAACGGACATGCTTATTGGAAAAGTACAGATGTGGGAAGCCTTCAGCGTAAAAGACCTGAAAGACTGCCTACTTTTACTAAAAGCCCACGACATCAAAGAGAAAAGCGAAAAAGAAAGCATAGACGCCTCGTACGTAGCAAAGCTATTAGCCCAAGACTGGGGATTCTGGTACACGGCTACAACAAATCTCAAGAAACTTGAGAAGTTCATATCCGAAATAGAAAAATTGGGTCCAGAAGCCCAGATCGACCCTAAACTAATTAAAAAAGAAGATAGAGAAGAGATGACTGAAAAAATAGAAGCCCTTCTCGGAAGAATAGAAAACGAACCAAAATCCTTTGGATGGAAAATGAGGGCTAAAGTCGGCACAAAGAAAAAATGGTACAACCCTGTCGAACGTCCCGAAACTGTGGGCGGATTCGGAATATGGGAAGCCCTACTCAAAGAAGAAAGCTGACTCATCTCTGAAAGCGAAAAGTTAATGAGCAAAGGCTTAACGTGTATTTTGGGGTTTGCCGGCCATAGGGCGCGGGACCCACCTGATCCCTTTCCGAACTCAGAAGTTAAACCGTGCTCCGTTCCCGGTTGTAGTGTGGTCTTCGGCCACGCGAACCCGAGAAAGCTGGCAGCCCCACTTAAAATTAATATGACTGATTTGGAGGAGAGTTACCCAAAATTTATAACTAAGCATTTGATAGTTTTTCCGAAGGTGAGTTCGTGAACATAACAGCGGTAATGGAAGCTCTACAGAACCAGATCATGCAAGAACCGTTTGGAGAGTACTCGTGGATTTTTAACCTACTCTTCTATGTCGTCTTCATAGTTTTCATATTTTATGGACAAAGAATTCAGATGTATGTGATGCTTAGGGAGGTTGAAGGCTCCCTTTATAAACTGAAATATATAAAGGATGAAGGACGAAAAACCGCAATAGAAACAATCAAAGAGATCGGGAAGCCACAGACAGACCCTACGGTTAGGGTTGACAGGTTCTTGGAATACTTTACAATACCGCCCCAAAGCCTCGACCCAGCGGGTGTGGTTTGGAAACTTGAGCATATCCTTGACGTTAGGGACGTTCGGTTTAAAGATGAGGTGAAACTGATGGCGCCGGCAGCCGACAAAACCCAGGCAGACAATTTGGAGAACACCCTTGGAGTGGCAATGGCGCTAAACTACATTTACAAGGTGATAAGACACTTTTATCTGCTCGGCAAGAAAACCCTAAGCCTCTACATCATAATGCAGATACAGATGATACTCCCCCTCGTTATGCGGGAAGCAGAAGCATACGCCAGCGCATTAAAGGCGTTTGCCTACGGTCAACCAATAGGCGACGGGGCAGGCGCGTTAGTAGCAGCAAAAATCATGCATGGACATGAAACAAGAAAAGTGCCTAAAGACTGTGTTGTTGCTTCCGTACCGATAGAGGGACGCACAGCATATGTAATAAAGGCTGAAGGTCCAGGGGGAAACGTAGGCAAAACCGGAGACGCTGTGAAAACAATCATCGACGAAAATGAAGGCAAGATTGCCTCAATAATCATGATTGATGCTGCTATGAAACTCGAAGGCGAAGAAGTTGGCGAAGTCGCCGAGGGAATCGGTGCAATCATAGGAGGACCTGGAGTTGACCAGTTCAAGATTGAAGAGTCCATACTAAAATACCGCATTCCAATAAACGCCGTAGCAATAAAGGAGGACATTGGCGACAATGTTTCGCCCATGCGTAAAGAAATTTTTGACGCCGTTGACAAGTCTATAGAAAGAATAAAACAGGTTATTTTAGAAAGAACCAAGGAAGGAGATAAGGTGATAATTGTTGGAGTGGGCAATACTACTGGTATCGGGCAATAGGAGGAATGAGGGAGATGAGTGAAACTTCACCATCTACAGCAACCAAAATCTCCTCATTCGTTTTGATGATAATATTTATAACCCTAGCATTATCACTAACTGCCCTAATATTAGCCGTTAATGCTTTTAGCTATGGCAACGACGTAGCTGCAGGATACCTGTTACTAATAGGATTCTTAGGAGTAGCCCTCTCCACATACGTGCTGTTTCAAACGAGAAGGCGAATATTAGGCTTAAGAATCGAGATGCCCGCTATAACAACCACTGTTGAATGCAGGAAATGCGGTTTTAAAAGCGTCAGAGAGTTCCAGCGTGGCGACTACATCTTCAAAGAAACTGAACCCTGCCAAAAATGCAACGATAAAATGTTGATAACGGCGATTTACAGAGAGGTCAAAGAAAAGGGAAGAGAAAAGTATCCTCCCTAGGTCAGGACAACACTTCCATCTTTAACTATAAAAACCGTGTGTTCCGCCTGAACAACTGGTTTTCTGCTTGCCTCAATGAATATCGGATAGCCCATGAGAGCCTTAGACGATAAAAGCTCCTTAAAGGCTTCTAGATAATGTTCTTTTGGTACCACACCTTGCAACCAACGTTCGGCAAGAGGTAGTGTTCTAAAGTTTTCCTCAATATGCTTTAAGAGCTGCTTTGCGTAAGGGTTTTTTAGTGGTCTGGACTTAACAAAACGAAAAATCGTGAACTCTTCTCGGTCTTCAACTCGGCCTGCAGCGTCTGGGAGAGTCGCGAAGGGCTCAATGGCGTACACTCCGCCCAGCCTAATTTTTGAAAAGGACAGTTGTGAAACATTAGGTATCGAAGTGCCAGCATGTAGAAGGTACCGCCCCACTTCATGCCCACTCAAGTTTGAAATCGGTTTGAAACCGCGAGATTTTATGGCTTTTTCGATGATTGCGCCTATTTTTGACGTGGACATTTCTGGATGGATGTTGTCTATAGCCACTTTCAAGGCCTGTTCCACCGCCTCCACGAGGCTTTCATATTCTGGGTTAAAGCAAACGGTGAGAGCAGTGTCGGTTACGTAACCATCCACGTGAACACCGATGTCCACCTTCACTATAGATTTTTCAGGAATTCTTCTCTCATCCTTTGGTGGGGAAGTGTAATGTGCTGCTACCTCATTTATCGAAACGTTGCATGGAAATGCTGGTTTTCCACCTTTTTCCCTTATGAGTCCCTCCGCTTTTTCACAGACTTCGATTATTCGCATGTCCTCACGAACAAAACCCTTTATTTTTTCGCGTGTTTCACGAAGGATTTTCCCAGACAACCTAAACTTTTCGAGGGCTTCCTCGTCGTAACGGCTCATCGATGTCACGCTTTACTTTTATTAAGCTAATAATGTCATAATTTAAAAGGGTTTAGTGATTAGAGGCGAGATGTATGGCTAAGATAACATGGTTTGGGCATGCCGCCTTCGAAATCGAAATTGCAGGTAAGATTGTTTTGATTGACCCGTGGCTTGATGGGAATCCAGCGTCGCCAGTGAAGGCTTCGGAAATAACAAAGGCAGACGTGGTTTATGTTACCCATGACCACGGCGACCATTTAGGCGACGCCTTAAACATATGCAAAAGAACAAACGCAACTTTTGTGGCTACAGTTGAGCTCAGCAATTACGCGGAAGAAAACGGTGTCAAAAACACTGCTGGATTAAACATAGGCGGAAGCGTAGAGATTAAGGGCGTGAAGCTGTCCCTTGTTCAAGCATTTCACACCGCCACCAAGGGAGCACCAACCGGGGTTATAATCGAAGGCGAAGGCAAGAGGGTTTATCATGCGGGGGACACGGGACTTTTCGGGGACATGCACTTTTTCGGAGAGCTGTACAAACTTGACCTGGCTTTGCTTCCAATAGGCGGCTATTACACTATGGGTGCGAAGGAAGCAGCAGAAGCTGTTAAGCTGCTTAAACCGAAAGCGGTGATTCCAATGCATTACAAGACCTTTCCTGTTCTGGCACAATCAGCGGACGAATTTGTGAAGAATGTTAAGGAGAAAAATCTCAAAGTAAAAGTAGTGGCGTTAAATCCAGGAGAAAGCTACCAATTCTAATCACTGAAAATGCTCAGAGTTTCGGCACGGAAACTTTCGGTTCAATGGATGAAGAAGTGCTGACATTAACCATCTATTTTCCCGACATGCACAAATCACGTCTCAACGTTTAATGTGGAATTTTTTTATGATATTCCTTGCTTTTTCCCGTTTCTTCTGATGTTCGGCTAAGAATTTGTTAACCCTATCTGTTAATTCGGTTTTGCACTCACCACACAAAATTTCGCCATTTTTGCATCGTCTTTCCCTTTCACTAAGCTTCTTGTCATCTCCCTCGAAAAGGTAGTAGAAATACTGGAAGACTGTGCAGATGTCTGGGGTTGCGCCCAGCTTCCTCTGCTCTTCCACCGTTGCCTTGCCGCCAGTGAAAGCGTTCCAGATTTTCCGTTTAACCGCTTCAGGTGCGTCTACAGTGAATATTGACGTTTCAGGTTCTGAAGCACTCATTTTTCCGCCTATCCCGAGGCCAGGTAGGAAGCGGCAGTGAATTTGGGCTGGTTTGTAGTAGCCTAGTTTTTGGGCTATGTCTCTGGTTACTCGCCAGTACGGGTCTTGGTCTATGGCTGCCGGAATGAGGGCTGGAACATTTTCACCAGTCAGTTTTGCATGTATGAAACACGGCACCGCTTGGATGGCTGGCCAGAATATCCAACCAATGTTCGTGCTATCTTGAAATCCGAAAGTGGCCTTTGCCGTCGAGTAGGTTACGCGTTTCGCAACTTCCAAAGCAATGTCATAGAGCAAGTCGATGTCCTGAACGTCGAAGATTATGAACGTGTCTTCTGGTTCAAAGCCTAAGGCAATCAAGTCTAGAGCATTTTCGTAACCAAAATTCTTCGTCTCCTCAAGTTTAAGCTCGTCTTCTACCACGAATTTTTCGTCGTCAGTCATCTGGAAATAAAGCCTAGTGTCAAATTTGTCTTGCAGATGCTTCGTGAAAATCCACGGAACAAGATGGCCTATATGAACTGGGCCTGAAGGCCCTCTGCCAGTGTATAATACAAATTTTGTTCCCTTTTCATAGAGGTCGAGAACAACATCTAAGTCGCGATGGGAAAAGACGAGTTTCCTTCGCAGTTGAAGGTGAAGCCCGCCTGTATGCTTCGCTATTCTTTGCAGCAACTCTTCTGTCAGGGGTTGAGTGCCGAACTCGCGTATTAAGCGTTCATAGTCGACCTTGCCCCTAACTTCCCATGGAGTAACAACCATCTCGTTTTTCTCTTCGTCAACCAAGGGGATGCCGCCTGTGCATTTTAGCTTCTTATACAATTCATGAAAAGCGTATTAAGTTTTGTGTGAATAAAGGCTCAAGACACCCCCGCAATGCCGCGTGGAATAACCTATAAATATGGTCTCTGCATTTCTCATTCTTGACGGTGAAGTGATGCCCCACCAATTTGCCTAAAAGAAAAAACGTTTTCTAGACAAAAGCCATCGAAGAACACGCATACTTTTATTAAAACTAGAACAACTACATTACCAAACTTAGCCAACAACATCTATGAAGGGAAAGCTAATGGTTGAGCTTAGAGAACACGAGCGCAAAACGCTCTTAGCCATAGAGAGACTCGGCGGAAAAGCCTCAGTTGAGCAACTAATAGCAGAAAGCGGATTGTCAGACTCTGCAGTAATGCGGGCAGCCCTAACAATGCAGGAGAAAAAACTCGTAAAAATAAGAGAGAAGAAGCAAACAGTAGCGAAACTAAGCAAGGAAGGAATGTTGTATGCGAAAAAAGGGTTGCCAGAACGCAGAATTTTAAACATGCTTTATGGCAGAGGCGGCGAAACCGCGATGTCTACTGTTGCAAAGGAGGCGGACGTTGCTTCCGACGCTATTTCTGTGGCGTTGGGTTGGCTTGTACGGAGAAAATGGGCTGTAATAAACCAGAAGAAGGGCACGATTGTCCTCGCTCAAAACGCTTTAGCTCTGAAACCGCCCAAAACCCATGACGAAAAAATCCTTGAACTTTTAGCAGAAAGAAAGACTGTAGTCGTTGAGGAAATGGATAAGAACCTTCAACAAGCTGTCGTCACGCTGAAACGGCGCAAGCTCGTCGAAGCCAAAGAAAAGTCCATCTATGAACTGGAACTCACCGAAGAAGGCTGGGAATTGGTGAAAAAGGGGCTAGAAACCGTCAAAGAAGAAGTAACTCAGCTGAGTCCTGAACTCATAATTACGGGGAAGTGGCGTGAAACAAAACTGAGAAAATTCGATGTCACGGCACCAGGACCCATCCTTTATCCAGGCAAGAGTCATCCGTTGCAACAGATTATAAATCGTGCTCGCGAAATCTTCCTAGAAATGGGTTTCACGGAAATTCGCGGACCCCTTGTTGAAACTGCCTTCTGGAACTTTGATGCTTTATTTCAGCCTCAGGACCATCCAGCCCGCGAGATGATGGACACATTCTATTTGGCTAATCCTAAAGCTGGAAGATTACCTTCAAAAAGTGTGGTTGACGCGGTTGCTAAAACACATGAAAACGGTTGGACTACTGGCTCTAAGGGCTGGCGTTACGAATGGAGTCATACAGAAGCTAAAAGGCTTGTCTTGCGCACGCATACGACGGCTGAAACAATAAAGTATCTCTCGCAGCATAAGAAACCGCCCATAAAAGTTTTCTCCGTGGATAGAGTTTATCGCAACGAACAGGTCACGTACAAGAACATTCCCGAGTTTTATCAAATCGAGGGCATAGTCGTTGACAAAAACGTAACCCTCAGAGACTTGATGGGCACACTGAAAACGTTCTACGCAAAAATGGGACTGAAGAAAGTGGAGTTCTGGTCATGCTACTTCCCCTACACAGAACCCTCAGCCCAAGCCATGGTTTACCACCCCAAACTCAAGATATGGATGGAACTCTGTGGAATGGGCATTTTCAGACCAGAAGTCATAGCTCCCGTGGGCGTTGAGTATCCGGTTCTTGCGTGGGGAGGCGGTTTGGAACGTTTGGCCATGATTGAGCTTGGTGTGGATGACATCAGAATGCTTTATGGCAACCGCCTTGAATGGCTAAGGAGGACACCACTATGCCAGTGATAACCCTCTACAAGGAAAGGTTTTCCAAGTTCATGGGCAAGAAAATCGCAATTGAAGATTTGACGAAGGTGTTGCCCTGGATTGGCTTCGACTTAGAAGAAATAACTGAAGATTATGTTAAGACTGAGTACAATCCAAACCGCATAGACTTTTGCAGTTATGCGGGTGTCGCTAGGGCTTTGAAGGGATTCTTGGAGTTGGAAACAGGACTGCAAAAATACACTGCCAAAGAGCCGAAAACCACCTTAATCATCGATAAGAGTGTTGCCAGTGTTAGACCTTACATGCTTGCTGGCGTGGTTCGCGGCATGAGGCTTGACGAGGACTCTGTTGTCGAGTTGATGGAGATTCAGGAAGACCTCCACTGGGGAATAGGCAGAGACCGGAAAAAGGCGTCTATTGGCATCCACAACTTGGACGTGGTTAAGTCGCCTTTCACTTTCACAGCAGTCGAGCCCACAAGCGTGAAGTTTGTTCCTCTGGGTAAGACTGAAGAAATGAATCTGAAAGAAATCTTGGAGAAACACGAAAAGGGCGTGGACTATCGCCATCTTGTGGACTGGTCACCGAAATACCCATTATTGATTGACAAAGACGGAGCAGTTCTTTCGATGCCGCCAATAATAAATGGCGAGTTGACGCGGGTAGACGCCAACACCCGAAACCTGTTCTTGGACGTCACAGGGACCAGTTACGAGGCTGTGGAAAACGGCTTGAAAGTCTTAGCCACAGCTTTGGCGGACATGGGCGGCACATTAGAAAAGGTCAACGTGAAGTATTCAGACCGCACTGTTGTCTCGCCAAATCTTGACCCTGAGAAAATGAAGTTGAAAGTTGATTATGCGAATGAACTTCTTGGTTTGAAGCTTTCAGAGGCGGAAACTATAAAGTGCTTGCGAAGATGCCGATTGGATGCGCGGAAGGCGGGTAAGGGTGTTCTGGAAGTTTCGTTTCCGCCTTACAGAATTGACATATTGCATGAGGTGGATTTGGTTGAGGAAGTTGCCATAGGCTACGGCTACTATAGGCTGAAGCCTACAATTCCTACGGCTGTAACGGTTGGAGAACAACACGCAACCCACAGACTAGCGAATACTGTACGGCAAATCATGATAGGCTTGGGTTTCCTAGAAACCATGAACTTCACGCTCACTAACGAACGCGTCCATTATGATTACACGCGATCTAAACCAGAAAATCCCATAAGGCTTGCCAATCCTGTTTCGATGGAATACACCATAATGCGGCAGTCCCTATTGCCTGGATTAATGAAGAATTTGGCTGACAACAAAAGCGAAAGTTTTCCGCAAAGGCTTTTCGAAGCGTCAGATGTTGGAAAAATCAATAGGCGAATAGAGACTATGTGCGAAAGAAGACTCCATGTAGCGGCAGTTTCATCACATTCCACAGCCAACTTCACCGAAATAAAATCAGTCGTAGAGGCTTTCCTTGCCAGCTTGGGATTGAAAAAATGGCAGATTAAAGAAACAAAGCACCCTAGTTTCTTGGAAGGCAGAACAGGGGCAATCATCATCAAAGACAAACGGTTGGGCGTCCTAGGCGAGATCCATCCGCAAGTCCTGAACAACTTTCAACTCGAAAACCCCACAGCCGCATTCGAAATAGACCTAGAACCACTTCCTACAATCCACTAGCAGACCTAAAAGAAGTTCAACCTATATCCCAAACCCTTTTCTGTTTGCTAAATACTTAGAAACGAAATAACATCATGGATTCCAAGAATAGCAATCCCCAATTGACCTTTTTCTTTTCCATTAGCAACATACTTATAAAGAGGGTTTCGGTCTAACTTTAAGTCTCATTGTTAAGAAAACGTAAAGGAGGTGAATGAAATGTGTGCAGAAAAAATGACATTGAAGTACTTCGATGAAGAAACTGGAGAGATAAAAGAAATACCCGCTAAGGATCTGGATGAAAAGCTAAAGAATCTACTTGAAATGCTAAAGAGATGTGTTGAGAATCTACAGAGAGTTGGAGGATACAATCTTCAGAGTTTTGAGGTTTCTCTTTCGTTAAAAGCTGGCATATTCATTATTACTGCGGAAGGCTCTATCAAGCTAAAGTATGAAACAAAGAAATAATCGTTTGGGTTTAGGGTTTGGGTTTTGGGGTTCAACCTATATATAAGGGAGGGGCTAGTCACCTCAGAGAGCCTCTTTCCCTCAACATTCTTGAACCCAAAGGATAGTAACGTTTAATTTTTCAGAAACACCACATTATCCTTTGGCGATGACGTCAACGAGCTTCTAATCCCACCGGAAAATCCATGAAGACGGACCCAACGGAAGAGGCAAGCCTCAGGCTTGTCTTCCTCGTGATGGCGGGTTTACCCAAGCATGGGACACGGTGGGCGCGGGCGCCATAATCCCACGCCGAGAGAGCTTAACCTAGAGGAGCGTGAGGCTCCGCTGTGAAGTTGAGTGTTAGGTTGCGTGGGAGACAAACGCCCGCGAAACAACTTTTAAGTCTCACCTTTGCATAGAAGGTTAGAAGTAAAGCTGATTGCCGGCAGGAACAGAGTTTGGACATTGAAACGAAGATTGAATTGATTTGCAGACCGCCAACAGAGGAAGTCTTAACCCCAGGGGACCTAAGACGTCTCTTGGAAACGGAAGGGCACCCGATAGCCTACAACGGTTGGGAACCATCAGGCTTGGTCCATCTCGGAACTGGCGTAATCTGCGCTTACAAGATGAAGGATTTTGTAGAGGCTGGAATACGCTTCAAGGCTTATCTCTCCACCTGGCACGCCTGGCTGAACAACAAATTAGGTGGAGATCTGGCCCTTATCAAAAAAGCGGCAGACCTTTTTCGGCATTCGTGGATAGCCCTCGGCGTTCCAAAAGACAAGGTCGAGTTCATCTACTCAGACGAGCTCTATGACGACTTAAGCTACTGGACAAAAACGATAACCATCGCCAAAAACCTAACAGTAGCCAGAACGAGGCGAACACTGGAAATTGCTGGAAGAGAAGAAACCGAAGCGAGATACGTTTCAGACTTCCTCTACACGCCAATGCAAGTGGCAGACATATTCCACCTAGAAGTAAAAATATGTCAGTTAGGCATGGACCAGCGCAAAGCAAACGTCGTAGCCAGAGAGCTAGGCGAGAAACTGGGCTTCTGGAAACCAGTGTGCGTCCACCACCATCTCCTACAAGGTCTAGAAAAACCAAAAATATGGCCTATCCCAGAGGGCGAAGAAAAACAAGCGTTGTCTTCAGCCAAAATGTCTAAGAGCAAACCTGAAACTTGCGTTTTCCTCTATGATTCGCCAGAGGAAATAAGACAGAAAATGGCAAGAGCCTTCTGTCCAGAAAAAACCATAGAGTTCAACCCAGTCTTGGACATGTGCAAACACATAATCTTCAGAGAAAGAGAAACATTCAAAGTAGAACGACAAGCAAAATTCGGCGGCCCGGTGGAGTTCCAGAGCTACTTAGAATTGGAAAAAGCCTACGGACAAGGCAATTTACACCCTCAAGACCTTAAAAACGCCGTGGCAGAAGAGTTGACAGCAGTCCTTGAACCCGTTAGGAGATACTTTGAAAAAAACAGAGAAGCAAAGGGATGCCTAAACGCTGTGAAAAACGCTGAAGTAACAAGGTAAAGGTTTTGTCAAGCCATCTTAGAGAGAAAGAGGAAAAAATTCTACACGTTTTGGAATGCCTCAGTGAAGAATCTGCAAAAGGGACACCCATAATTGTGGAGGGAAAAAAGGACATTAAAGCTTTAAGGGTCCTAGCTGTAGAAGGAAAGGTTATATCCGCAAAAACTGGAGGCAAGTGTTTTCTAGACGTTGTTTCTGAAGTGGAGAAAATGGGAGCGCGAGAAGTCATACTATTATTGGACTTTGATAGACGAGGGATAGAGTTGACAAAAAACCTAAAACAGCATCTAGAAAAGACAGGAATAAAACCAAACCTCACGTTTTGGAGCGAGCTCTCCAGTCTTGTGGGCAACGAGGTAAAAGATGTTGAAGGTTTAGCCACTTACATGGAAACCTTAAAGAGGAAGATTTGTAATTCATAAAAGTAATAAAGAGTAAAGGTAACTAATCTGGTGAATTGAGAGCACGATTCTCTCATCACGTGATTAAAGCTAACCTTAACTAATCAGTTGGAGGTGGACGCTTACGGGTTCATCACAAACGTTTACCGTAAAGTATGTTATACACGCGAATTTCGAAATAGAAGGAGTAGTTGAAAAACCAGACGTCATAGGAGCCGTTTTCGGCCAAACAGAAGGCCTTTTCGGACCTGAACTCGACCTGAGGGAACTGCAGAAATCCGGCAGAATCGGAAGAATAGAGATTGAACTGCACTCGAAACAGGACGAAACCACGGGGACCATAACGATTCCTACGAGCCTAGACAGAGTCTCTACAGCCCTTCTCGCCGCAAGCATAGAGAGCATAAACAGGGTTGGGCCGTGCGCCGCAAAGGTGACCCTTGAAAAAATTGAGGACGTTCGAGAAGCCAGAAGAAAGGTGATAATCGACAGAGCCAAGGAGATTCTCCACAAATGGACAATCGAAGCCATGCCCTCAGTGGATGAAGTTTTCAAAGAGGTCGCGGAAACACTGAAAATCGCAAAAGTCGAGAAGTACGGCCACGAAGAATTGTCCGCCGGTCCGGAAGTCGACAGCTCCAAAGAGATAATCGTTGTTGAAGGAAGGGCGGACGTAATAAACTTGATGCGGTGTGGGATGCATAACGTGATAGCCTTGGAAGGAGCAAAGGTTCCGGAAACAATAAAGAAGCTTTCTAGAGAAAAGGAGGCAACAGCCTTTCTGGATGGGGACAGAGGCGGAGACCTAATCCTAAAGGAGCTTTCGCAAGTCACGGACATAAGGTATGTTGCTAGGGCACCGAGGGGAAAAGAGGTTGAAGAATTAAATTGCAAGGAAATCTTCCAAGCGTTGGAAGCCAAAGCTCCACTTGAAGAGTTGTTTAAGCCGAAACGGGAGAAGCAAAAAATAGAGGTTCCAAGCGAAGTTTTTCAAATAATAAAGGGGTTAGAGGGGACATTAGAGGCTGTCCTTCTAAACGATAAGTTGGAGCAGATAGAGCGTTTGCCTGTAAGCCAATTGGCCGAGAGACTCCAGCAAACGGATGGAGTGGACACGGTTGTCTTTGATGGCATTATAACG
>Ga0315310_10000670_pt1 | contig 22018 bp, 15 predicted proteins | sample TDP5_MG_FD_203630 | JGI IMG/M metagenome (GOLD analysis project Ga0315310, IMG submission 203630) | Freshwater sediment microbial communities from Lake Towuti, South Sulawesi, Indonesia - TDP5 | ecosystem: Environmental > Aquatic > Freshwater > Lake > Sediment | place: Indonesia: South Sulawesi...
CTACTTCTTGAAACTTGAATCATCTCACGAAACTTCGGTTGACAAATTGGTAGTGATTAGATAAATTATAAATTGGCGGGAGGGTGTAAACACCCTCCCGCAGGAGGAGTTGCTATGAAAGTGCTGATGATACTGTTAATGGTTCCTATATTACTATACAGCCAGACTATAAATCTAAGGAAAACTACCTATCTACCATGTGGCGCCGAAGGAAATCAAACTCATGTTAAGGTATTTGATGCCAATCACAATGGAAGGAATGACCTTATATTCACTGGTTATTGGACACAAGGGGGCATAAAGGTTCAAGTTTATTTTTATGAATATAATAATTATGATTCTTATCTCTTAAGAGATTCAATATATGTTTGCACCGATCCAAGTTTCTATGATGTTGGATATCTGGATAATGATTCACTTACCGATGCAATAATTCAGTGTAATCTGGGTGGCGTATATTCTTATATTGTTGTATTTGAATCTTCGGATTACTTTTCTTACCCAACACAGATTGTCTGGCAGTGGCAATATGAATTTGGTGGTGGAAGCACCAGTCCTTCTATCATTGCCGACCTTGACCGGGATGGCAGAAAAGATTTTCTAACGCAAGATTGTTATGTAATTTATGTATTCGAAAACACTGGCAATAATCAATATCAAAAGGTCTACTGGGATACATTAACAGAGGGTGCCGCAATAGGCACTTTTGGTGATTATGACCGGGATAGTCTTGCAGAATTTGTAATGGGCGCGCCGACCGGAAGGGTTTTTGTCTATGAGTGTGCTGGCGACAATCAATATGCGTGGGTATTTACCGACACACTCCCTGAGCCTAATTTATTTGATTTATGGTCAGGCAACGACCTTGATGGCGATGGTAAATCAGAATTTATGGTCGGTTCAAGTAGCTGGCCCTATGGTTATTATCTTTTTGTATTTGAAGCAAGTGGTAACAATAATTACGACTATATCGCAGTTGATTCAATACTTTTCTTTGAAGATAGCGGGTTTCTTAAATTGAATGGCCATTCATCTTGTGGTGATATAGATGGTGATGGAAAGGACGAAATTGTCTGGGGAATCAGTGACCGGTTTTCTATATATAAAGCAGTCAGCAACAATCAATATCAATTGATTTATCGCAGTCCGATAAGACCAAAGTATATGACTACCCACGCAATTGCTTATGATATCAACAAAAATGGTTATACAGAAATAATTGAATCTGCCGCAATTGACTCCTTTGGCTATGTAAGAACTGAAACAACCATCTGGGAGATTGAGGGCGTTCGTCTTCATCAGCCTAATGGTGGTGAAACTTTGCATCCGGGTAACCAATATCCCATTACCTGGGAAAAATTTGACCCGCCCGGTGCCGATTCCTTTTCTTTATTTGTCTCTTATAATAATGGTTTGGACTATCAGACGATAACGACTATTGGACAATCAGACGATACTATGTATCTCTGGACCGTCTCTGATACTGTTTCCGATTCCTGTAAAATCATGGTCTGGGCTTATGGTCCGCCAAGACCTGGCGAACAGGTTCCCCGCGGCACTGCCTGGGACTTCTCAGACAGCGTGTTTACGATCGGGCCTGTTGGAATTATTGCAGACAATAGAAGACAGACTAAAGATTACAGTTTAAAAATTTTGCAGAATCCCGTCATGAACAACAATATTAAGATTCAATATTCACTGCCAAAAACCACAAAGGTAAAGTTAGTACTCTATAACGCCCTGGGTCAGGTAGAAGGGGTGTTAGTTGACAAGGAAATGGCTACAGGGATATATGAAATTGAATTGAATGAATCGTTGACGAGCGGTGTCTATTTTATTAAACTAATTGCTGATGCAATGAGTATTACAAAAAAATGTATTATATTAAAGAATTAGAGATCAGAAAATCCCTCTCTGTATAATTTTAATCTTCGTAATTCCCTTGCCTACTAATCATATTGACTTACCCCCAATTTTGTATTATGCTAAGGCAAGGAGGATGAATGCCTTACAATATCCTGGTCATCAATCCTGGGGCCGGGTCAACCCGTGTTGCCTTATTTAGGGATAATAAATCAGTTTGGGAAGAGAATTTAAGACACAGTCCTGAAGAACTTTTAAAATTTACGAAAATCATTGACCAGCACGGATTTCGGAAGGATAAGATTTTGGAATTATTGAAAGAAAAAACCATTAATCTATCTTCATTAAATGCAGTCGTTGGCAGGGGAGGTCCATTCAAACCATTGACCAGTGGCACTTATCTAATAAATGAAAAATTGATAAAAGACATAAAGTCAGGAAATTACCAATCAGAACATCCATCACTTTTGGGTGTATTGATCGCCAAAGAAATTGCCGATACCTTAAAAATTCCATCCTATTTTGTTGACCCTGTTTCAGTTGATGAATTCTGGCCGCTATCAAGATTTTCAGGATTAAATGAAATAAAGAGAAAGGCATTGAGCCATGCCTTGAATGTGCGTATGGTAGCAAAGAAGACCGCCAAAAAATTAAAGAAGCCTTATGAAAAGTGTAATTTTATTATTGTCCATCTGGGAACCGGCATCACCGTAGCCGCACATCTAAAAGGCAGGCAGGTGGATTCATCGAATGCCAATGAGGATGGTCCGTTTGCCCCTCAGAGGACTGGCTCTATACCGACGATACCATTAATTGAGTTATGCTACAGCGGGAAATATCAATTGGCTGATATTAAAAAGAAATTGTTACGGGAAGGCGGGTTGTTATCATATCTTGGAACCGACGATATTAAGGAAGTTGAAAAAAGAATTGCCAATGGTGATAAGGAGGCAGAATTGGTCTATAATGCATTAATCTATCAGATTGCCAAAGAAGTCGGCGCATATGCAGTCGTCCTTAAAGGAAAAATTGATGCAATTATCATTACTGGAGGCATCGCACACTCTAAAAAATTCGTGAATGGTTTAAAGGTATGGATTAAATTTTTATCAGCAAAATTTTATGTCTATCCTGGTGAAGGCGAAATGGCGGGGCTTGCTTTGGGCGTATTAAGGGTTTTACGCAAAGAAGAAGTAATAAAAGAGTATAATTGACATTAAAGGTGGTTTGGGTATAATTATATGTCAGAATATCTTTTGTGTATCAAAATGTTTACCTATCAAGGGATATCTAATCCCTCTGCTCTTTGACAACTTATCAGCAAATTGCAATTAGTGAATGGGTTTCAAGGTTCCATATATAGGATGCAACGTATAATAAACTTTCCAATTATTACCGGTCGTGCTGGGTTTCAAGTTTCCATATATAGGATGCAAACTCGTCCAGATGCAGTAGAGAATACCCCCCATAAATGTTTCAAGGTTCCATACATAGCATGCACCTTGTCTTTCTGTTATCGTGCATCTTGTATCATGTATCTTGTATCGTGAATGTTTCAAAGGTCCATACATAGGACGCAAAAAAATTGTTGGTAGAAAATAAGGAGGTTTAAATGGATAAATATTTGTTTTTGAAACTCAAGGCAACAACGACCTCCCCCCTATATAGCGGTGAGGTGAAGCAAACATTTATCGAGCAGACCCGGGGCGTAAATCTGCCAATCAGAAGAACTGGCGATGGTCATGTCGCAATCCCCATTTATGGCGCATTAAGGGCGTATCTGGAGAAGACCCTTAGAGAGAAAGGCGAGGGTGTGTGTGATAGTGGCGCAAAAGGCGCAAAGGGATGTGGAAGGTGCGTGCTTTGCGACCTTTTTGGTCATCTTGGGAAGAGGGGCAGGGCAATTATTGACGATATTGTCTCTGAAGAAAGAACAGAAAAAATCGTGAGCAAATCTACGCATCTTCGGTTGAATCGCAATGAAGGTGTTGTGAGTGATACCCTTACCCTTGAGGCTGTGCCTGAAGGTGTGGTATTTACTGGAAAGATAAGAATAATTGAGCCTAAAGACCGCGATATCGAACTCATTGCAACTGCGGTTGAGGCAATAAATGAATTCGGAATCGGTGGCTGGATAACCCGGGGACATGGACGTATAAAGATGGAGTTTGAGGTTGAAGAAAGAAGATGGACGCAACTAATTGAAAGAGCAAAGGAAATGCTGAAGAAATTGAAGATATAAAATGGACATTATCTTACAGATAAAAGGCATTTTAGAGAACAAATCTAGCTTTGCAATCTCCCAGGGTGTCGAGAAGAGATTCACCGAAGACTATCCCTTTGGTAGAAATATAAGGGGGGCATTCGGTTACCTTGCAAAGGACTTGGGCCTTGCGATAAAGGACATTTTCCCCGATCTAAAAGACAACTCGATCATCTTTCGCGACGCTATTCCATTGTGCTATAAATGTCTCGAACCTTACCTGCCTGACCTGAAAAATTCTACCCTCAAATACATCTGTGCCAAATGTAATCAGGAATATCTGGCGGTAAAATCGAGGAGCAGGACATCGGCAGTTCGCCTTGACCGCACAATGAACTCGGTCAATAATTTTTTCAATTTCAATGTTATCTTTAGACCAAATCTATACCGTTTTAAGGTTCTCTTGAATATGAAAAAAGGAGAGAAGCTTCTCGAGGATTTACTAACCATCATTCTATTCATCCAGGAGAATGGTCTTTTTATGGGCAGGAGACACGCAAAAGGTCTTGGCCATTTTGCGCTAAAAGAGTTTAAGACTGAGATAATAAGTCTCGAAGAAATTAAACGAATTGATTTAACACAAAAAGAGCTCAGGATTAAACTTATATCTGATACAATCTTTCAGGACAGTGGATTCAACAATTTTATTTTGAAACCGGAGATGGTGAAGGACTCAATACAGGAATGCCTAAAGTTTTATAATCTTGAGCCGCAATTTGATATTGACCTGACATCGAAAAATACACCTCTATACCCACCGGTTCAGTTAAGCCTGCTTAACTATCTTGAAGATACAAACAATTTTAAAACAATCGAAACAAAGGCGGCACGAAGGGGCATAACTTATACATTTGAAACCAAAAGGTATGATGATAGGGCAGTGGTAGGTTTGTCATTACTAACCCAGGGTTTTGGAATTGGTAGATATATCGGACTGGGACAGGGAGAAATTTACATTGGATAATCTTACTTTAAAATTTCTTGGTGCCTGTGGCGAAGTAACTGGTTCGTGCGTAATGCTCGAGGGTAAAGACAGAAAAATTATCTTCGATTGTGGACTGAAACAAGGCGCCGAGACAATTTACAAAATCCCATTCGATGGCTCCATTGACTACTGCCTGTTGTCCCATGCCCACTTAGACCACTGCGGTCTATTGCCCCTTTTAATGAAAGAAAATCGAATTAAGAACCGAATTTTTTCTACGCCAGCAACAAAGGAAGTTGCATTGATTCTGCTCCTTGATGCGGCGAAACTCCAGAAAGAGGAACTCGAAGAATCAGGAAAACCAGTAGTGTTTAGCGAAGAGAATGTAACACGACTTGTGCCCATTTGGGATACTTATGACTACAACCAAAAATTTAATATTGATGGACTTGAAGTGAAATTCCTCGATGCGGGTCATATCCTGGGCTCGGCTTCAATACTAATGAACATTAGAGGTCGGTACCTCTTATACACTGGCGACCTTGGCACAAGACTTACAAGATTAATGAGAAGACCTCAAATACCCCAGGAGGATATTGACTATCTTATCATTGAAAGTACCTATGGCAATCGAGTTCATAATGACTCAATCGATGAATTTAAAGAAACTGTTAGCGAAGTTTTAAATAAAGGTGGGAAGGTTTTAATTCCGGCATTTGCCATTGGCCGGGCACAAGAGGTCCTTTTGACATTAAAATCTTTAAAGATTGAAGGTTACCCAATTTACCTCGACTCGCCAATGGCTGAGAAGGTCACCGACCTGACTGATTACTTTTATCCTTACCTCAAGAAAGAATACGAAAAATATGTTGAGAAGAAAGGAACACTATTCGATCTGGAAAATCTCAGCTTTGTGCGGACCAACAAGACATCAATGGCAATCGCTGATAAGAAGGAACCGATGATTGTGCTTGCCGCAAGTGGTATGCTGAATGGTGGACGGGTAATAAACCACCTGCCTAAGGTATTCAGAGACGAAAATTCTGCCCTGCTATTTATTGGTTATCAGGCAAATGGGACACTGGGGAGAAAGATTCTTGATGGTGAAAGAAGAGTAAGCCTTCCGCAAGGCGACTATGAAATTATATGTCGAATCAATAAGCTCGATGGATTTAGTGCCCATGCAGACAGAGATGAGCTTTCCAAATTTGTAGATGAATTGAGATTCCTTCCTTATCAGATATTTCTTATCCATGGTGAGGAAGAAGCGCGAAGGTCACTGGCCGGAAAACTCAGTAATTCGAAATTGCGCATCAACTTACCAAAGCCCAAAGAGGAATATAATATTCTTGGTTATGCGCCGGGCGCCGCTATAAAAATCGGCTTTGAGCCCCAGTTTGTCAAATTCGAAGATATGGAGGTCTATCCATTCACTGGTGCAATTATCAAACAGGCAGAGAAGGTTGAGGTTATAAATGTTGAGCAGTATGTTGAAATTTTGAGAAAAAGGGATGAGGTAATGAGGGAGAGTCTTGGCGAGGTTGTTGTGAAAAGTAAACTGGTGACAGAATTGAAAGAAGAGATTCCTGAGATTAACGAAGCGGAATTCTATGATAGACTCTGGGATTTGAGGAAAGAGGAGTTATTGAGCAAGAAGAAACTGCAGGAATTTATTAATGAATTGGAAAAAGGACAAGAAAGTGCCTTGGCCTGGATTCAATTAGTGGTCTCTAAAGGTAGATTCGTTGCTGGCGGTTCTGCCTTAAAAAACGAAAAGGTTGGAAATGTGTTAAAACAAGGCATAAAAAGCCTGGGCACCCACGCAATTGCTATTGCGGAAAAGGTGTGGGAAGAGTCGTGAGAGTGCTGAAAATAGCACTCTTTTATGGTCTTTGACAACCTAATTCTGGCATGCATGAGGGGTTCATATATAGAACACAGGGTAAAAAGGAGAGTTATGTTTGAAGACCTAAAATTTTATCTCCTAAAATTTATCTTTAATGTCGAAACAAAGATTGTCTTGCCCGAACATAAAGGCTCATCAATAAGGGGCGCACTTCTGGGCAGTTTAAGAAAGTCTTTTTGTTTAAAACCCAGAGAAGAATTCTGCGCACAATGTGTTCTCAAAGATACCTGCCCGATAAGTATTCTCTTATCATACTCCACCGATAGTTTATCACGGTATAATTATCCTCCAAGACCCTTTTTAATAAAACCACCCCTGGAGAAGAAGAACGAATACAATCCCCGAGAAGAATTCATCTTTACCCTTGGTTTCTTTGGTGAAGATATAATAAAAAATTTTTCTTATGTTATTGCCGGTGCACGATTAATGGGGAGGGCAGGCATTGGTGTTATAGAAAATCGAGGCAGGATGAACCTCATAAGGGTTCTCTCAATTAATCCCATAAAAAATAAAGAAGAAGAGATTTTCCAGGAAATAGAAGAACTCAGGGCATCGCCTTCTATGCCGATAGATACTAATGACATCAAGAATCGAAGCAAAGAGATAGTAAAAATTAGTAAGATAAAAATAAGATTTCTTACACCAGTTCGACTGATAAGCGAAAAAAAACTGTTAGGTCCTTTAAGGTCTCCATCTTCAGAGAAAAATATCCCATTTTCCATTCTCTATCGCCGGCTCCTTGAGCGATTGACAACTTTGATAAAAATCTACGAGGGTAAAAAGATAGAATTAGATTTTCAAAAACTTATTGAAGATTCACAAAAGATAAAACAGGTCAAGTCAAATCTTATATGGGCCGATGTTTTTCGTTATTCATCCCGCCAGCAAACAAAATTGCCAATGGGGGGATATGTTGGTGACATCATCTATGAAGGCAATTTCGAAAACTTTGCTGAAACACTCGCCTGGGGTGAACAGATTCATGTCGGTAAATATGCAATCCTCGGTAATGGTTGGTATGAGATGGCAGGCGTGCTTGACAATTGATAAATTTTCATTACAATCTCATAAAAAAGGGGGAAAAATGAAAAGTATGTGGGTGATAATATTAGTTTGTGTGATGCACAGTTTTGGAGGTTATATTCATCCACAATTGGCTGAGAAACTTTCTGTCCTGGATGAAGACGAAACGATTGATATTATTGTTCACATGAAAAACCAACCGGATTTATCCATCCTATCCGATGAGATTCCAAAGGCAGAGAAGCTTCAATATCTACAACAATATGCCAGAAACGACCAGAAAGAAATATTAAATCTTCTGGCCAATCATACTGACAAGGTATCGAATTTACACCCTTACTGGCTCTTTAATGGATTGGCGCTTAAAACATCCAAAGGTCTCATTGAGGTTCTATCATCACGTCAGGATGTTGACTATATTTTAGATGATTTCACCGTGAGTTTGCAGAAGGAGCAGGAAAACGGCGATATAAGAATTCCAGAATGGAATATTAAAAAAATTAAAGCTGATTCATGCTGGTTTCAAGGCTATGATGGAAGAGGTATAATAATTGGAAATATTGATACCGGTGTTGATACATCCCACCCTGCACTTCAGGGAAAATGGGTCATCGGAGGCTGGTATGATGCAGTTAATGGTCAGCCTGTACCCTATGATGATAATGGTCATGGAATTTTTTCAATGGGCATCATCTGTGGTGGCGACGGAAACGGTCCGTTTGTAAATGACATTGGTGTCGCACCCGGTGCAAAATTTATCTGCGCAAAGGCACTCAACGCAAGCGGCGCAGGACAGGCGAGCTGGATACATAATTCATTTCAATGGTTTATAACACAGAATGCGAAGATTGTCAATAACCCTTGGTCCGAAGGCTCGATAACCTCACTTGAATTTTGGAATGATTGTCGCAGTTTGCGCGCCCTTGGAATTTGTCCGGTCTTTCGAATCGGAAGCGGTGGCCCAAGTCAAGGAACGGCAAATACGCCTGGTAATTTCCCAATAGTAATTGGGGTTGGTGCAACCGATTCAAATGATTATGTTGCAAGCTTCTCTTCACGTGGCCCGGCACCAAATCAAAATCCCTGGAATGACACAACAAATTGGGGAAGACCCGATTGGAATCTGATAAAACCAGATATTGCAGCGCCTGGGGTTAATATTAGGTCATCATACACGAGTGGTGGATATATGGTGATGAATGGCACCTCATGGGCGACGGCACATGTATCAGGTGCGGTGGCAATTCTTTTGCAGAAAGACTCTACAGTCAATTATGAACTGCTTTATCAAACGCTTCTCGATTATGCAGATAAACCACCCCAGGGTGCACCATATCCAAACAATAACTATGGCTGGGGTAGATTGAATATCTATGGAGCGGTCAACGCACTTCCTGTTGCTGAGGATAATTACCATCCATGTGTAAATCCCAGATTATTTATTTATCCAAATCCATTCAGGAATGCCACAGGCATTAAATTCCAAATCTCAAATCCCAAATGCCAAACTGTATTAAAAATCTACGATGCCAGTGGCAGATTGGTCAGACAATGGGACTATCAGACAATAAGACAATCAGACCAAATCCTCTGGCATGGTACTGATGGATCTGGGCAAATTGTTCCCGCCGGTATATACTTTATTGTATTGTCTGATAAAGATTACAGGGTGACTATTAAGGTTCTATTTGTGAAATAATAAAAAATAAATAAATCAAACCCTGCCGTTCAGCTCACATAATTGACACGAAGAAATTTCTGTTTATAATTAGCCATGAATAAATCCCAAATATCAGACCATATTCATATCTATCGTATTTCTTGCTGTTTGTTTTTATTCGTGGTTAAAAAGGAGGAATGAATGAAAACTATGGTGAACTTGAGATTCGAAGAGATGCCAACCCAATGGTACAATATATTACCTGATTTACCAGAACCTTTACCACCGCCCTCGGACCCAAAGGAAGGTCCGTCTCGTATCCAGAACCTACCAAATCTTATGATTGGTGAATGCCTTAAACAGGAGTTTTCTAATGAAAAGTGGATTGATATCCCTGCCGGAATCTTGGATCTATTTGCCAAGGCTGGCAGACCAAGACCGCTGTTTCGGGCAACAAATCTCGAAAAGAAACTTGATACACCGGCGAGGCTTTATTACAAAGGGGAATTTTTTAGCCCGACCGGAAGCCATAAGGTAAATACTGCACTTGCCCAATGCTGGTATGCAAGGCAACAAGGATTTGAAAGGGTAACTACCGAGACTGGTGCTGGTCAATGGGGAACTGCACTATCTTATGCAGCTGCAGTAACTGGTTTAAAATGCACTGTATTCTGGGTGCGTAGTGTCTATAACTGGAAAAAGGACCGATTACACTTCATGAAGTTACTTGGTGCAACAGTCCATGCATCACCCAGTCCAGTAACTGATTTCGGCCGGTCACTGTATGAAAAAAATCCAGAACATGTCGGTTCACTTGGTATTGCTATATCTGAAGGATTAGAGGATTCCCAAAAAGACCCCAAGGCCACTTACGCACTCGGTTCAGTCTTGAATCATGTTTTGATGCATCAGACAATAATCGGACTGGAGGTACAAAAACAGTTTGAAATCTTTGATGACTATCCAGATATAGTTATATCGTGCCTCGGGGGCGGCTCAAACTTTGGTGGATTTGCTATACCATTTATCTGTGATGTCCTTACAAAAGGGAAGAAGATAAAATTTATTGCTGCCCAGAGTCAGGTCGCCCCAAACCTCCAGGGCAAATATGAATATGATTTTGCCGATTATGCAGAAATAACGCCGATGTTAAAGATGTATACCCTGGGTCATAAGATTGATATGGAACCGATCAAGGGTGATGGTTTGCGTTACCATGGCTGTTCACCAATTCTCAGTCTGCTACGTCATAAAAACTACATTGATACTGTTGCCTATCCTGGAGATGAAAGATATGTCTTCGAAAGGGCAAAAATTTTTATCGAGACCGAAGGATGGCTACCGGCACCCGAATCCGCATATTCAATTTGCTGTGCAATTGATGAGGCAATAAAATGTCGAGAATCGGGCGAAAAGAAGGTAATCGCCTTCAATGTGAGCGGTCACGGTTTCCTCGATATCCCTGGTTATCACACGGTATTAGGGTTATAAAAAGAACTAAACCGACTCCACTGGTGTTACATAACATGGAAGTCATCTATTCGATTTTTTTACTATCACTCGTGAAATTTATATGAAGGCGTTACTTTCTGGAAATGAGGCAGTGGCACGGGGCGCATGGGAAGCTGGTTGTAGAGTAGCTGCCGCATATCCTGGCACGCCATCAACCGAAATTTTAGAATACATCATTAAATATCCAGATATCTATGCTGAATGGTCAGTGAATGAAAAAGTTGCCTTAGAGATGTGTGCCGGTGCCTCATTTGCCGGTGTCCGCGCCCTCACTGCCATGAAGCATGTCGGGTTGAATGTCGCTGCTGACCCGATGTTTACCATGGGTTATTCTGGTGTTACAGGTGGTTTTGTCATAGTTACGGCCGATGACCCTGGTATGTGGTCCTCGCAGGATGAACAAGACAACCGCCACTATGCACGGCACGCAAAGATACCCATGCTTGAGCCATCAGACTCTAATGAGACTAAGATATTTACAAAACTCGCCTTCGAAATTTCTGAGCAATTTGACACACCAATCTTATTGAGAATAACAACAAGAATCTGTCATTCTACAGGCATTGTTGAACTTGGCGACAGACAAGAAAAAGGGTTGAATGGTTATATAAAAGACATAAAAAAGCGACTCATGCTACCTTCCCATGCCCGACCAAGGCACCTCATTGTTGAAGACCGATTAAAAAAATTGACTGAGTTCAGTTCAACATTTCCTTATAACCGTATTGAATGGGGTAATAAAAAATTGGGAATTATAACCTCGGGCATATCTTATCAGTATGCAAAGGAAGTCTTCCCTGATGCAAGTTTCTTAAAATTGTCATTTACATATCCTCTTCCGATTAAGCTTATCAAAAAATTTTCACAGCATATAAGTAAGATTTATATAATAGAGGAAGGCGATCCAATCCTGGAACAGGAAATAAAGGCGTTGGGTATCGCCGTTATCGGCAAAGAGAAAGTTCCGCTCTGTAACGAATTAGATGCTACAGTTTTAAGAAAAAGTTTTTTTAAAAAAACGAAAATGCCAGTCGAAGAGAATGTGCCGCCTAGACCACCGGTCCTATGTCCTGGCTGTCCACACCGAGGAGTATTTTATATTATCAATAAACTGAAACTTGTGGCAACCGGTGATATTGGCTGCTACACACTCGGTGCACTACCGCCGCTCAATGCAATGGATACATGTATCTGTATGGGTGCCTCAGTCACTAATGCCCATGGACTCGAAAAGGCGCTGGGAAAGGATTTTAGCAAAAAATTGGTTGCCGTCATTGGTGATTCGACATTTTACCATGCAGGCATTACAGGTCTTGTAAATGCAGTTTATAATAAAGGAAATTTGAATCTAATAATTCTGGATAATATGACAACTGCCATGACTGGACATCAGCCGCATCCCGGAACGGGGAAACTACCCAGAAATCAGGAAGGAAAAAGAATTCTGCCTGAGGATATTGCCCGCGGCTGTAATGTTGAGTTTGTTAAGGTTATTGACCCCTACGATTTGAAGGCAACTGAGTTAGCAATAAAAGAGGCTTTAAACTATGATGGTGTAGCGGTGTTGATATTCCGCCGGTTATGTGCCTTACTAGTCGAGTACAAACCCCCATTAAAAATTGACCTTGAATTATGTAATGGTTGTAAGTTATGTTTGCTCCTTGGTTGTCCAGCAATAAACCTGAAACAATGTACTGAAGATAAAAAACTAAAGGCTGTAATTGACCCGACATTATGTGTCGGTTGTAATCTCTGTATCAAGGTCTGCCAACACAATGCAATCAAATAATACTACAAATATCGTAATTTGTGGTGTTGGTGGTCAGGGAACTATACTTGCATCAGATATCCTGAGTTACACTGCCTTTTTTGAAGGTTTTGATGTAAAAAAGAGCGAAATCCATGGCATGGCACAACGCGGTGGTAGTGTTATATCACAGGTAAGATTTGGCAAGAAGGTCTATTCACCATCAATGGAGCATAGAATGGCGGACTTCGTTCTTGCCTTTGAAAAGCTCGAGGCATTGAGATATGTCCATTACCTGAAAAAGAACGGCGTATTTGTCGTAAATGTCCAGGAGTTACCACCCATGAGCGTCCTTTTAGGTGAGACGATTTATCCAAGTAATATTGTTGAGCGATTGAAGGTATATGGCAATGTCTACATGATCGATGCAGCAAGGATTGCCATTGAGTTAGGGAATGTGCGTGTCGTTAATGTAGTTCTCATAGGTGGTCTCTCAAAATTTCTCCATTTCAAAGAGGCTTCCTGGATGGAGGCAATTCGGAAAAATGTGAAAGAAAAATTTGTCGAATTGAATATTACAGCATTCAATAAAGGAAGAGAAAGCCTTACTTGAAAAACATTAGCAATGGCAAATATCCAAAAAACTTTTGGCATTATCCTTTCAACAATACCCTTCAAAGAATCGAGTCTAATCTGTTCCATCTTTACAAAAAATTATGGTAAGATAAAAATTATTGCTAAGGGTGCACGAAGACCAAAAAGTAAATTGTGTGGAACACTTGAACCATTCAGTCTTGACGAAATCATCTTTTACAAAAGAGAGTTTAAAGAAATTTATACACTATCTGACGCTGTAATAATAGATAATTTTGAAAAAATCCGCGCCTATATGAAAAAGGTAAATGCTGCAGAGATTCTCTGCGAATTTTTGGATAAGACACTCCCGGCTGAAGAACCCGACGAAAGAACATATAGTCTATTATTAAATTTTTTAAAGAGGCTCCAGGAAGTGGAAGAGTCATCAATAAAGGCATCAACGCTTTATCATTTATTTGGTGCACTTACACTCACAGGGGTAAAGCCCCATTTAGATGATTGTATAAGGTGCCATCAAAAGATTGAATCGGCTTCTGATAAAATAAATTTTAGCTTAAATGAGGGTGGTATCGTTTGTGATAAACATTTTGATGATACCGTTGTCCTTTTGAGTAGCGAGGCAATCGACGCCCTTCGTAAAACCTACGAAGATAAAGTTGTTAACACAAAAGAGGATATTCTAAATGAGTTGGAGAATTTCATCACTGCCTATCTCTATTATCATCTCAACGGTCTCGTGCTCAATTCATTGAAGCATCTTACTTAAATGAATATTTCTGACATTGACTTATACCAAATTATATTTATAATAAAATAATGAAATACCTATACCCTACATTTTTGTTCTTAAACTTTTTGATTAGCTTTACCTTCAGTCAGACCAAACCAGATACCAATTTCAAATCAATCCACCAAATCGAATATGAGTTGCACCAAAAGGATACTACAAAAGTTGACACAACATTAAAAATTAAAAGCGAAAAAATAAATACCCTTCCTGAAGTAAATCGTCAAGTTGGAACCATTATAAATTTTTCTCTACTTATCTTAATCATTATCATATTGATAGTTATTGTTGCCGTTTTCTTAATTGCACGACGAATATTTAAAACAAAAAGTAAGGGAAGATAATGACCCTGTTTATCTGCGCCCATCTGTGCCTCAATCTCTATGTATTTATGAACCAATATTCATCCATCCATGAACGCGAATATGAAATGCATTTAAAGGAGGCGACCTTTAGTCCGATAGCACAAACGAAACAAAATTTTGTGCCCATAAGAATAGAAACAAGAGGAATGCTAAAAAATTACTATGGCTATCTACCCTATTGGACTGACACGACTTATTACCAGTATTTTCAGATGGAACTTTTAACACACATTGCATATTTCTCGGTTGATATTGATCCCGCAACCGGCAACTTGGGTGGTATTCCGAATGCGGCTCGTTTCTATAAAATCTGCAATTATGGTCATGACCGTGGACTAAGAATCCACATGACCTACACCATCTTTAACAATTCAAATGTCACAACCTTTTTAAACAATGCTATGGCAAGGTCTAATGCCATAAATAATATCAGAAACTTTATGACCAACTATGGTATAGAAGGTGCAAATATTGATTTTGAATTTGTCACAAGTGCCGTAAGGGATAGTTTCAGCAAATTTATTAATGACCTTGCAAATACACTCTGGACTCACCCATCAGGTAGAAAAGAACTCTATATGGCAACGCCGGCAGTGCCCGAGTGGTATCCGGGCTACAATGTTTCATATCTCTCAACCTACTCTGACGGTCTATTCATCATGGCTTATGATTATCACTGGAGCGGCTCCTCAACTGCTGGCCCTGTATCACCATGCATACCATCCTCTTTCTGGGGACAGTATTGTGCCGCAAAGACAATTGGCAGCTATAAATCTTATGGTGCCAACAGCTCAAAGTTAATACTCGGACTCCCTTATTATGGCTATGACTGGCCCACGCAATCACAAAATATCGGTAGTGCCACTACTGGCACAGGTTCTGCGGTTATCTATTATTATGCATTTCAGAATGCCATTACCTATGGTCGTCTCTGGGATAGTTACTCGTTGACCCCCTGGTATAGATACTACTCAAGCCAGTGGCATCAATGCTGGTATGATGATTCTGTTTCACTTGATATTAAATATGGTATGGTCAATGACTCAATGCTGCAGGGTTCTGGTTGCTGGGCACTCGGCTATGATGTAAGTTACGACCATATCTGGAATGCCATTAGAAGAAACTTCTGGATAGAGCCACCAACAAGACATTTTACCGTTGAGGTCAACATTGATGACTTGAATGTACATGATGGTCCTGGAACAGAATATAAAATACTAACAACTGCTGAACTCGGTTCAAAATTTGTTGCCTTCGATTACTATTATAATTGGTATAAAGTCTATTTCCCTTCCAGATCAGGGCCATATTATGCCTGGATGTCAGGGGGCGATGGTATTACGAACCAATTTATGAAAGGAACAACACAAAATACAATTCTGAGAGTCTATGTAGACCTGTTAAATGTTCGTGAGGGTCCAGGAACATCCTATCCAGTCATAACCCAGATTACTGATGGACAGGTCTTTGTTGCCGATTCATTTAATAGTGATTGGGCAAGGATTTATCTCCAAACTATAAATAATTATACAAAAGGCTGGATTTACCATCCATATACAAATATAATCCAGAACCCCGAAGACGATAATACTTATGATTGTAACCTTCTCGAATTGACCTATCCTTCAACCGTCCAAGAATTGGATACATTCAGTGTAGCATTAAAAATTAAGAACACAGGTTTTGGTCCATTCGATTCCCTGGTCTATCTTAAAGGTTCAAACAAAAGTCCATTTTATAATGCAACAACCTGGCTCGACACAACAAGGGCAGGAACATCTGGATTTCCTGGTCTTCCCAGTCAAACATACTATATTAGCGCAATCTTTAAGGCACCTGATGTTATAAACCCAACAACAGTTTCTGATACATTTCAATTTGAAAGAAAAACAAACCTCTTCGGTCCCTCAATCATCGTTACTGTTATAGTTAATCCGGTTGCCATATCTGAACAGAAGTATCAATGGTTTACAGAAAAAATAATAGCCAGAACCATTTTCACTGACGAGATAGAACTTTTGCTATTATCACCAAAAGATTTTTATGAAATCTTTATCTACGATATTCAAGGCAGGATGGTAGTTAAATTACGAATAAATAGCGATAAAAAAATCAAAATCGGTAAAGAATTAAAATCCGGTGTATACTTTCTTGTCGCAAAAATTGACAACAAGACCTTTAAACAAAAGATTATAAAAATAAGATAAAAAACACCACTTTTTTTTACAAAAATAACTGTCTACCGACTACTACTTACTTTATGTAAATTAGTTTTCTAAGTGCCTTCAATTTTTCGTATTCACCGAGTTTTGCCTTTTTGATTGCCATTTCTAAGTAACTAATTGATTTATTATATACCTCTTTGTCTACAGGATAAGGATACCCATCCTTTCCACCATGGGCAAAGGAATATCTGGCAGGGTCACGGAATGAAGGTGTAGCACCATAGAGCAATTCACCAATGAGTGCTAATGCCCTGATTGTCTTTGAGCCGATTCCCTCAATACCAATCAATTTTTCAAAGTTGTTTGGTTTCTGTGTATAGGTTTTCAAAAGAATCTTGTGCAAATAATTTGGATTTATATCTAATTTTAGAACCGGATGCCGCACAGGCATTTTCAGGATTTTTCCCATCTCTTTTATTATCTTGTCAGGATTCTCTTTTGAAATATCGGTCACGATATTACGTGATGTATCACTTTCTAATGCAACCATGTTCAAGGTCGGACATTGTCTGTCGCAACAGACAGCACTATGTGGCTCGCATATATAAGATTTCAAATTTAAGGACAACCAGTGGTATCTTCGGGCAAGATGATTTTCAAGGTTCATCCCCTGCTGAATGATACCCCAATCACCATTCTTTGTAAAGATGAACATATGATGATAAAGATCGTAACCATCCTGGACACAGATGTTATCTACCTTGGCAGAAATCCTTGAGGCGTAAACAAGATTTGCTGAATTAATTGAAATTTCTTGAGTGATTGTTTCGATTTCCTTTGGTGTCTTTCGTGATGCACCACCTTTTCCGCCGCAGAAAAATATTCCCAGATATCTTGATGCCTCCTTCATTCCTTCTTTCATAGCACCACAGACTGTAGTCGTAACACCCGATGAGTGCCAATCGAATCCCAAGACAGAACCGAATGCCTGAAACCAAAATGGGTCGGCGATTCTCTGCAAAAATACCTCACCACCCTGCTCAATAATTATTACCTCAATGATGGCACGTGAAAGCTTCGCCATCTTTTCAAAGAGCCATCGCGGCGCCCTACCATGATGAAGCGGCAAATCAGCGATTCCAGTCCGCATGATTAATAATAATCTCAGATTTTTGTTTTGTCAATAGCACCAGTAAGACAATATCCTTGATTTTTCGCTAAATTTTATTATTATTTATTGTGGCGCAGATTGGAAAATATGATATAATTGTCATCGGTGCTGGTCATGCCGGGATTGAGGCATCATTGGCACCGGCACGCATGGGATTCAATGTACTGCTTCTAACACTGAATGTTGATAATATTGGACAGATGTCCTGTAACCCTTCGGTTGGTGGATTGGCAAAGGGCCATCTGGTAAAAGAGGTTGATGTTTTAGGTGGTGAAATAGGTCTCCTTGCGGACAAGACCGCGGTCCAGTTTCGCATGCTCAATCTCTCGAAAGGACCAGCAGTCTGGTCACCGAGAACTCAGAATGACCGTATATCTTATAAAGAGGCAGCACGCACGGCATTGGAAAATACCAAAAATATCATTATAAAACAAGAAGAGGCATGCAACATTATCATTGAGAACCATAAAGCGATTGGTGTTCAAACAATCATCGGTAATGAGTATCGTGCTTATGTGGTAATAATAACTACTGGAACATTCTTGAATGGCTTGATGCACATCGGGCTCCATACTTTTTCTGGTGGTAGACTCGGTGAAGGTTATTCTTCTTCATTGACCGAATCTTTAAAGAAGATCGGTTTCAACCTTGGCCGACTAAAGACTGGAACCTCACCAAGGGTAGCAAAGAATAGTGTTGATTTAGCAAATCTTAGAATCCAGTATGGTGATGTGAACCCTCTTCCCTTTTCATTTCGAACAAAAAAAATTATTACTGAACAACTACCTTGCTATATCACAAATACCAATGAAGAGACACATAAAATCATTCAAATGAACCTCGACCGTTCGCCATTATATACAGGTAAGATTGTCGGCATCGGTCCCAGGTATTGTCCATCTATCGAAACAAAGGTTGTCCGTTTTGCCGACCGCAGTTCCCATATTATCTTTATCGAACCCGAAGGATTTAATGCTGGTGAATTTTATATCAATGGATTATCAACATCACTTCCTTACGATGTTCAAATTGATATACTACACTCAATCATAGGCCTAAAAAATGCCGAGATTACAAGACCCGGTTATGCAGTTGAGTATGACTTTGTCTATCCCATCCAGCTCTATCCCACACTCGAAACAAAACTGATTAGTCATCTCTACTTCGCAGGACAGATAAACGGCACATCGGGCTATGAAGAGGCAACTGCGCAAGGCATCATTGCCGGCATAAATGCTGTCCTTAAATTACAAAATAGAGAGCCGTTTGTGCTCAAAAGGTATGAAGCCTATATCGGTGTGCTCATTGATGATTTGATAACCAAGAATACCCTTGAGCCGTATCGCATGTTCACATCACTTGCTGAACATAGATTGATACTGCGTATTGATAATGCCGCAGACCGCTTAATGCATTATGGTGTGAAATTTGGCTTGATTAAAGAAGAGGAAATGGTAAGATTTACTAATGAGCGCAAAAGGATTGATGCTACGATTGAAAGCCTCAAACAGACAATAATAAAGCCCGAGATTGCCAATCCTGTATTGAAAGAAAAGGGTGAGGCAGAATTGTCTGACGACCGTGGTGGCCAGAGTCTATTTCAAATTCTTAAGAGACCAAATATAAATTGGCAGGATATCGAGAGGATGGGCGGGCTTAAATTAACCGAAAATGTATCCTGCCGTTTAGAAATAGAGGTGAAGTACGAAGGTTATATAAAAAGGGAAAATGAACTAATCAAAAAATTGCAGGACCTTGAGCACGAACAAATTCCTGAAGATTTGGATTACGATATTGTAAAGGGAATCTCAAATGAGGCAAAGACCAAATTGAAAGAAGTCAAACCAGTCAATCTTGACCAGGCATCGAGGATACAGGGGATTAGTCCCTCGGATATTTTATTATTGTTGATGTATATTAAAAGGGGCAATTTAAGGCAATTAGAAAAAAATGATTAGTGGATTAGGAAGTTGGAAATGACTGAAAAGATCCTTGAATATTTAAAACAAAAAATGGTAATTGAAGAAGTCCAACAAGGCATTACCATAATTAGGGTTGTTGGGGCAATAATCCCACCTGTTGATAAAACTATTCAAGAGATAAAAAATTATTTCACCACAACAGATTATACACCAATATTTAGTGAGAAGAAGCACAAACATATAATTCAATTCGGCTTCCTTCCAAAGGTTCCGGAGAAACAGGACATCTGGCTCAATGTAGTTCTATTTTTTGCCACAATATTGACAACAATCTTTGCTGGCTCTCTGAACAGCGGTGGCAATCCTTTCAAGAATTTTAAGGATATCTTCATAGGTATTCCTTTTTCATTTTCAATTATGGCAATACTTACATGCCACGAGTTAGGCCATTACTTTGTTTCCAGAAAAGAAGGGATGATTACAACATTGCCATATTTTATTCCGGTCCCCTTTCACCTTCTCGGGACATTTGGCGCCGTAATAAGAATGAAGTCTATCGTCCCTTCACGCCGTTCCCTTCTAAAGGTGGGTTTGGCTGGACCGGTTGCTGGTTTTATAGTCGCCTTACCAATAACCGTAATCGGAATAGCCCTCTCAGATATAAGAATAGCACCTACGGGGGGCGATTATTTAAGATTGGGCGACTCATTGTTATTCTATTTCTTGACCCGAATTATTCATCCATCTATACCACAGGGGGCTGACCTTTTTCTCCATCCAGTGGCATTTGCTGGCTGGATTGGATTGCTTGTAACATCGATGAACCTTATACCAATCGGTCAACTCGATGGTGGTCACATCGCTTATGGTGTATTACTTAAGAAACAGAAGCTTATATATATTCCATTATTCGGAATATTATTTGGACTTGGATTCCTTTGGCCTGGTTGGTTTATCTGGGGATTATTAGCTCTTTTAATTGCGGGACGTAAACATACTATTCAAGATTCAATAACACCTCTGACAAAAAGTGAAAAATTATTTGCACTTATGCCTTTAATAATACTAATCCTCACCTTTACCCCTCAACCATTCAGCTTGTAGTCAGGCTATTGTTTCTTTGTCTCTAAATAGCTGCCGATAAGAAATCCTAAAACAATCAAAAAAATGAGCAATAATGTCCGCCAGAAACCTACGGTTGCCAAGAAAATACCCAAAATGGCACCGATAATTGCACCCAGTGTTCCTTTATTAATTTTATTCATATGATATTCTATTCAATAATTGTGCCATGTCAAGATTGTAGGGACACGCCTATTATTCCCCGACTCAAAAACCGAGATTTGACCAATCTGGACAATAAGCCATTCTGAACTTTTACTGCCCCTTGACTTTTGGTTATTTGTATTATATAATTACCAAGATTGCGTCGAAAATCTAAGGAGGATAAATGGGACTCACAACGCTTCTGATAATCATTCTTATCTTAATTGTTTTGAGTGCAATTAAGATTTTAAGGGAATACGAAAGGGCGGTAGTATTCAGACTCGGTAGGTTTATCAAGGTCAAAGGACCTGGCATCTTTATCCTTTGGCCTGGGATAGATAAGATGGTAAAGGTTCCTTTACGGGTAATCACGATGGATGTGCCGCCCCAGGATGTAATAACCAAGGATAATGTATCGGTCAAAGTGAATGCTGTCGCCTATTTTCGTGTTTTTGATTCTGCCAAGGCAGTGTTGGAAGTGGAGGATTATCTTTATGCAACAAACCAGATTTCACAGACGACTTTAAGAAGTGTTCTTGGCGAATATGAGCTCGACGACTTACTTTCACAACGAGAAAAGATTAATATGAGACTCCAAAAAATCATTGATGAACAAACCGACCCCTGGGGAATAAAAGTCGCTATGGTAGAAATCAAACATGTTGACTTGCCTCAAGAGATGCAGAGGGCAATCGCCCGTCAGGCTGAAGCGGAAAGAGAAAGAAGGGCAAAGATCATCCATGCTGAAGGAGAATTACAGGCGGCTGAAAAATTGAACAAGGCGGCACAGATAATTGGGCAAACCCCCACTGGTATACAACTCCGTTTCTTACAGACACTAACGGA
>Ga0315310_10000671_pt1 | contig 22007 bp, 18 predicted proteins | sample TDP5_MG_FD_203630 | JGI IMG/M metagenome (GOLD analysis project Ga0315310, IMG submission 203630) | Freshwater sediment microbial communities from Lake Towuti, South Sulawesi, Indonesia - TDP5 | ecosystem: Environmental > Aquatic > Freshwater > Lake > Sediment | place: Indonesia: South Sulawesi...
CACATGTTTGACGCTAGAGGAGCTAAGAGACCCGCCCATCCTAGAGACAGTATTGCGCTAAGGAAGGTCACTCTTCAGACAAGTATGGGCGTATCTTCCACTCGCCTTTCCCACTTCTTCTTCAGGCATTAACATTTATAGACCAAAAGGTTTATGGGTTCTCGTGGAGGTCAAGAGATGCCCTACATCAAGCCTGAAAAGAGAGAGAAGTATGAAAAGGTCGTTCAGGAGCTGATTGGCATCCTCAGATCCGTCCCTCCTGAAGAGGTAGACGGGGAATTCAACTACGTCGTAACCAAGATCCTGAAAGAAGTCTACCCGCTGCGCTACTACCACCTCAACAAGGCCATAGGCGTCCTAGAATGTATCAAACAAGAGTACTATAGACGCGTCACAGCACCTTACGAGGACACGAAGATGAAAGAGTCTGGCGACGTATAAACGTCGAAACACACATTCTGACCGGAGGCAAGACGCCACTCTTAAGCGGCTATTGCTCCATGTCCTACGCTGAAGAACCGAAAAAAGGGTTGTGTTCTAGAGTCTCTTCTTGGACCTAAGAACCACAACAACGACAGCAACGACGACCACAACGGCGACAGCAATCTGCCACATAGGCACACCTGTCTCGGGAGGAGGAACCTTCTCATACTGAACCGTCAAAGTTGTGTCTGCTGCCAGATTGACCACTCGAGTTGCGTTCTTAGATCCGTCCCCCCACTGGACAAACTTGTAGGTGATATCTTCCATCTTGACCTCCCCTGGCAAGATGATCGTGTAGTTGCCTTGGTCAATTTTCGCCGAAAATGGCGTCTTGTGGCTTTGGCCAGCGAGGTCAAAGGAGACCCCGGAAATCGGCGACGAGTTCAAGAATAAGGAATATTTCGTGGGCGGAGGAGGACCTACAGTGTAGGCGGTTTGATACTCTTCGGAGTTGCCTGCGTAGTCGGTTGCATATACTCTTATCTGTAGCCTAGTATTCGCGGGCTGGCCCGGGATTGTCACGGAAAACTTAACGGTGGGATACGGCAGTACGATCCCCTCTTTATTTGCCTGCACAGTAACTGGCACGTCTATCTTTCTCCATGCTGGCGCCGTATCGGTTGCGTATGCGACCTCGATGTCCCTTACGCCCCATTTTGCGTCGGTTGCCTCGACCTCTAGTACGACGGGCACTTCCTTCTCAATGTTGCCTAGGAGTCTGACATTGACTGCAGGCTTGTCGTTGTCCTTGACAGCTGCCAAGGTAAGATGCAACACGCTTTGAGAAGAGACATTGAGGTAAGAGACGAAATGGTATCCCATTACTGTCTGCAGCACCTCGTGCCGAGCTGGGGCGGATGGATAGAAACGGTAGTCTTCAACATTGTATGCTGAGCTTACAACGAACTCTAACCGCGCGCTTGTCAGATTCTGCTCCAACCCGTTAATGATTGTTGCTGATGCGGCCGGTTGTGTGCCATCGTTCGGCGACCTGAAATGGTATCTCACATGTCCGAGTGGAATGTCGTTTGGTGGGCTGAAGAACCACGCTTTTGCGTAAGCGTCGAACCCAACATTCCCCTGTGAGTCGATCTCGATCAACCTGTAGCCATTGCGCACGCCCTCCGGAAGACTTCCACCACACGGCCCTGTCGTCACAAAGTAGTGCTTGCTGTTATAGACGTAGTTAACGTCTCTGTGAACATGTCCTGCCAAGATCAGCCTGACATCGTACTGCTCTATCAGTCTGAGAACTTTGCGAGATTCGTTTAGCTGGTCCTTCCAGCTGAAATAGATGTAGGGGTCCAAGTCTTCTATTCTCTCCCAGCTTCCGTTGATGTTTCCACCCGGTGCCCTGCCGAACAATGGGTGGTGGAAGCCCATCACTTTCACTTTGTCTTTGTTCTTTTTCAGAATCTGCTCTGCCCAATCAAGCTGGCTCTGCTGGACATAGCCCTCTTCCCCCGTGTTCAAAGCGATGAACAAGAAGTCCCCAATAACAACCGAGTAGTTCAGCAGCCCGCAGAATTCTTGATAGAAAGATCCTTTCTGGCCAGAATGGTCGTGGTTGCCGGGAAGGAAATAGCTAGCCACCAATGACCAGTTCAGGATCCTCTGTAGGTACATCCATGCTGAAGAGATCGTCTCTACATCCACCAGATCACCTGTATGCACAATCATGTCTGGGTAGATCAAATTCATCTCGTAGATGAAGGTAGCAAAGATATCAGCCCCATACGGTAAGTGGGTGTCCGTGATCTGTCCGATCCTTAGCTTTTTCGGCCATTCCTTCAGAACCCACACGCATCTGGGCTGGGTGTGGTTGACTGACTTTGCACCGTCGCTGTATGCTATGTTCAACGAATACAGCCCCGGGTGCAAGGTTCCGTTAGGCATGAGGAAAAGAACCCATGTGTCCCCGTCAATGCGGCTGCTGTTTACAACGACCAGAGCAACAGACTCGTGGGGAGACGCTATCTTGGCTGCCCAGCCCTTAGAGTCACTTCCCGCCTTCACCTCAACTCTCAGAGTTCCATTGACCAAGACCGGTAGGGGCGCTGTTGGGAGCGGGTGGCTAATTGGCGAGTTGAACGGCCTGACTTCCTGAGCTGCAAGGGGCACAAAGAGGCGCGGAATAACACCGTAGCTGACCAAAATCAGCAATACTTCGAGCAAGAGGAGTTTTAGCGGTGGCTGTTTCACCGGTTTCCATCCTCCAAAGGCAAGATGATTGTATCTTCTTGAGGGATATATACTGTAATCTCCTTGCCTACGAGTACATCAACATCACGAGGCGCATGAACCAGAAGCCTGTTGCCTCCTACGTCGATCCTTATCTCGGTGCGGGCTCCCACAAAAGCCGTCCACTCAACAACCCCTTTGATCTTGTTCGCCGCCGCCTCAGGCTCCTTAAGTAGAAAGTTCTCTGGGCGAAGCACACAGGCGACCTTCTCGCCCTTCTTTATAGCCTCGCTTGGAGAAGGGACTATGCCGCGAACCGCGTTGTTGCCAACTCTGATGCAAAAAGGCGGCTCAGCTTCCTCCACGATACCTTCGAGCAATGAGCCACCTCCAATAAAAGTGGCTACAAAGAGGCTCTCAGGCTTATTGTAGATCTCAGTTGGGCTTCCGACCTGCTGGACTATGCCTTTGTTCTGGATCGCAATCCTGTCCGAGATGACCATCGCTTCCTCCTGATCGTGCGTGACGTAGATTGTTGTTATGCCGAGCCTTTCCTGAAGTTCCTTGATCTCCTCCCGCATCCTTATCCTCAACTTGGCGTCGAGGTTGCTCAGCGGCTCGTCAAGAAGCAGGACCTTCGGCTCAATAACAAGGGCCCTCGCCAAGGCAACTCTCTGCTGCTGGCCTCCGCTCAACTGAGTGGGAAACCTGCCCTCAAGTCCAGCGAGGTTTACGAGGTTCAAAACCTTCTTCACTCTGTCCTCTATCTCTTCCTTATGGACTTTCCTGACTTTGAGTCCATAAGCTATGTTGCTAAAGACTGACAAGTGAGGCCAGAGGGCGTAGTTCTGGAAGACCATTCCAGTGTTCCGCTTGTACGTCGGCAGGTCCGTCACGTCTTCCTCGTCAAAGAATATCCTGCCTTCATTAGGATGTTCGAGCCCAGCGATCATCCTCATTGTAGTGGTCTTCCCGCATCCACTTGGTCCCAGAAAGGTGAAGAACTCTCCATCCTTGATTTCTAGGTTTATGTCGCCAGCTGCAACGACATCGCCGAAGGTCTTTGTAATCCCCTTTAACACTACCTTGACCATGATCTACACTCCTAAGAAAGCGACGCGTTGCTTTAGTATCAGGTTTGAGATGACCATGGCGAGAATCTGGACCGCCATCAAAAGAACGCACAATGCTGCTCCTATGCTTACTGCACCAACGGCTGCAACGCCATAGACGATCTGGCTTATGTAGAAGGTTATGGGCATCCTGTCCTCATGCAGAGCCCCAAGCGTTGAGCTTGTGCTGACCTCTGACATAGAGTAGACGAATGACAGGATGCTTCCTCCGATGATGTTGGACGCGATTAGCGGTAGCACGATCTTGAGGAAAGTCGTGGATCTTCTGGCACCAATGTTCAGTGAAGCCTCCTCCAAGCTTACATCAATCTGTTGCAGCCCAGCGGATATTGCCCTGCTCGTGAAAGGAAGCCTTCTGACAGAGTAGGCGAAAACTAGGAGAAGAGAAGGATCGATCAAGGGGTCAAGAGCTGTTCCTCTGAAGTATGCTGTGAAGAACAAGAAGAAGCCAACTGCCAACGCGATCCCTGGCACGGCTACTGGTACGGTCGCCATAACGTCCAAGATCGAACGCCCAGGAATCTGTCTCCTGGCAACAACATACGCGATGCTTGCTCCTACTAGAACCATAAACACCACGGCCAGACCAGAATATGTCAGACTGTTGATAATAGCCCTGGTCACATCAGGGTTGGTGGAAAGAGTTCCAAGATACTTGCCTGTGAGCTCGGTTGGAAAGGTTCCGCTGGTGGCCCAGTTCGTTGTCGCTAGGAGGAGGGTGCCTATCTGAGGCATGGAAGCAGCAGCCAATAGAAGCAGAAGGAGAACATAGATGACGGTTTGACCCCCTAGAGAAGGAACCCTTGCACGAGGGCTCCATCTCCCGCCTCTGCTTATCATAGCGTAGGACCTGAGACTGACATACCTCTTTACAACTGTGAAGCCGATTACGGCGACAGTAAGCATTATCACCGCCAACGCGAATGTTTTGGGCGATATCCCGCCAGCCAACGCCTCAGCAAACGAACTGTAAATCTGGTACGAGACAACTTTCCTCGAGAGAGGGTTCGCCCGAGCGCCTATGAAGCCTATCGGTGCGCTAAGGTCTTCCATACTGAAGATGAAGACTATTATTGCACCGGCGGCTAGGCCTGGAAGCGAGAGCGGCATTGTGACCGTTCTGAACAGTCTGAAACTTCTTGATCCAAGATTCTCAGCTTGCTCTTCTAGTGATGGGTCTATGTTCATCATAGAAGCGAAAACGTTCAGGTACACTATTGGGTAGAAGGACAATGTCTGTGCGAGCGCGATGCCGAAAAGCCCATCTATGTCGATCCTCCATGGCAGAATCTGAAGCAGATCGTAGAAGAGAAAATTTACCAGTCCACCAGTAGGCTTGAAGATCTTCCCTATCACGTAACCATTCACAAAGGGTGTTGCGAGGAGAGGCACCAGTAAAAGCACTCGAAAAACCTCCTTTCCCCTGAAGTTGTAGCGGGCCATCATGACTGCGACTGCAACGCCCAAGACCGAGCAAAGAACCGCCACGGACACCGCAACTATGAGTGTATTCAATAATATCCCATGATCAAGTCCCCATATATACATCGTCTCCCGATGCACCTCAAACAATCTACCGCCCCTTGGAGTCACTGAAACGAATTCCGCGTCGCTCACTATATTGAAGAACCAGTTGAGCGACACCTGATCCTTGTAGATGAACGCCTGACACACCATTGAGCCGAGAGGAGCTACAAGAAAGAGGAACAGAATAGAGAAGGAGATTAGGGTCTGAAGGGCGGTCATCGGATCCAGCTCGCTCTTGATCCTTTTCCATGTCTTGCCATAGTTCACTTCCGAAACATCACCGCCTGCGCTTGCACAGAGATCGACGTCCCCAAGATGCTACTGCTTCTTCAGCTCTTGGAGGACCGCATCGTAGCGTATCTCCGCCGCTTTTATCCAAGCAGAGACTATCTCGGTTCTAAATGTCGCGTCATTCTTGATAAGCTCTTCGACACTTTGCGCGTACTTCTCCGTGAATGTCTCCTGTTTGCCAGTTGCGGGATCTGTAAAGTTCAGCAAGAGGGGGTTGGTGACTTTGTTGACTAGATCCGTGAACTTCTCTTGACTTATGAGGCGGTCCAGCTTGGCCTTGGCCAGTTCCATCCAGGTGTTGGCTAGCTTCAATTGCGCTCTGACTATAGTGGCGTGATAGAACCACATCATGGAGTACTCGTAAGAGATTGCGAGATCATCGCTGAAGGGGATGATGAGAGCCTCAAACGTTTTGTTGTAGACAGCTTCGAGATCCGCCCTTTTCTCACCCTCGGGCGTGTTGAACACTCTGGGGTTTATGGGCAGCCTGTTTATCTTTGGGTCAAGCCAAGCTTTTTGACCATCGACGGAAAGAACCCAGGCAATGAAGGCTTGGGCGGCAGTTGGGTTCTTTGAAGTTGTCAGCAAAGCTATGGGATCCCCGTTAACTATTGTTCCATCTTCAGGCAGAATGTATCTGCATGTTCCAGGGTTTTCCAGCTGAGCTGTGTAACCGTAAAAGTCGATAGTCGTTCCGACGCCTATCTCACCCGTGATAGCTGCGTCTCTGACGCTTTCGGATTGATCGAAAATTCTTGCGTTCGCACCCATGAGCGTCAGGATTTTCCACCCTTTCTCCCACCCATACCCTTGAAGGATTATCTCGAACATCCGTGTGTTTGATGTCGATTTGGTTGCGTCCGCGGTGCCTACGCTCGGGGAAGGAAGCGTTACAGCGTAGGTTTCATTCGCTAGGTCCGCCCACGTCTTCGGTTCTGGGAGCTTCGAGCTATTTAGATACTTCGCATTGATGGTGAAACCAAAGGAGGCCACCGCGCTCCCGACCCAGTAGATCCTTGCTTGGCCAATCCTTTTCATGGGCACACTTGCGATCTCATCCGGAATCTCTTTTAGAATCGCCTTCACGTCATCACTGTTCAAGGGGGCAAGAAAGCCAGCCCGGTGAACAGTATCGAAAAGGACAGGACCACCGCCCCACGCTACGTCAATGTCGCCAGACCTGTTTATTACATCAACCCAGAGGGTTGGGCCGGCAGGTACCCACTTAATGTCCACAATGTTATACTTCTTTGCGTAGTCACTCTTCAAGAACTCCTGTTCTCCTGCAACTGTTATGTCAAGCCCGTGCCTTGTTATGGCTTTTAGAACGACCTCAGTTGTCGGCGGCGGAGGAATAGTGGAAGGCGTCAGGGTTATGTTTAAAGTATATGTTCTCGCTTCAGGTGCGTTCACGGATAGCGTAGAGGTCTCGTATCCGGTCGCGCTCACGGATACAGCATAGGAGCCCACTTCAACCGTTAATGTATATGTTCCATCAGCGCCCGTCGCGGCGTTTTTGCTGTCGACAGTAACTGATGCTCCAGAAACGGGATTGCCCGACTTTGTGTCCGTAACCTTTCCCGTGAGGACCGCGTTAGGCTTAGGCCGCGGCTGCGTGAGTACGAAGAACCCTCCAACCGATACTGCACCCACAACAACGAGAACTATTAAGGCAACGATTCTTTTGTCCAACCTACCACGCTCCGTGCCGGTCTGAGCTTCACTGGTATATTCTGTATCAAAGCTTTTAATATATACCTACGTATTATAGACTGGACGCAAGGGAGGAAAGCTAGATTTGAAGACAAGACCGATTTTGGTTGCACTGCTGACGTGTTTGGTGATGCTGAGCACTGCAGCGCTACCAGTCTCCGCGCAAGTAGCCATCCCCCAGAAACCCGTCGTAGTTGTTCATGCCAAGGGGATGCTCAAACCTGATGCACAGTTGACGGCAATAATGTCGAACGTAACAGAGGTTCAATGGGTTGTTGTCACTGGCGAATTGACCGCTCAAGACCTTACTCAAGCATCGATGCTGATCCTCGTTCAAGTGGATTCAATGGCGAACTTCACAGGAGCCGAGTTGAACGCAACAGGCGAATGGTTCGCAAAAGGAGGGAAAGCGATCTGGACAGTTGCGGACAGCGACTATGGCACTGACAGATTCAGAATCTTCAGCGGCAACGAAGTCTTGAAGAAGATCGGGAGTGTTCTAAGGTTTGAAGACTGCGAATCTGTGGATCCAGTCAGCAATGCTGGAGCAGACTACAGAGTCCTAGGTGTTTCGGAGAACTGCGACCCTGAGATGAGATTCCTTGTGGCAGGGGTTACAAGAGCATTGTTCCATGGCCCTGGCCTAGTGGTAGGCTACTCGGGTGGCAAGTACGTAAAACTAGAGAAAACCAAGTTGCCAAATGTGTTCGTCATAATGACTACTTCCAAGAATGGTACCGCAGCAGAGTTTACCGCTCCGGCGCCTGAGATTCATGAGATAGGTGAGACCGGAACTTTTCCCCTCATGGTTCTGGAGCTTGACAGTAACAAGAAGAACGTGATCATCGCAACTGCAGAGGCACCCTTCGATCAGTATGAAGGAATGTATATGCCCGAGTTGCGGAACTACAAGAGATACGGCGTGGACTTCCCGCAGCAAGGAAAGAAGCTCTTCGAGAACATAATCAGCTACGTGTTGAACTATGCCAGTACCATGATGACCCAACAAGCCCTCATAACATCCTTGAAGGGTCAAGTGACAACCCTAGAAGGGCGAGTATCGACTCTCCAAGGGCAAGTGACAACGCTACAGGGAAATGTAGCCAACCTCGAAGGCCAAGTCAACTCTCTGAAAGGTTCCCTAAGCATGTGGCAAGGCATCGCAGTGGCCACCCTTGTGGTTGGACTAGTGATAGGCGCTGCTGTTGTCTTCTTCATGAAGCGCAAGTGAGCCGTCCTCCTCTCTCCTTTTTTTCCTGAAAGCTGCCGCAGAGAGACTGAAGAGTAGGGTTCAGAAACCTTATCAGCCAGCTAACAAATATTCTGCTTGATTGGTGAGATTCTTGGCCAAAACCGTCGTCATCTGCACAGGCCAACCCGGCAGTGGAAGAGACGAGTATCTGGACGAACTAAGGAAGAAGCGTGATTTCTTCTATTACCACTTATTCGACTATATTGTAGAGGAAGCGGAGAAACAGGGATACATCCTGAACAAGCTGAACGTCTTAGACTTCTACGACAGCAAGCCCGTTCAGTTTGAGGCTTTTCGCGCCGAGGCTTTGAAGAAGATCATAGATGACATCGACGGAAGAGACGGCGTACATGTCATAAGCACGCCCTACCATTTTGAGTGGAAGGGGAAATCCTACAGCGGCTTTCAAGAGCAAGAGATGAAATCGCTTGACCCTGACCTTTTTCTTGTCGTCTTAGACGACCTCACTAGGGTAAGGGATAGATTGAAACAAGACCCCCAGTGGAGAGAGCACAACTTCACGTTAATCGAGCTCTCCCAGTGGAGAAGAGAAGAGATCACGAGGGTCCACAACCTCTCTAAGAGCTTCACTCCGCAGAAAGAGTTCTATCTGGTTGCCAAGGAGCATGGGGTAACACTGTTAGAGGACCTCATTTTTAGTAGACACAAAAGGAAGGTTTACCTGAGCCATCCCATAACAGGAGAGGGGGCGGACTTCTTCCAGAAGGTTCGATGGTTCGCCGCGGAGCTTCAACCTTACTACGCGGTTTTCGACCCTTATATGATCAAGGACTGGGACATGGTTGAGACCTGGCGGACCATACGGAACAAGGCGATCAGCGAGGGCAGAGAAGTGCCTGACAGGATAGAGGTCCGCATCGACTATTCTGGCGGACCAAGGAAGTACGAGCTAGAGTCATGGGACATCGAGGCGGTCATCAAGAACATTAGAGCCCAAGTTATTGATGTAGACTACAAGATCATCGAAAGCTGCTCCTACGTGGTCGCGTATCACCCGCGCGAACAGATTTCAGCCGGCGTGCTGTGCGAAATGATCCAAGCCAAGGGGATGGCGAAGTTCGTGTATGTCTTCTACCCGTTCGAGCCCAGCCCATTCTTCGAGTGGTACGCAACAAAAATCTTCCTAGACGAGAGAAGGATGATCAAATTCCTTGAGGGAGTCTCGGAGAGAGCGGCGGATAACTCATTCTAGAAACATTCCAGCTCGAAGGCGATGAGTGATAACGATTGAACCCAAAGGACGATAGGGAGCTTCTTCTAGGCGAACTATCAAAAATCTGGGTGGTTCAGAGACTCAAACACATAAACCTTTCAGCCGTTCCACCTTGGCTGGGTCCCAAAGTATCTACAGCATCACGGTTCCAACACTCACTAGCTGTCGGAAAGCTCTCACTTCTTGTTTCGGGAGGAGCCAAACACGACCAGCTCCTCTTGGCTGCTGCAGCGATCCTTCATGACGTAGGAGATGGACCGTTTCCTCACATCTCAGACCAAATCATGAAGGAGAAACTGGGGTTCGCACATGAAGAAGCCTTGGAATTCGCCTTTGAACATAGCCCATTCAACGACTCCCAGGTCCTCTGCAGATATGGCTTGGACTTGGAGGAGGTCTCTTCGGTTCTCGAGGGTCGGCATAGACTTTCCACGTTCTTGTACGGGCTTCCAGACCTTGACAACACCGACAACATCCACCGGTTCATAAAGACTTGCAGAGGAAAAGCTCTGGGTGAACCTTCATACCGCCCAGAGGACATCGCAGCCTCCATGACGCTAGATTCTGAAGCACACAAAATACCCAAGGAACTCTTGGATGGATGGCTCAACGACCATAAGAAGGTCTATTCGTACGTGTGGAACGACAGACCAAACATGGTCGCTTGGACAATGCTTGGAAGAGCGCTACGAATCCTGAAAGAAGACCTTACTGAAGCGTTTTTCAGGTTGACCAACAGAGAGGCTTTTCGTTTGATATGGCTGAGACTACCTAGCCTAGCATCTAGCCTGAGAAGAGGAGAGTACCAGATCATCTTTGACAGAGAGTTCGCTCAGTTCAGAGGAGAGGCCCAAGAGCTCTCAGAGCCCAAGAACATCGCAAAGTTCGAGAAGATGCTCTGTAAAGAGGCTGGCCTTGAGGAGTGGTCAGTAGGCCTAACCGTGGACAAGCCTACTTCAGCACTGAAAACCAGCGACTATAGAGTCTACCTTGTGTCCTACAGAGGCAATGATGGGCCAAAAGCTTTGCTAGAGAATCTATTGTCGAGCCAATAATCTATCCCCTTGCCGAATGAGCGGGCATGTCAGGGAATTATCGGTAGTTCTGGTTGCTTCTGGAGCTGGTCAGTTCATCCACAATTGTGACCAGAGAGTCTAGGTTACGGATAAGGAAGTCAGGGTTCTGCCTTCTCAGTCTCCATTCGGGGTGGTAGCTTTCGTCCCTGCAAACCGCGACCGTACGGACACCAGCCATTCTTCCAGCTATGATATCTTCTTCCATGTCTCCAACATACGCGGATCTTGTCGGCTCTGAACCAAGCTTCTCCAGAGTGATCAAGATTGGCTGAGGCGAAGGTTTCTGCTCTGTACAGTCATCTTGGCTGGTGACAGCTTCGAAGTAAACCTCCAAGCCGAACCTCTGCAAGTGTTCTCTCAGAAACAAACTCAGCATGTTCGAAACCACAGCCAAAACAACCTCCTTCTCCTTAAGCCGTTTGAGGGCTTCCTTCACTTCCGGAAAGACTCTTATGTTGCGGCTGTGCTTCGGGTATGCTCGGCGATATTCCCTTTCCAGCTTTGGCATCATCTGATCAGGCACTCCCATCGTCCTGTGGTATTCAACAATCGGGAGTCTGAACTGAGCCTTGAACTCTTCCAGACTTCCGACTTCACCGAGTCCACAAGTTTCATAGGCTTCAGAGTCAGCCTTCCACACTGCTAGAAGATCGTCAATGAGCACCCCACTTACGTCAAATAGAACAGTCACCGGACGCCGCATGAGCCTAGATAGCAAGATGCCCTTTATCAGCATTTACGCTAAACTTTGATACTACGCGACCTCCAAACCCAGCACAGACGCCGAGCCACAACAGCGACCGTTGAGCACCAACGAACAAGAGCACAACTGACGCGCTTGACTCAGGTACAGAAAGGATAATAACTCACACCCACAGCTTTTATCCTTGCCAAGACCATGGGCGACGAAGGCAGAGCCGGGTTCCCCTAGCCTGGTATGGGGCAGGCCTGCTAAGTCTGTGGCCGAAAGGCCTCGTGGGTTCAAATCCCACACCCGGCGCCAAACTCTGCAGATCACGTTTAAATTCTCAGTTTTCCACATCTATGGATACTAATAGCAAAGAGCAAGTTCAATATCGGCTTAAACTATCGGAGTTAAGACTAAGTTTCTGACGGAAATAGGTTTTCTTCCTATTATCTGTGAGAATTCACCGAGAATTTGAACGGAGATGTAACCTATTCGCCGTTGCCAAAATATGTAACGTTTTATTAAGTTAAGCTGTTACAGCCAACTTTTCCGTGTTTAGTATTTTGCTCACCAGTTGTTTCCCTAGATTTCTTGATGCGTCAAGAATCTCTATTCCAATTATGCGCCCACGCTTGTCAAGATCTATGATAACGTTTTCTGCAAGCTCTTCGCTAATTTCGTATCTGGCTTTTCTAAGCCAAATATACATTGCGTCGGCTTTTGAGTCGTATTCAACCCTTATCATCTTCGCCGCAGTCTCCTTGTCCAATAGACTGTAACAACTGTTATTTTATCATTGCTCTTTTCGTAAATTACTTTAAGAAACTTATCGCCATACTTCTTTAGAGCAACCGACCTGCCAAGACGCATAGTAGAACTGAAATCCGGGTTTCGAATGGTGCCTTCTACACTGGCTTCTGATATCATTCTATGCCTCATCCGAAATATCGCGTGTTCTGAGTAGTCAATTGCCATCTCTATTCGATACGTGTTCTTCAGCCTGAACATAAAATACTTACTGAACGCTTGAGTTCTGGGATTTTGAGTTCGCCCAGAATTTAAACCGAGAATTAAACCTGTCCCCTGGCGCCAAACATCACACGTGCAGTCCACTTCGTTTACACGTTTTCCGCTAAAGACAATTGTAAGCTTCATATTTTGGCGAATCTACACAAGGTTTTGCGTGACCTTTCTCATAGAAGAAAGACACCGGTCCCCAGCCAGAATCCAGAGGCATTTCCTTCGGCCCTGTCAGCCTTCTAGTATCGTTCTTTGTCAAATAAAGTTCGGGGCTCCAACAGAGCGTTCCATGAATTCAACTTTGGGCATCGAGTCAGGAAATCTCTTACCCATAGCGATTGCCCCTCTAAGGTCAACGGACATCCAGGCGAAAGCTTATTCATGAACCAAAACTGTCCTCCTTACGGAATTGCTTTAGAGGAAAATGGACGATGTAGAGTCGTTCCATGATGCGAGTTCTTCGACGCACTATTGCGCCTTTGACACTGCGGACGTCAGAATCTATGACGCTGTCACCTGTAGGTACTTAGGACCCGTATGCGTTCTGGTTCCGATGCTTTAGTTCTGGAGATTCGGCAGGTTTCTGGACAGATTTTTTTTGCCTTGTTGGATTCCGCGTAGGAACTCCCTGTCCTTATGGGAAGATAAGATTGTCTGTACTAATCTGTACTTCATAACTCATTTATGGGTTGGGGCGGGCTTAACTTCTTTAAGGAGGCATTCCATTGGAGAGCCTTGTTGCAGGTGCACCTGAAAGAGATCCAATGCAGGTCCGAGTCTCGGAGAAGAGCATAGATGACATTGCCCGCGAAGCTATTCCCCAGATCAGTGTCGTGGGGGTCGGGGGAGCTGGATGCAACATCGTTTCTTGGATGAAAGAAAAGGGCGTTGCTGGAGCATCAGTCTTCGCTCTAAACAGCGATGCAAAACACCTTACGCTGATAAAGGCTGACAAGAGGTTGCTACTTGGATACGAAGTGACTCAAGGGCTTGGGTGCGGAGGCTTTCCCGAACAAGGCGCCAAGGCTGCCGAGGATAGCTCAGAAGAGATTCAGAAGATACTGGCTGGCACAGGATTGGCATTCATAACAGCTGGTCTGGGCGGAGGAACAGGAACAGGGGCTGCACCGGTGGTCGCGAAGGTCGCCAAAGACCTCGGTGCGTTGACGGTCAGCGTGGTCACAATTCCGTTCCAGGTTGAGCGGTCAAGACTTGAGAAGGCCAAGGAAGGCCTGAGGAGGCTTGTTGAGGTCTGCGACGCCGCTATCGTCATTGACAACAACAGGCTAAGGAAAACGGCCGGATACCTGCCGCTGAGCGGAGCCTTTGGGGTCGCAAACGAGCTGATAGCGACCTTCATAAAAAACACTTCTGAAACAATAGCTATCCCAAGCCTTGTTAACTTGGACTTCGCCGATTTCAAGGCAATAATGACCGGAGGTGGAGTCAGCGCAATCGGCTTTGGAGAGAGCTCAGGAGACGCAAAGGTGGAAGACGCGGTCGAAAAAGCATTCTCCAACCAGCTGCTTGACATTGGGGAAGTCAGTAAAGCAGAAGGCGCACTGGTTCACATCGAGGGAGGAGACGACATGACCTTGGAGGACATCAATAGGGCTGGAGAACTAATCATAGACAGGATCGCCCCGAACGCGAAAGTCTCTTGGGGAGCAAGGGTCAACAGCAAGATGGAAGGCTCACTGCGGGCAACTGTGGTCTTAGCGGGAGTGGACAGTCCATTTCTCGTGGAAGGACTAGCGCCTTTCATGTCAGTGGCAGCAATGCAAGGGAAAGCAATAGAGGTCGAAGCAAAGGAAGAGAAGAAGGGCCTTCTAAAGAGGCTCTTTGGGTAGCAGACTCGGTAGAAACCCTAACAGACCGAGCCCTGTAGAGGGGCCCGGCCGGTTTTTCTGCTCACACGCTGATTCGGGCATCTTTCTTAAAGCTTTAATGTGTTGTAGATCATAGGCTTGCCAAGGCTTCTTTCATAGAGTCTGGGTTGTTCAAGCCTCCAGAGCCTTTCTGGCATAGGATCGGATGTCGATCTTAGGGCTCTTGAGCAACTCTCTGAGTTTCTCTCTTCCTCTTTTGCCTTGGGCTCCAGCTAAACAATGTCTCAAGATCCTCTCGTCAATCCTACCTTCTTTGTCTATGGCTCCTATGTTTTCTTGGAGTTCGGCTACGCTGTTGGCTGACGGGACCACTGTAGAGACCTCTGGAGAGTTGAGCGTCCATCTTAGGCTTGCCTGTGCAGGCGTGTATGGGCCGGTTCTGAGGTTTGCTGGGCAGAAGCACATGAATGGTATGCCGTAATACGGCCATGATAGAGGCTTCATGACAACCGTGCCTACGTTCAAGGCCTTACATAATGGGAAGATGATCTCTCTGGCTTGCTGCTCGTGGTAGTTGTATGGGACCATTACGGAGTCGAAGTAGTCGTACTTTCGCATCAGTTCCACGAGAAAACGCAGGTTGTGGCTGGAGGCACCAACATATCTTACTTTGCCTTCATGTTTCATCTCCTCTAGGACTTCCACCATTGCCTTCAGAAGGTCGGTTGAGTAGTTGTCTTCGGGCATGTGAACGTTGAAAATGTCAATGTAATCGCTCTGAAGCTGCCCAAGCCTCTTTTCTATTCCTTGCGCAGCTATTTCCTTCCATCTCGAACGTGGTGCCTTCATCATCTCCCTAAACGGAAAGACTGTCATGACGGCTACGTACACCTCCTTCCTTCTCCGCAGGGTTTTCAAGGCCAAACCCAAAGACTCTGCCTCTTCTTCGAGGGTTGTGTCGAAGAAGTTGACTCCGGCATCTAACGCTTTTCTTATAAGTCGGGTTCTCCGGGGCTGAGTTTTGAGGAATTCTTTCATGTTTCTTGTTACGGGGAACTGGTGAGGGTTTAAGTGACGCCTGTACTCGTGACCGCCAATCCCAATCTCGGAAACCTCCAAGCCAGTCCTTCCTAGAATACGATACCTCATCTACGTGCCCTTCCCAATCAAGGTCGATATAGGATTGAGCTACATGGTTTATAGTCTTAGCGACTTCCCGTCGGACCCTTAGGGCTAGATTGAATAGTGTTAAAAGAGCCGTAGGTTGTGTTATAGTCCGTGATCCATGATGTCTTTTGAGAAGAAGCATGCGTTCTCTTGGGTTGAGGAGAACAAGAAGGAAATCATCAGTATCGCCGACAGAATCTGGGAGTACGCTGAGCTGGGTTTGATTGAATTCAAGTCGTCAAAGCTCTTGGCGGACGAGTTGGAGAAGCACTGTTTTATGGTTGACAGAGGAGTCGCAGGCATGCCAACAGCCTTCATTGCCTCATGGGGCGAAACTACCCCTGTCATCGGAATACTGGGGGAGTATGATGCTTTGCCTGGGCTATCGCAGAAGAGAGTACCGACGAAGGAACCGTTGGAGCTTGGACAACCAGGTCATGCATGCGGACACAATATTCACGGTACAAGTGGAATGGCCGCGGCTGTCGCGTTGAAGGAAACTATGAAGAAGCACGGCATCAAAGGCTCCGTCAAGTTCTTCGGCTGTCCGGCCGAAGAGAATTTCAGCGGCAAGGTCTTCATGGTTAGAGACGGGTATTTCCGTGGTGTGGATGCGGCTTTAAGCCATCATCCCGGTAGCATGAACTCGGCTACTGTAAAAAGCTGCGTGGCACTTAACTCAGTTAAGTTCCACTTTTACGGTGAAGCTGCTCATGCTGGTGGTTCCCCCGACCAAGGTAGGAGCGCCTTGGATGGGGTGGAGATGATGAACATTGGCGTCAACTTCCTGAGGGAGCATGTGACCCAAGATGCCCGAATCCATTACATAATAGAGAAGGGCGGCGAGCAGCCGAATATCGTGCCGCCGTATGCGCGCAGCTGGTACTACGTAAGAGCTCCTGAAAGGGAGCAGGTGGAGTTCATCTACAACTGGATCCTCGATATTGCACGAGGGGCGGCGACGATGACTAGGACTCAGATCAAACACGAGCTCATGGGTGGCTTGTACAACATAATTCCGAACAGAACATTAGCCGAACTCGTCATCCGCAACATGCGTGAGATCGGCACCCCAGAATACACCGACGAAGACAGGGAGTTTGCTGAGAAGATAGCCAGAACTATACCGCTTGAGATGAAGACTGAGCAACTGAGAAAGTCCACTCGTCCGGGGTGGGAGAAGCTCATCGACAAGCTGATCGATGATGAAGTACCTGACCCATGGGGTGAGGGCGAAGTTAGCCACGGCAGCACAGATGTTTCTGACGTCAGCTGGCATACACCAACTGTGGAATTCAACACCGCCACTTGCGTTCTCGGCACCTCGGGGCACTCATGGCAGAGTGTGGCTCAAAGCGGAGTTGGGCTCGGACACAAGTCACTAGTCTTCGCCGCGAAGGCCATGGCTGCTACAGCAATAGATCTCCTAATGCATGGGGATCTCCTAGACAAAGCCAAGAAAGAACACACGAGGCGAGTAGGCGCCAAGAAGTACGAGACGCCATTACCCTCTGACGCAAAACCTCCATTGAGCATTTGGGAGAGAAGAGAGAGATAAAGTCCCAATTGCCGCGACTACTCTACGAGCTTCCACCTGTATGGCTTTGAGTTCGGCTCCTCTGAAAGGATAGTTCGTAACGTTCTTTCTGCGCGGTCCGTTCTCCAAGGCACGTCTACGTCACTTGTAGAGTGACAAGAATCTTCGGATTGACCTATCGTAGGTTCTTTCGACCTGTGGTGGGAAGAAACACGCTGGTAGCTCACCGTGTGCTCTATGGTTGCTTATGCATTCGCAGCATTTGCCTTTCAGATCACATGGATACGTGCAGACGCAGTTCTTCAGGTTAATCTCAACGTTTGGGCATTCTATTCTCACAGTTCACTCCACCTCGCATTCTCAATTCAAGAAGCCAGAATAAGAGGCTTTCCCATCAGAAGGCATAAGGAAGGACCTCGACTTCAAGCATACTTCAACGGTTCGTCTTGGGCTAGTTCGACGCTTATGCGCAGTCAGCTAGGGGCTTCTCGAACATGTTTCTGTCGGCGAGTATGGGGTCTCTTGGGAATAGAAGTAGGTCTCAACGGTCAGTACCGGTGGGTTACTAACGGCCGACTCCTACAACCGCACGTTTGTCACTTCCAAAATCACGCCTTACGCTTTATTGCTTGTCCAACACTCTTGAACGTAAGGTATTTTTCGAGCTCTAGGCGGGTTGGGCTTCCTCTTGTTTCTTGTTTCGTCGCCTTGAGGGCTCCAGCCAAGTTCGCCCTTTCCAAAGCTTCCTCATCACTCAAGCCTTGAGACTTGTAGGCCGCAAAAACCCCCAAGAACGCGTCACCGCATCCAACTGTATTTGCCACTTGCAGGCCGAGCTCCTCCAGGGCTACACCAGGCACAAGAATGGTCTGATGTGAGCCCACGAGCTTGCATCCTTTCTCTCCGAGCTTCACAATGAGCTTCAGTCGATTGTTCACCGTTGAAAGGCGCTCCCAGGCTTTCTCTGGCGCGGTCTCTCCAGTTAGGTTCTTGACCTCCACTTGGTTGATCACAAGGTAGTCGAGGCTTTTGAGGACCTTTTCCAGTTTTTCGAACCCCAGTACGCTTCTAACCCCAGCATCCCATACCACCGTCTTCTTAGCTTCTAGTGCTGATATAGCGATGGCTTCGATAGTCTCAAGCGGCGGATCGATCAAAGTTACGATTGAAGACCCTAGAACCAAGTTAGAAACATGAGAGGCGCACACATCTTCGGGTGAAAAGTCAAGATTTGCTCCGAACAGGGTGTTGATGACGTTCCTTCCATCCTTGTCGATGATGATGTAGGCTTGCCCAGACTCAGCTTGGTCAGAGATCCTTACTCCTGAAACCTCCACACCCTCTTGCTTCAAAATTCTGAGTTGCTCTTCGGCAATCGAGTCTTTTCCAAGGCATCCGATCAAAGCGGCATGCTCAGGACCCAAGATGCGGGCTGCAGCAACAGCGACGTTAGCGGCTTTCCCGCCCGGCACACGCGTGATCCTCTTGACAGGAACCTCCTCGCCTATCTCGGGAAACCTCTCAACGAAGAGGTTTATGTCCCAGTTGATCGCGCCGGCAACACAGATTCTGACCATAGTTCTCCTTCTCCGACCGTCTTCACCAAGATAACGTCTTCCATATCTGATCATATATGCGTTGGGAGTCAAGGCAAGAGGAAGTGAACCTGAGGGGCTGGGGCTGCCTTGGGTTGTAGCGTTCTACACGCTCAAGTCTAGCAGTCGGATTATGTTGCCAGCCATTACGTTGTACGTGTCTTGTTCGGAAATCTCTCCTTCCAGTAGAGCTTTGTATTTTGCTACTTCGACGTGCATGAGCTCGAACGGTGTGTCGCTTCCGAAACATACTCTAGTGGAGCCTAAGGTCTTTATCGCCTTAACGATCGGGGGCATTCGAACGCAGGAGCCGATCAACGTCAAGTTCGGATGTTGCCCGGCGACCTCTATGGCAGCATTGGTTAGGTCATCGTGTGCAACGCCGCCCATGTGGACCATTAGAATCTGCATGTCCGGAAACATTTTGGCAATCTTGCCAACTCTAAACGGATTAGTCCTATCGTAGGCGTCAGCTCCTACATGCAACGCAAGGATACTACGAGCCTCAGCGATTTTCTCCATGACTGGAATCGACAGGGTCGGATCATCTACGTAGAAGTTGTTTTGGGCGCCATTCAGCTTGATACCGTAGAAACCATACTCACAGACGTACTTTTCCACTTGGGCTTTTGCTTTTTCGACGCCTAAGTTCGGGTCAACCCAACCAAACCCCAGAATCTCGTCGGGGTATTTCTTCATAGCCCAGTAAACGTACTTGTTCGCCCGCTCAAGCTCACGCGTGTAAGGAGGCTGAAGCCAAGCAACCGCCTTGTCAACGCTGGCTCTCTCCATCCTTCTTAACAGTTCGTCTGCGGAGATGCTGTTTCCACCTTCGGGCGTCGGCGAGATGTGGACATCGGCATCGATTATCACTTACGTTCCTCCTCAATCTTCACCTTCCTATCCATCTTATTACGGTTACTATCTCCACAAAGCCAGCAAAGCGGGAAGAAAGGAGGGGACAGACATATCTGAGCATTCGTCGATAAGCTGTGGCGAACGCAGAATATTGCAGAGGTCTCCAAGTTTGCGACAGAGTTCAGGCAAGTTCACGGCGACAGAGTTCTGTCTCGTGGAACCATTCAAGTTCGAAGCGAGAGAAGGGGTCATCGACTCAGTGCCTAGAGGTTTTCTTCTTCTGAAGCCAGTAGTCGCTGGAATCTGCGGAAGCGAGATGCTGTACTTCAAAGGAGAGAAGGAGAGGTGGAAGCTCGAGAAACGGTTACCAATGTGTCTTTTGCATGAAGGTGTAGCGCGGATTGTGGAGTCAGGAGAAAGAACCAGACTGAGCCCGGGCACACATGTCGTCGTGAACCCCATGATCCCATGCAAGAAATGCGTGGCCTGCAAGAGCTCAGAAGAGAACCTTTGCGAAGCCTCAAAGTACATGGCTGCCACCGCAGACGGCTTGGCACGAACATTATTCCTATATCCTGAAGAGGCAACTCTCATTGTGCCACAAGAAGTGCCATTAGAGCTTGCAGCTCTGACCGAGCCGATCTCGATTGCTCTGAACGCGCTCGAAGAATCTCAAGCACAGAAGGATTGCCTCGCCGCAATCATAGGCGACGGACCAGTAGGCTATCTTCTCGCCTTGGTAGCCTCGTATGTTGCGGAAGTCTCACGTGAGAACCTTTACTTTGTCGGTGTGGTCGACCAGAAACTCGCCTTAGCCAATGACTTCGCAACGACCGTGAACTCTCTCAAAGAGAAGGGAGCAATGGCTCGTCTTAGGGAGAGATTTGATGTTGTGTTCGAGGCTGCTGGTGGCAAAGCCCAAATGGTCACGATTGACCAAGCGATAGACCTTCTGAGACCAGGTGGCAGATGCGTGTTGCTGGGGCTCTCCTCAGGCAGAGTCTCCGTAGAAATGGCCAAGATCGTCAACAAAGGTTTGACCATTAAAGGTTCGACCCGAAGCAAGAGTGACCACTACACAAAGGTCTTAGAACTGCTGAGGAACGGCGAGTTCGCTGAAAGAGTTAGACGCACAATATCGGAAAAGAAGTTCACAATAAGGACGGCAGAAGACCTCGAAGAGGCCTTCAGATACGCGGACACGGAAGAAGGAGAAGCCAGAATGAAGCCTGGAAGAGTCCTAGTCTATTTCCCCTAGCGCATTCTCAGCCCAAACACGAAGATCCGCATTGTATCAGACTTGCCACCAACTTCAGCTCAAAGATTCCTCTTGAGGAAATGTGCCACCTTTTTCTTTTTCCCTCTCCGTGTCAAACGCTTTTTTGCCGATCTCCCTACTAAAGTCGGCAAGCTTTTGGATCTCCACGGATCATCAGGTCACTGCAACTGTAATCGACAGAGACCATCAAAGAAGTCTACCAGTAAGCCGGTACCCAAGCGTTCTGTCAAGACCAATCCTGATCATAGCGCGAAAGGTAGCGGTGCGAGTGTTAAGCTACATCCAGGGGTCAATAATGACTTTTACCACGTTTTGGCTTCTGTCTTCGAGCGCGGGCACAGCCTCACTGATCCTTTCCAGCGGGAATCTGTGCGTTATGAACTTCTTCACGTTCAATTTTCCCGAAGCGATAAGGTCTATGGCTTCAAGGTACTGTTTTCGGTTTGATGCGTTTGCCCCGTGGACGTGAAGCTCGTTGTAGTGGATCAGGTTTGTGTTGATCGCGGCGTACGGCTCGTCGGCGCCGATCCCAGCGAAGTAGCTTATGTCTGCGCCAACCGCTGCCAATTCCAGAGCCTCTTTCTGCACATCCTTTGATGAGGCCGCGCAAATGATGACGTCGGCGCCTAGTCCGTGGGTCAGCTCCTTAACCCGATCAACCACATTACACTTGCTTTGGTCGACGAATTCATCAGCCGGCAACCCAATCTTCCGAGCTAAGTCTAGTCTTGGAGCTGTTCGATTCACAAGGATGACTTTGGCGCCTTTCTGTTTGGCATACTCAGCGTGAAGCATGCCAATGATGCCGGCTCCGATCACGACCGTTGTGAATCCTGCCTCCCTCTGTTTGAACGAATCCCACCCATTGATGACGCAAGAGAAAGGTTCCACGATAGTTGCTTCGTCAAAGGAAAGGTGGTCCGGTACCTTGATGACGCATCCTTGCTTCACAGCGCTTCTGGGAACCAGCAGGAACTGAGCAAACCCGCCATTGAACTGATACCCCACAGCCTTGTACTTTCTCATACACCGGTTTTCTTCTCCCCTTCTGCAGGCGTCGCATTCACCGCATCCGACCACTGTCTCAACCACCACCTTGTCGCCCACAGATACGTCCGAAACTCCCCCACGAACCTCCTCGACC
>Ga0315310_10000673_pt1 | contig 21941 bp, 18 predicted proteins | sample TDP5_MG_FD_203630 | JGI IMG/M metagenome (GOLD analysis project Ga0315310, IMG submission 203630) | Freshwater sediment microbial communities from Lake Towuti, South Sulawesi, Indonesia - TDP5 | ecosystem: Environmental > Aquatic > Freshwater > Lake > Sediment | place: Indonesia: South Sulawesi...
CTCTTGCACAGAAGGAATATTGATGGTTACAGCCGGCAAAGTCTCCACATCTTTCAAAGGGGCAAGATAGTGCCCCTCCCAAAGACGATTGAAGCCATATTCAACTTTGCTCAATTCAAGAAACAATCGTATCTGATACTGGTTGAAAAGAAACGAGTCGCCAACTTCATGGCAAACAAACTGAGCGAGACAATATTTGAAAAGGTAGGCGGCATCATCGAAGCCCGCATAGCGCCGGAAACCCTCAAAGGCTTCCACACAAAAAACCCAGAAGGTACAAAGATCACGGTTTTCGACAACGTAGACATACAGAACGTGGACAAACTATCATTATATGAACCTGACCTTGTCGGCACAACGCTCTTCGACGAATACGCCAAACACGGTGACCTATGGTACATTGTAGCCAGAGCCAGAGAATACGGCTACGTCGCAGGCGTAACCAGAGACGCTTCAGTAACAGTGTTCGACCTAACCGACAAAAACAAGTACTTGGAATACGTAACGAAGGAAATAATACCATTAATTTTGGAAACCATCAGCTAATTTTATCACTTGCCTTTTTGGCAGCGCCAAAAAATCAAACAACACAACTCACAGAGGCTGCTGAAAAGGTCTTTTAAAGAAGCGCACCTTAAACAGTTCAAATGTCGTCGTCAAATCCGAATTAACGCCGACGACAATTAAAACCTCTGAAGCATTGGTCAAGAGCCATCTAAAGAGTTCAGCCCAAGACACATTAAAGTTAAAAGTTTGATTGCCTAAATTTAGAACAAATCTGCGATTTCATATACGTTGGGATCACATTCAATGAGGATGTCCTCGCAAAAAGTGTTAGGTTTGTTGAAGCGTTCTTTCACGCCGAACAGACCTTACCATGCACAATGGTTGCTCACCCGCCGCTGCAACTATCGTTGTAGAAGCTGTGACATCTGGCGTGAGAAACCAGAGCTTGAAGAAGTATCTACGGAAGAAGTTAAGAGAGGGCTTGATGTTTTTCGAAGGCTCGGCGTTCTTGAAGTTGTTTTTTCGGGCGGAAATCCATTATTACGAGATGATATCGGCGAAATCCTTGACTACGCTTCAAGGTATTTCATAACCACCATCTATGACAATGGAAGCTTGGCCGCCGAGAAAATTGATTCCTTGCGCAATGTGGATTTCGTTGCAATATCATTGGACACGTTAGACAAGAAGAAACTTGATTACATTAAAGGGGTGCCTGGAGCTTGGGAAAAAGCTGTGGGGGCCATTGAAACTTTACAGAATGAAGGGATTTCTGTGGTCATATCGCCCACTATCTCACGGCTTAACCAGCATGAAATCGTTGACTTCACAAAGTATTTCACCAAGCGAGGCGTACCCGTTTTATATTGTCTATATTCTTATGATTACCCCACGGAAAATCGATTGTTCGGCATAGGAAAAAGAATCGACGAGTTTGAACCTACTGATAGGGCGTCTTTGGCAGAAGTCTGCGATGAACTTATCGAGTTAAAAAGGAAACAACAAGGAATTTTCATAACAACGAAAGTATTGAACGCTCTGAAAGAGTTTTGTTTTAATGGACAACGAACATGGGAATGTAAAGCCCTCCGAGGCTTTTTCATCGTGGATCATCTTGGCAGAGTAGCGGGTTGCCATCTCCGTCAACCAGTAGCTTCTATACTCGAATTGTCTGACCAGTGGAACAGCGAAAGGTTTGGGAACCTTCGAAAAGAATATGGCAGATGCGACAAATGCACGTATCTTTGCTACATTGTTTACTCTCTTCATGCGAGCATGTTGGGCAACCTAGAAATAATACAAGATCAATGGAAAAACATCAGATTATTGCGGACTAAGAATAGGCACATACCTCCATCAGTAAATGATTTGTCCTCCACAAGATCTTGAGAATCAAGCGAACAGCTGTTGAGATGATGGTGAAGTTCCAAAGGACACTGAACATGTGGGCATGTATCTGACGACTTATATTATTGAGGTTGTCTAGGAAAATTGGGGGAGCGCAAGACGGAAGAGAGATGGGCATCTTAATCTAGGTGATGAAAGAATACCGATGAAACTTAGGTGATCGTTATTGAATATTTGTTTGCTTTTCTTACGGCTTGTTTGCCGTTGAGTTCGGGTGTCTAGTGGCATGTTTTTTAAGTTTCTGTAGAGCCCGTGTTTTATTCGTCGGCGTGAATATTTTTCTGAGTTTGTGGGTTTTGTGGTCGTCTTTGTTTTGGGTTGTGTTTGGTTTGGGTTTGGGGTGTTTTATTAGGGGTCTGTAGATGATTTCTTCGTGATTTGCTGATGTTAGACGCCAGATTTTCGCGTGTTTCTATTTGGCGAGTCCTATGGCTACGAATCTTAGTTTTTGGTTGAATTTTTCTGGGCAGTAGATTCTTCTTCCGTCGATTAGTATCGGTTGGTGCACGTGTTGGATGAAGTCTTCTGGTTTGAGCTTTTTAAATTCTTTCCATTCTGTGATGAGTATGCAACAGTCCGCGCCTTTCATGCATTGAATGGCCGAGGAGGCGTGTTCTATGCGGTTGCCAAAGATTTTCTTGGCGTTGGGAGTTGCCGCGGGGTCATAAGCAACGATGTTGGCCCCCTCTTTAAGGAGTTGGTTGATGACTTTTATGGAGACAGCTTCGCGCATGTCGTCGGTGTTGGGCTTGAAGGCCAAGCCAAGGATGGCTATGCGCTTGCCCTGGAGATTGCCGAGGAGCCTTTTGCATAGTTCAGTAGCTTTGTGGGGTTGGGCTTTGTTCACCTCTTCAACAGCATTGAAGAGCATGGGGTCGTAGCCTAAGCCTTTGGAAAAGGCAATAAGAGCTTTAACGTCCTTTGGCAAACAGCTTCCACCATACCCCAATCCTGCGTTTAGGAATAGGGGTCCGATTCGCTTGTCTAGTCCTATGCCGTTGGCTACTACGGTTACGTCTGCGCCCGGGATCCTTTGGCAGATGTTGGCGATTTGGTTGATGAAGCTGATTTTTGTGGCGAGGAAGGCGTTGTTGGCATATTTGATGAGTTCGGCGGTTGGGACGTTTGTTCTGATGAGGGGAGGCATTTCTTCGCTGTAAAAGTCTTGGTATAAAGCCTCTAAAACACCGCCGGATTTCTTGTCGTGTTCGCCTATGATGATGCGGTCTGGGTGTATGGTGTCATGCAGGGCGGAACCTTCTCGTAGGAACTCGGGATTCATGCACAATCCGAAGTCCGTGCCGCAGCGCTTACCTGAATGGTTTTCAATGACTGGTTTGACCGTGCTTTCGGTTGTTCCGGGCACAACGGTGCTCTTAACCACGACTAAATGATAGGTTTCCTTTTTCTTTAGGGCTTCTCCGATTTCGTGAGCTGAGCCCTTTATGTATCGTAGGTCGATGCCTCCACCCAGCTTGCTTGGTGTCCCAACGGCAATGAAGGTGATGTTCGTGCTCAGGATGGCTTCCCCGCGATCAAGCACGCATCTTAGATAGCCATCTTTGATAACTTTTTGTAATGACCCTTCAAGGCCAGGTTCGTAGATCGGTGGGATGCCCTTATTTATCGAGGCTGCTTTTTCTGGATCATGAGTTGAGGCGATAACCTTGTAGCCTTTAGTTGCGAATCCAACGGCTGTACACAAGCCAACGTATCCTGTTCCGACAATTGAGATGGAGTATGGCGTCATATTCCGTCCTTCCCTCAAGCGTTTTCTGAATCTAATCTTACCATTAGTTATAAATTGTTTTCATAATAAAGATGATGAATTGAGTGGAATCGGGATGATTCGGAAGGTTGTGATTCCAGCTGCCGGGCTTGGAACGAGGTTATTGCCGATAACAAAGGAGCTACCTAAGGAAATGCTCCCCATAGTTGCTATGAAGAAAAATGGCAGATTATGTTTAAAACCGATGTTGCAAGCGGTTTTCGAGCAACTTTATGATGTAGGGTTTAGGGAGTTTGCTTTCATAGTGGGCAGAGGTAAAAGAGCTATCGAAGATCACTTCTCACCTGACGACAGTTTTATAGAATACCTTAGAGACAAAAATAAGGATGATCTTGCTGAGGAGCTAGAGGAGTTTTATGAGAAAATAAATCGCTCATCTATTGTCTTTCTAAACCAACCAAAGCCCCTCGGCTTTGGAGACGCTGTCTGTAGAGCTATGAGTTTTACCGGGAATGAACCCTTTTTATTACATGCTGGAGACAACCTGATCCTTTCTCATAATAATGACCACTTTAAAAGAATCATGAAAGTTTTTGAGGATTATGGCGCAGATGCTGTATTTTTCGTCGAAGAGGTTGAGGATCCCAGAGAATACGGGGTCATTGTCGGAAATAAGATAGAGCCGGATATATTTAAGGTTGAAGAGGCTATTGAAAAACCTAAACAGCCTCCGTCTAATCTGGCTATAATTGCTCTATATGTTTTTAAGCCCATAATATATGAGGCTATTAAGAAAGTCCAAATGGATGAAAATAGGGAAATGCAGCTAACAGATGCTATTAGGTTGTTAATAAATTGGCAACATAAAATGTATGCTTTGAAGTTGAAACATAATGAAAGACGAATAGACATAGGAACGACTGAAGCCTATTTGAAAATGCTGAAAATGATATTAATGAAAAATGTGAGATAGCGCGCTATGCTTTAGCAATGTTTTCATGCATTTAGCTTTTTAAGGCGTCCCTTAGTGATTCTACCACCTCCTCGACCTGATTTTGTGAGAGCCGAGGTCCGCTTGGGAGATTCAAACCCATAGTCGACAACTCTTCGGCAATTGGGAGTGTTAGGCCACGTTTATATGGAGGTAGGATATGTATACGGTAGATTATCTACTAGTTCTTAAAGGTCTTTTCTCCTTCACCGTAGACCACAATATCGATATCCTTATTTTCCTTCAGAACGTTTTCAGGATAAGCGCTTGGATGACCTCCACCAATTACCGTGATTATATTCCTGTCCACTTCCTTAACTATACTTGCAACCAAACAGGCGCATGGCCCTGAGTGAAGAAGATTGAAGAGATCCCAACGAGATCTGGACCAAATATCTTGACCCTTTCGTATATCTCTTGCACTTGCACCAAAGTGAAGTAGGTCAGAGCTCTCAGCGACAGGCTTATACTTATTCCAGTATTCACCAACACAATCGAATATACTAACTTCATGGTCGTCTCTGATAACAGAAGCAACGTATTCCAAGCCCGGTTGCTCTATAATATATGTAGGACATTGAAATTTAGATAAATGATAAAAAGGCCGAATTGGTAATACGTTCATTTCATCACGACCTTAGCCGTGGTTTCTTACACTTTTTTAAGCCCTTCTTGCGCTTACAACAAGAAAATAAGAAAAAACAGGCAGTCGTCGAGCAATTTCCACTGAAATTCTTTCAATTATTGGCTGCTTCATACCAACAGGAAAGATAAAGTAATCCCCGGTAGCACCGAGTATCTTAAGATCATTTTGTCGAAGTAATCCCTTTAACTTGTTAATTGTCAGGAACAGCGAAAGAAGATCGGCATATTCATTTACAGGTCCTCTCACTCCCATAAAGCTTAGGAAAAGGTGAAATGGTGAGTACCTGTTACGTTCGATTAAGCACAATCTGCCATCACTAGTCAAAATGCGGCAGATTTCAGATAAGAGAGAACTTTTATTATTTATATACATCATCGTTCCCATACATAAAACCCCATCAAATGACTTTGACCTGAATGGCAAATGGCAACCATCGCCCTGAACAAAAGATAGTTTCGGGTGTATTCGCCTTCCTTGCATTACCATACGCTTAGATAGATCATAGCATATCACGTATTTGCCTAAAGTCCTAAGATATTCGCTGTAGAAACCAAAGCCACCACCAAGATCGAGAACTGTTTTGCTCTTTTTCAAAACCTCAAAAATCAATTGACATGTACGCTTTTTTCTCCCAACCTTAAGCATATTCCAAGGATCACTTTCCTCTTCCACATATTTCAAAACTTTCCATTGAAGATTTTGTTTGTTCCCGCGCTTTTTGAAGATCATATAATATCACAATTTTGAAGCTCTTGTCTATTTTAGGTAACTTTCATAAATTTCTAAATACTTGCCGATAATTCCATCCCATTGATAAGCTCTGGTAACTTGCTCCCTTACGGCTCGAGAAAACTTCCTTCTTAATTTTTCGTCACACAATAACTTTGATATTTTTTCTGCCAGTTCTAAACAGTCATTAAATGAAGTAAGGAAATTTTCCTTCGATCGAGAAGGTTAAGCCGGATGAGAGTGGAGAGGTTCAGTTGACGGATGCGATTAGTCTTTTTTTAGATTGGCGACGCAGGGTTTATGCTTTAAAATTAAAGGATGACGAAAGACGAATAGACATAAGAACTCCAGAAACTTATTTGAGAACGCTGAAGAGTTTGCCTGTGGTTTTCTAGGCGTTGTTATTGTCGGTGGAAATCGCTTATGAGGTGAGTTACTTCGTAGATCTCTTCTTCTATCAGCTTGACGCTGCTTGGTAGATTAATTCCGCTTGAAGAAATCTTTTCTGCTACTGGGAACCGGCAATTGGATGCATACTTCTTATATGGAGACATAACGTGCATCGGATAAAAGAAGGGTCTCGTTTCGATGCCGTTCTCTGCCAATTTGTCTATTAGCTCATCTCTATTAATTCCGTAACTGTTATTATCGATAAGTATGGAGTAAAGCCAGTAAACATTCTTAGCCCAAGAAATTTCAGGATGTAGAGTAACCCCCTTAACGTCTTTTAAAAGCAAATTGTAGAGTTTTGCGACCTCCCTTTTCCTTTCAATGAACTTATCTATTTTTCTGAGTTGGGCGACGCCCAAAGCCGCTTGTAGGTTCGTCATTCTATAATTGAACCCAATCACCTCATGCCAATACCTTTTTTCAGGTTTCATCCCGTGATCTCTGAGCACCCTCATTTTTTGAGCTAGATCTTCATCATTCGTCAAGCACATGCCTCCTTCTCCTGTAGTAATTATCTTGTTGCCGTAAAAGGAGAAGCAAGCTACATCTCCAAAAGAACCGACTTTTCTGTCTTTATATTCAGCTCCGTGGGCTTCTGCACAATCCTCTATCACATAAATGTTATAGTCTTTAGCAAGCTTCATTATAGGGTCCATCTCACAGGGATGACCGTAAAGGTGAACAGGTATTATTGCTTTTGTCCTTTTGGTTATTTTTTCCTCGATTTTAGTCGAATCAATGCACCAGTAATCTGGATGTGAATCAACGAAGACTGTTTTAGCTCTCGTGTATAAGACCACGTTAGCTACTGCTGCAAATGTCAGTGTAGGAACTAACACTTCGTCTCTAGGTTCTATTTCTAACGCCGTAAGTGCAAGGTGTAACGCGGTAGTGCCGTTTGAGGTGGATACGCCGTGTTTCACTCCTATGTAGCTGGAAAACTTTCTCTCAAATTCCTCTATGAAAGGGCCTTTTGAGCTCACCCAGCCACTCTTAACTGCCTCAATAATGTTTTGTAACTCTTCTTCACCTATCTCTGGTTCCGCTACCGGTATCCTGTACTTCATGAAGTCACATCCTTAGGGCTCTTGTAAGGATTTTAGCCTCGCTTGGATAGTTTGGTGCATCCCACGGGAATCTTTCTCCGTTAAGCCACCTCTCCCACCGACTAATTTCTTCTCTGACCAAGATTTCAATGAGTTTGTTAAATTTTGTTCTTGGTCTCCAACCGAGCTCCTTTTCCGCCTTAGTGTAGTCTCCCGTAAGACACGGAACATCTAGAGGTCTTAGGAAACGTTTATCAAACTTCACATAGTCTTGCCAATCAAGTTTGACTACGTCGAAAGCTTTTTCCAGTAGTTCTTTTACACTATGGGCTTCACCAGTTGCAATTACGTAATCATCTGCCCTTTTGTTTTGAAGCATAAGCCACATAGCCTCAACATATTCCGGAGCGTAACCCCAATCTCGCTTTGCATCTAAGTTGCCGAGTCTGAGCTCTTTACTTAAGCCTAGGCTCATCTTTGCAACCTCATTGGCGACCTTTCGGGTAACAAATTCTAAGCCCCGCAACGGTGATTCGTGATTAAAAAGAATACCGTTGACCGCGAAAATTCCGTAACCTTCTTTGTATATTCGCGTAATCCAGCTGGCGTAAAGCTTAGCAGCAGCATAAGGGTTCATTGGATAAAAAATGTCGCTTTCGTTGAGAGGCTTTTCACCATTTAGAAACCCAGTTTTACCAAACATCTCACTTGTGGCTGCGAAGTAAAATTTACTGTCTTGACAGTTATGCCGAATAGCTTCTAGGATTCTTGTTGTCGATAAGCCGGTAACATCTCCTGTAGCAATGGGAGTTTCAAAGCTCGCTTCGACAAAGCTCTGAGCTGCCAAGTGATAAACTTCATCAGGTTCTGAAATCTTTAAAGCTTCAACAATTGAACTCGTATCGCTTAAATCGGCTGGAATAAGGTTTACTTTATCAAAGATTCCAAGGTATTCTAAACGCCAGAAGTTAGGTGTACTTAGACGGCGATACGTCCCATATACTTCATATCCCTTGTCTAAAAGGAACTTAGCCAAATAGACGCCATCTTGACCTGTAACGCCTGTAATTAACGCTTTTTTCATTTTGAACAACCTCAATAATATTTTTCTATGACTAAACCCTCATTTCCTTAGCCATGTACTAATTCTCTTCTTAAAGAATGATTTGTTCCAGTTTTCCATCTTCTAATAAAATCCTTCTGCCTTCATTGACAATTCTTGTTACGTCTGTTGGTGAAAAATCGTCTGTCTTAATGAAGGACCTATCACTAAATAGTTTCACATTCTCGGGGATAAAATCCTCTGTTAACAAACCTTTTTCTATGCAATCTTTATACAGACGGGAGCCAGGATAAGGTTGGCAAACATACAATCTCACCATATCAAGCCCGCTCACCTTGGCAAACTGTATAGTGTCGGTCATTGTTTGTACTGTTTCGCCTGGCACACCAACCATTAAGTACCCCCCACTCCTTATTCCGATTTCCTTGCAAATCTTAACGATGTTCAAAACTTGACTCAATTCAAGGGATTTCTTGATTACGTTATTTAAGATTTCTTGATTACCGGATTCGACGCCAAACCAAAGCTCATGAAAGCCTGCTTTTTTCATCGACAATAAGACCTCTTTATCAAGACTACGTAAATATACGCCGCTTGAAGCACGAAGTGTCAGATCGAAATTGCGTTCAATTATGCCTTTACATATCTTTATAGTCCTTTCTTTAGAAAGGGTGAAGTTGTCATCATGAATATCAAGATGTCTTATTTTGTATTTTTCGCATAGTAATTCGATCTCATCCAGCACGTTTTCAGCAGAGCGCATACGGTACTTCTGACCCCAGACTGAATGAACAGCGCAGAAATAGCATTGAAATGGGCAACCTCTGCTTGTAATAATACCTCCATACGGCAATCTAAGACTAGACGGATGGATCCTACACCGAATGTCGCTTGCATACTTCATGTAGGAGCCATCAATAAAGGGGATGCTTGTGAGAATCTGATTCAGCATTCTTAAAGAAGAGGGGACGCCACGTGTGTTATTATACATCGTAGAGTAATTCTTATATGGAACTAAATCGCGTGAGGGGAAGGGAATGTCGTCCAAGTTCTGAATTGGGGATCTTGGTGGATTCGTAATAACTTTGTCCCGTCTTCTATAGGCAGTGCCTGCGATATTCTCTAATTTCTGGAGTTCATTATTTACCAGTTCCTTCAGAGTTTCCTCTCCTTCCCCATAAACTACTATATCTATATCTTTGTTTTCTTTCAGAACATTGTGTGGATACGCGCTCGGGTGTCCTCCACCGATTACTACAGTTATGCTCGGATCTACTTCTTTAACGATATGTGCAACATAATGGGCAGGTGTTGCTTGAGTGAAGAAGCACGACGAGATGCCTACAATTTCAGGACTGAAAAGCCTTATCTTTCTTTTTACTTCATTCCAACTGGCACCAAAATGAAGTAGTTGAGGATTAGAAGGTACTTCTTCATAATTGGTCCAATATTCTCCGATGCAGTCGAATATACTAACTTCATGATCATTTCTAATTACAGAGGCCAAGTATTCCAAACCTAATGGTTCCTGAACGTATGTGGGACACTCTTTCTTATACATATAGAACGGTGGTCTGATAAGCATCACTTTCATTCTTACACCCGATTAACCCTTATGTTGCTAGTAATGAGTATTTATCTTACACGTCGTTTGCGCAGGGCTTTTCTGGGCGATACCGATAATGTTGTCACTCAATTCGGATGGGAAATGGAAACCTACTAGGTAAAACGAAACGAAAATGTCTCTAAGGGGCCTTAGAATATTCCAAAATCCTGATCCATACACGTCCAATACTCTGAACCCATGTCTATTGAGAAGCCGAACCCATTCGCTGCTTGCCATCATTGAAATATGATCTGGAGTATAGAAATGCCATTTTCTCCCTTTGAATCTAGCCATAATTGAAGAAAGATTCGGTGTCCTAAAAATGAGTAATCCGTCTCTTCGAAGAATACGATGAAAATCACTTATGTAGTTTTTGAAATCAGCCAAATGCTCAAGTACATCTATCACAACGACGCAATCAAAAGTGGAATCCTTAAACATTAGAAAACCATTTGCGTCGCCTCTTATGATTTCACTTTGGCAAAGATATCGCTTTGCATTACGCAGCGCCCATTTAGAGATATCTACACCAACCGTTTCATAGGTTTCCTCAAGTTTGCTCAAAAGAAAACCGTAAGCACATCCAACCTCTAGAATACGACTCTTATGTGCCATTTTGGACCGAATTAAACGAACCATAGGAGAAATAGAAATGGCACTAGGTTTATAATGGGAAAAATACTCTTTTTCGTAGCCACTTCTCATATTTTCTTCTCCTTGAGTTCCTTATGCTTTTAGTCACCTTTCAAAAGCCGGTTCCCTAAGTCATTAATTCGCTGGTCTTATCTGTTTCTTTTTGAGTCCATATCCGAATCATCGAGCAAAAAGGATTGGAGACCATTGTATATACACATCAAATTACGTGCCTACGTATATCGATAGCTTCTCTGTAAATCTTCAACATTTCTTCGGCAATCTTGTTCCACGTAAATTTCTCCTTCACTATTTCCTCCCCTCTTTTCCCTAGCTTTATCCTCAGAGATTTGTTTTCAAGTAGCCTAATTATGCCATTGGCTAATTGATCAGAGTTCGCTGGATCGACTAATATGCCTGCGTCACTTACCATGGATGAGATAGTGCTTAATTTAGAAGCTACTACTGGGACACCACAAGCCATGGCTTCTAAGCATACCAATGGATATCCCTCCCTCAAAGTCGGGAAAGCGAAAACTGATGCAGCAGCATAGTACTTGGATAATTTTTGCTCTGAGACAAAACCTTCAAAAATAATATGGTCGCTGATGCGAAAACTCTTTGACATTCGTTCTAAATATTGCCTCTGAGGACCTTTTCCAATTATGACGAATCTGGCCTCAGGGATTTTTTTAAGAACTTTCGGAATTGCCATTATTAGATATCCTATTCCCTTCCTCGGAATTAGTGGACCAACATATAAAACCATGTACTCTCCAGTTCTCTCTTTAATGTCTTCACATGGAACTTTTGAGTTAAACTTGTTTGTGTCTACTCCTTCATGAGAAAATCTCACTCTCTTTAGATTAAGTTTAAAAAAACTAAGGAACTCCTTTAATTCTGGTGAACGCTGTGGAATACCCACAGCAACAAGGTCAGAATTTCTGTAAAGCACATGAAGTATCAGATTCACCTCAGGAAGGTACGCAAATTCTTTGAGTGTAGATGCCCTATCTAAATGTGGAAAGTAGGATATAATTGGCGGCAACTTCTGCTTCACTACTTGAATCGGAATAAAGGAGCCTGATAGTATGTGGAGCACATCCATGTTTCTTAGCAAGTCGACGTACTTCTTAATGATATGGAGGCTAAACGTAGTTAGATTTAGGGCAAGTAACCCTGTTGGCAAGCTTTTCGCCCGGTATATCGGTAAACCGTTTGGGGTAACCTCAGCTTCCTTTGTTCCTGAGCAATAGGAAGTTATAACTGTTACATCAAGTCTCTTGCGAACGAGTGCATTCGATAAGCCTTCAGCAAATCTCTCAATACCAACCCAATATCCGCGCTTTGGGTATGGATAAGCGTACGAAATTATGCCTATTCGCATAACAACTCACACGGATCTGATTAAGGGAGCGCTTGACAAAACTATTATATACATAGTCATAGCGAAGTATATTCAACTTCGAATAGCCATGCATTTCCGACATTCCGAGCGACTCTGTAGTGCTTTGCTGATAAAAGCTTCGCAGCGTTGAAAACTGGAAACTCTGTCGTATGTTTTGCACCTACATAAACGTAAGTGATATTAAAGAACCGCAGTAACTCCAGCGTCGTTGCTGAGTCTGGAGAATTTGCAGTGGACCCTAACAATTCCTGATACTCTTTAATATGAGAGTACCCGGGTAGTGGTATGAGCACACCGTATTCATATATGATGTCTCTTTTTTCACTGATTATTGGGACATACTGGCCAGCATCCGACCATGAGATCAAGATATAGCGAGAGTCTGGTATGTTCCGCTTCATCCAAAGTTGTAGAATTATGTCTTCCTTTGTCAGTACGCTGTGGCTTTGTAAATATGAACGCTCAGCAAGGGCATCATATAGTGGCTCTGCGGGATTAACCATCGGTAGAACTAGACCCATTAGGATAATTGTTGAGAGTATTACATTTAGAAAAATCTTTCTGTCCAATATGGTAACACTTGTTTTTTTGAAGAGTATGACCGATGTTTTACTAACTAGGATCCATAGCAAAACGACGCTTAGTGTTTTAAGCATAGTCACTAGAATCCCACTAAGTTGCCACATTCGTTCGCCAGGAAATATGTAGTATAGATAAAACAGAGAATCATACTTGACAATGTAGTGTATTATGACCAAGAACACATAAAACAGAAGGATGCTTTCACTTATTTGAGAGAGATGGTTGGAACGATGTGCCATTGATCTATGCTTCAGAAGTGACGAGAGAGAAATTACGATGATAGATATCAATATGCTATAAGGCACGAGTCTCGCTAAGGTATGGCCAAATATAACTAGGTATGACTCAAAGTATGGAGGATTAAAAAGTATCAACGGAGAAAAACGTTCATTCCATTCGTACGCGACAGGATTATACCTGATGAGTTCTGGAAGCTCACTGTAAGCTCCTCTCCCCCATAAAAGGTCATAGACACCATAGATGGGACCTTTAAGAAAAACAAAACAGAAAACTGCGGCTAGGCTGAATGAGAGTATTAAAAGAGGAAGAATACTCTGAACTAAGGCTTTACCATGAGTAAAAAAAGACCGCGTAATGAGTAACAATAACCAGATTAGCTCAAGTAATAGAGCTATAGGGTGTATAGCGAATAATGGAAGGAATAGCAGCACGGAAAATACTATATATTCATAGCGATTTTCAATCTTCGCGACTATTAGCTTCTTGGTGAAAGCCATGCATGAGACAACGACGTAAATAGCAAGTGCGAGAGAAAGACCCCCAAAGTGAATACTAAAGTAACTGCCATACCAAAAAAGAGAGCCTAAGGTTGCACATAGAAATCCAAGCATTGGCTTTGATAACAAACTAACACCAAAACTATAGAAGCCCAAAAAGACTACGGTAGAAAAGGAAGCGGTTAGAAGTATCACTACTTTGTAAATGGGAATGTTCAAGAAAAGGGCCAGAAAAGCCGATACAGAATGAGCCCCCTCGGGGTAAAAGGTCAAATTGGGCACGGCTTTGTTTTTGATCATTTGCAGAATGACAAAAGAGTGAAAAGCGGCATCACCCTCCGTAGAACCAAACTCTCCTGAAATTATCATTGATCCTAGAACTGAGATGATTGATAAGAGAATAATCGTTACAAGTATGAGGATACATTTTTTGCGATCTATGAGTGACTTAATCCCAGTCTTGAAACGGTTGAACAAGTCCAGCGAAAATACCATAAACGACAGAGTTGTGAGTGCATACAACGCAAAAGAGCTAAAAACCTTGAACACGGATAAAATCTCAGTATAAAGTAAGAAGAAACTGATGCCGATGTACAAAAACAAGTTCATACGCGCTATAGAGTCTGAGGATAGTCCAAGAAAATTATGACTTACACGGATTTTTCCTTTTCTCAAAATGATTTGCAATAACCTCAAAGACGAGTACCCCAACAAACAGAATAGAACAATAAAGAAGAAAGTCACGACGGGAAGTTCCATATTGGTAATTTGGCTAACTGAATCTACCATTTCTTCACATCAAAGTAACACAAGTTACTCTTCTATAAAAATCCCAAACTTAACGCTGAACTAAAGTAGACTATTATAGATCTCCAGGTATCTCCTGATTATAGACTCCCATCGGTACTTTTCCGCAACAACCTTTTTTATGTTTCTGAATCTTTCCCTAAGCTCCTTATTCTGTATCAGTAACACAATCTTTTCCGATAGCTCTTCAGGATTATGAAATGACGTGAGGAAACCTGTCTTCCCATTCACAATTATGTCCTTCGCTACACCAACTGGTGTAGAAATAATCGGTAGTCCCGCAGCTGCGGCTTCCAGAATGGTCTGCCCAAAATTCTCGTACAAAGAAGTGTAAACAAAAACATCCGCTGAATTATAAGCCCTAATTAAATCGCTTCCATGCAATTGATCCGTAAATTCCACTTTATCCGATACACCCATGCTAACAACCTTATGTTTTAAGGTCGCTAGGTAACCTAACTTATCAGTAAAAGTGCGTCTTTCCTCACCGCCGACTATGGTTAATTCTACATGCCCGAGTTTTTCAGTCACTATTTTAAATGCTTCCAGCAATAGCTCTAAGTTTCTATCTTTTGTTATTCGGCCGACGAAAAGGATTCTGAAAGATCCCTTATCACTTTTACTTTTTATTACATCATATTTAATTAGATCCACCCCTACTGGGATAATTTGTATTTTATCTTTTTCAACACCGAATCGCACTAGTTCATCAAACTCTTGTTTGGATGAAGCTATAACAAAATTGGCATGTTTGAGCGCACTTTTCATCGTAAATGCATCGTAAAAGACGTAGGGTATTTTTTGATGCCTCTTTTTGATCATCGTTTCATACCCTAGTGCAGATCCGTGTGCGCTAACAACAAATGGAACATCCTTCATTTTTGAGACAAGACTTGATACATCTGCTTGAAAACTGCGATACCCATGTACATGAATAATATCTGGATGTGTTTTGACCAGTGAATGTATCATCTGGGGCGTGAACAGATATTGTAAGAACCTTCCTCGAACTGGAAATCTTTTAACTGTCACACCATCCATAATTTCGAAAGTAGGCGACTTTTCAGCTCTATAATTTGAAGTATAAATTGGAGAATGTATCCCTGCCCTTTTCAATTCTAGGGAAATTCTATAGGCTTGCTTTGCTGGCCCTGTGATATATGGATAGAAATAAGATATTACCCTGGCAACTTCCAGATTAAATTACCCTCTTACTATGCTTGGCGGGTCTGCACGTTCCGACAAGCCCATTTCATTGGGCACGATCTCAAATTTCTCCTCAGGCACACCTATACGCCCATGTTGCTTGGCTTCCATCTAATGCTCAATCTCCTCTTTTGTGCTCTTTGTCATGCTCGGGGTTACATGGAATTTTGCCTAGCTTAGCCGCGTTTTAAAAGGACAAATTCTGACTTGATGCAAGGATTTTCATGCTCTCTACAAGTAATGCTTGTACATATTCAATTGGCTTCTTATCGCCTTCTCCTCGGGAGACCTTAGACTCTTAGCTACTTCATATACTAATGGAGTAAAAGGAGAAGCTAAAACAAGCTTTGCAAAAATATCGCTGTAAAATAGTAAGCTTGAAGCTCTGTCCAACAATGTCTTTCTTGTCTGAAATTGCACTTCATACTGCTTCCAACTCGTGTTGACCCTTACATTTTCCAGATTTGTCGTGCCCAATCTTTCTTTCTCCGCGATCATTACGTGTTTCGCATTCTTAAGGGACACGCCCATGGTCGAAGCCCCCAACGTATCTGCTACCACAACGTTATTGGACGCCAATATCAAATCCCTTTTCAACGGGTCCCCAAACATTGGACCATGTCCATATAGGGCATAAAGCCCGTCTATGACCGTTACTTTCGGGTTCAGAAGTTTAGCCATAAGCGCAAGTTTGCGGTCAAGGTCTTGGTGGTGTAGACATCTCATAGTATCTGGGTTGCAGCCCCATAAATTCTTAAGGCTCAAACTCACTCCTGTCATCACATGAACTTTTAGAACTGGAACGGATATGAGACAATCAACTTCGTCCAAGAGCATTTTTGGCAGTTGAACTTTCACTTTCTTAGACTGGATTTCAGACTCAACAAACTTCGAGGCAAGAGTAGAGATATTAACTAACTCGACCCCAACTTCTTTGCAGATCTCATACATATTATGGCCTCTAAAAGCATCTTCAGCTTTAAACGAGCGATTCCCTCCATCAGATTCGCCTACAATGACATTGCTACTTCGACGCTTAACAATTTCAAGCAAACGCCTCAGCAACTCCGGGCTGGTCGTGACCCCTTCTCTATAACGAGGAAAAGTAAAATTGGGCTTTACAAACACCAAAGAATCCTTTTTAACAGAATCTTTCCAGTTAAGGAATTCAAGACCCTTCAATAGATCTCTTTCCAATTCTCTGTTTACTTTGGCTATGTATGCTGAGTACATATCGTCAGACCCAACCTTTGCTTGTGTTCTTTGTTCTTTTTACGCACTCTAGTTTTCACTGGGAGCGCTTATTATCTGATTCAAAATCATATCAAGCCTACGAGCTATTTTCCTTTCATCGTGGTTATATTCAACGTATCGATAGCCGTTTTTTCCTATGACCCTCGCCAAGTCACTATCTTTCAAAATCTTAACCGTATTTTCTTCAAACTCGTTAATATTCGCATATACTACCCCTTGTTCTGGACCTGAAAGCAGCGAGACCATCCCCGACAAGGGCGTTGCCAAGACTGGTTTAGCACACGAAAGATACTGCATTATCTTCCCCGGTATAATGTCTCTCGTCGTCATATTGACGATGAATGGATTGATGCAAATATCCGCTAAGTTAATGTATTGCGGCATCATATCGAACGGTTGAAAACCCGTCAATATCACATTTTCCGTAAGCTTTAGATCAACCACAAGTTTCTTCAATTTCTCAAATAAAGCACCGCCGCCCACAATCACCAGCTTCGCTTCTGGGAATTCCTTAAGGACTACTGGAAATTGCCCTAAATACAAATCTAAGCCGGAAAACTCGAACAATGTTCCAATAAACACTATAACTTTATCATCCTTGGCTATTCCTAACTTCCCTCTAAGTTCTGTGGTGTCAACATTCGGGTTAAACTTCTTCATATCTACCCCGAAAGGAAGCAACTCTACTTTATTTCTGTCAGCCCCCATCCTAATCACATAGTCCGTAAGCTTCGGAGACAACGTCAAAACCCTATCCACATGAACGTATACCCATTTTTCGAGGGAAAACACAAGCGGTCTCAGAAGTTTGCTCGTGACCAACATGTGTAAAACATCTATTGATCTAAAAATTACCGGAACACCATATTTCTTGGCCAGAGTTATTGTTTGCAGTCCATTCGTCGGAACAGAGTACAATACTATCGCGTCTATCTCCTTTTCTCTTATCGCTTTCTCAATCTCTAAGTAATGAGTGAAGAAGGCCGATGCCCTATCTAAAAAGGGAGCTTCAATGACGCCAGGCCTAATCAACTCAACAGAGGAGCCGCCATGAGCTCTGCTAACATCATTAAACTGCTTCGTTCTAAGCGCACCAAAATCAAATACATGCCTTCTATCATGTAAGCTCCCAAAATCGACTACAAATACGTTGTGACCGAGGCTGGATAATAACTCTGACAAACTGTGTATCTCAAAAACAACCTTCCGAAACCAATCAACTTCATGTACAAAAAGAATGTTCACGGTAAAACTCACTTGATCATGTCAATAACCATACGTAGGCCAGAGACGTCTGTTTTCAGCTCACCCAGAGATCTCATCTTCTTTAGTCTCTTCCAAACATAGCTTCTTCTCAAATAAAAAGAAATGTATGCCTTCTTATTCCACTTCATTAGCTCTCCTCGAGTTAAGGTCTTGGTCTCAAAACCAGGGTTGGTCGCAGACTCTAAATTCGCGTACGTGTATTCTTCCCATTTTTCAGGTACACGATCGTCTTCAACGCCCAAACTGTAAAGTTCAGTGCCCGGGTACGGAGTAGTTATGGAATATTGAACAAAGTCTGGATCAATCCTCTTGGCAAACTCTATCGTCTCCCTAATTGTTTCGGGTGTTTCGTGAGGCGAACCCAACATGAAATATGCGACCGTTTCTATTCCAGCTTCTTGTGTTAACTTGAACGCTTCGATTATCTTCTCCAACGTAATATCCTTCTTGAGGTTATTCAAAATCCCTTGATTCCCCGACTCCACGCCATACTCAATCATGTAACAGCCAGCGTCTTCCATAACTCTAAGCAATTCATCATCCACGAGGTTAACCCTAGTTTCGCAAGACCAAGGAATATCTATTCCCTGTTCTTTTAACTGTATACAGATGGCGATAACCCGCTTTCTATCCAACGTAAAAACATCGTCGTAAAACTTGATCTCTTTAACACCGAACTTCTCCTTCAAAAACTGAATCTCATCAACAACGTAGGCAGAACTATTACTCCGATATTTCTTGCCGAAAACCGCCTTCGAGCAAAATATACAACGATAAGGACATCCTCTGCTAGTTGTAATGGGCATAACCGGCGATCGTCTTCCAAACGGAGGATGCAAACGATATTTTCCCATCGGCAATAAATGGAAAGCAGGAAAGGGTAATGTATCCAAGTCTGAAATAGGCGGTCTTGATGGAGTACTCTTAACGCTATCACCTTCTCTATACGTTATTCCTAAAACTTGATTTATGCGCCTTGGATTCTCGTCAAAAACTTTAGCAAGTTCAGGAGTTGTTTGCTCCCCCTCCCCGCGCACGATTACATCTATTTCAGGAGCACTTCGTAGAGTCTCTTCGGGAAGAAGAGTCGCATGTGCACCTCCAAGAATAACAAAAATATCACCGCTGGTCTCCTTGATTTTCTTCGCTATTCTTACTGCTGAATTTATCGTGGGAGTCATAGCTGTAATGCCCACAACATCTGGTTTTTCTTGATGAAGTATCGAAGGAAGTGAGTTTTCGGAAATCCCCAGCGCTGGCGAATCCAGTATTCTGACATGGTATCCTTTTTTCTCCAGAGCAGCTGCCACCATTGCGAGGCCGAGAGCCGGTTGCGGATACCGAGCAACCTGAGGAGGATTAATCAGTAAGATTTTGGGAAGCATTATGCCCTTGCAGGCTGAACATATACTAAGAGGATTGTCTTCAAAACCTAGCGCTTGCTTTTATCTTGTCTCCGTTTTGCAAAAACCAGTCCACAGTTTTCTTTACTCCTTCTTTTATCCCTATCTTTGGTTCATAGCCAAGCAGTTTTCTTGCCTTCTCAATTGAAGCTCGTCTTCTAATGATTTTGTCCCAGTCTCTTCTTTCGACAAATTTCACTCCATTATTGCTTGTTAGACTATTGATTTCATTTGCCAGAGTGATGACTTGGGTTTCAGTTCCAGAAGCAAGATTTATTGCCTCACCTACAGCTTCAGGGATTGCGGCAGCCCGCAAAACACCATCCACTATGTCCTCAACAAAAGTGAAGTCCCTCGTTTCTTCACCTGTCCCGGTAATAGGCAAGGGCAGATGATGCAAAGCCCAATAAATAAAATTCGGAATCACATTCCTATACCTTCCTGGAACCTCACCTGGCCCATACACATTGAAAAATCGTCCTATAACAACTGGCAAACCATAATAATTATGGAAAAAATTGCAGTAGAGCTCACCTAACAACTTTGTTATCTGATAAGGAGTATCGAGATGAAGCGACACAAAATCCTCCTTCACAGGGATAGGAGCCTGACTCCCGTAAACAGAACACCCAGAAGACGCAAACAAAAACTTCTGGACCCCAGCGATATGAGAACGCTCTAATACCTTCAGGGTTCCTAACCCATTTACTAAAAGGTCATTCTCTGGATGATCAATTGAGTTCTGATTAGCAAATAAAGCTGCTAGATGAAATACGTAGTGAGGTTTTTCAGAGAAAGTTTTCTTAAGCAATTCTTCATCAAGAACGCTTCCTTGAATAAGAACCACATCGGGATTATTGGGTACGTTCCAACTTTCGGAGGAAGACAGATTGTCTAGCACAAAAATCTTCTCAACATCAGCCTGGATAAGAGCGCGAGTCAAGTTTGTACCGATGCAACCAGCTCCGCCCGTTATCAAAATCCTTTTGCCAGTGTAACAGCCTAAAGCGTCTTCAAACTTCATGCTTTGTTTTCAACTCCTAACATATAGCCTAACATGCTCCGTTTCCGTATAACTTTTTGAACCATTCCACAGTTCTTCGTACGCCTTCCTCTACTGGCACTGTTAGTTTGAACCCTAAGTCTCTCTTAGCTTTCGAGGAATCAGGCGTTTTGACCCTGGTTGTGAAGGGCTCAGCCTTTTTATAAGTCACTTTAGAATCATTTTTCCCGAGACACTTCAAGATTAAATTTGAGATATACTTAATCTCGTATTGGTCATCCCCGCCTAGGTTGTATACCTCACCTGGATTAAAATTGTCCATTATGTTGACCAGAGTTCTACAAATATCCTCAACATACTCAAGCGTCCTCTTATGGCCGAGATAAACCTTGTAGGGCTTATCATGAAGAGCCTTAAATATGAAGTTAGGTATGAAGCCGCGGTAGGGCGTGTAATGTTCTCTAGGTCCATAGACATTAAAAAGCCTCACCCTGACCGTCTCAGTTCTAAACATTGCTGCAGAATTCAATATCTGCAACTCGTTAACCCATTTCGCTATTGCATAATCGTTCATCTGTTTGATAGGAATCTTTTCCATGATTTCCTCACTCATGACGCCGTCGTAATCTCCGTAAACCTCTGCACTACCGAAAAATATCATTCGAAACTTTTTCTTTTCCTGGATTTTGATGATATTCTTAGTTCCTACAGCGTTAGTGAGCCACAAGTTTTCATAATAGTCCTCGCCGTTCCATCTGCCGTACTCTGCAGCAGCATGATAGACATAATCAAAATCATGCTCTTCAAACATGCGTTCCACTTGTCGGAACCTGCTCACATCGCAGCGAATGTAATCCTCTCTTTCCGTATGCATAAGGTCACAAGCCCAAACCTCATGCCCACGTTTCTCTAATTCGTCCACCAAATTCGAGCCGATGAACCCTCGCCCACCCGTCACCAAAACTTTCATCTTTGATCTAGGCAATTTTCTCCCTCGATGGAGATCTTTACTTACCTGGGTCTTCTCCCTTGACTCTTAGGCATCTGAAAATAACGGTTCCGCCATGAGTGTACGGTTCTCCGGGATCTACGCACTGAATATAAGCATGCTCCATGTCCTCAGGCTTCGATAAACCCAGCTTAACGGAGTCTACCCCTTCTTCCAGAGCAATAACATAATGTAGTAAAGAGGAAAGGGCATGCGTGCATAAAGCATCTGTTTCACGTAGCAGGATCTTTGGATCGTCGATTACTATTTTATCTCCCACTTTGTGAACTGGACATTTCCCTTTTATTTCGCAAACTTCAATCTCCAACATTTTCCCAAACATCAATTAGTGCTTATTTGTTTTCTGCATCAGTCTGTCTATGGCGTAGAGCGTTATGCTGGTGAAAACCGCAAATAAGCCGACCAATACGAAGGCCACCGAAGCCAAGGCAATGTTAGTCACTATACGATGTCCTATAG
>Ga0315310_10000674_pt1 | contig 21912 bp, 18 predicted proteins | sample TDP5_MG_FD_203630 | JGI IMG/M metagenome (GOLD analysis project Ga0315310, IMG submission 203630) | Freshwater sediment microbial communities from Lake Towuti, South Sulawesi, Indonesia - TDP5 | ecosystem: Environmental > Aquatic > Freshwater > Lake > Sediment | place: Indonesia: South Sulawesi...
CTGCGTCAACTTTGACCAAGTGAGTACCCTTACGATTCTCTTTGATATGCAGCCCATATTTCGGAGTCTTACCGATTATGCCCGCAGCCAATGCACTCTGTGCCGCCTCACGATTCGTCTTAGCGCCAATAACTGAGTTCACGTAAGGCGTCGCGCTCGACTCGGAAAACGCAACAGTTTCGCCGTGCAACGGAATGTTTTCAGACATGTACGGAATGCAACTCCAGCTAAGAACAGCCCCCACTCGCTCATACGCCTCCATCACCCTTCGAGCCACATCGCCCTCAAACCTCGGAACATCAAACAACCTGTCGAAGAACTTGAGGTCATACACCGGATTCGTGCTAGTCGGCACCTTACAACGGGCACCGCCCTTGGCCAGAAGCTCGACGAAATAAAGGTCCCCTTCTTGACCGCTCGAAGCCGCATGCGCACGGCTGATAGAAATCATTCTGTCAGCGTCATACGCGTCTCCAATCGCCACTAGCAATTCAAGCGCTTTTTTCGTCCCTTCCCCGGATTCGCCCTTGAGTATTCGCTCTTCCTGCCTAGTCAAATGCAAATCATCTCATCCTCCATTTTGGAGCATCAGCAGGCGTTTTGCACATGTCCCTGCAAAAACTTCTCAACATTGTCAATGCAGATGTCGGTGCATCTCTTTGCCGCTTCAACCGTGTTAAACCCCACGTGAGGAGAAAGCACCACATTGTCAAGCTTGAACAAAGGGTTGTTCTTGGCAGGCGGCTCCGCAGCAAACACATCCAAGCCAGCGGCAGCGATCCTGCCCGACTTCAACGCCGCAACCAAAGCCCTCTCATCAATAACCTTACCCTGAGACGTATTGACTATCACAGCCCCTTTTCTCATAGCCTCAATTTCCTTTCTCCCAATTAGTCCTTCAGTTTCCGGGGTCAAAGTCACGTGCAACGTAATGAAGTCGCTTTCTTTCAGCAGTGTCGGAAGGTCAACATACTTCATCCCGATCTCTTGAGCTCTCTTCAGGTTGGGATATTTATCGTAGCCCAAAACACGCATCTTGAAAGCCTTTGCAATCTCACCAACTCGACAGCCAATCGAACCCGTGCCAATGATGCCCAGAGTCTTTCCATACAGTTCGACGCCCGCAAAAGGTCTCCAATCAAAATCACCCTTTCTAACATGTCTGTCAGCCTGAGGCAACTTCCTAATCGCCGCAAACAACAAGGCGAAAGTATGTTCAGCTACTGCCTCTGTTGCATAGGCTGGAACATGCGTAACCACAATGCCCCTTTCCTTAGCTGCTTGAAGATCAGCATAATGACACGTTGTAGCCCAAATCGAAATCATCTTCAGCTTCTTAGCCGACGCAATAACATCTTTAGTCAGATGACTCCAACCAACAATCACGATCTCAGCTGACCGAATTCTCTGCTTCAATTCATCCTGCGTCCTAGGCGGCTCGCGAAAGATCTCCAAATCGCTTAGTGACCGCAGTCTCTCAACGTGCTGCTTCTCCAAGTAAACGTGGTCTACGACAACCATCTTCATTTCCGAATCATCCCTAGAATGCCAAGCCCAAGCTTAAATCTGTATTGACGCAACAAACCCAAGTAGAAGAAGGCACTAAGCGATAATCTCCTTCTTCCTCTAAAAATTCAAAACCACACCAAGCCACCACATTGCTTACAGTCACGATTGACAACATTGAAAGTGACATTTGGCAACATTAAAAGTCACTTTTGGCAACATAGAAAGCGGCATTAAACACCCTCAAACAACACCAAAAACAAACCCTAAACCAAAAACCCAACCCAAAAAACAAACAGTTACACAGCCCTCACACACCAAAAAAATTTTCAGCAACCCATACTAACCCCTACTAAGCAGCCTCCCTAGACACAGTCAATATCCTAACGTAATCAGCCGTATCATCACAACTGTCAGCCACCTCCTCCAACGACTGCAACAAATCCCTCAAAACAAGAAGCACCGCAGCATCAATCTCCCTACCCCGCTTAAGCGACAACTCCTTCGTCCTCAAATAACGCTCATCAATCCGAGTCTCAACCACATCAACCTTCTGGGCCAAAGCCCTAACCTCAGCCGGATCCTCACCAAGCTTCTCAATGCTCTTCCTCAAAGCCGTAGACTCCTCAACCAAATCCTTAGAGATGGCCACCAACTCACTCCACACATCCTTAGGCAAGCTGACATCGGCAAGCAACATTAAACTTCTACCCGAATCCTTCACGTGATCAGCCATAACATCAAGACGCTTAACCAAATGCATAATGTCCTCCCGATCCTTGGGCGGCAAGCTTCCACGCGTTACTTCCTCAAAAACCGCCCTCCTCAGCTCATCGATCTCTGTTTCCACCTGAAAGAGCCGCTCAATATTTCTCTTAGCCTCAGCCGCCTCCCCCTTCGAAGCCGCAACCATCGCTCTCTCCAACTCTGTCACAGTGTCTATAGCCAAAGTTATCGCCCGATAGGCCAAATCCAAAACCTTAGACTTTCGACGTTCAGCAAACCACTTCTCCAAACACCCAACACCACTGCAAACTGCTTGTCTCGATAATAGTGTGATATATCACCTTAAAAAAATGACTACACTCCCAGCAACAACCCTCAAGAATCAGAATGCTTCAAATGATAAAACAGAACGGCACACCACCATGCTTAACCGATGAGCATATATGCTCGATGCATTATCTCTTTCTGGGCTTTCACAAAACGCCAGGTGCACGTTGACTTGACCCAACCGCACGACGTCATCATCGTCGGCACCGGACCCGCAGGCATATTCTCCGCCCTAGAACTCACCAAAAACAACACCCACCCCTTCAAAATCATCATGCTCGACAAAGGACCAGACCTAGAAAAGCGCAGGTGCCCAGCCAGCAGAGGCTTCGGATGCGTCAACTGCGACCCCTGTACCCTGCTGCAGGGCTGGGGTGGGGCAGGAGCCTTCAGCGATGGCAAACTCGACCTCTCAACCGAAGTTGGCGGATGGCTAACAGACTACATAACGAAAGACAAACTAGCTGACTACATCAACTATGTTGACGGCATCTATCGCCAGTTCGGCGCCCCAGAACACGTGTACGGCACTGATCCCGACAAGATAGACGCAATTGAACGCAAGGCAGCGTTCGCCGGACTCAAACTCATAACACAGAAAGTCCGGCACATGGGCACTGATCAATGCGCCGAAGTCCTGCGCAACATGCGCCGCCAACTAAAAGACAAAGTAGAAATCCAAACAGGAGTTGAGGTTAAGAGCCTCATCGTTAAGAACAACAAGGTCGAAGGCATAGAAACCACGAAGGGCGAGAAAGTAGAGGGCCAATACGTGATAGTGGCGCCCGGGCGAAGCGGCGCCGAATGGCTGACAGCCGAAGCCCAAACACAAGGCCTCAAAACGCTCAACAATCCAGTCGACGTTGGCGTACGAGTTGAAGTCTTAGCTTCAGTTATTGAAGAGTTGACTGAAGCGTTATACGAGCCCAAGTTCGTGTATTTTTCGAAGTCGTTCGACGACCATGTTCGTACGTTCTGTGTCTGTCCCCGAGGCGAGGTCATAACAGAGTCGTATGAGGGCATTATCACGGTGAACGGTCAGAGCTACGCAGAGCGGAAGACGGACAACACCAACTTTGCAATACTGGTCAGCACGCGCTTCACTGAGCCATTCCGAGAACCGATTGCTTATGGCAAGTACATTGCAAGGCTTACAAACCTCTTGAGCGGAGGCATAATCATCCAGCGTTTAGGTGATCTTGAGGTTGGGAGACGCAGCACCGAGGAGAGAATCAGCCGCAGCCCCGTCGTGCCGACTATGAAGAATGCCACTCCAGGTGATCTCAGCTTCGTTCTGCCTTACCGTTACTTAGCTGACATACGAGAGATGATACAAGCGTTAGACCACGTTGCGCCGGGAATGAACTCCAAGGACACTCTGCTCTACGGTGCTGAAGTGAAGTTCTACACCTCAAGGCTGGAATTGAGCAACCACTTGGAAACCCGCGTACGCAACCTGTTCACGATAGGCGACGGCGCAGGCCTCACACGAGGACTGATTCAGGCCTCGGTTTCAGGTGTCATCGTAGCCCGAGAGATTGCCAAACGGGAGAGGAAAGCCAACCAAGTGGCGGTTGAAAGAACTTAACAGAAATAGAAAAATGCTGCATCAGATTTTTATTCCTATGCTTAGAAAGGCATTTATTGGTGCGGGAAAGCCAGCATCAATTGCACTAGTATCCTTCCTCTCACTTGTCGCTCCGCTGATTGACGCCCCGCACCGCGTAAACTTTGAGTTAGCCGATTTCTAGAGTGACTTGTGGTCGAGCAGTTGCATGGCTGAGTGTAGTGTGTGCAGCTGTTTGAAAAGGTCTAAGCCGTTAGGAGTTAGGAAGTACCGAATCAACTCTTTGTCGCCGTAGCGCAGTTTTACACCATGGATTAAAGAACATAGCAACAGAAGGTCTAGATAGCGATTTGTTTGCTCGTAGTTCAGTCTTGCGCCACGCATGATTTGAGTCTTAGTCCTACCGTGGGAGCTGCTGCGCATGACAGTGTCTAGAATGTCGGCAACTATGCCAACTCGGCCTCTGTTCTTGAACTGCGACAGCAGAATCAAAGAGCAAGATTCAGTCGAGAACGTAAGATTCATGGAACTTAACATCTCGCTCCCTCTCTGTATTCTGTAATAATGTTCTAGAGGTATTTTACTTTTTGCTCGTGTGCTTTTGACATATGTAAATGATTTGGATGTTGTGGAGATGCTTGGGTTTGGATTTGTCAGAGGCTCTGTTAGTATGGGCTGTGGGAAATTTTTTTGTTGGTGAGAGCTGTGCCTTTCTGTTTGTGTTTTGGTTGTTGTTTGTGTTTTGTTTGTGTTTTGAGTTTTGTTTGGTTTGCGCTTGTATGCTATTTTTGCGTGGAGTTTCATGTTGGTAAGCGTGGAGTCTGAATGTTGTTGAAAGTGACCTCAGGAGCATCGTTGTGGATGGCGGGTTTTAATTTTCAGAAGAAGAAGGAGGTTGATCCCTTACGCCTTCTTCTGCTATGTTGGATCGTGGGTGTAGATGCGGAAGTTGTTGTTGCCTATGATAGGTTTGCCACAACAACTTTCATGTAGGGTGTGATGGGTGCTGATAGGTGGATGTGGACTTTGTTGGGTTCTGTTCCATTTTCAGCAACTTACGCGTGAGGGTTGTTCCAGAAACATGCTCATCAGCTAATTAGTTTTTATAGTAAACTGCACATTGGCTAAAGTAAGGTTAATATGTATGCAATTTATTAAGTTGTAAATAGAAAGCTGGTTTGCCCTATGGAAGAGGAATTGAAAACAGTTTCAGCACGCATCCAAAAATCTCAAGCTGAAGAAATCGAACGCCTTGCCTCAAAAAAGGGAACAGACAAATCCGCTATAATACGTGAGCTACTCGCTACCGCCCTGCAAAACCAAAAAATCGAAGACGCCCTTCACCAAGTTCAAACCAAAAGAATCACAGTATGGAAAGCAGCCGAGATAGCAGGCGTCACTTACAGAGAAATGCTAGAACTCCTCAGAACCCATAACATACCATTCCCACTCTCAGAACAGGAACTGAGGCGAGAAATTGAAGAAATTGCAGGCACCGCAAGAGCCAGCCATAAGTAACGCAGGACCACTCATCCACCTCACCAAAGCAAACGCATTACACATCGTAAAGGCTCTATATCACACGATACTCATTCCAGAAGAGGTCAGAAACGAAGCGGTTGACAAGGGCAAAGAAAAAGGACACCTAGACGCACTACGAATAGAAAAAGCCATAAACCAAGGCTGGATAGAAACCATACAAGTAAGATTAAAGTCAGATTTTCAAAAAGCCGCAAAAACAGCAGGCCTAACCAAGGCAGAAACAGCAGTAATACAACACGCCTACGAGAATCATCTAATAGCCCTATTAGACGACGAACCAGCCAGAACCTTCGCAAGAACCTTGGGCATTACAATCCGCGGCACACTGGGCATACTAGTCCAGGCAGCAAAAAACGACATCCTAAACCAACAACAAGCAATACACACACTCGACAAACTAACAGAAACCATGTACATAAGTGCCGACCTCTACAAAACCACAAGAAAAGAAATCGAGAAACTCTAGAATGGTGGGGCTGGGAGGGTTTGGACCCCCGTCACGAGCGCCCGAGGCTCATAGCCTAGACCAAGCTAGCCGACAGCCCCTCTCCTAGGGGTTCTACCTTTTAGGGGGGTCAGTACGAGTGCTGAAAAATTTTTCAGGTGTGACTGCTGCGTAACTGTTGGTGTTTCTGGTTTTGTTTTTGTGTTAGAGCGTGTTTCGGGTTGGGTTTAGCTGGGGTTTAGCGCGCTTTCAATGTTGCCAAACGTGCTCACTTAGCGCGTTTTGAATGTGTCCTGCTTTGACTGATGACTTCATGGTATATCCTAAGCTGTGGGTTTTTCGTTATTTTTGTGAGTTTTTGATAGGAATTTTGCCTCTGATTTATCAAGAAATGAACGATGATGTGCCGCCGAAAGTTTTAAAAAAGAACCTATTGCGGTATTATTGGGGGCATTTGATATGAAAATGCAGAGTAGAACATCGATGTTGATTTTGCTCCTCGTGGTAACGATGATTTTTCTGCCACCTGGGACTGACGCTGCTGTTGCCCCACCTCTTCCTGACCTTGTTGTCACGGGTTTGACCTACACGCCTGAAAAGCCTGATGTTGGGCAGAGTGTCAATGTGACTGCGGTTGTCAGAAATGCTGGGAATGGAACGGCTGGAGCCTGTATAGGATTGCTTTTCGTTGATGCTAAACCCTTTGCTTCAGTCAACGTGCCTAGCCTTATGCCAAGCGCGATGAGAATCTTAGTGTTGTTTTGGACACCTGCAGAAGAGGGATTGTACAAACTTAGGTTTATTGTTGATGCGGAAGACGTCGTCAAGGAATCGGACGAATCTAACAACGCGATTGAGGCTACTGTGAATGTTGCAGTTAGATTGCCTGATCTTATTGTCAATGAAATAAAGGCTGATCGCCAGAAGGATAGGGTGGGTTCGGTTGTAAGAAACGTTGGCGAGGCGATTGCAAGAAGAGGTCACTACACAACCCTCTATGTGGAAAGCAAGGAGGTGACGCATGACCCTGTTCCTGTCGATTTACAGCCAGGGGAATCGTACGAGTCTTGGTTCCAGAACTACACTTGGCCTGAATGTACGACCATCAGGGTGATTGTTTGCGCCGATAACTACAATCAGGTGAAAGAATCGGATGAGCTGAACAACCGCCTCAACAAGACCTGTGAATGCGAAGTTGTTGTTCCGCCTCCTAAGATTGTTTCGGGTCCAACCGTTTCTCTGGTCACCATGACCTCGGCAAGAATCTGCTGGGTGACTGACAAGGAATGCGATAGCCTAGCAAGGTTTGATAGTCTGAGTGGAAAATACCGTTTTGAAGTGAAAAACTCCAGTTTGGTCACGGAGCACTGCTTGGACTTAGCCTATCTTAATCCTGCAACCATCTACCATTTTGTCGTCGAGTCCAAAGATTCCATGGGAAAAGCTGCGAAGAGCCGGGACCTGAGCTTTGAGACTCTTTCTGTCTCTGATCTCGAAAAACCTTCAGTGGCGCTTTCAATTCCAGAGAAGCTTTCAGGAAACATTCGTATTTTCGCCACTGCTCAAGATAACTTCGGCGTGGACAGAGTTGTTTTCTTCTGTGATGGGGAGCCTGTGTTCACGGATTTTGCGCCGCCGTTTGAATGCAACTGCTATTCAGGAGGTCTGGGTGATGGCCCGCACTCATTCGGTGCCCAAGCGTTTGATGCAGCTGGGAACTCTGTTGTTTCTACCTATGATGCCCCTGTTCAAAATCGTTTCGCAGCCGAGCAGTCACCTGTTCACGTGCGTATTGTAAATCTTGCGTCTGGGGATGAGGTGTCTGGTCAAGTTTCGATTGAAGCTGAGGTAACGCATGATCTAGACGATATAATTCAGAGTATGGAATTCAAGGTGGATGAAGAAGTTGTTAGGACTATGAATTATCCGCCTCCTGAGACTACTGGAGGGTCCTTCGGAAGACGAGTATTGCTGCCTTGTGCTGAACCTCCGGTCTATGGGAGTTGTTTCTGGGACGTGCATGGGCTTTCGATAGGAAGTAGTCATGTCGTTGAGGTGAGAGCTCAGGACTTCAATGGGAATTGGGGACACGCTGGAATATCAGTCACGACTGGTAGGGAACATCCTGTTTTTCACGCTTTCTCTTTTCCATCTCGTACTGTAATAAGGCGCGGCGACTATTTTGAGGTCATATTACAATGGGACAACATAGGCCAAGACGAAATAAGCGACATAACAATACGCGACACCAGCTTCGGTTTCCAGTGCATCAATAGAACCTATTTCGCAATCGGATCGGTAGGAAGCGAACTTAGCTCGGAGGAAATATCTGGTATGCATCCGAGCACGTGGAAAGTGTCATATAATTATATGACTGGAGATTGTCAACTGGAATTCCAATATGGTTTTGGCGGATACGCCTTGCGTGGGGGTCAAACTTTATTTGTGAAGTATTATGCTGTGCCCATACTCTTTGAGGAAAATCTTGGTGTGTTCCCAGAACATCATGGCTTAGGGCATACTCTCGATCTCTCCTATAAGATGGGAGGACAATGGCATATGTCGTCAAAGCAACTTCCATACGATGACTGGGTGGAGATAGATAACGCATTTCGTGCTGCTGATTATCTGATAGTCACTAATCCACACAACTTACACATGACCAATCCAGCAAGCCCTGGTGATGTTGACAACCTGCTCTCAGCGATGGCTGAACTGGCTATGGAGAAAAACGGTGTCTTGGGTTATCTACGTGCTCCCCCCGCTTATGCTGTTCATGAAATCGATTTCACCGGAGATGATGCCATTGCTATTGGCGATGTTGATGGCTGTGGAAACTCAGAAATCATCATAGGAAAGAATTCTGACCACGAGGTATACATTCTCAATCAAGCCGCTGACAAGCGATGGAGCTTCCATACCGTATATACTCGGTGTGATGGCTTCGCGGTTGGAGATGTCAACAAAGATGGAAAGGCCGAGATAGTCATCGCAAGTGATGACTACGAGGCTGTATTCATCTATAACGGAGCGGGCTCCCCAAGAGCAGGTTACTGTATTAACGCCTTCCAATTCGCCTATAGCACCAAAGAGGGCCAACCGAATGACAGCTTAGCTGTTGGTGATGTCAATGGTGACGGCAAAGCAGAGATACTCATCGCAGAGAACCCAGACCGAGGCACTAGTGGAGGAACGGTGCACATTTTTGACGAAGACGGCATTGAGATACGATCCTTTAGCACGCCCTATAACAGGGGCGACGGATTCGCAGCCGGAGACGTTAACAATGATGGCAAAGCGGAGATAATTATAGCAAAAGACGATGATCACCTAGTTTACATTCTCAATGAATATGGTGACCAATTAACCTCGTTCGCTTGGAATTACAGACCCTGGAATCCGGTTGGCGTTGGAGACATCAACGGTGATGGCTATGGAGAGATTGTCATTACGGAAGCAGGCGATACTAAGGTGGTGTGGGCGTTCGATCAATGGGGCAACAAGCTTCCATTCTCGATTGAAGGCTATTTCAGTGACAACAACGGTTTCGCCATTGGAAGTTTGTCACGCTATGGCAAAGCAGTGATCCTGATTGCAGAAGATGAGACGGATATGTTAGACATCGTAGATGACACCATCGCCAGAGCACAGCGCCTTGAACTACAAGATCTAGTTCAAAAAGAAGGTGCTTGGGGAAGTAGATTGGAGAGCGGATGGACTGATGATGGCTACTTATTAATAGTTGGCGAGACTGAGATCATTCCTACAGGATGGGCAAAGTATAACGATGGACATGCCGGGAGCCCATTTACAAAAGAATGGATTAGAATAACAGACCTCAATTATGCTGACACAGACTACAAGGATCTGGCTGATCCTCATCTTTGTGTGGGCAGGATAATCGGCAACACCGCCTCCGAACTCATCATACCCATTCAATCAAGCCTCGCTGATTACAGAGGAGAAACGACACGTTTCGGGTTTAATTCAGCACTAATATATAGTGGAACGAACAAAGGTCCCGGTGGGGGTTCTGAAAATATTAACTCCGGGACAGAAGCCAGACTAGTCGAATATGAGTTGTGGGACTACGGTGGTGACGGATGCTCAACTTATTGGATTCACATGGGACCTGATTGGTCTTCTGATGTCGATGACTGGAGGCCGGGTAATCCTGTAAGAGCATTCCTCGAGCGTGCTCGTGGTAAAGATATAATTCATATAGCTGGTCACGGAAACCCATATAGCATAGACTACCTAAATGACCAACAAAACGACTTACGAAACGACGCCTTCACATGGGATAGTCCTCATCCAGTTGTCATTGGATCGGCGTGCCTATCGGGTCGATATGTTGAGGGATTTGACGGAGTCAGCTTTGCTGAAGCCTGTCTACACAAAGGCGCAGCGGTCTATGTCGGGGCAACGGAAAGTAGTGTTCAACCCCCAAACAGATGGAACATATTGAACTTCCATATTAAGTGGGATCCAGGCACAACTGTAGGGAGAGCGCTTCGGGACCAAAAAAGATCTACTTGGCAACAATCGGGCTTCTACTGGTCGGCGATCTACAACTTGTATGGCGATCCAAAGTATGGTACGGGGAGGCATTAAATGCCTTTAAAACGTAGATCTTGGTGGTCAGCCATCATCCTCTTCTCCCTAATAATAGGCAATATGACTTATGTTAAAGGCTCGGAACCCCCATCTTCTCTTCACGTCTCCATACCAGACTACGAGGTAACTACAGAAGAAGGTTACGATTACGTGGAAATACCCGGCGGAGAAATCCTTTTTGAAGCGAATAAGCCGATGGTTCCATACTACATGACCTCAATGAACTACCCAAAAGGCTACGTGGTCCAAGGTGTCGTCTTGGAGAGCAGGGCAGGTTTACAGACATCCACAGGACTTAAGATACCAAGTTGCATAACCGTGATAGTCGGGACGAAAGCCAGTTCTTCTAGTGAAGAGACTTCACCGTGGTTCCCTGAAGCAGACTTCACATGGGAAGTGTATAGCCATTCCAACCGCAGCACAACTCTGAACTTGATCATATACCCATTCTACTACAACGCTGAGACAACTGACGTGAAGTTCTACAAAGAGTATGACTTCAGGATTAACTACATACTATCTACCGTCGAGATAACTAGGCTTTCATTGGACAAAGAGGCCTATGACTCAGGCGAAACAGCAACCATAACTCTGGAGTTAGTAAATACAGGGGAAGCCAAAGACGTTCTGGTATCGGCAGTCATCAATGAAGAAGGAGACAACCAAATCATTGATGGATTACAGTTAAGAAGACTCAAAGCGCTGCAAGGATACGCGTCGTTCTCAACACTGTGGAACATCACGAGCTTTGCATCAGGGATCTACCAGATATCAATTGAACTCAAAGATGACTCGGGCAACATTCTGGACAGAGGACTTAGATACTTCACCTTAGGCGCCTGCTTGTGCAAGATAACCAAGTTCGAAGTGAAGCCCCAAAACTTCACCGTCGGGGAAGAAATAAAAATGACGCTTGGAATCAAAAATGTCGGCTCCAAAGTGGTTTCAGGAAGATGCGTCTTCAAGGTGCAAGAAACAGAGGGTATAATTCAGGAATTCACTCATAATTTCTCAGTTCTGGCTCCTGATAAGAGCCTAACGTTCACCTCAGCATGGAACACATCCACAGCCAAAACAAACTCCACCTACCACATCCACGGATACGTCACTTACGAAGGACAAACAACACCGCCTATGATAACAAGACTATACTCGGCGGCACCAAGTGAAGAAGGACAGACTCCAATTCCGCTCTGGGTGATAGCCGTTGCAACAGCAGCAATCTTGATCGCAGGAATAAGCGTGTCAGCTCTCTACGTGACCAGACGCCGTGGCTTCCGTCCAAAATCCCAACAGAAGAACCGCCGCAGAATCATTGTCCTACTTGTTCTCCCACTCAACTTTCCATCAGACACAAAAGAAGAGTCATCTTAAGAAACAACGAATTTGACGAAGAAAAAAGATGGTGAGGCTACCCGTCCCCGAACCCAAGATAGGCTCAGAACCATACTACCTTAGCGTGATTGGATCTCACAACGTATAGACCGCAAAACAACTATAAGTTACCCAAAGTTGCCGTAAGTCACTAAAAGTTGTAAGAAACAACGCTAAGTTACCAATTTGACGTTTGGTGGGGCTGGGAGGATTTGGACCCCCGTCACGAGCGCCCGAGGCTCATAGCCTAGACCAAGCTAGCCGACAGCCCCATGCTTTATCATTTGAGAGGATGTCTTTGAAATAAGCTTTTTTTCATTAAAGCTACACTTTCTCGCCAAGTTGAGGTTTTCAGAGCTTTCTTCTCTTGAGAGCGGGTTAGATTTAAGATTTTTTTTGGTTCCGCATCTTCACTTGTTGGCGGTTGTTGTGTGTTGGTACGTTGTGTTGTCGTCCAGGATGTAGAAGGTGTGTTCTTCGCCTTTCTGATGGTGGAGGATTGGCTTCACTAAGGTTTCTGCAATTTTTGCGAGGTCTTCGAGGGTTGTTAGGTTGATGGTTTTTGTTTGGGCGGTTCTCGGCGGGGGGTCTGTTGTTTGTGCGATGATGCCTTTGTAGGGTTGGATGGCTTTTTCCGTTGTTTTTCGAGGTTTTGGTGGGAAGGTAGGTTTTAGCTTTATGTACGTGAAGGTTATGAAGACGGTGGCTGATATACTGAGGGCGAGAAACAAGTAAGAGGCGTATTGTAGGTTGTTTACCCAGGGTAGGTAGTTTATTTGGGTGTCTTGGATTTGGCCTAGTTTGATGTGGTGTAGGCCTGTTATGTCTATGTAGCTCCCCGCGTTTGGGTCAGTTTTGAAGGCGATAGTTAGCATTGGGGTGAAGGTTTCGTTAATTGTGCCCACTGAAGTTTCTGCCGTAGTGTAGATCGTGGGCTTTATGTTAACGTTGTATGTTGTGGAGCGGGCTACTCCAGTTTCGATGTCGATGAGGTCGACTAGGGGTTGGATTTTGTTTCTGTCGATTTGAAGGGTGAAGTTGAGGGTGTTAGTGAGTTCGACGGTGTCTTGTTTTTGTGCTGCGGTGAGGGCTTTTGTCCATTTTCCTGGGGATTCTAGTTCGATGGTGATTTGGTGCTGGGTTGTTGCAGTGGCTGGGGTTGGATTGCTTGTGAAGGAGTAGGTGAAGGTGAGGTCTATGTGGTCTACAATGGCGCTGTAGAGGATGCCCTCGTTGGGGGCTAGTGTAGTTTTGTTGTAGATGAGGTTGGGTTTGAGGTTGGTTATGTGGTCATAAGTCCCTTTTTGTTCGTAGGTGCAGAGAGTGACGGTTGTTGTTTCCTCGTTTGAGAGTTGGAGTGCGTAGTATGTGGTAAGTATTGAGGCTATGGTCGAGGCTGAGAAGAGGATGAAGAGTACGATGACTACCTTTTTTTTCATGGTTTGGGCTCCATTATTTTAATAAGGTGTACAAGGTAGGTCTGATATACGTTTTGGGTTTTGTTCCTGAAGATGTGGATCGAAGTGTGGTTTTAGAGGATAATAAAAGTGTTTGTTAGACGGCTGGGTCGTCGATTATGTTTATGTTGAGTGTAACGATTTTGCCCATCGCTGTGTCGGGCACGTCTGGAAGGACGTGTATCCATATCCAGATCACAGCTTTCTGGGTTGGGTCGAGGGTAAATGGTGCTGGGGTGGATGGGGTAGTGAAGGCCACGCTGCCGTCGGATTTGAGGTGTTTGTCTATTTCTACTTTGCCCCATATCTCAAGCTTTCCGAAGCCCGTGTTCTCGGGGTACGGGCCGTAAAAGTATTCTTTAGTTTCAAAGTAGTCTTCAAACCCCAGAGAGTCTTCAAAAGTGTACTCTGGGGGCTTGATCTTGCCCGGTAGGGTTCCTTGGTTTTGCATTATTAGTCCTACCCAGATGTACCAACATGGAGCAAGGTTTGTGCTGTTGATTTCAAGGGTGTGCCTGTCAAGTGATACTTCCCACTCTACGTATGATTGATACTGTCTTTGGACGTTTGTCGATATGAGGACTTTTTCGGATTTAATGTCCACGAGGATGTGGGCCATCTTTACACTGCCGTTCATGCATATTGTGTCGGTCCAGTGAGCGTATGTGAAGCCCGCGATAGATAAAGTGATGACCACGGCGAGGAAAATTGCAAAGGTCTTTGTTGTGTTCATCTTATGGCACCTGCCCATACATTACCTGAACTTGGAAGCCGTAGGATTGGCATTCTTTGGCGTTGTCGGTTACTCGGATGGATAGTTTACTCTGTAGTTCGTCCCCTCGGTTGAGAGTGTTACATACTAGTGAGGAATGCGTGTCTTTGTAAACGTAGACGTAGAGCACAGGCTCGTCGGTAAGGGCGTCGTCGAATCGCCAACCAACTGGGTTATTATTCACATCGGTGTAATTTTCTCCTACTTCAAGTCCCAATGTCTGGGTTATCACAACCGCCTCTATGTGATCTGGCAGGGTGCCGATGTTCTTGAGCGTGAAGTCGCAGTAAGCCTCATAGCCTGAATAGGCGTTTGTGATGGCTATAGTCAGTATCTTGTAGCCTTCTTGGGGGTCAGGGTCGGCGTAGTAGCAATTGAGCTTTCCCACGTCTTTTGAGGCGTCGTCGATGTCCGAAAAATCTAGGGGGTACACGAAGCGTAGAGTGAGGTGACCAAATTCCATTGTATTGCTGATTACTATAAGGTCGTTCCATTGGGCGTAGGTGAACCCGGTTATGCTCATTGCTATGAAGACGAGCGTGAGAAGTGCTAGGATTTTGTCTTTCAGTTTCTACCACCATTTCCTTAAGTATCTGGATCGGTCTTTGTAGGTGTGAAATGTATAAATCGAAGCCGTTAACGCGATGGTACATATTGTTATACATGTTAATGTGACGTTGGTTGAAAGGAGTTTCCAGCTGTGTGCCATGGCTGTTTTGAGGTATATGGATATCCAGCCAATTTTTGGCGCGGTGAACATGAGTTTTCCCCTTATTTGGGCTGGAATCACGGGGTCTGGGTCCGGTACAGGATTGTCGTCTCCCTTTGTTTGAAAGACCATTGTAGTCCCTTCTCCTCCGATATCGATAACTCGGTGCAAAATCATTTCTTCTCCGTTCCAAAATTGGATTATATCTCCGATTTGGATTTTGGAGGGATCAACTGGTACAACTATAGCCATGTCGCCCACGTCCATAGTTGGTCTCATGCTTCCGCTTGCTATTGTTGTTGGGTAGAATCCGAGGAGTCCTGTTGATGCCCAGATTGTTAGGACCATGAAGATGGAAATGGCAAGCCAGCCTCTGATTGAAGACTGAGCTTTTCTCGGTCTTGGGGTTGGTCTTCTCTGTATTTTTATTCCTGCTTTTCTCAGGTCCCTCTGGGTTGTTGCTAGGTTTATGATTATGAAGCCTATTGTCGGGGTCATTACTCCTATTAGGGATTTGTAGCCCCAAAGGGGGTCTGGTAGGATTGGGGAGAACCATTGGAAGGCTTGTAGTGGGGCACGATAGGCTAGGGATGCCAGAGGCCCAGCTATTAGGGCTAGGTACGTGGCCAGCAGGTTTTCTGTTACGACTGGTAGGAAACCCGTTCCTATGAATTCGGTGTATGCTAGTGGGTCTTGGAAATTTAGTAGTGTGAGTATGGAGAGGTTTATGAATGTGTATAGGACGGTTATGAGTCCTAAGGTCAGAGTTGGCCTTCTCTTGTCTAGGTTTTTCGTGAGGTATGCTCTTGATAGTTCTGTTCCGAGCAGGGTTGTTGTTACTAGTGTTAAGTTTAGGGGTATTGCTCTCGGTGTGAACGATACTGGGCTTTTTCCGAATTTTGTTATTACGCCCGCGTCTATGAGGATGAATATTTGAAAGCCTGCAACGAGTAGAGCCATCAGGGTTATTCTCTTATTTGTCCACGAGCGGATTTTTTCGACGCCCCCCGCCATATATAGGGTTGTCAGGGCTAGGGTTGCCCAGCAGATAGAAGGAACGAAATAGGCCGCTAATCCGCCAGGACGAAATACGTTTAGAACTAGGCATGATGCTAGGAGTAAAGCTAGCATTATGATCGAGTTGCGGGACATGTCTCCCTACGTTTCCGCTATTTCTGTCTTATCTTTTTCTTCTGGTTTGGATTTTTGGATTAAACAAAAATTGGGGAATTTTGTGTGTGTTTATTCACTCATGCTAGGCTATGGATCGTATTGTTCGTATAGTATGCCTACTCTAAAGTAGTAGGTGTGGCATTCTAGTGCGTCCTGCTTTATGTGAAGGTCGATTTCGGCTTTGGACTTGTTTTCCTTCTCAGGTGTAGCTGGATCATCTTCGGGCTCTATCTGTTTGCACACTAGATCTACGATTCCAATGTTGATTATTGGTTTTCCGTTAGCGTCTACCAAAGCACCTTGCGTTGGATCCCATATAAGAGTCCCGGTTGGATCTGTTATATCGAAACCATATACATGGAGTGGCAGAATTCCTATGTTTTCTACAACAAATACTACACCGACGTCATAACAGGGGTATGCGTTATGAATGATTATGATGCATTCTTTGTAGCCCCACTTTCCTGTATGATCGTCTTGGAATAGCCCGATGTAATAAGCTTCTGTCCAGCCTACATCCTTACCTTTCGGCTCTGGCGGTTCATAAACTAATGGGGGCTCTTGTGTTGTGAAAGCTAGTGTCATATTAGCCATTTTTATAGTGCCGTTTGCATAGATCACGTCGCTCCAGTGAGCATAGACAAATCCTACTAGCGACAATGCTATAGCTGTAAGCAATGGCAACGCAATCAATTTCTTCTTCATTCTGCTCAACCTTCCTGGAACACTGGTGTGGTGTTAGTTGGCTTATGGGTCCCACTGCGAGGCCTTAATCATTAGTTCGAAGATGTATGTGTGGCACTCTTCTGCCGGCTCTTTGATATGTATGTATATCCTTTGATCTACGTGATTACAAGGGTCAATTTGTCCCCAGAAGAATGGCTCAAACCAGATGTTGATCACCGCCTCGCCAGCGGCATTTTTGGCTTCTATGTAATCCCCTCTTCCATCGCCATCTACGTCTACCCATCCATAGGTCAATCCATCGCCTGTGTTAACAATAACGCAGTAATTTACAACATCTAGGGGTATGGTTCCACCGTTGTCAAGCGAATAATCACACCAAGCTACGTACTCTGGATAAGCATTCTTAATTTCTATGTGCATCTTCTTATAGACTGTCTTTGGTGGGTCTAAGTGGACACTTGTCTCGGGTACATCGAGCCAGCATGTGACTTCTCCTACAGGTTTAGGCTCCGGGTAGATGATATCATAGACCAGTGGTAGTTTGGTAAAATCGTAAGAGCGCATCTTACCGTCAGCAGAACCATACTGTTCCGTGAACCCAAAGATGAGCTCTCCCATCTCTACCGTGCCGTTTATGTAGATGACATCGCTCCAGTGGGCATACGCAAGCCCAGCTAAGGACAATGCAATCATCAAAGTGCCGAATATTGCCATAGTTTTTGTCTTCATTTCCTTTTCACTCTCCTTTCCATTTCAACGGGCTATCATCAGACTAAGCCATGCCTAGTCCTTTAACGGGGGCTCCCAAGTTTAGTCCCCCGAACTTAGCTTGTTTAACGTGCCCTAAGTCATAGCACGGTCTGGAAGGGAACCACAACCGACAATTGCTGAGACTCTGTTTCAGCAATGGCCAAGCTATGGTTCGCGCGTACCAAATTGTTGCAGTTCATTTCATTTAATATCAGAAGAACCATCAGACCCGACCAAAGAACCAGCCCAAAAGACCCTAACAAAAGTTCCCAAACAATAAGACATTCCGGAACAATCTTATATGTTGAACCTCTTTTGACCTCGACCAGCAAACTCGACAGCCTACTCAACCAGTTAGGAGATCTGAGATGGCACCGTGTTAAGGAAATCGCTGAAAAAGTAAACCTTACACCGCAACAAACAGGCAACCTCGCAAAAATGCTAGCTCAACTAAATCTTATACATTACAATGAAAAGGCAGGATGGTTAAAAATAAATCCAGAATACAGAAGCTTGCTAACCAGAGAAGAGAAACCATTACACAAACCAGCCATGGGGAGCATAATCCTGCCAGCAAAAGAAACCATAACCATACAAGACACACAAATCACAAACCTAACAGACACAAATCTAGAACTACTCATAAGAACATGCAGGAAACGAACGAAAATAGGAGTCAAAACACATCTGTAGCCTTGGTAACATCACAAAGAAATAATCTTATGCGCTTCCTTCAGTTTAGCGAGCAACTCCCTGCCCTTCTCACTCGTTTGATAAATGATGCAACCACCACTAACGCTGGGATTGTCAGCTACAACGATCAAACCCGTATTCAACAGCTCACCAAAATAACGTTCAAAGCGCAAGAAATTCATGTTCGCTCTATACATGATACGAGTCTTATTCGCACCCTTCAGCGCCTCATCTAGAATATCGATAATCACACCTACGCGACTCCTTCTCACCAACTTCCGACCCGGATAACGTCTTAACCTCGCGTATGTCGGGCTGTTATACGCTCGGCTCCTATACTATATCTCTAGAAATAGTTATAAGATTTACTAAGACTGGCGTAGATGTGATGACTTCAAAAAGAATCATTGGACCAAATGCATAAATGTGCTCAGGAAGCGAGTAATTCTATGATATAAAGGAGAGAAATTGCGGAAGACGTCGCCATATTCGTTGCTAAAAGACTTTTTCACGGTTTAGTCTGAGGCCCATCCTCCAATGTTGGGTAAGTCATAAATTGCCTTTTTCGAAAAGTGGCAAAAGCTTATTTCAAATTCGGCATGAAAGGTGTATAATGTGCCCTTGAAATGAAGCTTTCCTTTGTCTGTCCCAGTCCAGAGCTAGAAGCCCGCGGCAAGATTGAGTCGCCCTGGCCTCCTCTGGGTGTGCTCTACTGCGCTGGCGTCTTAATGAACAATGGGGTCGATGTGTCTATTCTGGATCAGGCTGCTAGAAAATTCTCCTCTGATCAAGTTCTTAGGTGGATAAAGAAAGAGAACCCAGACATCTTGGGCTTTTCGGTTTTGGTTACTTCTTACAAGGATGCGCTGAACCAGGCTCGTCGGGCAAAGGAAGAAAACCCTAACCTAATCATTGTTTTTGGAAACTACCACGCGACCTTCAACGCTGAGAGAATATTAAGTAAGTATCCGTTTGTTGACATCGTGGTGCGGGGTGAGGGTGAACAGACCTCGCTCGAGCTGGCCGAGGCCGTGAGAAAGAAAAGAAGCCTCAAGAAGGTCGCTGGCTTAACTTTCAGGAACAATGGACAGGTGGTTTCAACGCCTGACGCACCATTGATTGGCATGATAGACAAACTTCCAATTCCTGACAGAGGGTTGACCGAAGCTGAATATGCTTCTGAGATTTTTGGCATAAAGGTGGCCACAAGAAGGTTCACGTCCATCGTTTCTTCCCGTGGCTGCCCCTTTCGTTGCAGCTTCTGTGCTTGCCGCAAGTTTGCACGCGGTGTTTGGCGACCTCGTTCAGTTGAGAACATTATGAAGGAGTTGACGCTGCTGCATGCGCAGGGCTTCAGGCAGTTCCTTTACGTCGACGACAACTTTACGCTCAACCCGCGTCGAGTCGTGAAACTGTGTCGACAGATAAGAAAGGAGAAGCTGGACATTGAGTGGTTCTGCGACTCACGCGTGGACAACTGCAGCTATGACGTTTTCAGAGAGATGGTGAAAGCTGGATGCCGCATGGTCTACTTCGGCATTGAGAGCGCCAACCAACGAATCCTCAACTACTACAAGAAGGGAATAACCCCAGACCATACCAGAAGAGCTGTGAAATCGGCTAGGAAGGCTGGAGTCGACATAATTGTTGGTTCCTTCATCGTAGGCGCCCCCGACGAAACTCGCTCTGAAATCCAGAACACTCTGCGCTTTGCTCACGAGTTAGACATAGACGTGCCTCAACTGAACATCCTTAGCGCATTTGCAGGCACCGACTCATGGAATGACATGGTTGCCAAAGGTATCATAGACCAGGAAAAATATTGGGAAACCGGTGTCTTTGCTTCTCAGGTGTCGCCGCACGCGGTTCCTTTTGAAGAGATCTGTCAGATGACCTACGAGTACTTCAAGACATTTTATCTTCGGCCAAAGACGCTGTTCACCGAAGTCGTAAGAACCTTCACGAGTCCGTACAGAATGAAGGCCGTTCTAGACAATGCAGCCAGAGCTGGAGAAATCATGGACACGGTGAGACGAGAAGTTAGTCTCAATTCAGCTTAACCGTTGACAATAGCTTGCGTCATGGTATGGTTTAAGGTATAAATGCGAAGCGGTGGCTAGTTAAGGGGATAGCTGGGTGGAGACAGTGTATGTCTAGGCCGCGTCGGCTTGGAGCTCGCGTGTTAAAGGCAGTTTCCTCATCATTGCGCCTTCAAGTCCTGAACATGCTCTTTGACAGAGGCCCCCTGTCCTACACTGAGATAATGAACATTCTGCATTTGAACCCCAGCAGAGACGCAGGCAGATTCGCCTATCACCTGAAATTCCTGCTCAAAGCCGACCTGATTGAGCCTGATGCCGAAACCAAGAAGTATAGGCTTACCGACCTTGGCCGAATGCTTGTTGAGGTTGCCGAGACAATAGAAGAACACTCGTTCAAGCGTCGCAAGATGCTGGTGCGCACATCGCGCTTGGCCATGGAGGAGTTTGACCGAAACAGAATCGCAGAGGCTTTGGTGAAAGAGGCCAACGTGCCGCAGGACCTAGCCCAAAAAATCGCTCGCGAAACTGAAGGTCGCCTGCTAGAGGTCAAGACAAAGTATCTAACAGCGCCACTCATCCGAGAGTTTGTCAACGCCATCCTGATTGAGAAAGGCCTCGAAGAGTACAGGCACAAGCTGACAAGGCTAGGGTTGCCAGTCTACGATGTTACTCAGCTCATAAAGTCGGCTGGCACCAGATCAGAAAGCGTAAATTCGGTTCATGAGTCGGCAGGCGACTCCGTGATCGAAGAGTACACGTTGCTGAACGGTCTACCGCGGGACATAGCCGACGCTCATCTCTCCGGCTCTCTCCACCTAGACAACCTGGGCGTATGGATTCTCAAACCCCGCGAGTTTGCTCATGATCTAAGCTTCCTTCTTAAGCATGGAATTCAATTAGGCGGTAATCTACCTGCGGCTGCTGCGAGCACGCCTCCAAAGAGCCTAGAGGCAGCCTTGTCTATGGTTTCGAACGTTTTGAGAATCGCTACGAGAGAGGTTTCAGGTGAACAGCTGTTCGACTACTTCAACGTTTTTATGGCTCCATTTATTCGAGGTGTCGAGACCGAGCGAATCCTTGAGAATCTGCGCCTGTTTGTGCTAAACGCTAATCAGAATGTTACGAGGCTTGACTCAGCGTTGGCCGTTTCACTGGGCAATGAACTCGTGGTTCCAAGCTTTCTAGAAGACAGAGAGGCTGTGGGACCTGATGGAAAGAAGACTGGTCGCTATTCCGATTTTGGCGACGAAGTTCTACGTCTCGCCTCGCTTCTCCTCGAAACAGTTCTGGAGGAGAGCAGACACTCCCCGATTCTTCAGCCCAACCTCATAGTGAAGATGCGGCCAGAAGCTCTGAAAAGCAAAGAGTCCGAACACGTCTTGCACTTGGCTCATAAGCTGGCTGCTGATAGAGGACTTCCCTACTTTGCGAACCTCAACATCAAGGAGCAAATGCACGTTTCCTATGCGTCCACGGGCAGCCGCTTCTCCAACGACTGGAGAGGAGACTGGGAACTCGATACCCT
>Ga0315310_10000676_pt1 | contig 21895 bp, 21 predicted proteins | sample TDP5_MG_FD_203630 | JGI IMG/M metagenome (GOLD analysis project Ga0315310, IMG submission 203630) | Freshwater sediment microbial communities from Lake Towuti, South Sulawesi, Indonesia - TDP5 | ecosystem: Environmental > Aquatic > Freshwater > Lake > Sediment | place: Indonesia: South Sulawesi...
AATTCATTTATCTTTGCTACCCTTTCTCCTCCGACCACGCCTGTCTTTATTATGGGGCTTCCGAACGCTATAGCAAGGTGTGCCAACTCCGGAGCTGCAGTATCCCCTGATCTGTGCGAGGTGACTGTAGCGTAACCTGATTCCTTTGCTTCTCTTGCTGTTCTGTAGGCATCCGTGATTGTACCTACTTGATTCGGCTTAATCATAATGGCGTTTCCAGCCTTCATTTTCTTACCCTTTTCAAATCTTGCGAAGTTGGTGGCGAAAAGGTCGTCTCCGCATATCAATGTGTCATTGACTTTTCTTGTGAGCTCTGCAAATGACTCGAACGATTCTTCATGAAACGGGTCTTCCAAGTAGACAAGGTCGTATCTATCTATGAGATGATCCACGAGTTCGAATTGCTGTTCATCATTTAGTCTCTGACTGTCTCTGTCGTATACATACACGTTTTCTTTTTCGTTCCAGAGGGTTGAAGCGGCCATGTCCGCTCCGGCTCTTATTTCTATGCCCATAAGCGTCGAAACGTTTTCACATGCCTTCAATGTGATGTCAAACGCTTCTTCTGTTGTTAAGTTCGCAATCCAGGCGCCTTCGTCACCTTTGCCGATAGAAGGTTTCCCCTTCGCCTCGAGAAGTGTAGCTATCTCAAAGTGCACCTTCGCATTAGTGTCAGCCGCCTCAAAAAAAGTCTTTGCCCCAATCGGGAGAATCAAGAATTCTTGGATGTCCGTCTTTGCCGCTCGGGCGTGCCTACCTCCTCCTATAACGTTTCCTAAAGGCAAAGGTAATTCAGCTTTCGGAGAATGGGAGAGGTGCTCGAAGAGAGGGATTTTTCTGGAGCTGGCTGCCGCAAGGGCCGTCGCAGCAGAAATAGCGTAAGCCGTGTTTCCCCCTATCTTGCTGAAGTTCGACGTTCCATCAATCTCGTGAAGTAACCTGTCGACTGCTTCTTGGTCTTCCGCGTTTAGACCGATCAGTCTCGGCGCTAGGATGTTCTCGACGATCCTGAGCGCCTCGTCAATCCCACCAGGTGGATACTGCTCGACCTCCCATCTCCCGCGGCTTAGTCCGGACGGTGCTGTAGCTTGGCCAACGCTCCCTGCTGTTGTTACATTGACCTCTATGGTCAGTTTACCCCGACTGTCGAATACCTTGCAGCCCTTAACATTCTTTATTGCGGAGGTGCTCATGGGGACTGTCCCCAGGCCATGTGGGCGCGCTTCTTATGTGCAAGTTCAGCATACGATAGAAACTCATCTATGATCTCCACGTGAGAAATCATCATTCTTCTGCAGCAATACCTCTTCATGCCCAACTCATCGAGAACTTTGCGAGGATCTTCTCCCTGCCTGACCCTTCTCGAGTATTCATGCCACTTGTCAGCTACGAGCCGGCCGCACGTGAAACATCTCACAGGAACTATCATTTCCTGTCACCTGTATGATTTCTGTTTTCTTCGTCTCGCTCCTGGTCCACCGAACTTCTTCGGTTCCGATCTTCTCGGGTCTCCAGCAAGCATTGATCGGTCATATCTTGTCAAGAGGCGACGGACTTCTGAGCTTCGTGACCATTCAGCAATCCCTCTCGCGATTGCAGTTCTTGCTGCTTCGGCCTGCCCCATCACGCCTCCTCCAGCGACCCGAACAGCTATGTCCATCGCCTTGCCTCTGTCGCCAAGAACTAACAAAGGCTCATAGATCTTCGTTCTAGCCATCTCTTGACCATAGACTTCGAGAGGGAATTCATTGATCGTGACTCTTCCTTTTCCAGGCTTGATGATCGCCCTAGCTACCGCCGTTTTTCTCTTCCCAGTAGCCAACACTATTCTTCGTTTCTCGCTCATCGCTTCCTGCCACCTATTTCTCTTGAGAGCTCATCAACGGTAATGTATCGGCAGCTTAGTTTCGAGGCGTCGGCCTCTGGGAACCTCTGCAGAGGCTTATTTGCATACTCGTCAGGTACTCCCATGAAGACTTTCACGTTTCTGAAAGCGGCCTTGCCTCTTGGCTTCTTCCACGGAATCATTCCACGGACCGCCCTTCTGAAGTACATGTCCGGTCTTCTAGGATGGACCGGAGCCTTCTCTTGAGAAGCATGTGTTCTCGTCCTGAGCTTCCGCATTGCGTCCTCGAGTATTCTCTGTTCTCTACCAGCTATGACCGCCTTCTCCGCGTTGACAACGATTATCTTGTGTCCTTCGAGTGCCTGCTTTGCTACTATGCTTGCAATTCTTCCAAGAACATGATTCGAGGCGTCTATGAGTACGAGATCCGTAGACATGGGACTCACTTTGTTTTCTCAAGACACCTACGCATCTCTGCCGCTTTCTTCGTAAGGATCTTTGTTGCTTCCTTAACAATTCTCTCAGGAGGAAGGACGCCGGTGGATTCTACGGAGAAGATGAATATCTGATCATCCCATCCGACTCTTATCAGCGGGGGCTTCTGAGGGCAATGCCTTTCACACTCGCGGCACAAAGTGCAGTCGATCTCTCTCTCGATCAGAACCTTGCCGTTCTTGACTGTTAAGATTGATTTCGGACAGAACTTGGCGCATTCCTCGCATCCGCTACATTTCTTCTGGTCTATCGACAACTTCGGAAGGTACTTGTATGCGGCCGATGATACGGGCTGCCACTTCGCGTGCTCAATGCCGCGCCCAAGCCTTGCATATGCCTCAAGTCTGATCTTCTGCCCGGGAGCGAGTTTGGCGATTGGAATAGTGTCGCTCACGGGCTTGATTTCCGGATTCTCGGCTTTCAGTTCTCCAGAATATACATACTTGGATTCCTCGATGGCTTCTGATTCAAGCGATAGTGTTGCCCTGCACTTGTTGCAGCCCAGCTCACTTTTGCAGCCGCATTCTTCAGGCAACATGTATGAGTCCAGGTCTGTTGTGAGAGGAATAAGGCCCAACCGATGTGACAGCATTTCATCATAAAGTACAGACGAGTTCTCAACGATCATCACATCCTCCACCGCCATGGTCGGGACTTCCGCGATCATAGCTCGCCTAAGAGCATTGGAAAAGGCGGCAGAAATGCCTCTTACCATGAACTTGATCGAATCCTTGTCCCGGCCAAGCATTTCAACCTGCATATTCTCAGCATCTTTCTATAGCTTTGCTCAGCGGATGAGAGCCCGAACTCTATTTAAACGTTGTTTGAAGTTCAACAAACACTGTCTACAGAACGGTGATCTGAAATGTTCTTATGTCATGTTAAACGGTGCGACTGCAAATTCTCGATTAGTCAGCTGCGAGGGTATAAAGGCTCGGGCGCTAAACCGTCCACGGGCGATTGTCAGGGCGGGTCTTGCATCGCGGCTAGATCTTGGTGCGCGAGCTTCCAAAGCGCCGCATGGTTAGTTGTTTAAATGCCTTCAATTCATGTCTCAAATACCAACTGAAGCGTCAGCCCACAAGAGAACGAAACGAGGCCCATCAGAAAACTAGGAGAGGTCCTTGAAACTGAATAGATATCGGTCTCAGAAGGACTTGGCAGGTCGGTTCGAAAGATTAAATAGCTACGAGCAGAACCACCCATAATGAGGGGATTGGATCTTGAAAACATATGTCAAGATTTACGGACCGCCCTTGATGGAGGCGTTGAGCGAGCTTCAGAAGATCGCTTCAGAAATGCCCAAGGTAACACACTTTCACTTTATGACGGGCTTACCAGGCCTACCAACTGAACCCGTTTATGGGGAGGCAGCCACTCCTGCGGCAGTGATCAGGGAGCACGCAGAGAAGGTCACCCATCCGTTGATCAGTAAGTCCGGTCACACACTAGGCGACTATGACTTTTTCTTCGAGTGGGAACACGACCCGATATGGAATGAGACGCGTGACCTAATCTCTAAGATCGACAGAGCCTTCTCTAGACTAGGCTGCAAGTATACACTAACCACCAAGTAGCGGTCGATCCAACCCGTCCCTATTTTTCTCCTTTCCATCCTAGAGTCAGACTGTCGATTGGCTGACAAGGGAATGACGGTCAGAAAGCTGTTGGCCTGTTGCCCTCTACATCCGTCTTCGGTGACAGAGGAGTAGCTTTCAGGAGGCAGTAGTTCTCACTCTTTTGTCTTCTTCTGCAAAGGGTTAAAGGAAAAAATTGGTGGGCCCTCTTAGACTTTTGCATTATCGGTTCAGATCTCAGCAGGACCCTGGCATCTTGAGCCTTGAAGCGGGATTAGCAAAGCCTAGGTAGAAGCTGCCATAGGCGTCAGGTAGGCGGAGCCGAGATGTCGAGTGGACTCCTGTTCAATGTTGGTTTGCTTCTCGTTCTAACACGGTTCGCTTTGGCATTCCTCTCAGTGGTCGCGGCGGCCATGACCGGCCGGACAAGTGCAGGAGGACTGATCTTGATCGGTCCTACTCCAATTGTATTCGGAACAGACAGAAGGATCATGAAACTCTTGGTAGCGTGCAGTGTTGCATTGCTAGCTCTTGTTTTTGCTTTTACCGTGCTTGCAGGAAGATAGCGGATGGCCACGTTCGATGGTTAAGGTCTGTTACACCTGCGGATCGGAGACAGCCAGACTCGTAGGCCAAACCTTCGGCCGCCTCGTCTGCGAGAATTGCTTTATTCCAACTCAATGGCTCCGCAGGAACTGTGAAAGGCAAGAAGAACAGAGAGGCGAAAGAGAAAACAAGATTGGAGTGAGGTTGGCTAAATGGCTGAGAGATGTCCGAGGGTTCATGATTAGCTTCTTCATGATTCTTGTCGGTATGATACTAATCATCATCTCGGTTAGCTCGGGCTTCCTGTCGAGTGGAGGCGTACTTGTCTTCATAGGCCCCATTCCCTTTATCATCGGCCTAGGATCAAGCGGATCTTCACTAACGCTGGTTGGAGTTCTAGTCCTGCTTCTATTGGTTGCTCTGTGGTTTTGGCGGTCAAGGCACTGAGCTGAGTCGACGTATGTTTGCAAAGGATTTTCAAGCCGCAGAGTTGTTTGACACGTATTTGAGTAAAAAGCAGATCAACCGTTTCGCCTCGGATCGGGTTGTGAAGTTTCGGTGACAAGGGCTGAGCCGCTTCCAGGCGAAAAGCTGATTTTGAGACTCAAGCCACATCCAGTGGCATTTTGGCATCTCTTCGCAATCTCGGGGCTTCTCATCTTTCTGGGTTACTTCGTGAAGCAGCTATATCTGTACGCAGCGGGATCCAAGCTTAGGATACCGATTCCGTTTCTTCAACAGTACAATTTTGCCAATGTCCTGGTCCTATGGGGTGTGCTGGTTGGGGCGGCGATCGTAATAGGCCTCATCTATATGAGAATCACTTCGCTCGTCCTCTTTGGCACCATAGCGTTGGCCGGAACGATACTGACGGAGTACTTCAAGATGCCTTTGGAAGTCCACTTCTGGATCTTGGTCTTCTGTGGTTTCATGGGCTTCGCTTTGACGGAGTTCTACAGGAGAGGACACAACTATTACATTACGACTATTCGACTCATCATGGAGAAGAGCTTCGTGTCATATGACTCGCGTCAACTTGCATACGACAAGATAAATGACCTTGCGATGGTGCAAGGCCTACTGGGACGGATTCTCAACTACGGGACGGTTGTTCCAATAACCGCTTCGGGATTTGGTTTGGGTGAGGATTTAGCTTCAGCAGGAATCGGAAGCGGCATCGGAATCGGAGGGAAACTTCCTTCACCCGTGGGACTGGGCCTTGTTTTCTCAGCAAGTGGAGGAAGAGCGGTCCAGATCCCCCGGGGACGAACTTATCACACTCTTTACGGAGTACCTAGACCGCGTGAAGTTCAGGATACTGTTGCGCGGATGATCCAGAGGCAAACCTCAGGCCCCTATCTCGAGGGAATAGCTAGCGGGGTCGAGGGGCTTCCAAAGCAGAACATGGCCAAGACGACCGAATGATCTCGGCCTTGCGGGCAGTAGAGTCTATCGGCCTTTCTTTGCTGGTCCTCGCTCAGCAACTGTCGGAGCCGCAAGCTTGATTTCAGGTTGCTGGTTTCTTCTCACCATGTATCCGGGGACAGTCACCAACCTTCCTCCAACCGATACATGCCCGTGAGAGATAAGTTGCCTAGAATGATGCATAGACTTCGCCATTCCGCTTTTCGCAACCAAGGTCTGAAGCCTCCTGTCCAAAAGATTGGTCACGTCTAGATCGAGGACGTCGTCTAATGTTGCTTCTTCAGATAGAACTCCTAATCTTTTCAGGCTCAGTAGAATATCCTTCTCAGTTTTCAACCTCGTTTCTTCAGTCTTCGCGAGAAGGGATCTCACCATTCCCCTTATCCGCGAGATTTCTGTTCTGTATCGCCAGAGCTCTCTCTTGTTTCTCAAGCCATAATCTCCAATAAGCTTGAGTTCATCTTGAATCTGGGCTCGTCTCCAAGGGTGGCGAGGGGTTTCGTATTTCTTTCTCTGTTTCTTCGGGTCACCCATAGTCTCAGCCCTTCTCCGTCCTTTCTGCCTGAGCCGCTCTCAAAGCGGCTATCGCTGCTTTCTTCTTGACTCCTACAGCTTTACCGCTTCTGCCAGTGGTTTTGGTCCTTTGTCCTCTGACCTTCAACCCTAAGGAGTGTCTTATCCCTTTCCATGTTCGCAGATCTTTCATGAAATCTATGTCTGTTTTCACTTTGAGTGCAAGGTCCGGGCCTACAAGGTGCAAATCTCTACCTGTCTCTAGGTCTTTTCTTCTGTTGACAAGCCTCGGTGGGATTCCAGACTTTAGGGGGTCGGAGATCACGTCCTCGATCTTCTCAACCTCCTCCTCCGATAGTTGTCCGATTCTAATCTCAGGCTTCATGCCGGCCGCTCTTACTATTGCGCCAGAGAGGCTTACACCTATGCCGCGAATCTTCGTCAGCCCATAGATCAGCTTCTTCGAGCCGTCGAGATCCACTCCCATCAGTCGGACGATATGCCTGAATTCTCTTGAAGACATGCGATGCCACTGCCGCGAGGACTACGAGATCGCCGGACCTTATATAAGTCTTCTGAGATCCTGTCTTCGAAATCCGCTCAATGACTCTGCGTACCTGTGGATTGCTTCTATGACCATCTGGCCAAGACAAGTAGATCGAAGAGTACCCCAATGCCACAAACGAGGAAAGTGTAGGGTATCCATAGGCGATATACGTGTTGGATCCTTGCCTTGTAGTATTGGCTGGAAAGTACGAGGCAGAGGTGTAGTGGGGAAACGTAGTAGCCCGCGTAGGTGCTTAGAACTACTATACTTACTAGTGCGGGGGCTGCGGTTCCGAAAAGGGATAGAACGAAAGGTATGGATATCCCCGCTCCGGCTATCGCGAGACCCGAAACCGCTCCTATGAGGGCAGGAAAGAAGATGGCAAATATTATGAGCGGGACTCTTGCCTCTTTCAAGATATCAAAGAGCAGTGGGATGGCCTTTGAGTCCTCTATTACACGACGGAAAATCATAACCCCAACTATTGAGAGAGCCGGTCCCCAAGGGACTCCCTCCCAAAGAAGCTTCATAGCTCTCTGCGGTCTTGTCTTCTTGATCAGAAGAGAGCTAAAGACTCCTAAACCCACCGATATTGCCAGGTGCAGTCCAGCCAGGTTGAGCACAACTGCGATCAGAATCGGCGTGAGTCCTTCAATCACGATTCTGATGTTCCTCTGAGCTTTGGGGTCTTGATCGGCGTCGAGTCTCCGAATGAATAAGACGTATCCCAAAGCTATCGAAAGAAGAAACGATGGGACTTGCATGAGGATTAGCTGGTAGAGGCCAATACCCGCCAGTCCTGAGGCCAGAACCAGTGTGGAAGACAGTGGAAAAACGTAGAACCATATGTGCCTGAACGTTATGTTGACAGTGACTTTTCTTTCAGGCGTTAGCTTCAGCTTATCAGCCTCTTCGTCGATCAAGGGAGCTGACAGTAGGGCACCGCCTGGCATTGGCATCAGGCCGACAATTGCTGGGATCACTGCGACCATGGTCTTTGTGGCCAAAATTGTCTTCAGGCCCGCTATCAGATCATCGATAAGCCTTGTTTCTCTCATACAATGGCCAAGTAATCCGATGACTGTGACTTGAAACGTAAGACTCACAGTTTGCGGATCCTCTAAGGCCTGGATCGACAAGCGAACAAAGTCTTGTACTGACGCACCATATGAAATTGCAAGGGCGATTGCTCCAATCAATATGGACAGGGCTGCATTGAGCCGCTTTGCGGTGAGAACAACTATCAAGGTGAACGCGACGATGAGACCGACTAACTGAATCATGTCTGATCCTTCGATTCGCCTAGGTGTATCGAGGCTCGCTCTGGTTATCGTGATGTCGCAATAAGCATTTCGTATCCGTAGGATTATGGCTCTGACATGAATTCAGTGAACTCTTGTCGGGTTCTAGGTACAAGAGTGTAGTTGGTCTTTCTTTCGAAGCCTAAAGTAGATGAAGGCTTCTCGCCATAGTCATGTCCAGGATAGATCTCAATGTCATCTTCAAGCCTCAATATCTTCTCGAACAGGCTTTCGTAAAGTGCCGTGGAGTCTCCCCCCGGTAGGTCTGTCCTTCCACACTCACCGACGAAAAGAGTGTCTCCAGTCAGAAGCTTCTTGTCAACCAGAAGGCAGATGCCGTCAGGCGAGTGGCCGGGCGTGTGCAGGACCTTGACTTCGAGTCTTCCAAGTCTGAGGGTGTCGCCGTCCTTTAGAGCAACATCCTTGCGTTGTTTGGAGCTAGCGTGGGCTGCGATCTTTGCGCCTGTGACCTTGGCAAGTTCGGCATTTCCTGACGTGTGGTCTCGATGCCCATGCGTGTTCACTATGTATCTTACTCTAATCTGGCCCCTAGTGATGACAGATGTCACTGCGGTAATCGGCGATGCTGGATCAACCACCATTACTTCACGACTGTCTTCGTCTCCGATAACGTATGTGAAATTGTCGGAGTTGGAGGCGTGAATCTGCTCGAACATCATTTCTGAATCCTATCTCGAAGTACGTTCCAGGTATCCAAAAGTTTTTCGAGACGGTCGTAGCCATGGCTTAGATGACGGTAAATGGCTCCAAAAAAGTTCGAATCCCTAAGTCGCTTCCTGTCATATGTATTGAGACACGCCCCTCAAGAGTTAGGCCTGGTCTTGGACCGGAGCGGCTTCGTATCCTTAGATAAGCTTCTTGCAGCCATGCATGCAGAGTCGAGATGGAGATGGGTGAGAAAAGATGATCTGTTAAACTTGGTCGCATCATCGCCTCGAAGAAGGTTCGAGATTGGAGGCGACCGAATCAGAGCTCTCTATGGACACACTGTACCCCAAACGATGGTTCATGAACAAGTAATTCCTCCCGAATATCTTTTTCACGGAACTGCGAGAAGGTTCTTCAGCAGCATTGAATGTTCTGGGCTACTACCGGCACGAAGAGCTTTTGTCCATCTGTCTTGTAGCATCGAGGAGGCGTTGGCAGTCGGGAAGCGTCGAGACAGCGATCCAGTCGTGTACAGGGTTCTGGCACTAGCAGCTCACAATCAAGGAATTCGATTCTATCGTGCGGGAGATGTATATCTTTCGCGTTTCGTTCCAGCAAGATATCTACAAAGGCTTGCTCTCTAGTTGCTCTCTACTTTGCATGAATCTCAACAATATCTCGATCCCCTAGAAGATGTCCCAATCCGACTCTTTCGCCCGGATATTTCGATGTTGGACCCCAGATTCTTGCGAATCGAAAGTTCTCGTACAGCTCTGTGTGAATTCTCTTTGCCAGTTCAGCAACGGTAGATCCTGTGTGCAGGACAAAGGGTTCACTAGAGTGCGCATTCTCATTTGGCTCCTTTGTGTAGACACGGATGATCGCAAGAGCCTTGAACACTGCATAGCCTATCCGATGAAGGTTCTCACCCGTCATGCATGAGACCGCTATGAGTGGTAGATCAGGTACGGCTTGGGCCAGACGTTCAAGATTTCTACTTGCACCAGGCAGGTCTAGCTTATTGGCAGCTACTATCGTCGGCTTGTAGATTGAGGTGCTTTCTAACAACGCATCTTCAACATCGTTCAGTCGAGTTTCCCCGCCTATTCGGACCAAAGCGTTATTCAACCCATACTGTCTTACCAACCTCTGCACACCTTCGATGCCGCAATCGACTAGACGCCCTGAAACCGCTACCTGAACTCCTCCCCCCTCTTTGGCTCTAGTTATCCGAATATGCGAACGAGGTTGCTTCAGTGAGATCCTAGCGTTTTCCAGCTCATTCAGTACCATCTTAAGTTGATCTTGCGGTCTTTCAGAAAGGTCGAGCACTATCATAATGCTGTCTGCATTTCTAGCAAGCCCCAAGCTCTGAAGACCCCACGCGACTCCGTCAGCGGCGCCTTCCACCAACGCCGGAGCCTCCACTAGCTGAAACTGCAGGTCTTCAAAGTTCATAGTTCCTGGAACTGGACGGGTTGTTGTGAATCTACTTTCTCCAATAGTAGGACTAGCGTTGGTTAAGGCTGAGAGCAAACTGCTTTTCCCAGCATTCGTTTGGCCAATGAGCACAATTTGGGCGGCGCCTTCCTTTTGGATGAACCAGCCGAAGGCTCCTCTACTCGTCTTCCTCTTCTCTCGCTCGGATTCCTCAAGCCTTAGAATGGCAATCTTGCGTTTGACTTGAGCTCGAAGCCTCTCGTTGCCTTTGTGTTTCGGAACTGCTGACAGGAATTCTTGAAGGGTCTTGATCTTCTCCTCGACTGTTCGCGCTTGAATGGCCTTGTTCCAAAGTCCCTTCGCCTCTGCGGTCAGGTTGGTCGGCAATGGTCAAACGCCCTAGGTTATGTACAGAAGAAGAGAGAGCGAGATTAGCCTTTTGCGTTGCGCTTGGCTCGCGCAGTCGTTGAAGATGCTCCGTCGCTGTAGAGTCTAGTTGCGCATGAACGTGCTCCCATTGAATGGGAGTTACCTCTACTTCAGTACAGTGCCCGTCTTCATGCACCAGAGGTAGAGATCAAGCTTTGAAAGAGGCAAACCTAGCTGTGCCCCGAGGTCCTGTAGTTTGGCTTCAAGCTCTAGGTACTTGCGTTTTGTCAGTCCTTTCTGTATCTCCTCGATCATTCCATACTCGTGCATTATCCTGAGGATATGTCTATCAAGAATGGCAAGGTTGTCGTATCCAACGTTTCTTAGAAAGTGACTTGCCTCTTTGTATCCAAGCCCCATCACGTTTTTGACGAGCCATTCCCGAGCTAGCCTCTCGTCCCCAATGCCAACTACGATCTCTTTGATCTGACTGAACTTCCGGGCCTGAACAATGAAATGTGCTCGTCGTTCACTAAATCTATGTCCTAGCTGCATCAGGCGCTTTCCCAGCTCTTGTTTAGAAAATGTTAGAAACCCTTCCAGGCCGATTGCTTCCTGAATTCTCATCCCTAGTCTTGCACTTGAATTGGCTGTGAGGATGCAGAAGCAAAGCTCTGCGAACCAGTCTTCATTTCCTCCTGAGTGAAGGATCTTGAACTCTCCTACTCTGTCCTCCACCTGTTTGGCAATCGGCCCCGCCATGATGGTGCGGATCTGTGCGATCAATGACTCGACACCCATGTGTAGACCTCGTGCATATCAGTGAGTGCGGTTAAGCCTTAAGGAAGATGTTTCGATGCCTACGCGGACGAACTGATGTTGATTTGACTTGTCACAGATAGGTAAATCCACTGATTAACCGCTTTCCCACATCGAAACGCTTCTATTAAAAACCGCAATGACTCACCTTAGATTCTGATGTAAGCTTGCTTGAACAGGTCATCCGCCACTCAGACGATTGTACAAACTCCCTAATACCTGCATCGCCAAAGGCAGATTTGGATCTTCTCAACAATGGAAAAAATCGTGAGGATTGTAATCAGTGGTCCCGAGCAATCTTCCTATTCAACAGATTCGACTTTTTGAATTTCCGGCACTTTCTTCTTTAGGAACTGCTCCACTCCCCACTGCAAGGTCATTCGGGACATGGGGCACCCAGCACATGCTCCTGTCAACTTTACCTTGACAACGCCCTCTTGGACATCAACAAGCTCTATGTTTCCCCCATCTGCCTGCAGGTTAGGTCTCAACTCCTCAAGAACCTTCTCAATCTTTTCTCTCATCGCAGACAACGCTGTCAAACCGAATTCGAGTCTAAGCCGCACAATATAAGCTTCCGTGTTTGAGGGCTGTCGTCCCAAGTCTCTGGATCTTTGCATGTTGGGGTTTGAGGTTTAATTCGAAGAAGCGTTTAGTAACATTCTGGCAGAGTTGCAGCTGAGAGGCTGAAGGAAGGGTCGCCTTGAAGTGGAGATGCCGAGTTTGCGGCTGGATATACGACGAGGCAGACGGACTGCCAGAGCAACGAGTAAGCCCCGGGACAAGCTTCGAGGATCTACCTATCAACTGGGCATGTCCGATTTGTGGAGCACCAAAAAAAGAGTTCGAGCGAGTCGAATAGAGGAGTCCACCAGCCTTCCGAAAGGCTTAACCTGATAAGCGAACATTCTGGGGAAACTCAACATCGAAGGTCGAACTCTAGATGAGTGAGCAATACTTGCGAAAGACTCCTCGTTCAAAGCAAGCATATGAGAAGGCGAAAACACTTTTCCCTGCTGGAGTCTCATACAAGATACGTTTCATAGAACCTTACCCGTTCTGTGTCACGAATGCAGAGGGCAGCAAACTGTTCGACATTGACGGCAACACGTACACGGATTATTGGTGTGCTCATTTTGCTCTGATCTTGGGCCATCGTCATCCGAAAGTTGTCGAGGCCGTCAAAGAACAGATCGAGAAAGACTTCCATTATGGAGTCACACACGAACTGGAAGCGAAGCTTGCCGAGCAAATAGTGAAAATGGTTCCCTCAGCCCAACTCATCAGGTTTGCTGGTTCAGGCACAGAAGCAAATATGTACGCCGTCAGGCTAGCCAGAACTTACACGGGCAGAACTGGGATTGGGAAATTCGAAGGAAACTGGCATGGTGGCTATGACCCGCTACACGTAGCTATGAAGCCTCCCTTCGACGAGTTACCGTCAGGTGGCTTGACGCGGGGATCGCTCGCGGATACAGTTGTTCTTCCGTTCAACGATTTGGATGGAGTAAGGAAACGTATGAAGGGAAAACGGCTGGCATGCGTTCTGATCGAGCCTGTCATGGGCGCCGGGGGCATGATTCCAGCTGAGAAAGAGTTCTTGAAGGGACTGGCTGAGTTCTGCCGCCAAGAAGACACGTTATTGATCTTCGACGAAGTCGTCACCGGGTTCAGGTTAGGGCCAGGCGGAGGCCAGCAAGTCTATGGCATACGGCCAGATCTTACCGTTCTGGGAAAGATCATTGGAGGGGGGCTGCCTATCGGCGCCATCACAGGCAGAGCGGATATCATGGAAAGAATGGATCACACGAAGTACAAAGGCCAGGAATATTCGTTCCATGGCGGAACCCACACTGGAAACCCTGTCTCTATGGCGGCCGGCCTGGCAGCGTTAAAGATCTTAGAAGACACCTCAGTGTACCAGAGGATAGATAGGATGGGGGCGAAAATGCGCGAAGGCCTTAGTGACATAATGCAACGTGCGGGCCTGGAGTTCCAGACGACAGGCATTGGATCAATCTTCGGTTGCCATTTCACAAGAATTCCTGTCAAGGATGCGACAATTGCCAGCATGGGGGACAAGGAACTATCAAAGCGATTGATGTACTTTCTTTTGGATAGAGGAATCTTCTGTTTAACGCCTGAACTCGTGCATTGTGCAATCTCAACAGCTCACACTGAAGCTGAAATAGATGAGTTCCTCAGAGTGACTGCGCTGTTCGCAAAGAAGGTGAAAAAGTAGCGGGAGGCCGCGCTGAGAGGCCTACGTCACTACCACATGGTCGATCTGAAAGTATCGCTTTGCAAGCATTCTAGTCTTGTCTATTGTTCGGCCGTTCTTACCGATCGCGAGAGCTTTGTCTCTTGGGTCGACTTCCACCACGACGATTTTTCTTTCAGGCTTCTCCGTAATTCTGATGTCATTTACCTTCGCCGGGGCCAGAGCATTTCTGATCAGTTGCTCAGGCGTATCAGCTTGTTCAACAACCTCGACTTGACGCCCAGTCATCTTTCGTAACGTCTGAATGTTCTTTCCAGCTTTGCCGATGGCAAGGCCCATCTCCCCTTGCTTTGCAAGGAATATGATTCTTTCACTCTTCTCGTCGATGAGACAGTCCTTTGCTGTTGCGCCTGTGATGCTCTCGAATAGCGCAATGCATTTCATCTCGTCGCTTGTAAGCCTTATTCTAGGCGCCGACATTTCTGCTCTCAACAACCTTCAATATTTCGGAGTCACCTGGTTCGCGAATCGCGACTGCCGCGACAAGAAAGGGTTTCTCACATACTGTTTTCAAGTCGACGCTAGAGCCTGCGTAGATGTATACTGGAAGCTCCGAAAGCTTGGCACTGTGTAGTATCGCAGATCTTTCTGATTCAGGGCAGTTCGATGCCAGAACGATCATCTTTGCCCTTCCACTTCTAGCAGCCTTGAGGGCCTCCATGCATCCGAATGACACCTTTCCGGTCTTCACGGCCATTTTCAGCTGTTTTGCTAGGTCCATTATCTCTTCGACCTCTCTGCCCGCGGCATGGACATGTACATGTCTATCAGGCCTGTCCCCATGGGTATCTGCTGCCCGACAATAACGTTCTCTGCCACTCCTTTCAAAGTGTCAGCTGTTCCTCTCATCGCGGCGTCAACGATCGTCGGGATGGTGATCTCGAACGCAGCTTTAGCCAGCGTGCTGGCTTTCTCTCCGCTGACTCCATGTCTTCCCACCTGCAGAACCTCACCAGATGCAGTCATTGCATCCGCCACGAGCATCACATGTCTGACATCGACATCGAGGCCCTGCTCTTCTAGGACGCTCAGGGCCTCCTTGGCGATTACTTCCCTAGCAGCTTCGATTCCCAAAGTCATCGCGACTTCATGAATGTTGTTTGAGACTGTTCTTATCGGATCCACGCTGGGAATAGTCAAGACCTGCTCAAGGCTAGATCCCTCAGTCCTGATGACCCACTCTCCTCTTTGTTCCATCACAAGCGCCCTCTTGACCGCAGGGAGACCCTTGATGTGAAGCGATGGCAGTTTGGTTGCCAGTCGTCGGAACTGGGAAATATCCATGTCCTTGGGTTTGATTTCGATTCTTGTCCGTTCAATCTTGATATCACAGGACGGAAGTTTGACCGCGTCTTTTATGTCGCGCATTGCAATCTCTCTTTGACGCATCTTCTCCGAGTCGAGTGCTACTTCGATGCTCATTCTGGTTATGTCAGATTCTATGTGTGCTGCGATATCTCTCATGGTTGTGTGTGTGATCAATCTGGCAAGCTTTTCAGCCTTCTCACGGTTTTGTCTGGATCTTCTATCCAAGTACACTGTCATCATTGGGGTAGACGGGATCTTCCTTGCGTCAACGATCTCGATGAGCCTTGGAAGTCCGAGGGTAACATTCTGCTCTCTCACTCCTGCGAAGTGGAAGGTTCTCAGGGTCATCTGAGTACCCGGCTCACCTATCGACTGGGCTGACACTATCCCCGCTGCCTCGCCAGGTTCTATCAGCGACTTTCTATAGTTCTCGATAGCTTGGTCGATGACCTCATCAACTGCCTTCTTCGTCAGCCTAGTCTCGAACAGGTTCCGCTTCAACTCCGCAACTAGGATGCGGGGTAGCTGTGAGGTTCTTGCCTGAAGTCTCTTGAGGACGTAGTTTCTGGATGCCTTGGTCCCCTTTCCGGTGCCAAGTTTCACTCTGTCAACTAGGCGCTCGATGTTCACAGCCTTGCCGTGGTCGCTTTTCGCGGTATCAACGCCATCTTCTCCATATTTGAACTGGATGATGTTTCCGCGCGAGTCCCTTACAGTTCCGTCATATTCAACTCTGATATGTTCGAGCGCGTTTATCAGGCGGCGTTGCATATATCCGCTCTGCTGAGTTCTCACGGCGGTGTCCACGAGTCCTTCTCTCCCTCCCATTGCATGAAAGAAGTATTCCACCGGAGTGAGCCCATCCTTGAACGATGAATATACAAACCCTCTTGCTTCAGCTCCAACATCGTTGGGCTCAAATGTCGATAATGCTCTGTCCCTGTAGCCGCGCAATATCCTCTTTCCTCTTATCGATTGCTGGCCAATGCACGCAGCCATCTGACCTATGTTGAGCATAGATCCTTTCGCGCCAACTCTGACCATGACGATTCCGCTGTTCTCCATCCCGAAGTGCCTGTCCACCAACGTGCCCGCTTCCTCTCTCGCCTTGGAGAGTTCATTCATTATGTATATCTCAAGAGACTCCTCCAGTGACTGCCCTGGCAACCTCTCTAACATGCCTTTCCTATAGCTCTCGACTAATCCGTTCACTCTTTCCTCAGCGTTCCTGATCGCTCTGTCAATTCTTTCTCTCACTGCCGGCGATACGTCCAGCTCATCGAGTGAATACGAGAAGCCTCTGTTCGTTAGGAACCGATCCAAGAGCTTTGATATTGAGTTGAGGAAGTCTCTGCCTGCTTCTGGCCCGTAATCCTTTACAATGCGGTGGAAGAGGCTCTCAGATCTCGCTCCTATGGCGTTTCTGTCAATCACCCCGTGTTCAAGCACACCATCCTTGATTACAATGTAAGCGTCATAGGGACATTTTTCTTCCTTGCATTCAGCGCATCTCTTGCAGATGCTTGACTTGAATGCAAAGTTCATCTTCTTCGGAATAAATAGGCTGAATATTTTCTTCCCCGACCACATCGGTTCGGGCTTCCGGATGTCTGGCTGGGGTATGGGGCCGTCGTATCCTGCAGCCACGATGATCTTGGACATTTCGTCTCTGGTGAGGTATGTAGAGTTGTTTGTGAGGAGATATGCCGCGCTTAGAAGGTCCGTGATCGCACCTATGATTGGCCCACCATATCGAGGTGAAAGGATTTGGTCCTGAACCTCCATGAGAAGGCGAGCCTCCGTGCGAGCCTCCTCTCCCTGAGGAACGTGGAGGTTCATCTCGTCACCATCGAAGTCCGCGTTGTATGGCGGGCAGACTGAAGGATCTAGTCGAAATGTCTTGAACGGCAGAACTCTCACTTTATGGGCCATAATGGACATTCTATGCAGAGAGGGTTGCCTGTTAAAGAGAACGATGTCGCCGTCTCGTATGTGCCTCTCTACAACGAAACCGGGCTGAAGACTTTCGGCCAAAGTCTTTCTTTCTGTGACGAATTCAAGCCGGATTCTCCTTCCGTCTGGGCGTACAATGTAAAGCGCACCGGGATATTGGTCCGGTCCATTCTCAACCAGCAGTCGCATTTCACCGATGTTCCACTCGGTGACTTTCTCCGGGATTGTCAGTCTCGCCGCGACATCTGTCGGAACACCGACTTCAGTGATGTCTATGTTCGGATCAGGTGAGATAACAGTTCTCGCGGAGAAATCAACTCTCTTCCCTGAAAGGTTCCCACGGAATCGGCCCTCCTTGCCTTTGAGCCTCTGGCATATGGTCTTGAGGGCTCTACCTGATCTATGTCTGGCGGGAGGTAGACCAGAAACCTCGTTGTCGATATAGGTTGTCACGTGATACTGAAGAAGGTCATGGAGTTCCTGTATTATATTGACTGGAACACCAGACTCGACTGCTTCTCTGAGTTTCTGGTTTATTCTTAGGATGTCAACTATCTTATGTGTCAGGTCGTCCTCTGATCGTATTCCAGATTCCAGTGTAATGGAAGGTCTAACGCTTACAGGCGGAACAGGGAGCACCTGTAGGATTGTCCATTCCGGGCGTGCTGCCTTGGGATCCATTCCCAGAAGCCTTAGGTCGTCATCAGAGATTCGCTCAAGTCTCTCCCTAATGCTACTTGGCGTAAGTTTTCTGGCTCCTCCTTCCACTATCTCGTTGTATGATGTCGGCTTGAGATGCTCAATGATGTATTGCTTTGTTCCACAGTGAGGGCATTCCTGAGACTTCTTTGCGTCTTTGGCAACATTGTCGAAGAAGATGTCTGGAACGATGTTCAGGCGTTTTCTTTCCTCCTCCATCAGGCGTCTGTACTTTTCGATCTTTTCGTTACTCAGGAGAATCCTTCCGCAGCCGCGGCATGTGACAGAAAGAAACTTGTGGACGAGTTTGGCGAAGCTTACGTGAACGACTGGCTGAGAAAGCTCGATGTGGCCGAAGTGGCCTGGGCAAGCCAGAGCGGTATTTCCGCAGGTCTTGCATTTTTGCCGAGGCTCGAGTGTTCCAAGCCTGCCATCCATCAAGCCTGAGACGATAGGCACGCCATCCTCATCATAGGTGTCTGCGGTTTGAATCTCGACTGCAGACATCTTCCGGACCTCGTTCGGCGAAAGCAGCGAGAACCGGATCTCGTCTATGACTTTGCGGGCTTCCTCGCTGACTGCCATCTTACGCTCGCTCCTGCAATTTTATTCTAGCTGCGATGCCGAGCGCCATCAGTTCCTGTGTGAGAAGCTTGAAGGCGTACGACATTGCCGCCGGAGAGATAACTGCCTTTTCTCCGCAAACCCGGCATACATACCTGTTCTGCTTTATATCATAGTAGCCCAAGAGCCCACAATTCTCGCAAACCAACACTATTGCCCTGTCTGACTCCTCCAGAAGTCGGTCTCTTAGAAGGGCTGAAGCGCCGTGGCCGATGAGGCAGTCTCGCTCCATTTCGCCGAATCTAAGTCCTCCGCCGCGGGCCCTTCCTTCTGTTGGTTGTCGTGTGAGCATCTGAACTTGTCCACGTGCTCTCGCATGCATTTTGTCAGAAACCATGTGATGCAGCTTCTGATAGTAGACAACGCCCATGAAGATGTCTGCGACTAGTTTCTTTCCTGTTATCCCACTGTACATGACCTCTCTACCGCCTTGTTGGAAGCCAAGCTTAAGAAGCGCCTCCCTGAGTGAGGAGGGGACCTCATTTGAGAAAGGTGTCCCGTCAACAGGTAAGCCTCTTAGCGACGCAACCTTACCTCCGATCGATTCTGCAAGCTGCCCTATGGTCATTCTTGACGGTATGGCGTGTGGGTTGATTACTATGTCAGGAACTATTCCGTCCTCGGTGAAAGGCATGTCTTCGCTAGGAACGAGTAGCCCCACAACTCCTTTTTGGCCATGCCTAGATGCGAATTTGTCTCCGAGTTCAGGTACTCTGAGGTCCCTTACCTTCACTTTTACGAGTTTGCTGCCTTCTATCGAATCGGATACTGAGACGGAATCGACGACTCCCGCCTCTGAAGGTCTCATACAGACTGACGAGTCTCTCCTTGTAGGGCCTCTCACCTCGAACTCTCTATATTCCTCGAGAAATCTTGGCGGGCTTGTTCTTCCTATCAGAACAACGTTTCCCGTCACAGGTGACTCGACAGTAATGATTCCATCTTCTTCGAGAAGCCTGTAGTATCTGTCTCCTCTGTATCCCCTAACTGCGGGGTCCGGGGTCTCGAATTTGTCTCTGAGCCCTCCTAAGTATTGCCTACATTGAGCCTCATAGACTCTGAGGAAGGAGGATCTCCCAAGTCCGCGTTCAACAGATGACTTGTTGATGACGAATGCATCCTCCATGTTGTATCCTTGGAATGACATTACGGCGACAACGCAGTTCTGGCCTGAGGGCCTCGCGTCGAACCCTATGATCTCCATCGGCTTCGTTTTCACTAAGGGGCTCTGGGCGTAGTGAAGCAGGTGAGATCTGGAGTCAGTTCTGTTGAAGTGGTTAGTCGCAAAGACACCCAAGGCTTGCTTGGCCATGGCTGACTCGTATGCGTTCCTTGGAGATTGGTTATGCTCAGAGAATGGAATTATTGACCCACATATGCCGAGAATGGTGTACGGCGCTATTTCCAGGTGGGTAGTTTTGGCGTTGATCTTGCTCTGGTCTAGGGCAACCAGAGCGTTCTCCTCTTCATCAGCATCCAGATACTCGATCACACCGTCTCTGACCAGGTCTTCCCATTGAATCTCTTCACGGCGGAGCTTCTCTATGTGCGATTCCGTCAGCCTTGATTGTCCGTTCTCAACGATCACGAGGGGACGTCTGACTCTACCAGCGTCGCAGTTGACATAGATCTCCGCTCTAGAATCTGATGTTCTTGACGGATAACAAGCAACATTAACTTCTGAGCTGATCTTTCCCTCTCTTCTAAGCCTTCTGATCTCGGATACCAGAGCTGCCTGATCCCTACAGTAGCCTGCGATTATGCCGTCAACGAAGACCTTTGCTGAGTTCAACCTGAGCTTCTTGTCTGCCTCATCGACTGGGATCACACCCATTCTGTGAAGTCGAGTGACCATTTCTCTCGGTTCGATCCCAATGGCAACTGTCGCCTGCAGCGCAAGGTTCTTGACCAACCCACAGTTCGAGCCTTCAGGGGTTTCGTTAGGGCAAAGTCGTCCCCAGTGGGTGGGGTGAAGGTCCCTCGCCTCAAGGTTCGGTTGGCTTCTGCTAAGAGGAGACTGGAGCCTCCGCAGGTGGCTCAATGTAGAGGCAAAGTTTGTCCGATCGAGGAGCTGAGTAACCCCAACCCTTCCTCGAACCCAGTTCCCGGTCGCGATGGCGTGTTGAATTCTCTCGGTGATTATACCTGGTCTGACTGCGTTGGATATTGAGAGCTCCACGTGGCGTCTGATTGTGATTCTCTCAAGCTGATACTTCAGATCTCTCGTGAGATTTCGGAAGGAAATCCGAAGAAGATCAGCGAGGAGGGAACCTGCAAGCCTCAGTCTCTTGTTGGCGTAGTGGTCTTTATCATCGACATGTCGCCTTCCCAGCTTCAACTCGACAAGTCTGCAAACTACTTCAGCAAGGAAATGGGATTTTTCCTTCCTATCCAATGGCTTTATGCCTAGGTGCGGGAGGAAGTTTCGGTCAACTACTGATTCCGCTTTTCTCAGACGGTACTCGTCGACCTGTCCCGGGGCCAATCTGTTACCTATGAAGAGTAGGGCTTCCTTTTCTGTCACTACTCCAGTTGCTTTTTCAAATGATGATTCAAGTTCGTCCTGAATTGCTTTGTCCGATGAAACTGCCTCCGCGATCTTCGCGTCCTCTTCGATTCCCAATGCCTTCATCATGATAATCACAGGCAGGTCTGCTGGAACTCCTGGCATGGCAATGTAGATGGCGCCGTCTGTCTTCATGGTCACTTCTATCCTCGCTCTGAAGCCCACGGTTGTGGAGAAGACTTTAGCTTTGTAAGTGGGCGTCGCGCCTGTCTTCTCGATATCAACGAGGATCCTGTTCGGAGCTAGGTCTTCGAGCGTTACAATTACACGTTCAGATCCATTGACGATGAAGTATCCGCCTGGATCGAGCGGATCTTCACCTATCGATTTGATTTCGTCAGTGGTAAGTCTCGATGTGGGGCATATCTTTGATTTCAGCATTACAGGGAAGTCGCCTATGTAGACCATTTCGGTTTGGCCCTCTCTGTTTCCTACGATGGGCACCATCTCCAGGCGAAGAGGAGAAGAATACGTCAGGTTTCTGACCCGCGCTTCCGTGGGGTAGATCCGCCGTTCAGATCCGTCGACCTCGATAACTCTCGGCGAACCTATCTCGATCTTCCCCAGCCGAATCTTAAGGTTGTACTCTTCAGTTTCTATCGGGATCTCTGCAACTTCGTCCACGACAGCCTGCAGGCCGCGCTCGACAAAATCGTTGTACGAATCTATATGTTGTCTTTCAAGCCCCTTCTCTCGGAAGAACTTGCGGAACAAAGACCAAGAATCTTGTTCAGAAATGCTCAACAAGCGTCCCCTCAAAATCAATTTTCGATAACATAACGATACGCGATCGCTTCGCCAGCCGTAGGGCTGCGCCTAACGATCTTGATCAAATCGCCAGGTTTGGCGTCAATCGCCATGCATGCTGGATCTGAAGCCTTGATATACGGAAACTGATACGCCCTCACGTGATATTT
>Ga0315310_10000677_pt1 | contig 21872 bp, 23 predicted proteins | sample TDP5_MG_FD_203630 | JGI IMG/M metagenome (GOLD analysis project Ga0315310, IMG submission 203630) | Freshwater sediment microbial communities from Lake Towuti, South Sulawesi, Indonesia - TDP5 | ecosystem: Environmental > Aquatic > Freshwater > Lake > Sediment | place: Indonesia: South Sulawesi...
CGGTTAGCTCAGCGACCAGTGTCTTGTCGGCGCCTACGTCGCCTAATTCTGAGCCTGCAATGGTTGCGATTTGGCATTCACCAAGACTGTCCTTTTCGGTAGGTCCTACTTTGAAGCGGTCGTATATGCGCACAGCTTCGAACATTGCGTTTGCGTCTGGTTCTTCAGGGTCTTTTAGAGCTAGATTGACGGCTGCGTTGATGTTTTCTTCTCTGCCAACTATGGGGGTTTTTATGCCTGCTTTTACGCCTAGGTCGTCGTCTCTGTCAACGCATAAAATTAGAGTGCGTTCTGGTGTTGGATGTGTTTTTGCAGCCAATGTGACCGGTCCAACGTTGGATAATTTGTTCGCTGGCACTTTAATTTTGTGAATTTTGGTTCTTTAATGTTCCGTTGTTTCTTTATCGGTTTCTTCAGGTTCGGCAAGGAGTGTGAATTCTTCCCATGTTAGTTTTTCGCCGCGCCGCATTTTCTCTTTGGCTTTTCTGGTGGCTTCCTCGCGCAGTGCCTGCCCTCGTTTCTCGTACTGTTGTTTCTCTTTCTGTGCCAACTGTGCCTTCAAGGAGCTGATCTGTTGTTGGGTTTCAATGCTTTTTTCGTGAAATGTGTCTGCTTTTTGGCGGAGTTGGATACATTTTTGGTGTGCACTGTCTGCGGTCTGCTTTAAGCTCTTGACTTCGCCTAGAATCTGCATTAGTTGCAGGTGGTGTTTTTGACTTTGCTCGGCGAGATTCGACAGTTTTTCATGATTGAGTTTCGCTTGGGTTTCTAGAGTCTTTGTCTCTGCTTGCAGTTGAAGGAGGCTGTTTCTCAGCTTCTGCTGCTTCTTGTAGGTCACTCTTTCCTTTTCGAGGGCTTGCACTTGTTCAACTAGGGCTTTCTCTTCTTTGACTGAGAGAGAGCTTGTTTGGATCTTCCACTCTAGGTTTTGGATTTTTGTTTCGAGGTCTTTCAGTTTGGTCAGGGGTTTCTTTTGTGCGAGTGCTTTGATCTGTTCTTTGATTTTGATGATTTGATCGTGTTTTTCTTTTCTTTGGTCTCTTGCTTTTTCTCGAGCTGCTTTGAGCACCTGCACTTGCAGGTTGGCTTCGTCTCTTTCTTCTCTTAAACTCTTGGCTTCCGTCTGTAGGGCTTTGATCTGTTGGTCTGTCTGGTTTCTTTTTTGTGCCCATGATTTGGCTTCTTCGTTGAGCTGGTCTCTTTCTCGCCGAGCCGCCGCCAGTTGCTGGTTGAGTTCTTGAATTCTTTGTTCCGGTGGGTGCGTCAATAGTTTTGTTCCTTCTCGAGGGTTTTGTGTGGTTTTGCCCACTCTAGAATGTTTTGGATTAGGTTTCTTCCTTCGTGCGAGGTGAACATTGGGAGCTGCCAGTTTTCTCTTGTTCGCCAGCGTGTTATGGAGATGTCTACGAGGTTTTTTGGAACCGGTTGCTTGTAGATTAATATGCCTCTGCGTTGCCACGCTGGAGTTTTTGCCAGGTTTATTCCCTGTCGAAAGAGGAATTCGTGCAGTTTTTGGGTTTTCCAGCCTTTTAGCTTCTCAGCGGCTTCTGCTGGTCTGTGACCGAGTCTGCGTAGCATCCAGTAGGCGTAGGCGTTGTTGTGGTTTCTCCACGCGTCTTGTTGCCTCGAGACCATGTAGTCTATCAGTTTTTCCCAAGTTGTCACGATTATGCGTGAGTCAAAAGCTATGGTCAAGGATGTTTCATATTTTTTCAAGGCGGAGTGAAAACGCGCTTGAGACGATTCCAGCCGGCACGGAGTTTATTTTTTCGATTCTGCGATTGAAGGGAGCTCTGTAAGCGTATAATGCGTTGATTTCGTCGCTGGCGATGTACAGAAGGGTGGGATTGAGAGTGTTCTCGTACAGGGCTTTTCCTGCCGCAGCAAGGCAGCGTGCGAGGTCTTTGTCGAAGGGTTTTTCAGCCCTGAGTTTTTGGGCGACCTTTTGAAATCGTCTTCCGTCTAGTCGAATGAAGAATGGTGTGTCGGGCGGAATTTGGAGTTTTGAAAACAGTTCATTTTTGGGTTGGTTTGAGTTCGTGTGTCTATTCGAGGATAACTCGGGCATCGACGGTTTTTGCTCCCTTCTCGTAGACCATGATGGGGTTGAGGTCGAGTTCTTTGATTTCTATGTGGTCCATGACGAGTCGAGACGTGTTCATGAGGATTTTGACTATAGCGTCTATGTCGGCTGGTGGCAGGTTCCGGTAACCTTTGAGTATGGGGTAGCCTTTCACTTCGGTTATCATTTCTTTGGCTTCGGCTTCGGTTATGGGTGCTATTCTGAATGTTACGTCTTTCAGGATCTCGACGAAGATTCCGCCTAGGCCGAACATTATTGCTGGTCCAAACTGTGGGTCTTTGATGGAGCCCACTATGACTTCGGTTGATGTGGGTGCCATTTCTTGAACGAGCACGCCGACTATTTTGGCGTCTGGCTTGTGCTTTTTCACGTTGTTCAGGATCTTGTCGTAGGCTTCTTTGACTTCGGTTGGATTTTTGAGGTCGAGTATGACTCCGCCTACGTCGAATTTGTGGATGACATCGGGTGAGACTATTTTTAGGACGATTGGATAGCCGATTTGGTCTGCGAATTTGGTGGCTTCGTCTTGGGTGAGTGCTACTTTGAAGCGGGTTACGGGTATGCCGTATTCCATGCAGACCATTTTTGCTTCCGGTTCGAGGAGGTAACTTCGGCCTTCCTTTCGTGCCTCGGCGAAGACGTCGACTGTTTTTTTCATGTGGAGGGCATCAGCCTAACGTTGATTCAACGGCTAATTCTTTGGGTTTAGGCGTTTTAAGCTCTGTGGTGTTTGTTTGCTTGTTAGTATTGACTGTGCTGTAGTGAGACTAACATGTTTACGCTGCGGTTGTGGTTGAGGCTGAGGCTTTTTTGGTAAGAAGAAGGCGAGCTGACCCTTAGTCCTTCTTCTACTGTGTAGGCTTGGACAGTTGTAGTTGAGCATGAAAGCACAGACTGTTTGTGTTGTCCTTTTGCGACTTCTTGGATGTTGAGTGCGGTGGTCGGCGGGGTTTCTATTCAGATGTTATTAACTTTTGCTCAGAAACAGTAATAACTTCTTTGAATGTTTGTGCGGGCTGTGGGAAAGTTGTTGTTGACTCAAGTAGTGCTTTGCCACAACAACTTCTATGCTGCAGGGGGCTTCTGTGGTTGTGTGGGTGTCGTCGTCAAACTGTGCTGTGGTGACATCATCATCCAGAACGTCGAATTTAGGGCCAGGTATGAAGTTCAGAGAAAATTTTTCTGAGTGGGTGTTCCTGCTTTTCTGTTGTGTTTTGATTGTTTGTTTTGGTTTTGTATGGTGTTTCTGGCTCTGTCTGAGCTTGGTTTGGCGCACTTTCAATGTTGCCGAAAGTGACTTTTAGTGTTCCCAAGACGCACGTTCCGTGTTGCTTAGCATGATTTAGGGTCGCTTGAAGCGAGAATGTGAAAGGCAAATGGTAGCTGGGGCATTAACTCGCTTAATCTTGGGACTGAAAAAGCTTGGGGGAATTGGGTTCATGACAGTGGAGGATGTACGGCGATTTCTTGACGAAGTGTGTGACTTGTTTGGAAGGGAAACAAGAGGAGAGTGTGGCATGAAACAGTGTCCTAACTGTGGAGATATTTGCACTAGAGGAATACGACAAGGGACGATAGATATGCGAACACATGTGGCTGGGAAGAACTTTGAGAATGAAGACACAGAAGACGAGTAAACCTTCATTCTGTTCTGTCTTTGTTTATGCTAGTATTCATATTCAATGAAAAGCATATTTCAAAAAAGCAACTACTCAGTTCAAAGGTAACCCTTAAATTCCTGTACAATCTGCGCTATCTTGGGTTTACTTGCTTGGAAAGAGTTAAGGTTTACGTTTGCAGTTCCAAAATTCCCACCGTTGGTTTCGTAGACAAGGAGGGGGCAATGCATGCTTGTGCTCAAGCTGGGAGTTCAGCTTTCTCAGGTTTAAAGCATTATCCAGGTTCCATGGATAACCGGTATCTTTCTGATGAAGAGAGGAAAGCCATAATTGCAGTAGAAGATTTCTGTAACAAGCATAATCTTGAATCTGAAACAATTGATGTTGCGACAATGGGATTTCTTACTAAAATAAAACTAAAGGCAAAAGGTTTAATGAACTTTCCATCTATTGCTTTTAAAGAAAAAGTGTTTCATGGTGTTCCCACAGAGGAAGCCTTACAAGAACTCTTGGAATGATGGCTTTTTTCCTCCCCCAAATCCAAAAGTCAAGTTAGAAGATGCACAAAATAACTTCAGCACTTCATGGGTTTTTCTGCCTTCTTGCAATTCTTTAGGTTCTGCTATAATCTTACAGCACTTCTCACATATTGAGATTCCTAGGGGTTCATACATGGGAATCATAACCCTAACCTTAGGCTCTGGAGAAGGTTGTTCGAGGGAAATCTTGCTAATTGAAACCTATCCAAATGCACACAGCAGATGTGTGTAGTAAAGTATATAAGTAGACTTTTCTACTTGTGTCATAGTGGTGACCGAAGTTTACCACAACCATAAAAATTGAGGATGCCAAGAAGGAGAAGTTAGACATGTTCCTCGCTTCACTCTTGCTGAAGGAAGGGGTCAAGATAACACTGCAAGAGGCAGTGGGTCTGATGGTAGACTACGCCCTTGAAAACGAAGAAGACATAATTAAAAGACTTAAGGAGCTGCCTTCTCTAGAGGAGGACCCAGCGTGGAAGGGTCTTGAAAAACCAATGCGTTGGGGAATTAAGGACTCCTCCAAGAGAATTGACGAATTCCTTTATGGGAGATAAAAGGCGCATGGCTGTGTTCATCGACACAGGCATTTTTGTTGCTTTGCGAAACGCCGACGATGAATTTCACGTCAGAAGCACAGGGTTGATGAAGAGAGCACTGAAGGGAGAGTTCGGCAGAATTTTCACATCAGACTATGTCATAGACGAAGCAATAACAACAGCCCTAGCAAGGACGAGAAGACACAAGTTGGCAGTTGATGTTGGCAGATACATTATTGAGTCTCCGAGAATCTCCAAGCTCTGGACCACAAAAGAAGTCTTTGACCTAGCTTGGGAAAGGTTCAAAACGTTCAGGGACCGCCCCATGAGCTTCTCAGACTGCGTGTCACTAGCTCATGTAGAAAGGAACGGCATAAAGCAAATCATGAGCTTTGACTCTGGCTTCGATGGGCTGGCTCAGAGATTGCAGTAACTGTCTTTTCTTAGTAGGTAATTCTGAGAGTTTTCTATAACATACTATGGAAGTCGAAATGAAAACCTGCTTAAGTGGGCTTGCAGGCGCTGGGCTCTTATGCTTGTGTTGACTTATGAATTTTGATGCTAGGCGAGTCCATCGGTTCTTCCGATAAACCCATAGTACCAGCGGTAATACTATGATTAGATAGGATACGTGCACTATGAGGCGTGCCCATTCAGCGCTGACTGTGTAGCCGAACATCACCGCGAATATAGATCCTACAACACCTTTGTGATGCAATGGGTTGTCTGAAGCAATGTTCAAGACGTATGCTTTTTGACCCAGCAGACCCCAAGCCGCTGAGCCAGTGTACTCGATTAACTCGTGCACTCCGTAACCAGCCAAGCCGCCGGCAAGCAACACTAATAAAATACTGGTGAAGTAAAAGAACCGCCGAATGCTAATCTTCATGCCTGCAAAAAAGATAGCGTAAGCCAGCACCAGAGAAGTCACGGTTCCCAGCAACAGACCCGCAACCGTAGCAACTGCATCCTCCACCAAGAAGGGAGTCAAGAAAAGCACGGTTTCCAAGCCCTCTCGAAAAACTGCAACAAACGCAAACGAGACTAATCCTAGAACGGCACCACGAGTCGTAATGGACTCAACCCGCTTCTCCACCTCAGCCTTAAGTTCCTTACCCTTAGTAGCCATCCAATAAATCATAGAAGACAACACAGCAACAGCGATCAGCGCCGCGGTTCCTTCAAATAGAGTCGCAGTTTCCTCCTCAAGAGCTCCGTAAACTAGCCAGACTAATGTGCCTAAAACAGCGCTTGCCGCGACTGCGGCTACAACTCCATACCAAATGTATTGTGAAAAACTGCGTCTGCTAGTTCGGGTCAAATAGGCTAAGACTATAGACGTTATCAATGCTGCCTCTAAGACTTCTCTGAATGCGATCAAGTATTGTCCAATCATCGAGTTGCTGCTTCCTTCAAGCTTTCTTGACCCATATTATTGATGCGAAGTTTCTTCCGCGCGCTCGGGCTCATTGTGTTTAACAGTTCACTTTACGGCAATTATAGCTTTCACAACATCATAAGCTAGATTTCTCTCTTGCTGAATCTTAAAACCCGCTTTTCGCAGGTTCTCCACGGTGTCTCGGTTAATGTTGTCTACGCCGAATTTAGCAACTAAAGGATTAAGCCTATCCATCAAATAACCAAGCACTCTGCCCCTGCTTCTAACATGCTCAAGCAAAAGCAACCGGCCGTGTTTCTTGAGTACCCTTCGCACTTCAGCTAAGCTCTTTGCTGGGTCAGCGACGGAGCAGAAAACCCACGAAGCGAAGACAGTGTCGAAGGTTTCACTCGTGAAAGACAGATGCTGCACATCGTCATGTCGCAGCTTTATGCTACCATCGTAGGGTTTGATTTTTCCTCAGGCTCGCTGAAGCATCTTTCTGCTTGTGTCCACTGCCACAATGCGCCTGTGAGGTGGATAGTCTTTGAAGCTGCTACCAGTTCCAACTCCAATTTCTAATATGTCGCCTCTTGCAAGCTGAAGAATCTTCTTCCGCTGCTTTGAAGCAAACCATTCCACAAGAGAGTTAAGGGCATCATAAAACCTGGCAACACGATCGTAACAAGAACCCACAGCGTCTGTTTCTAACACCACACTTTTCACGCAACATCGCCATGCACTTGCTAATGGGCTTCAACTGCCCTAACGTATCAGAAGTAACAGCAGAAGCAGCAAGAACAGAAGGCAATGTAGAAATACCAAGCTGGTCCCCTCGCAGGCGGGCCGCAGGTTGAAGGTGTGCAACACCCTCCATAGTGGGCTGCGTGCCGCGCCGAGCTTTCCGACATGTAGGCTTCTGGGTTCTTCTCAAACTTGTTTTGACATGTGGTCGAGCAGAAGTAGTAAACGTTGTTCTGGCGGATTGTCTTGTGCTTAGCTGTCTTTAAATCTAAAAACACGCCGCAGACCGGGTCCCTAGCCGTGCTTGCGCTTCTCACCCTTTAGCACCCCTTTCGAGAGTTTTCTCTCTTCTTTGTAGGAGTGGGCGCAATGCATGCAGCAGAAGGTGGTTTCTTTTCCGTCGATGACTTCGCGGTAGCCTCCTTCATAGACTTTGCAGCCGCAGTGGGCACACACATAAAGGCTGGGCTCAATCGCGACTGAGATAAGACCTGCAAAGCGCTTGAACAAGCCTATTGCTAGTTCTCTTCCTTCTGTGGTGAGTTCGAAGACCTTTCTAGGTTTATCGCCAACAGGTTCGGATGTGTGTTTTACTAGACCCTTTTTTTCGAGTTCTTCAAGAAATGGGTAAACTAGACTTGGGCTGATTTCTTTTCCCAAAGTTCTCTTGAACCGTCCAAGTATACTGTAGCCGTGAACTGGACCTTCGTAAAGAATAGTGAGTATGTAGAAGCGGCTAAAGTCAGACAAATATTCGTCGATGCTTTGGGTTTTTGCTTCTGTTGCCATTTTGTACCCTTCAATACTACCAAAGTTTGCTGAGATATAAGGGTTATTTTTTCAGATATATCGCAAATAAACACTTTTCTTGGAGATGTATCTTTCTCAGATACGTTTATATTCCTCTCCAACACAGTTTGGCTAACAGAAGATGTTCTTTGAAAAGGGTGGAGGTTTTCACGCACACTTTATTCTATTTTTCGTCTCATCTCTCCCATCAACAAAAATAGGTGTTTGAGTGAACAGGTTCAGGTTTGCTGTTTTGTTATTCGGTGTTTTTGCAAGCTCTTTTGTGGTTCTTACCTTTGAAATTTCGTTGACAAGGATATTTTCGGTGATGTATTCGTATCACTATACTTTCTTGGCTGTGTCTGTGGCCTTATTTGCTCTAAGCTTAGGTGGCATTGTGACTCAAGCTTTTTCTTGGAAAATGCCCTTAGACGAAATCTTTAGCAGATTAGCTTTCCTGCCTTTGATTCTTTCCCTGGCTTCCTCACTTTTCGTTTTTGCCGTAGTGTATTTGCCGGGTTCAGGCGTAGTGAGTGACGCATTCTTTATGTTCTTTCCATATTTTATTGCAGGCGTCTTTCTGGCAACAATCTATAAGATCTTCGTCACCTTCAGCAATGTTATGTATTTTGCGGACCTTTTTGGTGCCGCAATGGGAGCTTTAGTCGCGGTGTTTTTGCTCAACCTTGTTGGGCCCATACGAGGTATCCTCCTAGTCAGCACTTTGGCGTCTGTTGCATCGTTGTTTTTTGCGCTTGCGTCGAGAAGGAAAGCAATCACTTTCATTGCGTTGACAGGAATTATCCTTGCAGCGGTCTTTTCCCAGTACTCCAACTACGCTTATTCGTTTGACATTCAACCCATGAGCGATCAGGGCAAGGAACTTTCGGATATTCTGGCTGATCGCACACTTAGAGCCAGAATAATAGACTCTCGATGGAGCGCGTTCGGCAGAACTGACCTTGTTGAATTGGAATCAGACCCGCACACAAAAGTAATCTTTGTCGATGGAGGCGCACAGACCAGAATGTTTCATTTCGATGGCAACTTCAACAGTTCCATCGGAGAAGTCCCTTTTGTAAAGAATACAACACAGTACTTTCCCTACTATTTTGTAAGTAAACGCGAGTCACTGATAATAGGACCAGGCGGCGGGTTAGATGTTTTAACGTCCCTGATGAGCGGTATGAATCATACCACAGCAGTGGAGGTGAACCCTGACATTGTGGGCATAGTTCGAGACTACTCTAATTATAACGGCGGAATTTACACAAAATACAGCAACGTTCACGTTAATGTTGATGAAGGAAGAAGTTTCGTTAGACGTAGCGCCCAAAAATACGATATCATAATGCTCGACATCCCTGTGACCAAGACAGCTCAGGGTACAATAGGATACGCACTCGCTGAAAACTACCTATTTACAACGAACTCCTTTATCGACTATTTAGATCACCTGAATGATGATGGGTTCTTGACCATAGTGGCACATCATCGCCCTGAAGTTTACAAGCTTGTCTCAATAGCCTTCAAAGTTTTGATGGACCAAGGCTTGGGTGCCCAAGAAATTAAGCAACGCATAGTAGCGGTTGAAGGCGCAGGGCATCACTCGGGTCTTCCGGTGCTTATTTTGAAGAAAACGCCCTTTACGAACAGACAAACAGCTCTAATTTATGAAAAATCGAACGAACTGGCATTTACCCCCATCTACATACCCAATGTTAATGACACTTACTTTGATCCTTTATTGAATCATTTGGCTAACGACAGAATATCTATTGATCAGGCAATCTCTCTGGCACCTTACGACATAACGGCGCCGACCGACGACAACCCCTTTTTCTACAAGTTTGAGAAGAATATGCCGAATACGCTGTCGCAGTTGCTGATAGGCACAATCACTCTAAGCGGGTTAGTATTCGGTATCTATATTGTCGCATGGTCACGTCGACTGGCCCTAGCTTCAAAGAAACAATTACACTCTTTTGTCCGGAGTTTCTCCCTTTTCAGGCCATATTACTTTGCGTCTCTTGGGCTGGGGTTCATGCTGATTGAAATTCCACTGACCCAAAGATTCATTCTGTTCTTAGGACACCCCACGCTTGCAATCGCGGTAACACTGTTTTCACTGCTGCTTGCTAGTGGTCTAGGAAGTTTCTACAGTACAAGGTGGAGCAACCGAAAGCTCTACGATTTTTACAAAGTGTCTTTGGCGGTTGGAGCAACGCTAGTTCTGTACCTCTTCGCACTGCCTCCCATTTTCAGTGCCTACTTGAGCTATGATTCAACATTCCGATTCTTCATGGCATTCGGTCTGATATTTCCTCTTGGGTTCTTAATGGGTATTCCGTTCCCGACTGGTTTAAGGTTAATCAAGAAGGAATTGAATAACGAAGCGGCTTGGATGTGGTGCATAAACGGGGCATTTTCTGTGCTGGGAGCAGTCTTGGCTCTTGCTATCGCTATGTCTTACAGCTTCAGCGCAGTCCTTCTATTAGGAGGGTTAGTATACATTGGAATATTCCCAGTTGGACGAACCTGGGCCAACGCAGAGATAGAGGGGGCAGAAAGGGAGGAAGCGAAACTCAAAATGGAAAAAGATCTAGAGAAATCGGAGAAAAAACAGCGACGCAAACTCTGGAAGGAGGAAAAATGGAGAAGGAGAGGATAATGAAAGGAATCAGCGAAAAACGGTGGATACATAAAACAGGGTGCACACGTCTGTACTTTACTGAGTTGTCATGATTGAATGATTCTCAAAGGCGCGCCTGGTCAGATATTACAGTAAGCTGAATACCTCAGAACGGACGAATAAGCGCTTGTATCTTCTATTGATATATCTAAAAAAGATACATTTATATCCCCGATACTGCATGATGCTAAGTTGACGTGTTGGAGTGAAATTAGATTGCCAAGAGATCCCGTTTGTGGCATGGTCGTCGATGCGAATACTGCGATCAAACGCAAGATTGGAGACCGCACTTACTACTTCTGCAGCGAATCATGCGCTCGCACGTACGAGCAGCCAGAGCAGGAGCTGAAAAGCCTCAGACGCCGTGTGACAGTGACCCTTCTCGGCGTACTAAGTGTGGCTGCCCTCCGCCTAATAGGAATCTTCGCTATCGCAGGACTTTTCGAGGCATTGATGGCTTTTCGACTAGCCGGCATAGTCACACCTTGGAACCTTGCCTTCTTCATTATTTCCACTCCTATTGTTTGGCTTGCTGGATGGGGCATCCACCACGGCGCATACCAGTCGCTTAGAAACCGCGCCATTAACATGGACGTTCTGATATCTACGGGCGTCATCGCAGGATGGATTTATGGCGCAATCAGCGCGTTTCTGCCCGGGCTTGAGGCACGACCAGGCGAAGGTTCCGAGTACATGCAGATTGCCGTAGCCATTCTGGCATTTGTGTTATTTGGCAAATACATTGAGGAGACCATTCGTAGAAGGTCTGCGGCAGCCATACGGAGGCTGCTTGAGCTTCAACCAACAATCGCAAGGGTGGTGAAAGATGGCCAAGAAGTTGAAGTTTCGATTGATGATGTGCAAGTCGGTGACGTTTTTGTCGTAAAGCCAGGAGAAAAAATCCCCACAGATGGAATAGTTGTCGGAGGGTACTCCTCAGTCGATGAGAAGATAATCACGGGAGAAAGCATCCCAGTTGAAAAGAATGTTGGTAATGAAGTTATCGGCGCAACTATAAACAAGACTGGATTATTGAAGGTCAAAGCCACAAAAGTTGGCGAAGACACGGCTCTCATGCAAATTGTACGCTTGGTTGAAGAGGCCCAGTCTGCAAGCGCGCCTGTTCAGAGGTTGGCTGACCGAGTTGTCGGATACTTTGTCCCAGTTGTTTTCACTGTTGCTGCAATAGCTTTCGCATATTGGATTGTTGCCAGCGGTTTCTCCTCGGCTTTTCTTGTCCTCTTAGCCATACTTCTCATCGCTTGTCCATGTGCTTTAGGCATAGCTACACCGACCGCTATCTTGGCTGGTGTTGGAAAAGGCGCTGAATACGGAGTGCTGCTGAGAGGCGGCGAATACGTTGAAAATGTGCGGAAACTTACCACAATAGTGTTTGACAAGACAGGCACTTTGACTAAGGGAGAGCCTTCAGTAACCGACATTCGAGCGTTTAAAGGCTACGAGGAAAAGGATGTTCTCAAGTGGGCTGCAATTGCAGAGAAAGGCTCAGAACATCCGCTGGCCGAAGCCGTAGTCAATGCAGCAAACAAAGCTGGAGTCAGCATTCAAGACGCTGAAACATTCGAAGCCGTACCTGGACACGGCGTCAAAGCCGCCAGCGGAGACCAAGTGATTCTGCTTGGAAATCGCCGACTCATGGAAGAGAACAAAGTCAACATCAAACAATCAGCCGAAAATCATCTGACCAAACTTGAGGAACAGGGCAAAACCGCCATGCTCCTTGCAGTAAACGGAAAAATTGCGGGAATTGTCGCCGCAATGGACACGCCCAAAGGCAACGCGGCTGAAGCCATAAAACAACTGAAAAACATGGGACTCCAAATCGCCATGCTAACGGGCGACAACGAGCGAACCGCCAAGGCAATAGCCAACCAGCTGGGAATTGACACGGTCATCTCAAATGTTTTGCCATGGAAAAAAGTCAACGTCATAAAGAACCTGCAGAGCGAAGGCAAAGTGGTTGCCATGGTGGGCGACGGCGTCAACGATGCCCCAGCTCTCGCTCAGGCGCATGTCGGCATCGCTATAGGCAGCGGAACTGACATCGCCAAGGAAACAGGCGGCATCGTTCTAATAAAAGACGACCTCCGTGATGTGGCGCGTGGAATAGTGCTCAGCAAAGCTACTATGAGAAAGATTAAGCAGAACCTGTTCTGGGCGTTCATATACAACACTGTTTCAATTCCTGTTGCCGCGGTTGGCTTGTTGAACCCAATCATAGCTGCCGGAGCTATGGCGTTCAGTTCGCTGTTCGTGGTCAGCAACTCGGCAACGCTCAAGCTCTTGAAACTGTAGAGCACAACTGAGAGGAGGTGATATGGATGACTGCACATGAAAGACCCGATGTCGCGTTTGTTTTATCCCTCATAGGTGGAGTTTTGTTGCTCGTGGGTGGTGCATTGTCGACCTTTTGGTTTATGTCTGGAGGCTTCAACGCCAATGGAATGATGGAAGGGTTCGGGGGTATGATGGGAGGCTACCAGAGTATGATGGGTGGCTTCGGAGTTCCCTTCGGTTTTGTGGCTGGTCTTTTAATCATAGGACTGGTATCTGGCATCCTTGTGACTGTTGGCGCAGTAATGCTTAACGCACGCCCCGCAGAACATGTGACATGGGGCGCAATAATCCTAGCCTTCTCTACAATCAGCTTGATAGGTATGGGTGGGTTCTTCATAGGCGCCATACTTGGAATAGCTGGTGGAGCCATTGCAGTTAGCTGGAGAACCACAACTGGGACATGAAAAACGAGCAAGGGAGGTGGAAAATGAATATGGCTAAAGACCCAGTTTGCGGCATGAACGTAGACGAGATGAGCGCCAAGTACAAGTCAGAGCATATGGGCAAGACCTACTACTTCTGCAGTCAAATGTGCAAGACAACGTTTGACAAAAATCCAACCGAATATGTCGGCGGAGGCGGCGGACACTCAGAGCATTCCTGTTGCTGCTGCTAATGCCCCAAAAGAGATGACAACTGTGAAAGAACAGAGACAGCAAGACCTGAAAATAAGGAAGGAATTGACCATTGCAACCTACATCCGTGCCTTAAATCGCGGTTTCTTGACCCCTCTTTACGATTTTTTCATGAAATGGGCTGCACGCGAGTCAGTCTTCAGGCCCAAGCTCGTGAGGCAGGCGGGAATAAGTTGGCAGCAGAGAGTACTCGATGTGGGCTGTGGCACTGCTACTCTCACCATACTTATCAAGAAAAGCCAGCCAGAGGCGGAAGTTGTCGGTCTTGACGCTGACTCTGCAATTCTTGAAATCGCTGCCTCCAAAGCTGCCACAGCAGGTGTCGAATCTCGTTTGACGTAGGAACCGCAACCGACTCGCCCTATCCGGATAGCTCGTTTGACCACGTGTTCGCAAGCATGATTCTGCATCATCTAACGTTCAAAGACAAGATTCAGTCACTAAACGAAGCATTTCGAGTCCTCAGACCCCAGGGATCACTACATGTTGCTGACATTGCAAAGCCACACGACACCATTACTCAGCTGACATCTTTGATCACTAGCAGACTTGAACAAGCTTCAGACAACGTTAGGGGTCTGCTCCCAAAAATGCTCCTCACAGCCGGATTTGATCAAGTTACCGAGACCAAAAAATACGGAACAATTTTCGGCACAGTAGCTCTCTACAGGGTAAGAAAACCCAACATCTCAAAATAGTTTAACAGACGAGCACTCAGCTTTCTGGATGTTTCGTCCAATTGTCGATTTCAATGTGACTTAACAGACGCAATGGAAAATTCGAAATTCACTCTGAATTTCTCGGACTCAATCTGCTCAAAGCTTTGGACATTCATCTCAACCTCTGCATATCTCTTCAGTTCATAGATGAAGTCTTCAAAATAGTCGGAAACTCCGCAACTTCTGCAGAATGAACCTTCAAAATCAATCGTCAACCTGCCGTTGCCCATTTCCACTAGGCTGGCTTTGGCTTCAGGACGCCTATACCTATTGTAGTCCTCTATTGCCTGTCTAACCGCTGTCTCAAGAGACAGAGAGGTCACCATTCGTCTAGATGCGCCTCTCTCTTAAGAAGAATGCGTCTAAATGAAATAGTCAGAAAGATGTTCCAAGCCTGTTTCCTGAATTATTTTTAGACGTGGTCTACATGTGCTGGTTGAACGGTTTCTGCCTTTTCCAATGGAACTTCCTTAGCTACTTTTGCCCACTGAACAGCTTCCACGCCGACTCCTACACTCAGTGAGATTATGCCTAAGATGATTCGCATGAGTCCAAAGACGGCTACGTTCATTCTTTCGGTGATTGGAAAGGCTATATCCGTTGCGCCCCAGATCAAGAAAATTATGCCCACACCTACGAAAACACCGTTCATTAGAGCCGAAACCCTATGCATTCTAGTCCATCCAAGCTGCAATCTGCATTCACCGTTCGTTAATGAACCCACGAACTCTTATCTAATTTGTTAACTCAGAATAATTACTAGCAATAAACGCCGCATCCTGCCTGCATTCTTCTCCAGAGCCCCAAAACCATGAGGACATGCAGCAGGATTGCGGATAGTTTATGTTCCGACTAGGATTTGGCCGCTTTCCACCTTCACCTGATAAGCAGGCTCGGGTTCCGTTGCTGGTCCTTGCACGACGTTGCCAGTCTTGACGTTGAAGACCGACCCGTGGCATGGACACTGCACTGTGTCTCCCTTCAGCACACCGTCTGAGAGCATGCAACCCCTATGAGTGCAAACGTTTCCTATGGTGTAGTACTTGCCATCGAGATTTACGAGCAGAACTGATTTGCCACCCGCCTCAACGTCTTTCATCTTGCCTGGCTTCAGTTCATTCGCCGATGCAGCCTTCACAAATCCCATTCTGTTCATTTTCCTCCTCAGATTCGGCTGCAGATTTACCTTATGATACATAAAACACTTACTCCGACATCACCTTCGCCAGCGCAACCTTGATAAGACTAAACAACAGAAGCACTGAAGCTTGTCTGAAGGGTGAGAGTCTGAAATGATTATGCTACCACGCCTGTAAGGCGATTCTGCACTGTTTTAGCTGCTGCTCTGTGTATTTGAGATTCTCATCCATTCGAAGATAAGGAGGATTTCACTTTGCGTTTGCACTCTAGGCTGAGAGGGGAGTTTTCGTTTCTGCGCAGTAACATGCTGGTGATGATCACCAGTTGGTTACTCATGAACTTCTCGGGCGCAATACCTTCCACCTACTACTCTTTGTTTATACTCGCTTTAGGCGGCACTCCAGCGATCATAGGCATCATCGAATTCGTTTATTTTCTCGTCTTAGCCTTTGTCCAGTTTCTAGGCGGATATATAGCAGATAAACACGGACGAAGATGGCTCATAATTACCTTCTCTTTTGGACTCGCCATCACTTACCTCTTCTATGCCTTCGCGCCTTCATGGCACTTCATACTAGTCGGAGTCCTGCTTCAAAGTCTCTTCCTAGTCTATCAACCAGCGATGGCTGCGATGACAGCTGATTCGATTCCGCCTGAGCAACGAGGCATGGGTTTCTCCACAATAATGTTCCTGAACAACATTGCATCGGTTTTCTCACCTGCAATAGCTGGGATACTGCTCATTCAGTTTGGATTAGTCTCAAGCCTGCGAATAGGCTATCTTTGGGTTGCTGGCTTCTACCTTATGGCAGCTGTCGTCCGAATAAAACTGAAAGAAACATTACGGACTTCAAGCAGTCGAATCAGCATCGCTAACGCAGTTGCGGAATATCCAAAAGCAGTGAAGGAAGGCTTAGCTGTGTGGAAGGTTTTGCCGCGTTCAATGTTCTTTGTCTTTGTCACGAACGCCCTCTCAAGCTTCACTTTTGCGATGTTTTATCCGTATTTGGTCGTTTACGCAACAAAGATTCTTGGTATCGAAGAGTTCCACTGGGCAATTCTGATGATGTGGCTCAGCAGCTGCACACTCTTCTCTGCATTGCCATTCGGAAAACTATCTGACATCATCGGAAGAAAGAAACCCTTTGTTATATCGTGGGTATTTCTGGCACTTTTTCCCTTGCTCTTCCTGATAGGAAACCTACAAGCACTGTTTGCCGGTTTCCTACTGTTCGGGCTCAGCAACTCGCTGTTCGTTTCAACCTACCAAGCCCTGGAAGCCGACCTCGTGCCTCAAGAACTGCGTGGCAAAGAGGTTGGCTGCAATCAGTTTATGACATACCTGCTCATGGCAATTGGAGGACTGATTGGAGGGTTCCTGTACCAATACGTTTCACAAGCGTTGCCCTTCATGCTTGCGTTTCTAGCCTCAGTCGCATGCACCGTCATAAGCCTGTTCCTCATCCATGAACCCAAAGAAAGACAAAAGTAAACATCGCAGAAGCTTAAATCGCCGTTTAGACTTTCATTCAACACGCAGAAGATAGTGATTTCGATGGGATACGGAGAAGTCTGGAAGGTACTTGATGACCTAATCGTAGAGTTTAGAAAAAGAGGAGAACCTGTCCCATCCAACGTGATCGAAGATCTTCGAGCTGCAAAGACCATGATACAGGTTTTCAGGGCTGATCCGAATCGCACAGAGAACATTCCATCGATTGAGATGTATATAAGCAACGTTGAGTCGTATCTGATTTTTGTCGGTCAGCAAAAGTTTGGCGACGAATTCTACGAGAGATGGACGGCTAAGCTGCGTGAAGCCAGGGAAACAGTCGGCTCGGGCGGTGAAGAAGTAGCTTGGGAGTCGGCTTCAAAGTTTGTTCCCGGGATTCCGCGTGGTCACAGGTGGGTGAGAGTTGAAGTCTCCGACGAGACTCCTGAAGCTGAAATCGAAAAATTAGCCAACGAGTTCGGGCTCTCAACCAAAAAGCAGACAGACGGCTACGTGCTCGTTTACGGAGACGAAGAGAAGCTTAAGCTGTTTGTACAGAAAACTGGCGAAAGACTTCGAAAGAGAAGAGGGCTGTAGGCGCGAAATTTTGCGCAACAGTTAAAACAGAAATACTAGACAATTACTATAGAAAGTTTGTCTAGAACAGAAATCTCAGCCAATCTGTCTGACAGCGCTGACTGCAGAGAGGTGAAGGACGGCGCCGACTAGAACATGCCCTGCTTAAAGAAGATCGAACTTAGAGGCTTCAAAACCTTTGGACAGGCAACTACCATCTTGCTAGAGAAGGGCTTCACCGTGATAACGGGACCTAACGGAAGCGGCAAGACAAACATCATAGATGCCGTCTTGTTCGGTTTGGGAGAACTCAGTTCTAGGCGATTGCGTGCAGAGAACTTTGCCAAGCTAATTTTTCATGGTTCACCAGAGGCTGAATTAGAGAAGGCGAAGGCAGCAAAGGTCGTCATGCAATTCGACAATTCAGATGGTCGCATCCCAGTTGACACGAACACTGTTACGATTTCACGAGAGGTTTATCGAAACGGACAGAGCGTTTATCGGTTGAATGGTAGGCGCATGTCTCGTGCCAACGTCGTCGACACGTTGTCCATGGTTGGAATTAGCCCATCTGGACACAATGTGGTTTTGCAAGGCACGATCACTCGTATGGCAGAGATTGCACCGTTTGAGCGCAGAAAGATTTTGGATGACATGGTTGGTATTGCGCAGTATGATGCGGAGAAGGCGGAGGCTGAGGAAAAACTGCGCATGGCTGAGATTCAGATCAAAACAGCGATGGGCAGAATTGACGAGGTTCAAAAACGAGTTGATGACTTGGAGAGGGAGCGCAACCAACTTCTTCGCTCCAACTTCATACAGAACGAGATCAAACGATTTGAAGCCATGAGAATCAGCTATGATTTGGGTGAGATTCAGAAGAAAATAGCTGATTTGTCGGCTCAGATTCAGGAAGCCAACGTTAAGGTTGAGGAACTGAAGCGCCTGCGGGATGAGCAGCGTCAACAGCGGCATCAAATAGAGAAGGAGTGGAGAAAGCTCAGCACAGAAAAGGTAGAGGAAGGCGGAACCAGAGTTCTCGAAGTGCAGATAAAAATCGGTGAGATGAAGTCCAGGCTCACGGAGCTCACAACAAAGATAAGTGCAAGCGGCGCCAGTCTGGAAGGACTCGGGAAGGTGAAGGAGAACAGTCTGCAGCAACTGCAAGCAATTAACAATGAACTTGCAGAAAACCGCAGGAACCTGGGCCAGTTAAAACGGGAACAGAATCGCCTGACCAAGGAAATCTCGATTAAACAGACTCGCCACGACGCTTTAGCAAATGAGACCACGCAGTTATGGGCGAATTTGGGTCAAAACAGCAAACGAATTCGAGAAATTGAACAGCGATTGGACAAACTCTACCAGAATTTGGTTGCCCTCAGAAGCGATCATGCTCAGAGCCAAACAAATGCTAAGATGTTTTCACGGCGGCTCGAAGACTTAACTGGTCGAAAACAGCGGTTTGCAGAAAGCCTCAACGAACTCAACAAGTCTATGGCAGATTTGAACGATGTGCAGAAGGGGCAGAAGGAACGGTTGAAGGCGTTGCAGCAGACGCTTGAGCGTCGAATTGCGCAGAAAGATGCTGTTGAACACGAAATCGCAGATGCGGGAAGAATAGCTGACTCGGCGCGAGAGGCTGTGGTGGAGTTTGCCACTCAACGTGAGTTGGCTGAAACTGTTGCCAGCGAAGAGATGGCGCTTAGAAACATAGAAGAAATGGGTGAGCTAGGCGTAATACCGGGCGTGCTCGGAAGATTCAGAACCCTGATAAAAGCTGAGAAGGGCACCGAGAATGCTGTTGAAGCAGCTGCGGCGGGTTGGTTGGATGCTATTGTGGTTAAGGATTTAGAGGCGGCGTTCACCTGCTCCGAAACACTTCGACGTCTTAAGTTGGGTAGAATCAAGATAATACCGCTTCGTGAATTGATGAACATTAAGCCCGTTCGACAGCCTCGGATTGATGGAGTAAGCGGTTCAGCGTCTCAGCTTATCAGATACTCGAAACAGTACGAGCCTGCTGTTACGTTTGTGTTCGGTGACACCTTGATCGCTAAGGATGACAAAGCAGCGTTGGCAGCATGTAAAGTAGGCTACAGAACGGTTACGCCTACTGGAGACCTTTACGAGGCTGGAGGTGCACTTGAGTCAGGCTTTTATCGTGAGCCAGTTGATTTTTCCGCCCTCATCCCGCGGGAGAATGCTGTCAAAAGTCTTGAAGAAGCCGTGCGAACTCTGCGGGAACACTTGACTAGAAGAAGCACTGACATCACAGGGTTGGATGAGGAGATAGGTAAGACTCGAGAGGAAATAGCTCGACTTGTAGAGGCAACGGCAACCCTGGAAAATGAGATCTCAAGACTAAAACGAAATGTCAAGGTAACAACTCGCAATGTTCGCCGCATCGACTGGAACATTCAGGGCATTCAGAATCGGCTAGAGAAGGAAAAGACTCAGATTGGCATTCAGAGGGCTCAGCGCGCTGCGATAAATAAGGAGACGCAGAAACTCCGCGGCGAGTTAGCTGGCTTACGCCGCAAAGTTGACCCATCTCACATTCAAGAGTTAGAGGTTCAGCGTGGAAAACTTGGTGACGAACTTGTTGCTTTGAACCAACGGTTGAGCGGCGTGGAATCAGAGCTTGCCACAGCGCATGCCAAGCTTGACAACGTTCTCAAGATAGGCTATGACAACGTGCAGATTCAGCTCAAGAAGGTGGAGCGCCAACTCAATACCCTTGAAGAAGAAGCGAGAGAAGCCATACAGGAGAAGATAAGTCTAGAAAACGAGTTGGCTAAACTCGAGAGTACTAAGGAGGAAATGGCGCAGTCCGTTTTGACAGCGAGGAAGGAATCTAGAAAGTTCACAGATCAAATCGACGACATTGACAAGCAGCTGCATCGGTTGGACACGGAATATGAACGTGCAGACCGCCTGTTAAACCAGCTTCAACTCAGTCATCAGACACTTCAACTGCAGCTTGACCAGCACATGGAAAGATTGAAGGAATATGGGTACGCTGAACCACTCTCAATAACACTTGAGCAGCATGAGGCAACAGCATCCTCCCTGAAGCTAATGCGCCTGGAGGTGGAGAGGCTTGGAGCCATCAATCAACTGGCCTCCGTGCACTACGACGAACAGATTGCTCGCTACAAGGAACTATCAATACGTATGAATGAGCTTGAGAAGGAAAAGCAGTCTATAATAGCCTTCATGGATGAAATTGAACAGAAAAAGCGTCAAGTGTTCATGGAAGCATTCCATAAAATCAACGGTAAGTTCAGCAAACACTTCGAGAAACTCACAGGCGGCGGAGAAGCTTCACTCAAACTTGAAAATCCTGAGGAGCCCTTTGCCGGCGGCATGGACATGGTTGTGCAATTTCCCGGCAAGCCACCGATTCTTGTGAACGGTGCAAGCAGTGGCGAAAGATCTGTTGCTGCCGTTGCGTTTCTCTTTGCTATTCAGGATTTCATGCCGGCTGCATTCTACCTGTTTGACGAGATTGATGCGCATCTGGATGCATTCCACGTGTCAAAACTCGGTGAATTGCTTACGGAAGAATCGAGAAAGTCACAGTTCATTGTTATCACTTTGAAGCCAGAAATGGCTAGCAATGCTGAGCGGGTCTACGGAGTCTACGAACATAAGGGCGTGTCCCACGTTGTGTCTTCGACTTTCAAGAGAGAGGCAGCTTAGACTATGACGTCGCCGGCAAGTCGAAAGCCGTTCTTTCTCCTTCCACCTTGGAACATTCTCTTCGAACTCAACAGACTCTCCAACCTGAAACCTTGGGACATAAACATCGCCTATCTGCTCACAACCTTTCTAGAGGAAATGCAGAAAAGGGGCGAGATCGATTTCCGCGCCTCAGGTGTGGCTTTAGACTCCTCGTCCACGATCTACTTGATGAAGTCGAGGCTGCTGTTGAAGCTTGAGGAGCCGCCGGCGCCTCCTAAGGCACCGCCCGATTTTACGCCTCCACCCTTGTTCCTGCCAGTGCGATATGAGTTGACGTCCACAACTGTTCAGGAACTGCTGAAAGTCTTGGACGAGGTGCTTAAGGGAGAACATCTGTTCGGGTTGAGGCCTCGCACCGAACCTATTCTGCCCTCACCACCTGAGATTCTGCCACCTCTTGACCTTTATCTGATGGAAATCGAAAAGCAGATGGACAATCTGTATCACACTCTGCTGAAGCTCAGTAACCAGGAAAAACTGGTTTTGTTTTCCAGGGTGATCACAGGGTTCGACAGGCTCGAAGCCATCAAAACCTTCATAGTGTTACTCTTTCTAGCTCAGAAAGGAGACATCTCTCTGTGGCAAGACGAGAACCTAACCGACATCTACATAACAGTCATGACAGATCTACCGCCTGATAAACCAGCCTTGGGAGTCGTGTAGGGACATTGTCAGTGGGAGAGAAGGGTGAAAAGCGAGACTTCGCCTTGATCGAGGCCGCCCTATACGTGGCGGGACGACCTTTAGACCTCAAAACGCTTGCCTCTGTGCTAAGAACACGTTCGAAGAAGAAAGCTCATCGTCTGGTGCAGCAGCTTCTAG
>Ga0315310_10000678_pt1 | contig 21850 bp, 36 predicted proteins | sample TDP5_MG_FD_203630 | JGI IMG/M metagenome (GOLD analysis project Ga0315310, IMG submission 203630) | Freshwater sediment microbial communities from Lake Towuti, South Sulawesi, Indonesia - TDP5 | ecosystem: Environmental > Aquatic > Freshwater > Lake > Sediment | place: Indonesia: South Sulawesi...
GGTGTCTGCTGCCATATGGCTCGCTTTTAACCTTTGGGTTTCTATTCCTTTTTGGCCCGCTTATCTCTTGTGGGTTTCTGCCGTTACATGGCTCGCTTTCGATTTGGTTCCCTGAATTCTGTCTCGCTTTCATTTTTACACCACATATTTGACATGTAGAGTGGATCTAAGGTTTATGTAGCAGAGTTGCAGCAGTCCCTCTGGGAGCTGGAGGACCTTCCTCCACAGGCCTTCCGCGTCTTCGTGCCAAACCTCGCCTTCTCTTGTAACCCAGAGGTCCGTCCAGTGCACGACCAGTATGCCTTCCGGCTTAACGTCTTGGATCTGTCCGTGGGTGGCCTGAATCTTGGTCTGTACGTGTTCCTGGAGGAGCTCCCTTCCTGAAGGATCCTTCAGAGGAATGAGGGGTCTAAGGGGCATTAGGATCTTGTAGCAGGCGTAGAAGTCCCTCTGAAGGAAGGGGTCCTGTATTGATCGGATGGGCTCTGTTGAGATCCATAGGCCCACGGTGGCCTCTCCCAAGGGCTCAACCACGCCAGGCTTGTAAAAGTTTAACATTTCAAGTCTGGCCTGCTCGACGAGAATGGGAGCTATGTGATCCCTCACTGCCTTAAACTTCTCTTTCTGGCTCATGCTGAGACCTCATCTTCGCCGCGTGGAACGGGCAGGGGGTAAAGCAGCCTTCACCATATTGCTGTTGGGAGGGCAGTAGGTCGAAAATGTAACGTGTGACGAAGTCTCCAATGCAACACCAGGGATAGCCGTGAAGGAAGCCTAGCCATGCATGGACGATAGCAATTAGGGGGAAGGGAAGATTTGTGTAGACTGTTACCTTAAGGACCACACCACCGGGAACATTACATATTCTGAACATTCCTTAGACCTTCTGATGATGGGTAATCAGAGGACTATCTTTTTGGGCAAATCTGCCCACTTTAGTTGCGTCTTTAAGTTTTCTGAAACAGCTTTAGAGACCTTCTCCGCTAGGTCTGAATCAAAAATACTAAAGTCGCCTAGAATTGCCTTTCCTCTCTCAACTCTAATTCTTTCTCCCCCCAAAACAAGAACGATTCGATAGACACAGGAAATCTTCTTTGCTTCCATCTATTCGTCTCCTTGACTTTCTAGGGGATGTATTCGTGAGTGTATACTTTTGTGTAGGTTACAGTAATAGTGTCCACATCTTGGGCATCGCCATTTTGGAGTGTTCAGACACCCCACGATTCCGCATAACAGACCTCTTCTAGTAGCCTCAAGATATTCTTCGCTACTTAACATCGTCTTTTTGCCTTCACGAAGACGTTTGACTTTCGTTTCAAGCCTCATCTATGTCGTCTCCTTTATCCCTCTCTTACTTATTTTTATTATTATTACATTACCTGAGACATGAAACTCCGAGTCTGTCTCCTTGGTCTCCATAACTTCCTGCTCTGAAACGCCATAAGCCTTGGTAAACTCGTCTAAAAAGATACGACCCCAACCGTTAAAGTAGTCCCTTCTGGCCCACCTAAGGATTACTTTTTGAAGTGTCGACTTATCCATTCCTGTCTCTCCTTTTCGTTTAGATAGTCATTATTTTTAACGTAGGCGATCCAATGGTCATAGTTCCATGCTTGGATAAGAGTTTTCAGGTAACTTTTTGCTGTTCTGGGACTTAAGCCGAACATGGATGCGGAGTAGCCTATAACATGGTCGGCGAACCCCACCTTATCTGGAAATTTTCCATTCTTAATGCAGGTAGCCACTAGCTGTCTTAGGCGATCTAATCTATCCTGTATCCACGCCATATTACTCACTTCTATATTAGACCATTTATCCTCCTTACCCCTCACCCCTCAATAACCCCTTGGACTTTGCTTCTTCTGGCTTCATCCTAACCTTGTATTCGGGCCTTTTGCCGCTATACCGTTTCTCCAGAAAGCCCCACTGGCAGAACTCATCAAGAACTTTGGAGACACGGGGATCCTGCGGCCACGCATTCTTTATGAAGGCCCTGGTCACATCGCTCACTGTGAACCATCCTTCGCCCAAGGATCCTTCGCCATAAACGATAGCAACCTTACCGTTCAGATCCTTGTCTGTTAGGCTTAGTGGTGGATGTTCACGTTTTACTGAGAGGATAGGTTGTTCAGTCGTCACGGAAATCTCTGAAGGACTTGGTGCGCCCGCCGGGATTTGAACCCTGGGCACAGGAATGATTTTTAATAAGGCGTCTTTAAGTTCCCTGAACCCTTCGAGCTCCTTTCTGAGCTGCTCTGTCTCCTCAGCCCTCTCCTTCAGCCTTTGTTGGGTGATCTCAAGATCCTCGTGAAGCCTCTTGGATTCCTCTAACAAATCTGCTATGGTTTTTTGCATCCCGTCGATATCGCTCTCTTTGATTCTTTTTTCGGAATCCTCAAGCCTCATCTGAAGGGCTTCAGCAAGCCCCTTCAGGCGGTTTCTTTCCCTATCCGCGTCCTCAAACTTTTCTTTCCAAACCATCTCGTCTTCCTCCAATAACCGTGAGGGTTTAGGCTTGTACTGTTGCACTTCTTCAGAATCAGGTTCCAGCTCACCCTTCGCCACCCTGATGGCGACTGATTCTGGCAGCCACACTGGCCGAACGTAAACTAATTGGACCTTATCCTTCAACTTAGCAAAGAAATGACCTAACTTCAACGTCATAATCTGTTCAGGTTTGGGTTTCTCTTGCTTTGGAAGGGGCAGGGCCTTCAGAATTTCATCGATTTCATGGGCGTCTGGCTGCCTGCCAAATAATCTAACGTCAAAACTTCTGAGATGTTTCTTGTCGACGCCCCGAAGATCCTGGGCGTCTAACCAGAGCCATCCTTGGACAACACCCATTTCCCTGACATACTTTTCGATAACCCATTTAACTGGTGAACCGCGGTCCTGCGGCAGGAACTTCCAAATTTCAGCTACCACAATTATTATGCCTGACAGTTCTTCATACGCCTTCCTGATCAGACTTGCCACAAATAGGTTCTGTAGCTCATCAGATTTTACGCCCAATCCTTCCAGATCCTCGACGTATACACCGGGTTCTGGAAGTTCCAGGCGATCACTGAAACTGCCCCGTAATCTTTCAAGCTGGGGTAATACCTCTTCAAGATAGGCGTCAAGTTTCGTGAAAACTTCTTTGATAAACTCCTTAAGTTTGGGATCCTTGAGTTTACTTTTCACTCGCTGATGTATTTCAGCTAGGGATTTTGCAGGAGTGGGACTTTTGCAGACACTAATAATCGCATATCTTACACCTGGCTCTCGATGCACCTTCTCCTCTAAAGTGGCAGAAATCAGACCTTCTAACGCTTTCCAATGAGTCAACCCTCTCTCATCAAAGAATAATGGAAGCGGTTTGGCATTATCAAAACCTATCTCACCCCTCTTAGTCCTGAAGACAATGGCCTTCATACCACTCGCGGCAACCGCTGCCTCAACAAAAGTCGTCTTACCAGAATCCCTGGTGACGCCGAACACAGCCAAATGACGCCGTGGAATCCCTATAGGTTTGCCCGTCGGCACTTGATAAAGAACACCGTTAATCTGAGATTCACTCATTGGCTTTCCACGTCCTGTTTCGGCCTCTTCCTTGGGTGGTTCCGATGATTCGAGGGTTTTTGGAAGGCTTTGTGCCACGCCCAGCCTCTCCACTCACGGCACGTCATCTCCTTCTAAGAGTTTTGTTGAAAATCCGACACACGCAGGTTTTCCAGTCAAAAGCTTTAGGGCTTCCTCTCCCAAAGCTATCAGTCCTTTTCCCGTCTTTTTACACCGAAGCAACAGCCCAGACCTATGTAACCAGATGACAACTTCCTCGTCATCCACTATCGGCATACCCAAGTTTTTGTAAGCCCAAGAAAGCATCTCTGCCCTGTTCTTCATTATTTTATCATCAATCCAACTCATGGCGCTCACCTTTTATTTTGTGATATTCTTTTAGACCCATTTTAAGAAGTAATTCGGCAACGGTGCTCTTGGATACGGTTTTCCCGTTTTTCAGCGCCCTCTCCTGCTCAATTCTCCAGACCTTTAAAAGCTCATCAAAGACTTTGCGATCAATAGAAGCGTGCAGGTGCACCTTATTCATGGGCGCGTCAAGCCTCCTTTTCACCCAGAATCTCTTGTATGAAGTCGATGAGATACCCTGCTTCGGAGGAATGAGTTTTTTTAGCTTCGTCTTTTAATCGTTGTTGTAGTTCAGCCTCTGAGATAACTATGAAGATAGCTTTATCACCATCATTTTTCAAGATTTCTTTGGCGTAGTCATTAAGGTGGGGTTCACCAATCTTACCGACAGGAAGAACAGCTCCTTTAATGTTCATGTATAAAACCCTAAAAGTCTTCATGGCCGCTTAATTCTCCCCGCTTTATCGCACAGCTTCCTGATATCCTCTGAGAGGCCCTTTTCGCGGAGGCTTCTGATGAGTTGAGAATCAAGGTACATGGCAACAACGCCTGTCAGACCGGAAAGCCTCTCCGCGTCAAGGAGTAGAACACAGCTATCCACTTCTTCCCTTATCGCCTCTAAGAACTCGTCAGCCCTCTCCCTTAGTTTCTTCCTTAATTCCTCTTCTTCAATCATGGTCGTCACCTTCCAAGAGTTTTGTTGAAAATCCGACGCAAGCAGGCTTTCCCAAAAGAAGCTTAATGGCTTCTTCTCCCAGAGCTATTAGTCCTTTTCCCGTCTTTTTACACCAAAGTAACAATCCAGACCTATGCAACCAGATGACCACTTCCGCATCATCCACTATTGGCATACCTAAGTGTTCGTAAGCCCAAGAGAGCATCTTTGCCCTATTCTTCATAACCTCTTCACTCATGTCGTCCACCTCTTTGAGAAATCTTTAAACTCGTCTGTCTCCATGATTTTCTCAGCTTTTCTGTACCATTCTTCGGCGAGTTTCTTAACCCGAGCAACTCGTTCAGGTGTGTATTTCCAGAGCAACCTCAAACCTCCTTGAGTTTCCATAGCTGGACCTTCCCATGCCACTCACTAACTATTTTACCGTCTGCGATAAGCTCCTCCCTGTCCCCAAACCCTAATCCAGGGACGCGTCTCTGGAGCCAGGGCCATGTGTGGGCACTGCCATCTTTGAGTAGGTCCAGAGCCTTCTCTTTCCTTAGGGGCCTCTCAAGGATCTCAATACGCCTAGTTAGGGCATCCAGTCGCCTCTCAAGTTCACAGATTCCAAGGTCATTCTTCAGTCCCTGGTAGGAAACGAGGCAGTTTTTCCCATCAGCGCCTCTAAGCCAAACCTCGTATCCCAACTCTTAAGCACCCTCCAAAATTTCCATAGTTACTCTGATCCTTTGACCAGAGTGGATTTCCTTTGTTTTGTCGTCTCTTTGCCATTCACATTGGGGGATCATGGGACGTTCGATTTCTAGCCACCAGGGGTTCTCTGGGTTAGACCCGTCTAAAACAATCCAAATTTTGGAGTATGAGACATCCGCACTTTTCGGCCATTCTTCTAGGTTTCGGATGGTAGAATCCTTGGAGGGAGTAATCTTTTTCGCGTGGTCGTGCATGATGCAATCGATTTTTCCTTCCATAACAACCCTCATGCCGCATCCCTCTTCTTCTTTAGGTTTTTCAGGAAATGGAGTTCTCGTTCCGCAATTTTCAGCGGTTTCTCTTTGCTTGCTCCTTGTTCCTTTGCATCACGATAGTCGTAGTATGGTGTATCATGACAAGAAGGATGCCCAGCCTCGTTTATAGGACAACCTTTGCAGTAACTATCTATATGTATATAACATAGAGCGCAGTTGTAAGCACCAAAACATTCTCCTGTACCATCCACTATGTCTTGCCACTTCTGAATAGATAATTCTAATGGGTCTTCTCCAGCCTCAATCCGTCTCCGCATCTCTTCAGGCGTCATGGTGTCAAACCCCTTCCTGTTCAGCAACTTCAGCCAGTAGCTCACAGACCTCGGCCAGACCGACCGCTATGGCGCCGTTCAGCTTCTCGTGGAAGGTTTCTCCATGTATGGATAGGACCTTTCCGAGGGCTCGAAATTCCCTTCCAAACTCCAGATATTGCTTGGCTTGAGCCCTATACTCCTTCTTCTTCGCCCTTTTCCTCCTGCGCCCCAGCCTTAAAGGTTCAACCGTGACCAAGCCTAACCCTCCACCCTTCCCTCGAAGTAGGACTTAGCTTCGTTCCGAGCACACTCTGAACATTTTTTAGGGTAGTCCGTGCAGTACGTACTTTTGTCACATGAAACCCTTGGAGCGGGCACCGCTTCCACTCTCGGTTCGAAACGTAGTCCAAGCCACTTCAGACTTTCATCTATGATACGCCGGTCCGCCTTTCCAACCAAATGGAATTCAGGGTCCTCAGGATCGCCGATTATGTACTCCACCCTAACCTTTTCCGGGCGCTGCTCACTCAAACCTCCTCACCTCAGCCTCCTTTTGACTCCCCTCCTAAAGTCCGCGTTCTGCCATCCCTCCGACAGTTCTTTGAGCCTCTGTAGAGCCTCGCCTTCGAAGTAGGCGGGGTGGGGGTTTGGCATGTAATATCCGCCACCAAGCCCGAGTAATGGAGGGGGCTCTTCTGGGTCCGGCCAATATTTAACGTCGGCTGCCTCTTGGGCCCTCCTCTCTATGGTACGTTTGCCGGGCGGGGTCCATTTTCTTGGCCATTTCCCCATGGATATGAGTTTCCTGATCTCTTCTTTGACAAACACATAAATCGACTCTGGGCCTTGAGTGACGTGTATAGGGAGATGTTTCGAGTTCCATTGGGCGAAGCCTGCCCTCTTTGCGAGGAGCCTTATGGTCCTCAAGTACCTCTCGTTCTCCAAAAAGTCGGGTTTAAATCGGGGGGTCTTCGCATGACCCTGTTTAACCGCGGTCATCACCTGATCGGCCCTCTGAAAATGGTCTTGGTAAAAGGCCGCCGTTCTCTGGCTTTCCTGCAGTGCACCCAATATCTGCTCATGCTCCTCATGCAACTTCCTCACCTCGTAAAAAAACTTGGTAAGCCTCTCCTGCCCCTCACTCACCGGCCCTGAACCCCCTCGTTGGTTTCGAAGCGTAATACTTTCACTCGACTCTCCCCCCTCCGCTTTCGTCCTTATTTCTCGGGCGACCCAGCCCAAGGGCTGTTTCACCTCCAATCGTGTTCGACACCCGACCAGTGGGGGCTGATGGCAGGCGTGCTTTTCCGGATTCGGGGCGTGTTCGGAGAAGCAGTTTTCCGCCCGCCATACAGCCTTTCCACGTTAGACGCTCACGGGCACCCTTTCCGATAGGATGCGCCGAATGTTATTGTAGTTCATTTCCGGATGTTTTTCGTGAATCCATTCGGCAAGCCAGGCCAACTCTTCGCGGACGAACTCCTCTTCTTCGGGCTTCAAATCCCCCACTTCCTTCAACTCGGCCAGGCTCATGCCTGCTGGCCCTCCTTGGAAAGTTTCTTCTCAAAGTATTCGTTGATGATGAGCCGCAGAACCTCTGTGTTGTTGGTTAAGCCTAAAGCGCTTTTTATTTCAAGGAATCGCTCTTTTACTTGCCCCTGTAACCTCAGCCGGATATCCAAAACCTCTTCTGTCATATTGTGTCACTTAAAGACAATTTGTGGCTTTTTGCTATATAAGGTTTTCGATTTGGGCCTTGGATGAGGGGGAGACGTTCATTTCAATAAGCTTTAAATATCTCCACACATATACACATTTAGCAACTAAAGTGAACGAGATGTTGAAAATGGAGGAGGAGTTGAAGGTTTACCTTAGGGCTCAAGGGGAGATAAAAGAGCGCTTCATCCGGATAAAGGAACACTTGGGGGTGAAAAACGACACGGAGGTCCTGCGTACCCTCATAAACTGGTTTTGGAGGGAGCACCAGGAGGAGTTTCGACCAAGGCTAGAACACTTGGACCTCAACCGTGACGGAGTGCTTGTCGTCGACCGAGACCTGAAAAGCGCGATAAGGGTCCAATTTAAACAAGGAAAAGCCGTCTGCGAGCGTTGCGGCAGCGGATGCAGGCACATCGACTACGCACTCTCAATACCAGAGGTTCAAGAGATCCTACGGGAAAAAGAGCGTTAACTACCGGCTAAAGCCTGTGGGCTTTTCTATCTTTCGATATGAAATTCCAATTGGTATCCTGAGCCACTGTATACGAGAGGTAAATCTTTAAGTGGGGGGAGGACTGCAACATATTCTCTGTCACTTAAAGACTTATCGTCGTCACTATATAGGATAAGACGGAATAGTATGTTCACTTTGTTTTTTGTAGCAGCCGTTAGAAGATCGTAGGTGTATCCATCTGTTGAAAACTCAAAGGATTTGATTTCGTCCGGCATCAATTTCCATGATCCTGTGCCGGGAACAGTCGTACAGGTCAATCTCTCTCCACCAGCATCGAAAATAGCTTTAACTGAACTAAGTGTTATAGCAAAATATCCGGTATTCTTGATAGTAACATTGATGCAGTATTCCTCCTGAGAAATAATGTGCGAAAAATAAACACCTTTCGCCGCCCTTCCTTCAACTTGGATACTTGGCGAGAAAATTAAAAGTAAAACGATGACTACAACAATAAGTGCTACGATGGCTACGAGTTTTACAACTTTTTTCATTTTGACCGCTCCATTCTAATTTCCTTAAGCTTGCCTTCCGCCTCCTTTTCTTCCAGCATTTCTATCAGGATGTTTTTGACGCCCTCCTTTTTTATGTGCTTAAGGGCCTGCTCCATCAGGTGGGATCGGGTGTGGAAGACCCCTCGGCGAATCAGGTCGTCCATCCACTCCACAAGCTCAAATTCTATCGTCACAAAAACCCTAATTTTTGCCACTCTCACCACCTTCCCGATTTTCCACTCAACCATTCTCGGATATCCGCCTTAAGCTCCGCCTCAGAAACGACCTTTTCCATCTCCACCGTCGAACCTCCACACATTAGAACATTAGTAGAACTTATATACAAATATATATTATTTTCTCAAGGTTTTCATTAAGGAACCTCCAGCCGAGGGGAATGCTGGAGACCCTGGTCAACTACCACCCAATAAATTAGGTGGCTTGTAGCTATGTTCGACCTCAATTCCCATGTGGGCTTCGGCTTCACCACACGCCACATTAGGCCAGTTGACGATGGCCCGTTCCGAGGAAGCCAGCTTCCTACGGGAAAGGTTCAGAGAGGCGATATAATCAGCGTTATGCTGGAACCCGCATTTTCGACACCTAAAGAGAGCTTGTGTTCTCCTGTTTTCTCCGATGTGTCCACATCTTGGGCAAGTTTTAGATGTGTTCCTTGGGTCTACATGAATTACGAGAAATCCCTCTTCAAGGGCCTTGTACTCGATAAAGTTTTGAAGTTTATCGAAGGCCCAACTGTGGAAATTCTGACTTTTCCTATGTTTGGCTCTGTCACGGATTCCCTTCAGCCTCTCCATAACCACTATATCTCCATCTTTAAGGCTGTTCACAAACTCTCGACTTACTTGATGCAACGATGTGTTGATCCATCTTCTCTCCTTTCCACCCAACCGTTTCAAAACTCGCTTGGAGCTTCTTGTGCCTTTGGATTGGAGGGAAGTGCGGAGTTCCCTGAAATGTTGCCGCTTTCTAAGGATTGGGTTGCCTTTAACCTTGAATCCATTAGAGGCAACAAGCAAATTGTTCATTCCAACATCAACGCCAACAGGGTTGCTTCCTCTAGGCTCTGGAATTTCCTTATCTACAGTGATATGGAGGAAAAACTCCTTGTTGCGGTAGACGAGAACGGCATGGGTTGGACTGGTTTCCTCAAGAAGATTTCGCTGGTATTCTCCAATATCAAGTTGGGGCTTAATTCTCTTCTGAACCGTGATGATAGAGGCGTAAATTCCATCGGGTTTGTGGATGAGCCTAAAAAGTCTTGCGTCCAAGCCCATCGAAAGCTTAGTGAACTTAAGAAGCTTTTTTCGTCGTTGCTTGTACGCTTTGGCGACCCTATCCCTAGATCTGATGGCGAGGTTGGCTGGAAGATCAAATTTCTCCCTAGTATCTCGGTAGGTGATGTGGTGAAGGGCAACTGGATTAAAAACTTTGCTTTCAAAGGCTATCTTAGAAATGTAGTTGCAAGCATCTCGAAAAGCCTCAACAGTAGCAAGCAACTTCTCTCTATCTTCATTGGAAAGCTTGAGTTTACACACAACAGCCTTAGTAGACTTCATCAAAAAGCATATATGCCTTTTTCCTATTTAAAGGTTGCTCCAATTCTCCCCCTTGGTTTGAAAACAGGGGTCTCCTTGGAGGGTTTCTATGACACGTTTCCCTCCCCGTCCTGGATGAAAACGATCAGGTTTCCGACCCTCACCCCCAGCAGCTCGGGGATGGGGGCTGAACCAGTTTCAACTTCTCCCGGCTAAAGCTGGGAGATTGTCCCTGAAGGAGGGTTGATGTGTCCCAAAAAACCTTCGAGACGCATGGCTGGTTGAAGGCAGCCCTGCCCCGAATGTTCAGGGCAGCCTTCTACCCACATTTCCAGAAATTACCATTTATGGGGTTATAAGACTAATCGGGAAAAAACCCAAAAAAGGGATAAAAAAGGTTAAAAATGGAAAAGGGGGTAAATTGTAGGATAGAAATACATAAATACACAATACGTCCATAATTGGTTTTTGTGTGTCACGAAAGCCTCAAAAGGGAAACGGAAAGGAGGGGTCGAAGTGTCCGAATATGAAATAAAGCCGATAACGAGGAAGGAGCTACCGCCCACAAGAATAGGAGTATACGATCAAGTGAAGGCTGATTTTGAGAAGAGGGAGAAGGGAATCTACGAAATATCCATGAAAGGGAAGAAAGCCTACAGCATTGTTACTAGCTTGAAGAAGAAACTGGACCCAAAGAAGTTCAGAGTCTTCACCAGAAGTAAAAGATGCTTTGTGGAGGTCCTATAAACCTTCACATCCCTCTTTGAAGACCCGAGCCAGACGATAGAGTTATGTAAATGGGTTGTGAACCCAGAATACGGATTTAATATCATAATTTTTAATGACGTTAGAATTAGGTATATAAAAGGGGGGAATGGGCTGTGTGCCCATGGGTTTTTAGCCAGCTATCTTTCGGCTTATCTGGACCACGCTCGCGATGGCTGCGACGGCTGCTATCAGGGCCAGGATCACGGCCGCGTAGAGCGGTGTGCTCATGGCGCCTATGGCGGTTTTTGCGTCTGAGGCTGCTGTTTTGGCGTCTGTGGCTGCGGTTTGGATGGCTGTTGCGAGGGTCTTGAGGTCTGCAACGGCAACCTTTATGGTTCCCACGTCGGTCTTTACGGTGGCTACGTCGCCCTGAATAGAGGTTACTACTGGTTTGATGGCGGCAACATCGACCTTGACGGTTCCTAGGTCTGTCGCTATGGTGGCGACTCTTCCGTCTATGGCGATCACCTTGGCGTTGATGGCCTGCAGTGTGGCGTTCATTGCTCCGAACTTGGTAGTGAGGAGGGCTACTCCGTCCTTGATTTCGACCACCTTGGCGTCCAAGGCGGACAGCGAAACGGCGATCTCGCTCACCTTGCCCTTGATGTAGGCGACATCCTCGCCGAGGGCCACACCGACGATCAGGGAGCCAGCCCCAGAGATCCGCTTAAACACGGCAGGGTTGGAAGAACGCATATCTACGAGACCTCCAGTGGAATCGATGATCACGAAGCCAACAGCGACCTTTATCAGGGCGTCGGGGTCTCCGTTGGGAACCTGGACGGTACCCACAAACGTGGTGTAGATGCCATAAACAGCGACTAATCCGCCGCTTCCGAGGGTATAGGATACTGGCATGTCGTCAAGCGATACGCCCACATACACTTGGTACGTTGGGTCGTAAGATATACCGAGACCGCTGATGTCCCACTCGATCTGAACGGTTTGACCCATGATGGCTTCAGGGTTGGGCGTGAGCTTGAAGCCGGGCAGAGCCCTGATGACACTTTTCGCCCAACTCACTGATATGGCTGTGGCTGGATCGGATTCCAGGGCTAAGGCGATCGTGTGATCTCCCGCCAACGCCGTTGGAACTTTGAAGTCGCTAAAGGTTGCGTATCCTGTTGGGTCGCTTGCGAACCTGTACTGTAACTTTCCGTCCCATAGTACAACATAGCGTGTGTTCGGCTTAAGTCCGTATATTTTGAGCTCGACAGGATCCCCAATGTATGCCTGCCTAATCCCTCCCTGCGTACTGGGTCGCGGCTCGGACACGCTGTCTACCCTTGGTGTGACGGTTATCACGTTGTTGGGCTGAGGCTTCCCAGCAGCCCTCTTGATGTAGAGCAGGTATGAGCCGCCAGCCATGTCGAATGGGCTTACGGTCACTTTGAAGTACCCCTCGGGAGTGACACCGACATCCGGCGAAACGAAAGGAGAAGCTTTCGATATAGTGGTGCCCGCCACGTTAAGGGTCAAAGATTCACTGGCGTCGAAGTTGTATCCATAGACATCGATACTCTGTCCCATCCTCCTGCTGGTCGCGGATAGCCAAATTGCCGCTGTTCCTCCTGCTGTGGAGAAGGTGAACCTTGTTCTCGCCTGCATCTTGGTGTCTGTGAATGTTTCTCCATAGGGGACCACGTCAATGGTGTGGACGCCAGCTGCGGCTGCGGGTACGGTGAAGGAAGCCCCGGAGGCCACTAGGGTATCTCCTCTAAAGTATGTGCCCGTCAGTGCGCCAACCGTGAGTGTTTGAACCGCACCATCAAATAGGACCTGATACCTCCTGGCTGGGATCAGTTGCGAGAAGGTCAACGTTACGACTGGCGTTGATCCTGTGGCAGCATATGGGTTCACACCCGTAGCATAGCCGATGCTGTGTCCCTTTATTGCTCTAAAGTATACATCTTCTTTGACTCCTTCAATCTCCACGTAGACACGCGATTCTGGTACTGTAGTACCAGTATCGGGGTATGCAGTTTTGTACTTGAGCTCAATGCTACCGTCGGTGGTTGATCTGACCTGGAAGGGTGGAGTGTCGGTGATCGTGCCTAGGGTGCCCTTTGTGATCGATGTCACCTTCCCCTCCTCAACTATGTTTATCCATGCCCCGGTCCACGCATAGCGTTCCCTGATTGTGTAGTAAGTTCGGGCTTTGAGACCAAAGAACTTCACGGTGATCTCAGAGCCAGACAAGACGAATGTGCCTGTCTTGATTTCCTTTCCTGCGGTGTCATACAGCTTTAGCCTTGCCTTAGCATTTAGGGTTGCGGTGTCGGAAAGGCCCATGTATGAGGCTGTGACGGTGTAGGCGTACTCAGCGGGGGGATTTCCGAAGGTTTCGGGCACAGCCATCTTTAACTTGCCCGCTCCATTCGCGTCGGTGGTGATTGTCATCCAATCCTTTGATCCGAGCGTCACGCTGACCGATGCGCCAGCCGGGAAGTGGATGACGTATACGGTGACATCTGCGCCAACCTCAGCGCTCTTTGTGTCTTCCTTGTCCAATTTGACGCGCTCATCCCCAAACACATCTGGAACCGAAACTATGATCGCTTTGGAGGCGGACACAGGCCCGGTCACGGTAGCGGTTGCCTCAATGTCTGCAAACCCTTCGGTGGGGATAGGAAAAACAGCGGCGGTCAAGGTGGCTGTTACCGAGAACCTCCCATCAGCTCCCACCGTGACCTCGGCATGGGTTGTCTCTACACCTGCAACCTTGAGGTGCGCGGGTGTGGCTAAGATTTTTTCATCCTTCACGAATCCGTGACCAATAACCACCAGACTCTCACCAGCCGAGCCCCGGATGCTGAGCCTGTCAGCCTCAAGGGACGGAGTCATGGTAAGGCTGGTGAATGCCTGCCTGGGGGTGGAGGCTGGGGGCAATTGGGAGTAAGTGTCTTCCCCAGCCACACCTAGGGCGGTGTCGTATACCCAGACGGTGTGAGCGCCTTTAACTGCCTCGGGGACCTTCACACTATCGCTGATCACGCCCATAGAGTCTGCGGTTGTGGTCTTTAGAACGGTGAGGTCGAAGTAGACGGTCACCGTACCTGATTCGGTGAAGCCCTCACCCGCAACATTTATCGTTGTGCCATAGGTTATGGTCGAGCCACTCTGGAACTTTGGGGCGGTGTCTTTAAGCTCGTAGGTTGGGCCGTAGGTCACCACGGTTATGAGCAAGGATCTGACTCCCGCAACTCCATCGGAGGACTGCGAGAGCAACAGGTAACGGTTGGCGGTTATGTCAACTGCAACGTAGGAGCCTGCGGGTATGGCGCCTGCGTCGTCAGCGGCCCAGCCCGCTGAATATGTAGGACCAGCGACAGTCCATGTGGTGTCTGGTTGGATCTGGTACCAGAAGGGCGCTCCTGGGGTCCATCCATAGCCTGAGAGCTGAATCCTCGTATCCACATCTGATATTACCTTGGTTGGTATGCCGGTTAATGACCCCACAGCGGCGAATGTGGGAACTGAAGCAGCGAGTATGGATGTCACGAATAGCAGCACTAGCATCATCGCAGAAATCTTCTTTTGCATAGTGTTTTTCCTCTTTTTTTCCTTTTTTTTCTGGCATAGATGTATGCCAGTGCAGATTAATTCATTGAATTGGTATTTATATTTAATGTAAACAGTTCCTAATTCGAATTAGAAAATATGTACAGATTATAACGGCGAGTGTGCATTGTACATATTTATATATTAATGTGTGTATATGAAGCTATTATGGGAGTCTGAGCGATAGGGGTGTGTGGTGTTTGGGTAAGAGGAGGAAGAGGAGGAGGGGTGAGACCGCTTACATCAACATCCTCGTGACAGCGCAGGTTCTGAGGGAGGCCGAGCGCGTGGCCTGGACGGAGGGCTACACCGACGTAAGCGACTACGTGAGGGACCTCATCAGAAAAGACTTCAAGGAGAGGGGCGTAAGCATCAGGGTGGAGGAGCAGAAGGCGGAAGAGGCTGCTTGAGCCATGGCGTGGACTAAGAAGGATAGGGGCAAGTTTCCGCATAAAACAATGCTTGTTTCAGCCCGCGTCACGGAAAAAATTTCCAAGGAGATCGACCGCATAGTCTACACCGAGGGCTACATCGACGTAGGCGACTACCTCCGTAACCTCATAAGGAAGGACCTCAAGGAGCGAGGTTACCCCGCAGTAGAGGAGTAGAGGCCACCGAAGCACGAGCGCGAGTAAGTATCGTTGACCTCAACCCCTCTAACTGCGTTTAGGCTCCTCTGCTTCTGAGGGGGCATTTGGACCAGTGTTTCTTGTGGTGGCACCTCCACCTCTCAACAGAACTGTACTTCCTCCGAGTCTCATACTCTGTGCAATCCTTAAGTGATGGGCAGATCATAAAGCCTAACTAACCTTGAGGGTTATTAAAATTATGAAGGGTAAATATATAGTAGCATAAAAAGGGTGGGGTTTCAGTAACCCCTTATGAAGCCGAAACGATGCTTTGGTTGCTGGCTGAGGAAGGCGCTTTCTATGCCTGTTAAGCAGACGAAAACGTGGGCTTTTCCCTGTAGCGCTGGGTTCACCCTGGCTCCCCAGACGATCCTAGACTTCGGCGAGATGGTGCGGGTTACCAGCTCCCCTGCCCGGTAGACCTCTGCGAGGGTCATATCCTCCCCGCCTGAGACGTGTATTAGCACTCCGTAGGCTTTAGTCATGTCGTTTATGTCCAGTAGCTGTCCCTCCAGGGCGGACTTAACCGCCTTCTCCACCCTGTCCTCCCCTTGGCCCCAGCCGGCCCCTATGGCGGCTAATCCCCGTTTTTCCGCTATGGCTCTCAAGTCCATGAAGTCCAGGTTGATTAGGCTTGCGGTCGTTATGGTTTCCGTTATGTCCTTCACGAAGACGCCTACCAGCTCGTTGGCTACGCCCAGTCCCTGCTGGAAGGCTAGGTCGCCCGCAACCCTAACGAGCTTGTTGTTATCGATTGTTACGACGGTGTCGCAGGCTGATCGGAGTCGCTGAATGCCCCTTCTTGCAGTCTCTAATCGGACCCTCTCAATGGCAAAGGGTAGGGTTACAACCCCTATTACGAGGGGCCCTGTTCTCTGGAGCATCTCGGCCAACGCGCATGAAGCGCCTGTTCCAGTGCCTCCGCCGAGGCCAGCCACGATGAAGACAATACTAGCCCCAGATATCTCCCTCTGTAGCTCCTCCCAGCTCTCTTTTATGGACTGCTCTCCCTTCTCTGGGTAGCCTCCGCATCCGAGGCCTCCCGTGATTTTTTCGCCTATCAAAATCCTTCTGTCGGCTTTGCTGATGGCGAGGTGGTTGGCGTCTGTGTTTAACGCTAGCAGCTTGCCTCCGGCCACTCCTCTCTCCTTTATCCAGGAGACTATGTTGCACCCAGCGCCGCCAAGACCTACAACGTTGACAGCGGGTCTCGCAAGTTTCGCAACCTCTTCTATCCTTTCTTGTTCCATCTCGTATTTTTGTACTACTTCCATTCTGATTCCCGTAAGCCTAGGGGGACCTATATGTTAAAAAGAATTATGAATTACGAGTTTATTGTTTTAAATCCGTATTTTGAGTTCACAACCCATTTATTAACGGACCTCGAAGCTAACTGCATCGAGGTGGTATGAAAAGTGAAAGAGAAAGCTGGACTCTTGGGGAACAAGAGGGCCATCAGCCCCGTCGTGGCCACAGTGATCCTCGTGGCAGTCACCATCGTGGTGGCCATCGCAGTGGCCTACTGGATGGGAAGCATAGCCGGACTATACACAAGATTCGAAAAAATAGAAATAACGAGCGGCTACGCAACATATGATGCAGAAGCATATGGCGCGTCGATTGCAGGTTGGATAGTGACCATTAATTTGAAAAACTCCGGATCAGCAGACGCAACCATAGAGGATGTGCTCATCAACGGGAAACCCATGTCCGTATGGACTGAAGCTGACAAGGCGAAAGTGGACCCATCAGGTACACAACTTCCATCATCCATCCCAAGCGGATCGACTCTTACGGTCAAATTACTACTCAGAAAGAGCGACCCGAATGTTAAAGTAACGCCCTTTACCGCGGGAACAACCGTTGAGATCAGGTTGCACTCGGCTGCTGGCCAAGACTATCCAAAGACAATCACTCTGGAGTAAACCCCAAAATCCGCCTTAAGCTAAAACGGCGACGAGGATGAAGACGAGGGAGGGGGGCAGGGAAAGGAGAAGAAACTGGGCTGAGAAAGGGCTCCTGTCCTCCTCCCCCTCTTTTTTAAAATCAGTTCTTTTCTACGGTTTATGCGCCCTCCTCGACGAGATCGCAACCTTCTCAATCCTCGCCCTAGGCGGGAGGGAAATGAACCCCAGGCTCGCATTCACCCTTGAAACAAACCCCCTCCTTTGGCCCCTGATGGACACGGCACTCCTCTTGTACTTCCTGGCCATTTGGAGAATCGTGAAGCTTAAGGGCTTATGCCTCTTGCCCCTGGGTGCCGGCTCCGCTCGACTCCTGTTCTTCCTCTGGAACGTCATGCAAATATTGCTCTGGCTGGTGAGAAAGTGAGTAAGAGAGACATACTCTATTATGGAGGACTCGCCGGAATCCTACTACTGGCGTTGGTCATTAACCTTCTCGCCCTATTGACGCCTGTGCCAGCAAAACTTCATGTAGGACGCCGATGGAAATCAGTTCAGTTGCTGTTGTTGTAGAGAAGTAGCTCAAGCTGTTCATTCAGCTTTTGTTGAGTGGTCTATCCTAAACTTGTAACTAAGCACCCGCCTGATCCTCCACGTACTTCTTCAACATGTCAAGGGTTACCTGCCTTGGGCTGGGCGTAGAAGTAGGCCCACCTTCCCCTGCGCTCCTTTTTTAGGTAGCCCATCCCCACGAGGCGGTTCAGATAGCCGCTCTCCACCGCCCTAGCCCTCCCCGTCTCCCTGGAGACTTCGCCGGCCGTGGCCTCCCCCAGCTTCCGGATGGCCATTGCCGTCATCCTAAGGTGATCGGGCAGGGCCAAAAGTTCCTGCGCGTCCAGGGGTTTCAGCTCCCCTCTCACGGGCAGGCGCTGAAGGACCGTGCGAACCAGTTCCATCAGCTCGTCCAACTTGGAGCTCACCCTGTGAAGCTCCCTCGTTATCTCCTCATCGTCCACCACGAAGCCCCCAACAAAACATCCAAACTGGAGTTTAAGGTGAAGATGATATTTATGTACTTCCATGTATTTTTGTCCGCGGGTAGTTTACGGGGATAGAACATTGTTCTAGAAGCTTTTTTCATATTAATTTAAATATGTTATAGTGGTTAAATTCGTGTGTTTAAAGGGACCGGGAGAGGTCCGCCACAGCGTATACCGTTGTGGAATTCGAAAAGGGCGACCGATGGTCGCTCGAAGATCTGCCGTGTGATGCGGGGATTGTATAGTTCTTACGCTGAAATTATTTTTAAGGTGCCGCCTAGTAAAATTGACTTGGGGAGTGGTCAATGGCCGTAAAGCCTTCTAAGCGAGCAAAGGAGACAACCTCGCAAGGTTCAACAAGTCCTGAGGCTAGCCTGCGCCTCAGGCAGCAGAGCGAGAACTGGCCGAGTTCTGTTGACGGGTTGGGGAAATTCGTTAGAGAAGTGGTTGTGAAGCAGCCGCGTTATAGAAGGAAGAGACCTTCCCCTTCAAAGCCAAAGCCGAAGCCGAAACATCCGAAGAATCAGCCATTGAAACATGGCGGCAGGGGCTGGCTTCACCGTCCTGTAAGAAACTGAAACACTGGAATTTTAGGGAGGGGGATGTGTGTGAGGGATAGGTCTAAGTATCGCAGTAGGTTACAGATCGTTGCAGACATTTTGACAGCAGCCGGGGAAGGCGCTAGCAAGACCCCCATAATGTTTCGATGTTACCTGAACCATAGGGTCCTCTCTAAATATTTGGATGAGATTGTGGGGGCTGGCTTGCTTAGGGTTGAGGGTTCCTCTAGACCCATTTATGTTGTGACTGATAAGGGCAAGCTCTTCCTTGAAAGGTTCTCCAAGTATTCTGAACGTCGTAAGCGGATGGAGCAGAGTATTAACAATGCTTTGAGTGATGAGACGGCTTTGGAACAGATGTTTTGTGGGGATTAGCGGCAGACCCACATCTTCTATGTGCTGGATGCTGATGTGAGTACGTTCATACTAGAGGAGGAGGGTGCATGAACCCAGGAGAGATTTGGATGGTCGCCTGCATCGCAGGCGGATTAGTCCTTGCCCTCCTAGTGTGGTGGAAGGCGAGGCACCGATTTCGAGGAACTTTTTAAAGCTAACCTAGCGCTTAGTTCTTTCTTGGCAGATTGTTAACCTCATCCAGGAGGGCTTTAGGATGCTAACTCGACTCCACCTTTTCTTTTTCTCCAAAGCCGACCTCACCAACCCTCTTCTCCAAGAACCTGTCCACGACCTGCCGCATGGTGGGGGCTGAAGCCAGCCCTCTTGGAGGACCATAGAATGAAGCTCAAGAGGTTCTTGGACATCGCCTGCATACTCCTATCGACGAGCAGTGTCATGGACACCTACCTCTGGTTCACCACCCAATACCACGTTCCCTGCTGGGCCATAGCCGTATTCAGCACCGCCCTGATAGTCCTTCTCCAAGTACTGAAGCGAGCTATCCGTTGAGGTGTTTGGTTCATGATTGGGCTTGTTTTGGCTGCTGGTAAGGGGACTAGGATGTTGCCCTACACGGATGCTGTTCCCAAGGAGATCCTTCCCGTGGCTGATAAGCCTGTGATCGAGTATTGTTTAAGGTATCTGGGGGCTGCAGGTGTTGATAGGATCTTCGTTGTTTTGAGTAATCACAAGTCTCCTATAGTTGAGTATGTTAAGGATGGGTCTTGGCTTAATGTGCACGTGGCCTATTTGTTTCAGGACATGAAACTGGGAACAGGGACGGCTAAGGCCATTGAAACGGCCAAGCCTTGGGTTAACGAGGAGTTCGTTGTGCTTTACGGAGACGCCTTCTTTCATCCAGGAGAGTTTATGGGGGACATGATTCGATTTCACTGCGAGAAGGATCCGTCTGTTACAATGGGTCTATATAGGGTTTCTGATCCAAGGTCCTTCGGCATCGCCAAAATTGACGGGGATGGGGTGCTTAGCGATCTGATTGAGAGGCCTAGGTTGGAGGAGGTTAAGGGCTTTGAGGATGATGGCTTCTACTTGGCCAACTCCGGCCCCTTAGTCTTTAAGCCTGAGGTTTTTGATTACATTGAGAAGACGGATCCTTCTCCCAACGGCGAGTATTGGATAACTGACACCATTCGTATTATGCTCCGGGAAGGTTGTTCTGCTTTAGGGTTTAGGATACCTAAAGGGGTTTTCTGGAGGGATGTGGGAACGCCCATGGCTAGGCTTGAGGCCGAGGAGTATGCTTTAAGGAACATGAAGAATTCCAATAGAAACTTAGTTTAGTGTGGTTATTCGATTGGGGATGTTTTCTTTGAGCCTAAAGTGTTTGAAGCCTTTTTTGGTCGTTTCGTTTCTTTTTACTCTGATTTATTCCTCTATTGGGTCGGCTGTTTGTGAGGCGAATAGTGAGGCGGCAGTTTCGGCCATTGAGGAGGCTGAGGCTACGGTTTCTTCTGCTTACAGGGCTGTTTTTGAGGCTGAAAAGGCTGGAGCTAACGTTCTTGATCTGTCGGTTAGGTTGAATAATGCCTGCGATCTCCTGGTTCGGGCCAAGGTTCTTTGTGATGCTGGAGACTTTGATGATGCCCTTCGCTTGACCAATCCTTGTATTGATATCGGTAAAGCTGTTGAAGGTGAAGCTTACAGCCTTAGGGATTTGGCTCTTATGCAGGGGGAGTGGAATTTTCGCCTTACAATTGTTTTGAGTTCAGTTTCGATAGGGCTTATTGTTTGCTTCAGTTGCTTTGGTTGGCGGGTTTTTAAGAGGCGTTATTTCCGCAGGATTTTGGGGCTACGGCCTGAGGTGGTTTCCAGTGAACCTTGATGATTATCGGACCCTCTTTTTAACGGTTACCTTAATTCTAATTTTAGGTGCCTCAACCCCTGTTATTGGCATGTTTTTGCCTCGAAGTGAGGAGCCCTTCTTCGTCCTGGCCCTTCTTGGGGAGAGGGGCATGGCTGACCACTATTACCCTAACGGTGATCCAAACATTGGGGTTGGCTCCCCGGTTCGCTGGTATCTCTACCTCTACAATCACATGGATGGCGCCCAGTATGTGGCGGTTAGGGTTAAGGTGCTCAACTCGACCCTGCCTGCTCCCGACTCCGCCCTGTGCTGTCCCAGTCCTGTGCCCCACTTCTTTGAGTTTCGTCGCGTCTTGGTTAAGAATGAGACTTGGATTTCTCCCTTCTTTTGGCGGGTTTCGGGGGCTACCTACCAGGGGGATATGGTTGCCGTCACCCAGCTAGTTGTTAACAATGTGACATTGAGTTTGGATACCCGCGCGTTAGGGGGTCATAACTTCCGCCTGGTCTTTGAGCTTTGGGTCTACGATGATGCTTTGGGGGTTTTCAGGTTTGGTTGGAGGTCTGGGCAAGATTATCGTTGCGCCTGGAATCAGATCTGGTTCAACGTTGCCTGATTAAAGGATTGCCTCTTAAGAAAGCGATGATTAAAGGAGGACTAGGTGAAATGGAGGAGGTTAAAGTAGATTCTGGATCGATTTTCCCTGCCAATGTGATTGCTATTATCCCCGCTTACAATGAAGAGAAAAGCATAGCTAAAGTACTCTTACTTACCCAGCGACATGTGGATAAGGTTATTGTGTGTGATGATGGGTCGATGGATATGACGGCTGAGATTGCGGAGAGGGTTGGTTGCAACTGTGGTGAGGCATCGGGAGAACATAGGTAAAGGGGAGGCGCTAATGACATTATTTAAGGAGAGTATGAGACTTGACCCTGATGTTGTGGTGACCCTTGATGCGGATGGTCAACATGACCCTGACGAAATACCTGAGCTGGTAAAGCCGATATTGGCTGTAAA
>Ga0315310_10000680_pt1 | contig 21784 bp, 23 predicted proteins | sample TDP5_MG_FD_203630 | JGI IMG/M metagenome (GOLD analysis project Ga0315310, IMG submission 203630) | Freshwater sediment microbial communities from Lake Towuti, South Sulawesi, Indonesia - TDP5 | ecosystem: Environmental > Aquatic > Freshwater > Lake > Sediment | place: Indonesia: South Sulawesi...
TTTCCAAAAGTTCCTCCACTTTGCCACGCCTGCCCTCGGCAGAAGCGTCTATGGCCTCTTTCAGCTCAGTGACTGTTTTTATCGCCATTGTTATCTGCTTTTGTGCAAGATTGAGAGTCTTTGACTTGCGCCGAAGATCTAGCCATGTTAACAGCTTACGGGTTGCCACAGTGTCCCCCGTGGTTATCACTGTGATACATCAACTAAAATCACTTTTGGTAAAAATCTCACAGTCAACGCACGCGATTGCGCTGAAAATTTCCTTGCAGTGTCAAACGCATCGGACTCTTTTAGAAAAGCCTCACTACCGATACAATAGCGACCGCAAGAATTCCTGGGCAAATAAAGCTAAGCATCCAAGCGACGCTAAACACCCCAGTAACCCTCGTATTCACCCTAGCCTTAGTTGCCATTCCGGTGCCAATCATAGAACTTATCAACACATGAGTGCCAGACAAGGGTACACCGACGTATGCGAACGGAAAAATAATCGCCGTCGATACTATCTGAGCTACAAAAGCGGCACTTGGGAGAAGCCTAACCATTCTAATGCCTACTGAACCAACAACTATTCTGCCCAGAACAATCAGCCCAAACGCCATCGCTAACGCACACACGAATCTGCTGACGAGAGGATCAAACAACCCGTACAGCAAACCAGCAGCATTTCCAACATCATTTCCCCATCTCGAAAACTGTAGAAGAAACGTGCTGAAGATCAGAAGTCTGGAAAAATATCTTTCAAACTTGTCGTGATCCTTTGAGTTGTTCTCCTTAATGTGAGAGACCGCCTTGGTCAACACATATGCTCCCAAAAAACCCAACGCAAGAGAAAGAAGCCATCCCTGTATAATTCCGATGACCATCAACCCATTGACGCCACCTAGCCCAATGGTAACCAGCCCATATCCAACTAGAGCGCTAAGAGTTGAATGAGTCGTCGACACAGAGTATCCTCTGTAAGAAACCAATGTCAACCAAATAGATGAACAGAAGAGTATGATCAGAGCACATTCCAAAGTCATCGGTTACAACAAAAGCCCCGAGCCGATGCACTTCTGCACGTTCTCTCCCAGAAAAACCGATCCCATAAGCCCGATGACGCTACCCATAATTACCGCGGTGTTCACGTCCAGCGATCGCCCGCTCACAACAGGCGCCATAGTCTCATCATTAGCGCCTATAGACCAAGCATTGTACAGTACAAAGGCAACGAGAGCTATCAGTGGCAGCAAGGCGCATCCTTACATAGAGAAACCTTACAGTTTGAAAGACTAATTGACGATTGTAGCCTCCCTCAACCTTCCTCAAACATACACACAAAGCACCAGAAAGTCACTTTCAACAACATAGAAGGTCACCTTTGCCAACATAGAAAGTGCCACAAACCAAACCCAACACAAAAACAGCCCCAAACACAAACCCAAAACAAAACCGCCCACACCCCTAAAATTTTTCCACACTCATACTAACCCCCCTCTAAACCCAACCCATCACCCCAACGAAAAACAGAAAAGCACAACCAAACTAAACCAACATAACCGAGGAACCCAAAATATGCCAACCTACATTCTACTCTCAACATTAACCGACGAAGGAAGAAGAACCGTAAAAGAAAGACCAGAAAGAATACAGGAAGTGAACAGAGAAATCGAAGCCATGGGCGCCAAAGTACTAAGCCAATACGTAGTCCTTGGACCCTACGACTTCTGCAACGTAGTCGAAGCACCAGACAATAAAACCATAGCCAGAGTGTCAATGGAACTAGGCGCCAGAGGCACAGTTCAAATCATGAGCATGGCAGCCATACCCATCAACGAATTCATAGCCAGCATGAAAAAAGCTACAACAATGAAAAAATAGCACAGCTAGTCTGTCAGCTGCACCAAAAGAAAACCCGATTTTTCTTTATTTTCCCTCTGTCCTAGCACACGTAGTAGTTCATGACCTTCTTCATCCGCTGAGGCGCAGTCACCTCATCCGACAACTTCTTCAGTATCTTGATCATCTGGGGCTGAAACCGCGCCACATCAGTCAGCGTAATGAGACCCAACAGCCGTCTACCCTCAACCACAGGCAACTTCTTAATCTTCCTGTCAAACATCAGCCGCGTCGCATCCTCCAAATCCATGTCAGGCTGCCCCGCAATAAGAGGCTTGGTCATAATCTCCCTCACCTTGGTCTTCGTTGGGCTTTTCGCCTTACCTATCACCCGCTTGAGCAAGTCACGCTCTGTGATTATGCCCACGGCTCGTCCGCGCCGGGTCACAACCAAACAGCCGATTTCGTTCTCGTTCATTATCTTCACAGCTTTCATCACCGTAGCATCCGCGTCAACCGTTATGACGCTCTCAACCATAACGTCTTCAACCTTCAGCAACATGAGTGCAAACACCTACACGGGATGTGCCTTCCCTAGCCTATAAACGCACAGAACGGAAAATCAATATCAACAGTACACTGTAACGCTAGCGAAAAGGAAAGGTTTTTCAACCTACCACTCAGAATGAAAACCTCAGCATTCAGACAAAAAAACAGAGGCTGAACAAAATGAAAATCGGCGTACTCGTAGGCGGAGGAGACGCCCCCGGACTAAACGCGGCAATAAAGGCAACAGTGGCCAAATCCGCAGAACTAGGCTACGAAGTGATCGGAATAAAGAGCGGCTGGGCAGGACTGCTAGAACAGGACACCCAGCCCTTAACCCTAGACAACGTTGAAGAAATCCATTCACGCGGAGGCGTCGTCCTATACACTTCACGAACCAACCCCTTCAAACAGCAAAACGGAGCCAAAAGGGTCATAGGCAACATGAAGAAGCTCAAAATCGACGCTTTGGTTGTGATGGGCGGAGAAGACACCTTAGGCGTAGCGCAGAAACTTCATGAAATGGGAGTCAAGCTAGTCGGGGTACCAAAAACCATCGACAACGACTTGTCCGGAACCGACTACAGCATAGGCTTCGACACAGCAGTAGCCATAGCAACCGACGCCATAGACCGACTTCGAACGACAGCCGAAGCACACCACAGAATAGTCATAGTAGAAGTGATGGGCAGAAACACAGGATGGATAGCTCTATACGCTGGACTAGCTGGGGGCGCAAACCTAACGCTTATCCCAGAAGTGCCCTTGGGTCTAAACCAAGTCTATAGTTTGCTGAAGCGACGCCATGCAAGCGGCAAAGTCTACAGCATCATAGTCGTTGCAGAAGGCGCCAAGGTTCTCCAAGAAAAAGAGCAGATAATTGTGGCAAGCCAAGAGCGAGATGAATTCGGTCATCCGCGCCTAGGGGGGATAAGCCGAGTTCTCGAAAAACTCATACAAGACAACATAGACCTTGAAGTGAGGTCCATGATTCTGGGACACCTTCAAAGAGGTGGCTCCCCCACCGCCTTCGACCGAATCTTAGCCTTACGCTTGGCAACAAAAGCGGTTGAACTCATCAAGGAGGGGCATTTTGGCGAGATGGCGAGTTTTCAAGCCTGCGACATTGTCTCCATACCCCTAAAAAAGGCAATGGTTGGACGCAAGAGCGTGCCCCCAAGCCTCTACGAGATGGCTAAAACCTTCTTCAAATAGCGTGGTTAAGGCTGAAGACGAGTCTTTAGGGGCATGAACGATGCCTTAACCTCCTGTATGCCCCTCATGCCCCGAATCCTGCCAATCAACTCCAACACACGTTGGTAACTGCCTTCAGCTATGAAAACCTCTAGGCAGTACTGCTGATCTATATGCCTGTGAAAATTCTCCACAACTACGTCGTCAAACTCATGCCTGACCTCGCTCATGCGCAAGTCAACGTCTCGTCGAGCATATTCACACGTAATCATCATTGTTGCAGCCACGGCGCCAGTTTCAAGTTTAGCAACCTCAGCCTCAGCGATCAGACTCCTTACGGCATCGCGAATGGCCTCGGACCGGCTGTAATAGCCTCGAGCAGCGATGAACTGGTCGAATTTCTTGAGAAGGTCACTTGGCAAGGTTATGCTTACAACGGTCATGGCAATCACATTTTATTAATTTGCAACCATATTTGTATTAACGGACTAATATAAGTTACTATGTATTTAGCACTAAGTTAATATCCTCTAGACATCACGATTCTTTTATCGCGTTCCATCTGGAGAAGACAAAATGCCCAAGGAAGAAAGCGAATTCGAGGCCCATGAGAGCAAACCATGGCTTTACCTGGTCGCGATTTTAGTCGTGACAATGGTCTTCTCCGCTCTTCTTGACTTGTTAGCAGCCGGCTTGCCTCTGGGCGTCAGCTTGCCGCTAGTAGGCCATTCGCTGAATTTATCCAAACTGCTCTATCAAATTGCCGTTGTCTCTATCGCGGTTTATGTAGGTTACATTGGACTGAAAGAACTGATAATTGAGAGACGCTTCTCAGTTGAGTTTCTAATGTCCGTTGCTGCTTTAGGCGCCACGTATCTAGGATTTCTATTCGAGGCGGCAACAGTGCTCCTACTCTACTCTTTGGCAGAGCATTTTGAGCACTATATAGCGGACAAGGCGAGGAGAACCGTTGAAAAACTCTCCACTTACATGCCTGAAAACGCAAGACTGGTTGAAAATGGCGCAGAAAAGACCGTCAGCGCAAAAAACGTGAAAATCGGACAGGTCATACAGGTTAGACCTGGCGAGAGAATTCCTCTAGACGGCATGGTTACCCAAGGCTCGTCCTTTGTTGACCAATCTCTGATAACTGGTGAATCCACGCCTTTTTGGAAGAGAAATGGCGACAGCGTCTTCGCAGGGACTCTGAACACTGACGGCGTTCTCAGAATTGAGGTAGCTAAGGAAACCAATGAAACTCTCGTTTCAAGAATTGCTAAGCTTGTTATGGAGTCTAGAAAGAGAAAAGCGAGCATGGAACGCCTAGTCGACAGGTTTGCGCGATTCTATGTCCCAGTTGTTGTGGGTTTAGCCGTCTTTGTGGCCCTTGGAATGCCGCTTCTGACTGTCAGCTCATATGAGCCATGGCTCTATCGGTCTCTAATACTGCTCGTTGTGTCCTGCCCAAGCGCCTTTGTGCTGTCGGTGCCAGCGACATTCTTCACGGCCATAACGACAGCTGCAAAGAAGGGCGTGATCATCAAAGGTGGCGTCTACGTTGAGAAAATGGATAAGGTGAAGACTGTTGTGTTTGACAAGACAGGCACGCTAACCTTGGGCAAGCCTGCTGTGAGGGAACTCAACTGTCTGAACCAGACTAACGATCAAAAGGCGCTTATGTATGCTGCAGCTTTGGACCAGTATTCAAATCATCCGCTTGCCGAAGGCATTGTTAGGAGAGCATCAGAGCAAGGCGTGAGCTTCCGTCAACTCGATGTTAGCAACGTGAGAGAATTTCCGGGGAGAGGAATCAGTGGCACCGTTGATGGCTGCCACGTGTGCGTTGGCAACGAAGAATTCATGAAGGAACAGGGCTGCCACATAGATTTGACGAGCAACGGGGAAAACGAGAAGCACACTAGGGTCTACGTGTCTGTAGATAAATGTGCACCCCCGAGCTTCTGCTTGGTTGACCAGATTCGAACTGACGCCACCGATGCTGTGGAAACGCTCAAGAAGACCGGAACACACACCGTAATGTTGACCGGTGACAAATTAGAGATCGCTCAAGAGGTGTCAGAGCAGCTTGGCGTGCACCAGTCGCATGCTGAACTGTATCCTGAGGACAAGCTAAAGATTATGAGCGAACTGAAGGCAAAGCGTGGCTTGGTCGCAATGGTTGGAGACGGCATAAACGATGCTCCTGCGCTTGCAGCCTCAGACGTGGGCATAGCAATGGGCAGCGGCGGAGTCGATGTAGCCCTAGAATCTGCCGACATAGTTTTGGTGAAAAACGAACTGAACAAGATTCCATATCTGCAACGTTTGAGCAAGGCGTCGGTCAAAATAGCCAAACAAAACATCGCTGTTTCGTTGGGCGTCAAGTTATTGTTGGGCGCTTTGGGCTTCGCGGGTTTGGTTCCGCTCTGGTTTGCTGTGGCCACGGGTGACGATGGTGTGACAATGCTTCTTCTCTTGAACACGCTGCGCATACCCAGATTGAAGGCGTGAACCTAGAGAAAGAGCTTATCTTGTCTCATCTCTATTCCTTTAGGTCATGCCAATCGCATATCACGTTGCTCCTGATGTCAAAGAACTCGTGGAACGCATCGTATCTAGGCTAGGGTTCAACCACGTCGATATAAGGGAAGTCTACTGTTACAGAAGTACAGGTTCAACATCTAGGCGAACGGTCGCACGCATACACAGCTTAGGAAAACTGTGGCAGAGAGCCCTAAACAAGCCGCCTGCCTATCTGATCGAAGTCATCTCTGAACGCTACGACCGACTAAAGAAAGAGGACAGGGAAAAGGTGTTGATCCACGAGCTTCTTCATATTCCAAGAGGTTTCGGAGGCGGATTCAAACCGCACAAGGGCAACATAACAGCAAGGAAAATAGAGAGACTGCATGGAAGATTCAAGGACAGAATTGGGCGGGATTTCTAGATCACGCATCATGCCTTGTTCTCCGTCGCTACTCCTTTGCTTATCAATCATCTTTCGCGTTCAATGTAGAAATATGACACATAGGAAACTTAATAGGACACATTTTTATCATGCATGCTAGCACCGAAAAATTACGAAGGAAAACTGAGACATGGGTCGATATAAGCAGGTTGAAGAAATAGTCAAACTCATGAGTGACCTAGAGCACATCAGAAACACCAGCATCATAGCACACGTTGACCACGGCAAAACCACGCTTTCAGACAGCCTGCTCGCCGCCGCAGGAATCATAAGTGAGCAGACGGCTGGACAGAAACTGTTCCTAGACTCCTGGGAGCTTGAGCAGAAGAGACAGATGACAGTTTTCGCGTCAAACATAAGCCTAGCGCACACGTACGAGAGCGAAGACTACCTCATCAACCTGATAGACACGCCGGGCCACATCGACTTCAGTGGTGCTGTCACGCGAAGCCTGCGTGCAGTTGACGGAGCACTCGTCGTAGTAGATGCTGTGGAAGGACCCATGACCCAGACAGAAACCGTGTTGATGCAGGCACTGCGTGAACGAGTCAAACCCATCCTGTTCATCAACAAAGTTGACCGCTTGATCAAGGAGATTCGTTTAACGCCTAAGGAAATCCAAGACAAATTCGCCAAGATCATAAGCAGAGTAAACATGCTCATTCAGAAGTACGCGCCCCCAGAGCACAAACAAGATTGGCAGGTCAAGGTTGAAGACGGACGAGTTGCCTTTGGCGCGGCGTTGCACAGATGGGGACTAAACCTGCCCCACATGAAGGCAAAAAGCGTATCATTCCAAGACATAATCGACGCCTACAGCGGTGAACCGGAAGAGATCGGAAGAAAAGTGGACGAGTTGAGCAAGAAGGCGCCGCTTTACGAGACCATACTTGACATGTTCTGCGAGCACCTGCCCAACCCTCTGCAAGCGCAGCCTTATCGATTGAGCCAGGTATGGCCAGGCGACCCAGCTGGTTCAGTTGGTCAAGCCATGGCTAGCGTTGATCCGAAAGGCCCCGTACTCATGTGCATAAGCACTGTTGAGGTTGATCCCCACAGCGGCGTGGTGGCCATTGGCAGAGTTTTCAGCGGCACCATCGAAAAAGGCAAGCCAGTGCACTTAGTCACTGGGCGAATCGACGGAACGGTTCAGCAGGTTTACATGAGCATGGCGGCTGACAGGGTCATTGTGGATCAGATTCCTGCGGGTAACATCGCAGCTGTCGGCGGCCTGCCTTCCGTGCGTGTGGGTGAAACCGTGGCTGAGCAGGGAGTTGAGACTCAGCCTTTTGAAGGATTGCAGTATGTGTCAGACCCCGTGGTCACTGTCTCGGTGGCTCCTGCTGAAGTCAAGGACCTACCACTGTTTGACAAAGTAATGCACAAACTAACTTTGGAAGACCCTAACCTACGTCTTACATTGAACAAGGAGAGTGGAGAATACCTCCTCAGCGGCATGGGAGAGTTGCATCTGGAAGTTACGGCGTACAGAATGCAGGAGGCAGGCTTGAAGGTTAAAACGGGCAAGCCAATCGTGATCTACCGTGAAACCATAAGCCACGACTATAACGGACCGCCTGTTATGGGCAAAAGCCCCAACAAGCACAGCCGATGCTGGGTAACCCTGCAGAGACTGGACAGCAAGGTGATTGAGGGAATAAAGCAGAACAAAATATCTGAGCTGCAGAGCCGAGACGAGAGAAGAAAAGTTTTGACGCAGCAATTTGCCTGGGACACAGACGACGCCCGCAATGTTGTGGCCGTCGAAGACACTAACGTTCTGGTCAACTTGATAAAAGGAAGACAATATGTTGAAGAGGTTTTAGACCATGTCAAGTCAGGGTTCAGAGAAGCAGTTCACACGTCGATCCTGGCGAAAGAACCTGCCTACGGAATAAAGGTAAATGTCGTTGACATCTCAGTGCACGAAGACCCGGTTCACCGTGGCCCAGCGCAGATTCTGCCGATGACTTGGCGTCCAATATGGGCTTGCATACTGCTCAGTGATCCCATCCTGCTGGAGCCCATTTTGAACTTTGAGTGCAAGGTTCCTCAGAACTTTGTGAGTTCGGTGCTTGCTATACTTCAGAAACGCCGAGGTCGAATCCTCGAAATGCCTCAGGAAGAAGACACGATCGTCGTAAAAGCAGAGCTACCTGTTGCCGAATCTTTCGGCCTAGCTGACGAGTTGAGGTCGTCTACTCAAGGCAGAGCCTTCTGGGCAACACAGTTCAGTCGTTGGGCGCCAGTGCCCGAATCGATGCAAATGGATGTGATAGCTGAGATTAGAAAACGCAGAGAATTGCCGCCGGCACCGCCGAAACCCGAGGAATTTCTCGAACGAGAATAGGGCCCTTCAATCTTTATCCAGAGTTCATAATACTCATATGAAGCCACTGGTCGTGTACTTATTGAAGGATGCTGCTTGTCAAGGTCAGTGTGTGCTCTCGCAGTCTTAGTCCTTGGCGCATTTGCGATATTGTCGATTGGTTTAGCCATGGCGGATAACGCCAGCTTCAAGGTTCAACCCAAGGATGAACACGTAATTAGTCTGGGTTTGCAGGAAACTGACAGGGTCTCAGGAAGCTTCTCGGTTGTCAGCGACGACGAAATCGGGGTAGTCTTCTATGTTACTGACCCCTATGAGAACCTGATGCTCAGATTCGAAAACGTCACCCAGAAGAGCTTCTCGTTCATCGTGGAAACAACGGGCACCTACCAGCTGCACTTTGACAATTCATACTCGACTGTTTACAGCAAGACAGTGGCACTAAACTATGACATTACTCATTACACAATGGGCATGCCGCAAGAGCAATTCCTCCTCATCGTGGTCGCAGTCGTTGCTTTAATAGGCATAATAGCATACGCCGTGCTCATGCCAAAATGAAGCTGACTCATTTCTTCGCGTAGGTTTCGGGTTCAACCTCTCGTACCACGACGTCATCAACATCAATAATGTAGATAGTGTGAATGCGGGCGTTTCTAACCTCCTCTAGGGTAACGGGAGGATTCTGATAATACGAATCACACAGGTTTTTGATCGCTTTCAACTCGTTGGATTTGCGCTCTCTAGGCGGCACAGTGAAGGTGTGAGGAAACTGTAGCACGTAATGAGGTGGCATACCCAGCGCAAACTTGCCCGCGTAGCTGCTATAGCGGGTTATCTTGCTTGCTATCCTCGCTGCAATGTAAGCTGAGGGGTCTAGGGCATGCTCAGGCGGCACAAAGCCTGTCTCTATCTCAACGATAAGGCTGCCATAGCCTTTGACGGCGAAGAGGTCGCAGGTTAGGCCTTCACCAAGAAGGTACTCGACCCGTACGTCGTATCCTTTCTCAACCAGATAGTTAGCACAAACGAGTTCCATAACTGAGTGATTGATCTTCACAATGTTCTCTTCGTGAAGCTGTACCAACCTATCCTTAAGGTTGAGAAGCTGCTTTTCAGGTTCTCCGGACTTTCTGTCAGTTAGTCTACTCACTAGAAGGCTGAGGTCTTCCTCGAACTTTTCATCTTTAACCATAACAGTTTCCTTGACCGCTTACGGGCGTTTTCCACCAATTGACTTCTTTAATGAGTAGCTTAAAGGTTTAGGCAGTAATAAACGAGACATCATCCAAAACAAGCCGAAATCGAAAGCCTGAAAAATCTGCGACCTTAAATACTTACCATCGTGCACCGGCCAGTGCATAAATCAATGGAACTGAATTTCACAAAAAATGTAAAATATCCGAGATTAAGCCATCAGAGTTGCGGCTGAGGCTGTGCAAACTCCTTAAATGGGATTTTTCTCTCTATAGACCCTTGCCCAAGTTGAGAAGCACGCTTGGACGGACCAGCAAAGAACGGTTGATCGCAACCGATTGCTGGATCCTCTCACGCGATTGCATCAAGTGAGAGCGACACCGGCGATCGCCCCGCGGCCAACTGATCTCTGTTGCACCCGTCTGGGCTTAGACTCAACTTGGGCTTTTTCAATTTTGGAACGCCCTTCCTAAGAGAGAAAGGAGAACCCCCCGTTTCTCCGCGCGAATACAGAGCAAAGTTGAGCGTGAATCCATATTTCTGATTCATAACCGCTAATTACGTTCTCGCCTACACGACTCGCGTCTAGGAGAAAAACGGCTAAGTTGAACAACGACAAACGACGCGAGATGTGGCTGAAGGAGATAAAAGACGCAATCAGATATGAGCAGGCTTATCTACGGGTCAAAGTGAAAGACAAGCAATTCGACTGACCGAGTTCGGATCGCCCGTTCACGTTCAAGTTTTTACGACACGTGGCTGGATAAACTTTCTGCAGTGGGGGCACTCAGCCCAACCCATTGCTCGACGCGCCTTCCAATAGTTGTTGCAGTAGGGACACTGTAAGGTCACTGGCCCCTTAGAAACGTGAAAGACCTGCCTGCTGAAGGCTAGAACAACAACTCCTAACACCAAGAAAGCTGTGCCGATGGCGCTCATGTATGACAGTTTCAACCTTACGACGGAGGCTACGTTGACATATTCAGTCAGAATATAGGACCACATAGAAGAGAGAAGATCTGACGAACCGTGAAGGGTTGACGCGGCTTTCCATACAACTATGGCCAGCAGGGCAGAGCCTACGAGAAAAAGCGTGAAACCCAAGACCTGACCTGACCGCTTGGTTCGAATGATTGTGCGCATGAGCAGTCGAACAATCGTTTGCAGATAGGCGTTTATGTGATTTATGAATGGAGACTAAGCATTACTCTTTAATGAAGACCAGCAGGTAATGATAAGGCAGTAGCTTGGCTGTTGAAAGCCTGAAGCCTCCCTCAGCGAAGAGTCTGATTGCTCTAGTTTTTGAGACTCTTATTTCAACTGGTGGTCCGAACCCTGTTTCTTTTTTCTGAAAATCCACTATCAACAGCTTTCCGTTCTTCTTAACTACCCTGCTCATTTCCTTGATAATCTTAGCCTTGTTGTCGAATTCATGAACCGTGTTCACCGACAGCAACAGGTCGACGCTCTCGCTCTCGAGCGGAATCTCATTTGGCTCTGTTAGTAGCAGCTTGACATTTTTTATCTTCTGCTTCTTGATTTTGTCCTCAAGAAAGTCTAGCATTTCTTTCTGAACGTCAATTGCGTAAACCATCTTGACCCTTCGAGCGAGAGGCACGGTGAAGTAGCCACTGCCGCAACCCAGGTCCGCTACAACATAGCTAGGCTTGATTTCCACAGCTGTCAGGATTTCTTCTGGGTCTTGCCAAACCTTGCGGTCTTCAGCCTCCAAAACTGAAATGTGCTCTGGGTTAAACAGGTGAGAGCTCTTCATCGGGCTTCAACTCTCCTCAGGGCTGGATTCTTTCTCAACTCGGAATCAATCATCTTTGTCAACATTATCTTAGAAATCAACACAAAAGGAAGTCCCCTGAGGCTGGCCAAGTCAGCGTGCTTTTCGTCTTGAGTTACGAGCAGCAGCCCGTTCTTTTCGGCATATTCAACTAATTTCCTGTCGCTCGCGCCCGTCAGTTTGACGTCTTGAACGGTGAGCACGTCCCAGCCTAGCGTCTGGAGATATTCCTTCAGACCTGTGTACATCTCGTCTAATAGAATCTTCAAAGAGTTCATCCAGCAAGTAGATGCATTAAGCGTTGTCACATTTTATGGGTTACGTTCAGGCTGCTAATGTGGGCATTGAACGCTGGAGCCTCTGGAAAGATGGGTCAAAACAACCTATTGCGGGTAGAAAAACAATATAAGCTTGCGTCATCACTGAGCCTTGATGCCGGATGCCCTACTACGTGTACGTCATCGAATGCGTTGACGGGACCTTCTACACAGGCTACACAAAGGACTTGCACACTCGTCTGAGACTTCACATGAATGGAAAAGGCGCCAGATACACAAGAATGCACAAACCATTGAAGCTGGTCTATGCAGAGGAGCTGGACTCCAGACTTCACGCTATGAGGAAGGAACGAAAGCTGAAAAAGCTCAGACATCACCAGAAACTCGAGCTAATAAATCCACGCACCCAATCCAAAAGAGGTCACAAAGGGACACGTCGCAACACAGCCTAGTTCTAAATTACGTGTTGCTGCGCCACTGATCATCAGCGGCGCCAAAGGTAAACTTCTTTAGGCAAGGGACCAAGAAAGGCAAATCGATACTATGGACAGAGCGTTTCCAAAAGAAGCGGTGAAGGAGTTCGTCCTTCAAAGGTTGAGACTTACGCCTGATGCTTTGGGTAAGTGCATGGAGGATGTTCCGAAGATTGTGCGCGCAATTGGTGGTCTTCAATACGGCGGTCATAAACTTGAGCTGCTGAGTCGCTTTCAAGCTTTCAAGTCGGAATGGTTCGATTACTGGTATGAAAATCACAAGCTTACGGAAGGTCATGTCTTACGAAGTGCCCTGAGAATCGTTGATTCTGATGAGTATGTATATTACTTCATGGCAACTAGGAATGTGGCTAGGAGGAGGAAATATCACAACTGCCCTAACTCCCTAAAGCCTGAACACCTTCTCGCGCTCAGTTTCCTAAGTAAGAACGGTCCGTTCACTCCGTCGGAATTTCGCAGATCATTTGGTGCTGAACATGCACAGTATGGGAGTAAGGCGGTTAGGCTTCTCTACGATCTCTACAATTACGGGAAAGCTGCAAGGATGGGAAGAAAACGCCAGAAACCGCTATTTCAAGCGATCGAAAAGCTGCCATACAACCTTGACGTTTCGAGAGTGAGTGAGGAGGAAGCCCAGGAATGGCTGTTCCTAAAGAGTCTCGACATCTATGGGCCATTTAGACCAAGGGACGTAGCCCATTGGGTCGGCTGGAACCTGCGTGAAACCGGACAGATTCTTGATGCCCTAGTTGAAGCTGACAAGGTTGTGTGCGTAAGTGTTGAAGGCAGCCAAGAACCTCACTATGTAAAGACCGAGGACTTGCAGGTTTTAGAGTCGATCAGTCACAATCTACCTACGCATTCGTTCATTCGGATTCTCTTTAACGATGATGCACTGCTTCTAGGATACTATCTCCGGTTGAGGGACTATTTTGGCTACGACTGGGTCTATCCTCAGTTTAGCAATGGGGTTGTCTGGCGGGCTGCGGTTCTTTACGGCAGAGAACTGATTGGCGATGCAGTGGTAGACATGTATGAGGATTCAAAGCTCTTTGATGTAAGAAGGCTGGTTCTGCGCCGCGAATACGCTCGTTCCGAGATAGTTTCTAAGATTAAGGAAGAGTTTGCAAGACAAGCGTTGTTTCAGGGCAAAACTCTGAGAATGACGCATGCGAGCACAAAATAGTTAGGATTACGTGGCAACAAATATCATTCTCTGGCTATTCTTGTCGTACGTAGACTTGTTGAAACCGCCAAAGATGCTGATTTGTTTGAGGCCTGCGCCTTGGAGTATCTTCTCTATCTCTTCTCTGGTCGACAGCCGAGCCTCGCCATAGTCGTAATAGCGTTCCCTCAACTTTCCTCTAGAGTAAACATCGAAAAACAGGTTCCTCGAGACCACATTGGTCTCTGGATTTCTACGTGACAGTACGGTTCTGACCACCTCTTTGTCTGAGCTTATCGTTGCCCTATCGATCGACCAAGACGAACTTGTAGGTTTCTTGACGTTAGCTTGAGAAACGTCAAATGCCAGAGTTCCCTTCGCCTCCAGCACATCGTAGATCGATCTCAGGCATCTGGTCTGATCCTCTGTGGTGAGAAGGTGTTCAAAAGTGGAAGATGCAAGGTATGTGAAGGGAAACTTCTGTTTCAAGCGGAAATCCCGCATGTCTCCCAGAATAAGCCTAATCCTCTTCTGCACAGTGGGACTTTCCTTCTGGATTTTCCTTCTGGCGACTGCAATCATGTATTTCGAGTTGTCGATGCCCCACACAGTTACCCCTGACTTTGCCAGTTCAATTGCCACTCTTCCTGTGCCAACACCGAGTTCTAACGCCTTGTTCCCGTGTTCAAGAGCCAAGCATTTGTAGAAGTCTATGTCTTGCTTCTGTCCGAAAAAGTCGTAGTATTTGGACGCTGGACCATAGTTCACACATATCACCAAGTATTCTTTGTCAGAGGCGGACATGAGTTATGTCATGGCTGCAGATTGTTTAGGCTTTCCTTCCTAACAGTGTCTTTCGAACAGACAATGTCATAACCATCCCCTGATTGCGATTTCCGATTGCCACACAAAACTGGGATTCGGCCGGAAACTTGCTCCTAAACATGCTGAGGCAAGATAAAGATCTGAAATTCATAACTCTGAAATTGCATTATGCCCGAATTCTAGAGCTTAGGTGAACATATGCATCAGAAAGCTGTGAAATTGAAGCCTTTGCATGGCTGGAACGCGTCGCACACCACAATGACACTTCAAGGACCAGACTCCGCCTACAAGTACCCTGACGGCATAGTCCTGACCTTGAGAACAAGCAACAACGCAGACCACTATTTTGTGGAGCGCAACTTTGCACTTCAGCTGGCCGGCGGAATCAAGGAGTCAATGCTTTCAAAGATCACAAAACGGAAACCCACTGAAAGAAACAAGCCGCAGAAGGCGAAGAAGCAAGCAGTGTCCCGTCCAGCAAGCAAGTAAGTTTCTAGACAGCATTAATCATTTGCGCATCACGCTAGGTTAGTGAAAACCCAGATCTGTTTCTCATCCGCACGCGCTCTCCTTTTCTAGTATCCGTATATCCACGAGTACTTGCTGTTGAGGTAGGTGAGGTAGGGTCTGACGTTTGTCTCTTCGCCGGTGATCTTCTTGACTAGGACTGGCGGGTCGTATAAGGCTCCGTGGCGGTGTACATTGTCTGTTAGCCATTTTTTCACGTTTCCGAAGTTGCCTTTTGCGATCTCGTCTCTCCAACTTGGAATGGCCTTTTCCATTGCTGAGAGTAGCTGTCCGCTGAATATGTTCCCCAGAGCGTAGGTCGGAAAATATCCGAAGTCTCCGCCAGCCCAATGAGTGTCCTGCATTACTCCTTCGGAGTCGTTCTCAACGTCGACGCCCAAGTATTCCTTGTACTTCTGGTTCCAGACTTGAGGAAGATCAGCTACTTCTAGCTTTCCGGCGAAAAGCTCACGCTCGATCTCAAATCTGATGATGACGTGAAGGCAATAGGTGACTTCGTCTGCATCGACGCGAATCTTTGAAGGCTTGACTTGGTTGACAGCACGCACGAAATCGTCTAAAGAAATGTCAATGAAGGTGTTGCCTGTGAGTTCGTTAAGCTTCGGAAGAAAGTACACCCAGAATTCCCGTGAGCGTCCAACTATGTTCTCTACGAAGCGGGACTGTGATTCATGGAATCCTAAGGAACAACTGTCACCTATCGGCTGGAAAATCCATTCGGAATTCAGACCTTGATCGTAGAGGGCGTGACCACCTTCGTGCAACACAGAGAATAGAGGCGACGCCATGTTGACTTCGTGATAGTGTGTTGTGATTCTTACGTCGTCGTAGTAGCCTGTAGTAAACGGGTGTTCAGTCTCGTCAATTCTCCCTCCGGCAAGGGGCGACTCCGTGTCATACCCGATGAATTTAGCGAGTTCAGATGAGATTTTTCGTTGAACATCAATTGGGACCTTACGGTTCAAGAATGAGAATTCCTGCTGCTCAGCTGCACTCAAACACTTGTTCATTACATCGACTAGTCCCCTTCTCAGATCTGTGAAGATGTTGGCAATCGCTGCCGAGGTCATCTTTGGTTCATAGATGTCGATCAGTGCATCGTAGGGATTTGCAGTGCCCTTCACCTCCATAAGGATCTCAGCTGCTTTCTTCTTCAACTCGAAAATCTTCGTGAGTTCTGGTTTGAACATTGAAAATTCTTTAGAGGCTTTTGCCTTCTTCCAAACGTCTATTGCTATGGCCTGTTGCCTTGCGGTCTCAACGACTAGTTCTTCCGGAAGCTTTGTCTGCTCATCATAGTTCTTCCTGATCAAGTAGATGTTCCTTTTCTGCGGCTCGCCTAAAGAATCATAGTCTGGATGTTTCTCAACTTTCGAAAGTAGGTTCCCGATTTCGGGGTCAACAGTCATCCTGTGGATCATCTGTTGGAGCATTGCCAGTTGTTGGCTACGTAGTTTGATCCCTCTTGGAGGCATCTTAGTCTCCATATCCCAATAAACAATGCCAGTAGCTGTCCCAAGCACTATCCTGTCTCTTGCGTTCGCCATTAACTTGTCATAAGGATCTTTCAACGACTCAGTCATTTTGACTGCCATTTTTTCTTCCACATTTGACTTCTATGCGGAGAGTGTGTAGGTCGCTACCTCCTTAAAACAGCAACTCACGTCTTGTCAACGCGATCTGATAACGTGCGCGATAGCTACTTTAGACTTGTCCTTAAGAGCAGTGTGCAACGACGGCGACCTGACCTCAAAGTCATCTTGACTTTGTTCTGCTCTGGTTCGTCAGGTTTCTCTCCACTTGGCCTTTACCGAAGTCAAGACAATGAACACTACAGTTGTTACTATGAGAATTAACCATCGAATCATGACGGCTTCTTGAGTTAGTGGTAATAATCCGAAATAATATCTGATCAAGCCTGCAGCGTTAGATGTTGGAATAATCACGGATATCCAGCTCAATCCTCCAAGCATGGTTTCGGTGTAGTAGACTGGCGGTATGAAGATTAAGCCAAGACCGAGCAAATTCGATAGGTTGTTAAGAAGATAGGTACTTGCCTTGTAGAGATAGGTTGATATTATGAAGCCGATGGCGCTCATCGCAGCCCAAGCCATGACAAGTGTCAGAATGGTCCAAACTGTTGTGGCTACGCTTATGAACTGGAAGGTGGAAGCCACAGCCCCGAAAAAGACGAGACTTGGAAGCGAAAGCAGCAGTGGAGCCAAAGCGATACCGACGGCGTAGGAAGCCGGATGAACAGGCATTGCGACGATCATTTCGCGGATCTTGACGTATCGATCCCAAGAAACGTCCTGAATGCCTGATGCCACTCCGATGAAGCTGATGGTCGAAACCATGGCGCCTATTAAGCCGTGAATCAGCATTCCCTCTGTAGCAAAGACGGCCATGAAAAACAGTGGAATAGCCGAAATCAGAGCAATTACTATGAGCAAAAGCGGATTTCTCTTCAGGTCTGGAACAGACTTCATCCAAGCAATTATCAACATATCCTTAATGATTTTCATTGTTGATTCCTCCAACCAGCTTAACAAAAACATCCTCAAGCGTGACCGGTGAAGCCTCGGCGCGCAGCTTCAACCGCAGCGCTGCCTTAAGCAGTTCTAAAGCATCGTTTTCGGTCTTGACGTAAACAATTTGCCTATCTCCGATTTTGGTTACTTCACCGTAGTCGGAAAGCTTGTCAAAGCGACCGCCAATGATTACTCGATACTTCTCCTTTGCCAACGCCTTGATATCGTCGAGTCTTCCCTCTGCGATTACGTTTCCCTTGTGAATGATGGCCAATCTGTCTGAGACCATCTCGGCTTCCTCCATCATGTGTGTCGTCAACAATATGGTCTTGTCCGCTTCAACGAGGCTTCTCAAGGCTGACCACACGCCTCGCCGAGCAACCGCGTCAAGCCCGCTTGTGGGTTCGTCGAGCATGAGCACGTCGGCATCTGAAGCAAGCGCGGAGGCTATTATGGCTCTTTTCTTCTCGCCTCCGGAAAGCGTTGAGCATGTTCTGTTGCTTAGTTGAGATAGATCCACTGATTTTAGTGCCTTCTCTGCAGCTTGTTTTGCCGTTTGGCTGGGCATTCCTCGCAGCCGAGCGAAGTAGTAGGCGTAGTCCCAAGGCGTGTAGTTGCCGTAAGTTGCCACATCCTGCGGGACAACCGCGATGTGCTTACGAACCTCCTCTGGCTGGTCTAAGACGCTGTGGTCAAACACCGTTGCATCTCCGTCGGTGGGCATGAGCTGAGTGGAGATAATGCGGAGAAAGGTTGTTTTGCCCGCGCCGTTGGGTCCAAGCAAGGTAAATAGCTCGCCTCTTCCAATCGACAAGTTGACTCCTTTCAGAGCCTCAACTTTCTCTTTGCTTTGATAGACTTTGACGAGGTTGAACGATTTCACAGCGTCGGTCAAGATTTTTCGCCGTCCACCTTTGCATTGTTCACTGCTATTTACATTTTGGACACCCTAATTAAGAACTGTGAGAAGAAGTGACCACATGTATGGTCACAGCGCGCGCAGTGTACACCGATCAAAGTGATTCTTTTGCGCATAGGCCCCTTTTTCATGCCGCATTCTCTACCGAAAAGATAATAAAGTTATTCACTGTGTTTGTCTTCAAAATGATTCCCAAGCGTTTTTTCCTAACTAGAGGCGCTGGCAAGCACAGAGAATCTTGGCAGTCTTTCGAGTTGGCCTTGAGAAATGCAGGCATACAACACTGCAACATGGTGAATGCGCGCGCGCGCGATGGAACAAACGTGGTGCCACTGACCACAGGCGACATCCCCGGGCATCTACATGGAGGGTACGGTGTTCCAGAATGGTCACGCGACGGCTCAAAAATACTTCATCACAAACGGACCGAAACAACCGTTGACCTTTTTGTTGTTAGTGCAACGAACTACACTGACTTTGTCCATCTAGGTCCGGGAGCAAATGCCCACTGGGCTTTCAATGATACAAAGATCGTATTTGACATGAGCTATGAACAGCCGGGAGGACTTCTGGATTATGAACCCAGATGGAACAAACCGCATGCAGATTCCGAACACGGATTGGACTTGACTTTTCGTTTCTTCATGTGTAAACCATATAGGGGTGTCAGGGAAGAACAATCTTAACAGTTCTGCAATATTTTGAGCTGACCCTAGCGCGCGCGACGAAAGCATAAAAAAGAGGGAGCTGTTTGAACGTGTCTGTCTGCTCTATCCGAACGCGCTGGCATGCCAGCGCACGGTTACAGAAGTCACAATTGGATCTGCGACGTTTCCAGCTCTATCTTTAGCTATGATCTCTATCTTGTAGAAGCCGCTAGGCACTTTTCTTAATCGACTTATGCCGTAGTATCCGTTCCACTCTATGATATTCAGCCCGCTGCCCGCATCGATAGACATGCTTTTTACAATCGGGATCTGTGAGCCGATCTGCGTCCATCCAGGATATATTCTTATTTCGACGTGGCAGGGTTCGTCTATTGAAAACTCGATGTGTGTATGGTCGCCGGTGTATGCCCAGATGGCTTTCCCGGGCTTCGAGAGGATCAGCTTCCACGGGAACTGCGATGGATTGACTGAAACGCTTGACACCGCTGGCTTAACAGTGTCCAGAACGATAAAGTCCCAGTACACTTGGGAAACAAGGCCCTTGTAGTCCTTGAATTGGACGAATGCGTATTTTATTCCGTCTCCATCGTAATAGTTCCAGTTCTTTACGGGCGTGTCATAGGGTCTCCACGGTTCCCATGAATATATCCATTCATTGTCGGGCGGGCCCGACCAAGTGCGACTTTTAGCTAATCGCATGAATTCAACGCCCTGTCCCCAGTCACGCGCAAAGACATGTAGATGCATTTCTGCTGAGTTTGTATAGTCAGTCACAACGTCAAGTAGCGGCGCACCGATGATGGTTATTTCTCCGTACGGCGCATATGTGTCCTTGTCGATCCCGTGATACCAGTAGATTGTACAAAGCGGTCCCATGCTGTCATCAAGACTGGGATAGCGCAGCGACCAAGAGTTCCAGAATTGATGTATGTCGTCAGGTTGGTCATCTCTTAGTACATCGAATATTTCGTTGAAGGGCACGCACATGAAGTCGTGGTCCGATTCGCTCTCCCCTACCCTGTAATCCCACATGTCCCAGAATATGCTTGCCACGCAACCTTCAATGACATCTCCATCCATGTCGCCGGTGTCCAACCAGTTTTGAAAGTCATTTGTTTCGATGTGGCCGCCATGCGAATCATAAGTGCACCACAGAGCGGCAGGAACGTTGTGGACAACGCATTGCATAAATTCCGCCCAGCCTTCATTCATAGCGTGGCCTAGATTAGTCTCATTGTATGGCCAGTGCGGTCTCACTATATCTCCAGGTGGCCAGTGCCCATAAAGAGTATACATTATGCAGTGAGCGTATTCATGATACACAACAAAAGAGTCCCAGTCGGACTGAGGCGGGTTCACAAGCCTTTCCGGCAGGTGTATGCTATACCCATGCGCGTGAGCAATATCCTCAGTTGGATATACAACCTCGATCTTCTTTGGGATTTGCCAGTAAGTGCGCGAATATACCCAATCGCGTTCTTCGAGGCATGCATCTATGGCTTCGAAGGCTTCATTGTCCTCGTTCGGGGCCTGATTTCCAAAGTTATGCACGTAGCCGTCTGGAAGGTCTTCTCCAACCTGAAGCTTGAATACGTACCGCTCCACAAAAAACCATACAAGGGGTTTGCAGTATGCAGCTCCATTCTCACTGTGCACTAAGACATACAGGTCTCTTCCACCCTCACCGGGTCCATCATCATTGTTAACAGTGAAGTAAAAGTGCCCGCCGTAATCCGTAAAACAGCCGGCGACTATCTCATCATCTCTCTCACCGTATTCATAGTCCACTAGATACACCAGCACGTCTCGCATTGGCTTCACAACATCCCATCTATCCCAATACCACAATGTTCCAGTGACCGTCACAGTTCCAGTTGCGGACTGAAGAGCCCCACCCACGGGCTGCTTCGCCAAGATTTCAGGCGTGTGTATTTCACTCGGAAGATTCTGCGAGATGGGTTCGTACGGTCCGACACTGCCATCGACGGATCCGCGGACTGTTGCAGCGGTTATTTCGCCGATTGACTGATTGATCGATTCTTGAAGTCGGGCGCAAACCACCACGGGCAAGGCACTCAAAATCACAATAGCCAGCAGAATCATAGCTCTAACTGATTTTTCCTTTCTCCTCAATTATATCATCTCGCAAAATGGCAATATCAGCGATAACACAATTTAATACTTGTGGAACAATCTATTCACATGGAATGCACTCTGTTAGTGTTCAAGTTTCTTCTAGAATAATTCTCTACCGATTTCATCGATCGATCGGTTGGCTCTTTTCAACTGTTGAAAAAAGCTTTCAAGTGTGTTTAGAGAAAAAACGGAAAGTTTAGATTTGGCTTTTAAGGTCGCTAATCATCTTCTCTATTCCACTAAGCTTCTAGCGCGCGCGGTTGGATAAAAAACTAATTCTGGAAGAATTGACTCGCGAGAATTGGCTTGTTCACTTCCTAAGGTGTTTGAGGCAAATGGGGCCTAGCGGGCAGGGACCAGAAACGGGCCTCTGGAGCCTTCCGCTTGGTGACC
>Ga0315310_10000681_pt1 | contig 21774 bp, 14 predicted proteins | sample TDP5_MG_FD_203630 | JGI IMG/M metagenome (GOLD analysis project Ga0315310, IMG submission 203630) | Freshwater sediment microbial communities from Lake Towuti, South Sulawesi, Indonesia - TDP5 | ecosystem: Environmental > Aquatic > Freshwater > Lake > Sediment | place: Indonesia: South Sulawesi...
TCCAAAGAGACATTTTGACATGGGCGTTGCGGAGCAGAATATGATTGCCACGGCAGCGGGCCTATCTACGTGCGGAAAAATTCCAATCGCCAGCACTTTCGCTGTCTTTGCCACAGAAAGAGCGTATAACCAGATTAGGCAGGCTGTTGCTTATCCTAATTTCAATGTTAAGATCATTGCTACTCATGGCGGTGTAACCGTGGGGGAAGATGGAGCATCCCATCAAACAACCACAGACATCGCAATTATGCGCTCGATGCCAAATATGACAGTAATTGTACCTGCGGATGCTATAGAAACCAAGGCTGCTGTAAGGGCAGCCGTCAATTACAAAGGTCCAGTTTACGTTCGACTTGGGAGACCACCAGCCCCATTAGTGTACGAAGAAGGATATCGATACGGTGGAAGTCCACTAAGATTCGAGATAGGCAGAGCCGTTACCCTCAGGGGTGGGGAAGACGCAACAATAATAGCCACAGGCATTATGGTGGCTGAGGCTTTGTCGGCAGCAGACATTCTGGCAAGAGAGGAGATAGATGCACGAGTAATTAACATTCACACCATCAAGCCGATAGATGAAGAAGTGATCGTAAAGGCTGCTAAAGAGACTGGAGCCATAGTTACAGCGGAAGAACACAGCGTCCTAGGCGGCTTAGGAGGTGCGGTTGCAGAAATATTGGTAGAGCATATTCCTGTACCTATGCTAAGGATTGGCATCAAAGATGAATTCGGGGAGTCAGGGACAGCTAGGGAGTTACTCGAGAAGTATGGTTTAACGTCTAGGAACATCGTGAAGGTAACCCAGAACGTGGTTCAAAGAAAAACCTAGAAAAATTAGTGAGGTAAGATTAGGATATATGAATTTGTGCGCGAAAGATGAGATGCGATAAGAGTTTTCCCAAGTGACAAAAAGCACAGTCTAGCAAAGACCAGCAGACAGTGAAGTTCTATACTTTTTTGAGTAGTTTCCGAGGCATCAGCATTCCTATAGCTTGGGAGCCTATTCTATGGCAAAGATAACTGTATCGCAAAGACCGTTCTGTAGAGGTCGGCAACAATAGCGCAACGCACTAGGTATGATGTATGCTGTCTTTGCTTGCCCCGAATCCTCATTAAGGCAACCATTGTTGCCATCGTTCCTACTGTGCCAAGAACCTTACCGCAGATCTGTGAAACGATCCGCTTGAATCTTTTCTATCCTAGGCTCTGACCAAACAGATCATATCGTAACGTGCGAAGACCGCGACATCCTCCACCATATATAGCCAGAAAATTCAAGGTAGAACCACAAGGGCAGTGATTATATCAGATTTAGCAGCATGTTTCCGGATTACCCAAATATCTTTTCTTTGAAATCTTTTGCCATCTGTCTCGGGTCTGGAGAATCGGTGATCGCTCTACCCACGATGATGATGTCGGGTTTGAATTCTTGAAGCATCATATCCAGACTCTCCAACGTAAGGCCTCCGCCTACCGCGATGGGAGCCTTCACGGCTTTGCGGACCTGCTTGAGCAATGAATAGTATTTCGGATCATGGGTTGTGTACCAGAGTATCCCGATGTAGTCCACGCCCATTTTGTCGACTTCGATAGCTCGTTTCAGTATGTCTCCTGCTTTGTTCTGCTGAGCGCTGAGGTATCCGTCGAAGTTTATGGCGATTTGCTTTTTGAACTTCCTTGCAATTTGAACGCCTTTCTTTATCGTTTCGTCGTCAGCAAAAGCCTGCATTTGAACGATGTCTGCACCAGCCTCGAGTCCTTGCGTTACCTCCCAGTCTTCAAGGGTCCATATCTTGAGGTCACCATAGATTACTTTGTTCGGAAAGAGTCTTCTTAGGTCTCTTATGAATTGAAGGCCTTCCAAAAAATTCATGGGGCATCCCGCTTCAATAATATCAGTGTACTCTGCAACTTCCTTAGCGACCTTTATTGCTACATCCTTTGGTACGGGTTTCAAATCCCCTCTCAAGAAATCCAGCGCAACTTGTAACTTCATTTTCTGTCCCCTTTTGAGTTTTCATTACCTTGCTTTGAGTGTTTCAAATGCTTAAAGTTATAGCATGCGTGAGGACGCCAACGCGTGCCATAGCCTAGAAGACATTGGGACCATATGAGAAGTTGAAACTCCCCTAACCGCCCTTTTACTCAATCTACTGGTTTAGGGTCTATGGTCGGCGACTTTTTCTCTGAATTGACAATCCTACGCAAAGGATTGGAATCAAAGATAGATTTGGCGAGTCGGAGTAAGCCGAGGGGCTACTCGAGGAGCATGGTCTAACAACTGGGAATATCGTTAATGCGGCTCAAAACGTAATTCAAAGAAAGGCCTTAATGTTTTTAGGTCTAATCACGAGAAAGGTTGGAGAAGCTTAGATGGCTAATTCTTGGTCGCCCACCGTCTTGTTTTCAGCGGGCAATAGACATTGCCATCCTTCGATACGTATGCCTTATGCCTCTCATTGCTATTGAATAAGCCATAATGTTTTCTGGGATGGCGACATTGGACATGTATCCAGAGTCTCCTATATGATGGATATCGACACCCGCCATTTTACTGTATAGCGCAATTTTTCTTATCGTTTCCACATCAGCCCCTTCCTGAGATGTGCCTATGCAAGACATTGCCAAACCACCGGCTTCGTGTGCTGCTGAGACCAGCTTCTTCACGACCTCTACACCTATGCCGGGGATGGTTCCAGGAGCGGGAAAGAGGGCGCCGTCGCAACCAGCTCTTATGAAGTCTCTTATGTCTTCTGGTGTTACGACTTGTGCACCAAACTCTCCGGCTGCACCTGCGGAATGCATCTTTCCCCCAAAGATGACGACTCTGTCCCCGGCTTCCTCTCTAAACTCCTTCGCACGCATCTTTATAGAACGAATTGTGACGCCCGTCTTTGGATTTCCTGTCAAGTGTATGAAGTCTACGCCCTGCTCCATAGCCTTCCTGAGGTTTTCCTTGGTTGCTAGACGACCGGTCGGCAACCTCAATTTTTCTTCTATGGTTGCAGACTTGGGATCAACCGGTTCTAAGTTTATTCCAACAGGTCGACCAATCAACCTCTTGACATCGGTTATGGTCACTGTTCCATCCTTTCTACTAGAAGGGATGCCCATCACCGTTGGTTTCTCTACATCATACATGTTCATTACTATCATGTCTGCACCGAATGCAGCAGCTATCTCGGGACTTGACACACCATCTACTGGAGGAGGATTTACCACGACGACCTCCGCGACAAAAGTCCTTCCTTCAGCCGCACGTATGCTTTCTATTAGGTCCTTACTGCTCATCCCTTTAAAATCGCTTCTAGTAGCATCCATTATCCTCTTCACCGTCATCTTTTACACCAGAACAATTCTTTAATGACCATTTTCTTAAATGCATTTAGATTTGAAAATACAAAATGCGCGCGAAAAAAAGGCGCTTGCCTAGGCCTATTCTTCGCCGAATTTGCTGTTTACGAGTTCGACCAGTTCCTTCAAGGCCTTCTCCGCGTCTTCTCCATTGGCTTTGATCGTTACTACATCGTTGAGTTCAGCGGCCAATGATAGTATGCCCAGAATGCTTTTGGCATCGACCTCCCGACCCTCCTTTTCAACTTTTATGTCTGACTTGAACTTGTTTGCGGTTTGCACAAACATCGCCGCTGGTCTAGCATGTAAGCCCACTTTGTTTAGAAGCTTCACAGTTGCCTGAAACTGGGTCAAATCAGCCTTTCTCCGCCTAAGCTTCTTCACGCCGATCAAGTTGTTTATAGGCATTTGCTTTGACTACTTAAATGTGATTGGGATCGACCCATTTCACTCTAGCACTATTAACTAAAATATATTTCCCATCATCGGCATTTCTGTATGTAAAGGGAACAACGATGAGGGAAATGGTGTCAACGCAATAAGGAGCGGTCTAATAATTACGCCTTTTCAGAGGATAGAAAATGGCGTAGTTCTGATTGAGAAGGACGAGATCAAAGCCGTTGGAGAAGAGCGTAGAATAGAAATCCCTTCTGAGGCAAGAGTCATAGACGCTCGGGGAAAAACTGTGGTCCCAGGTTTCATAGATATTCATGGGCACGGTGGTGGCGGAAACGACACCTTAGATGGCACTTACGAGGCAATCAACAATATAGCATATAGCACTATTGATATAGACGAGCCCATGGGGTTTCTAAGAGAAACTTTTTATTCAAATGCATCGTTTCTTGATTTAGAAGCCCAACTGGACAGTTAGGGCGGTGTTGAAAATGAGAATAGCGGTTTTATGCGGTGGGGGAGACGCTCCGGGGCTAAATGCGGCTCTTCAGGGAGTCGTCACTAGGGCCAACAAGTATGGTTATGAAGTGTACGGTGTCCTGAGAGGGTATGAAGGGCTGATAAATGGCGACTTCAAAAAGCTGAAGCCTGAAGACGTTGAAGATATTTTCCGAATCGGTGGGACGATCCTGAAGACGTCCCGAACCAACCCTTACAAGAGGCCTGACGGCTTAGAGAAGATTTTAGAGAACATGAGGAAGTTTGAGATCGATGCGCTGATCGCTATGGGTGGAGAGGATACGTTGGGTGCTGCGAGCAAGCTCTTAAAGGATGGGGTACCCGTAGTTGGAGTGCCTAAGACCATAGATAATGACCTGTCGGAGACAGATCACGCGATAGGATTTCAGACAGCGGTGAGCATCGCAACCGAAGCCCTCGAACGACTTCATACGACTGGAAAGTCTCATGAGCGTGTCATGGTCTGTGAAATAATGGGGAGGGACGCGGGTTGGATAACCATGTACGCCGGTTTAGCTGGAGGCGCGCACATAATCTTGCCCCCTGAGAAGCCGTTTGACATAGAGTCAATTTGCAATGTCGTTAGAAGACGTGATGAACAGGGCAAGAAGTATACTGTGATTGCCGTCTCAGAAGGCGCTAAACCAAAGGACATAAAAGACCTGATTACGGTGAGCCCGGAAGTAGATGAGTATGGGCATCTCAGGCTTGGAGGCATCGGGAAGATCTTAGCAGGAGAGATTGAGAAGAGGACTGGGAAGGAAGCGAGGGATGTTGTCTTGGGACACCTGCAGAGAGGAGGATCGCCGATTGCCTTCGATAGAGTATTGAGTATTCGCTTGGGCATACACGCCGTAGAACTTGTTAAAGAGAAGAAGTTTGGACACGCCAGCAGCCTGAAGGGCACGAAGGTCGTAACCGTCAAGCTTGATGACCTAGTTAAGGAGTACAGAACCGCAGATGAAGACTTATTAGAGTTGGCGGATACATTTTCGGGTATATGATATCATGAGAAGGAGCGGTTTCTCGGAGCCTCTTATGGGATTTTGAGGAGCCCTGTCACTTATGAGCCCACCGAAAACGCTGAAGGGTATACCTGCCTCACCGAAGATAGCCATTGGAAATGCGTTCGTTTACGAGAGAGAAGTGACTGTAGAGAGAAGGAAGATAAGTGGGACTGAGGTCGAGAAAGAATTAGAAAGGTTTGAGGGCGCTGTTGAGAATTCTAAGAAGCAACTCGCCAGACTGGAAGAAAAAACGACGGGCGAGATAGGAGAAAAAGAGGCGAAGATCTTTCGAGCGCAGAAGTTGATGCTAGAGGATCCGACTCTTCTAAAGGAGATTAGGGGGAACATAGAGTCTGGCGAAAACGCTGAAGGAGCTGTACAGGACGCCATCAAAGATTTTGTTTCCATGTTTGAAGGTATGAAAGATGAGTACTTCAGAGAGAGAGCCATAGACGTTCAAGACGTGGGCGATAGAGTAATAAGGAACCTAACCGGTAGAAGCGTGGGAACTTCTTTAGCAGATCTGAGGGAAAAAGTGGTTTTGGTGGCTGAAACCCTTACACCCTCTGACACGGCTAACATGAATAAAGAAAACGTGCTTGGTTTCGCAACCGACAAGGGAGGCTTAACATCTCATGTGGCGATAATCTCTCGGGAATACGGTATCCCAGCTGTCGTCGGCCTCGGCAATATAACTCAAAGCGTCAAGTCTGGCGACCTAATTATTGTAGACGGCAGTGATGGGGTAGTCACCGTAGATCCAGATGAAGCTACGCTCAAGAAGTATGAAGCTGAAAAGGCAAGAATCGAAAGAAGACAAATTGAACTGAAGAAGATAGTGATGTTGCCTGCTTTAACGCTGGATGGACGTAAGGTTGAGCTCGCCGCAAACATAGGAGAGCCTAAGGAGGTTGGTTTTGCCCTCTCGCAGGGAGCAGAATCTGTTGGGCTCTTTCGAACGGAGTTTCTCTATCATGGACGCAATTCTCTGCCGACCGAGGAGGATCAGTTTAAAGCGTATAAAGCTGTTGCGGAGGAGATGGGAGAGAAATCGGTGATAATAAGGACATTAGATGTAGGTGGTGATAAACCTCCACCATATCTTGAGATGCCTAAGGAGCTTAATCCATTCTTGGGTTGGAGGGCGATCAGGATAAGCCTAGATCGCCCCGACATTTTCAAGACTCAGCTGAGGGCGATACTGAGGGCGGGTGTGTATGGGAATTTGAAGATAATGTACCCGATGATCTCGAGCGTTGAGGAGACTAGAGCCGCGAATGAACTTTTGGAAGAGTCGAAAAGGGAGCTTTCATCCAAGGACATCCCATTTGGAGACGTTGAGGTTGGAATTATGATCGAGACCCCGTCAGCAGCTCTCGTAGCCGACTCCTTGGCAAGGGAGGTTGATTTCTTTAGCATAGGCACAAACGATTTGACTCAATATACGCTAGCTGTTGATAGGACAAATGAGACGGTGTCTCGCTTGTTTGATACTTTTCACCCTGCCTTGCTGCGCTTGATCAAGAATGTGATAGATGCCTCTCACGCGGCAGGCATATGGACTGGAATGTGTGGGGAGTTTGCTGGTGACCCTTTGGCCACGCCAGTGTTGCTGGGTTTGGACTTGGACGAGTTTAGTATGAATGCGGTGTCTTTGCCTGAGGTAAAGAAGATCGTGAGGTCAATAAAGTACTCTGAGGCTAAGAAGATGGCCGAGGAGGCTCTCAGGTTGTCGACGATCAAGGAAACGAGGAGTCTTGCAAAGGAGTTCTTGGCTAGAATGAGAATAACTCTGCTGTAGGTAGTCTATCTCACACTTCTAAATCGCATCGATCAATGGCAAAGGACAGTCGAACGGATCGTAGCCCAATTGGGAAAGGTGCACGATGATGCAACCATGATTATCGCGCCAGAGTATCCGTGCGAAGTTGTGTTTTTGCCTTTCAAATCTCTTTGTTCCACCCATATTTTTTTCTTCCACACTGAGAACGGTTGCGCGTCATCCGGATAGGTAGCTTATGTTAGGCTTTCCTCCTCCAGAATAGTGCCCACACTGCCACTACAGCAGCTGTAGCTAGAACTCCACCGATGACTAACATATAGGAAAACGCGGTGCGTGAAAGTGATTGGCTGATGCCAAAATCTATCTCTTTGCTCCCTTCTGGTGAGAAGACTATGGTATATGATCCCGCTTTTGGCACGTATATGTAAGTGTGTGCGCTTTCTGTCTGCTGCTTGGAGGCTGTGGAGCGAATCATCAGAGCCTCGTCAGCTATGCACGTATCATCGTGGTATACGGTGACGGCGACTTCATAGGTCTCGTAGTATCGCATGAAATAGCTTACCCTCACCTCTAAAAGTTGAGGTTCATAGAAAGGAGAGTCGACCACGTTGAATTGGACCGAGTGGACATCCGAAAATAATCCTGACACGGCGTTAGTGCCCAGCATTCCTGGGGCCAAGATAAAAGCCCCGAGGATAAACACTCCCATAAACAGTATAATCCTAGTTTCTATTCTTCCCAGCCTTATCACCTTACATCTGATTTAGTATGACTTAGAGAAACACTCCCTATGTGTGCCTTTCTTGCTCCACCCCTTATTAAAGAGGCGTGTTAGAAGAACTTCGCGCGCACGATAGAATCTCTAAGAAATTTTGTTCTAACTAACTAATTTTGATAAATCTGCTTTCCAGAGACCATACTCCACGAGACCTAAGATTAAATATTTATTATCTGGTGTAAGCGCCAAATTTTCTGCGACATTGTCCCTTACCTGATTGTTTGTGCTCGGCAGTCCGCTGTTTATGGCTTTCCAACTACTTCCAGCATTTCTGCTCATATAGACACCCTTGTTGGTGCTCAAAAACAATATATTATGATCTTTTGGATAAATCAGAAGGGTATAAAACTCACTTCTACTATCAAGACCATTCATAATCTCAAACCAGCTCTCTCCACCATCTGTTGATTTCATCACAACTCCGCAGAAGACATTTCTATCGCAAAACCCTTTGTTTTGTCCGTTCTTAGTCGAAGCGTACATTATGTTTGGATTATTACTGTCAATCGCTATTGTGTAGGGCCATTGTTGAGGAGGCATCCCACTGCTCTTTGACTTCCATGTCTTGCCCTTATCAACTGATTTTGAAACTCCGTTATATGTTCCTGCAAATAATATGCTGTGATTATGCGGGTGCATGCTCAAAGAGAATATTCCATCGTTTCCAAGCCCAAGACTTGAGTCTTTCCATGTGTGTCCATTATCTTCACTTATGAAAAACCCGCTTGGAAAATGTCCATAATAGACTCTTCCCGGAACATCGGGGTCAAACAATATCGAACTGAATTGGTACATCCTTCTTTCCCATGCACTCCACCAACCACTGCCCAGTGTTCTTCCAAGATTTTGCCATTTTTCACTTGAAGGATTACTGTAAATCCCATATCCTCCAGTTCCTGCATAGACTACAGAATCAACCTTATCCACGGTCACATGAATGTCATCTACATAAATCTTGGAATCATCAAGGGACTCGAAAGCAATGCTTCCATATAACACAGCCTTGTCATCAGTATAGTCTATTTTCAATTCATCATTGACATAAACCTTAATGTTGTTTCCTTTTCCAACTATCTTAAACTTAATCCATGTGTTCTTGTCAAAAGGAAATTGAGTCTCGGTCAGCTGGGTATGAACAGGAACATTATTTTCAACAGTTGTTCTCGCCAAAAACAAGCCCCATTCATGCACACCTATAAAATATCTTTCTCCTCCGCTGAGTCTGTAATTGAGATGAACGCCTCCCGCAATCAATTTTACTTTGCATTCAAAGGTATAATCTGTCCAGCTCTTCAAACCAACTCCAGCCATTTTATGCCCTATGCCTTGTAGGACAAAGTTTCCATTGTCCTCAGCAACAGACCAGCCAGACTCTAACTCCCATCCATCAGCATTTCCATCTTCGAAATCATCATTAAATGGAGCATATTCGACTTTTGCAATTCTCAGCGATCTTATATCGCGAGTTCTTAGTCCATCGCCTATTTCTTTCCAGTGTTTTCCCGAGTCCTGTGTTACAAAAATACCTTCTTGCGTTCCAACATAAATTTCCTCTGGGTTAATGGGGTTTATCTTCAAGGATGTGATGTGCTTGCCCTTCATCATATTGTCATTTCCGTCAGCAAACATGTTAAAATCCATTCCATCATATGAAACAAACATGCCTTTCCCATAGACACCCATCCAAATATTCTTAGTATCATTGGGGTTGATGTCGAAGAAATAATATCCCTGGTTTAAAGGATCGTCTACTTTTATGCTGGGCGTCAAAAAGTTTTTGTCATTCCAATGCTTACCGCCATCATCGCTTCTCAATAGACCTCCTGGATAACATGAAGCATAAATTCTATCCGAATTGTTTGGGTCAACGGCTATTTGTATCTTATAGACATAGGCTTTTGGTTTATTGCTTCTTGATTTGTCCCAGGTTATTGAACCATCGTTGTTTATGACACCTGCGTACACACCGCTTCCTTGTGTCGATGCATAAATGTAGTTGTCCTTTATTTTGACAGAAGTCATGCTTATGCTTCCCAAGCCTTCGTTTTCTTGCCTCCAGTTTTGTCCTGCATCATTGCTAACCCAGACACCGCCCATCATGTCTGCAACATAAAGGTTGTTTGGATCATCGGTATCAATATCAATTCCTCTTGCCTCACTCATAGTTGCCAATATCAAGGTCCAGTTTTTTCCTCCATTGACACTTTTGTAAACTCCGCATTTACCGTCTGGATCCAAGTTTTTGAACCCAGTTAACAGTTGAATTGCTTCTGGAGGCATCATGTAATCAGGCAGTGGGCCACTCAACGCTGTCGCGTATAGAATTTGGCTGTTTGAAGAATCAACATCAATGTCATAAACGCCTATTCTTGGTAGCCCGTTATTCTGATCGTCAAGTTTTTCCCAAGTGCTTCCACCATCAGAACTCTTGTATACGCCATGAATGTGTGTTGCGACATAAATTGTGTTCTTGTTATTTGGATCGATTTCAATCTCTATAACAGATCTTGGCAAATCATTTCCGATCGAGACAGCCTGTCCATTTGTGATTTTAACCAATCTTCCTGTATGAGCCATCGGAGGCATGAATGCAGCAGCATAAATTGTGTCAGGATCATCTGGATCTATGGCAACGGCAGAGGATAGCAGGTAGCCTCCACCGAAATCATAATATTCAGTCCATGTTTTTCCTGCGTCTGTTGATTTGTGAATCTTCGGAGAAGTTCTATCACAAGCATAAATTATTCTTGGATCTTTTTTAGAGATTGCCAAAAACGTTGGAGAAAATGTGTGCTGTTCATCTAACAAGACCCAGTCTTTTCCACCATTTGTTGTCTTGAAAGTACCTCCGCCCCAGGTACCTGCGTAAACCGTGTTTTTGTCGTATGGGTCAATCTGTAGCTGCGAGTGGCCCCAGATCGTTGTAAACGTTAAATCTTCATTTAACTTATTCCACGTTGTTCCTTTATCCTTACTCACATAGATAGTGCCTTGTTTTCCGATCACTCCCGCATACAATATGTTCGAGTCTTTTGGATCAAACTTGAGTGATGTTATTCCTGCAGAGTCTTCAATCTTCCACAGCTCGCTCCAGCCAAAGTTTTCCTTCTGATATTTTGAATATCGCCACACGGATGAGTGTGTCTCAAACATTTTTGGCGAATATGCGGCATAGAGGATGTTGCTGTCTTCGGGATCGATCTCGAAATCATACACATAATCCGGTGAGCCAATGATATAGCGCCATTGTCTCTGTGATGGGTCATATTCTGATATGCCGATTCCTATGTTGGACGCATAGATCTTTTCAGGATTGTCTTTTGCTATTTCAAAATCAGGAATCTTCGCTGATGAGAAGTCTTGATTGATGCTCTCAAATGTCCTGCCTCCGTCATGCGATTCGAATATGTAGGTCATCTCACTGACTACTAGGATATGGTTTGGATCATGCGGGTCAATTCTTACTTCATCTCCAGCATTGGTCGGTGAAAAGGGTTCCCATGTTTTTCCTCCGTTTCTTGTAAGATATGACTCCTGAATTATGTTTCCTGAAGTAAATATGGTGTTTGAGTCTGTTGGATGAATCACGACGATAGTGCGAGAGGATTCTATAATGTCTCTATCCATTTTTTTCCAGGTCTTCATACCGTCCTCTGACTTAATCATTCCCACGGACCATACGGGGCCGGTAGCGCCATAAACTATGTTTGGATCATCAAAATCAAACAAGATTGTGCATAGACTGAAAGGTAATTCTTCAAAATCCTTAACAATGGGCATACCGAGTTGCTCATAGCTGGAGCCGTTCAGCTTAAGCATGTAGCTATCAAAAGGGCTTAGAAGATAATAGACTGAGCCAACGATATCGAAATCAGTTATGCCATTGGACTCTATGTCAAGGTTTGTCACAGGACTCCAGGTTTTTCCACCATCATGAGACTCTTTTACAAGCATAGACACGGGCGACTTGAACTCGTGCATGATATCGTGTTTGAATGTTAATATTATGTGGTCTGGATCGTTCTGATCCTGGACAATATTTGCAATAACGATGTCTTTAGGCATGCCAAAGTCAACTCTAGACCATGTGTCGCCAAAATTTTCTGAAATGTATAGTTGACCATTTGTAAATTCCCCGCTGCCAGCTACTTGTACAATAATGTTTGCCAGAATTCTGTTCCCTAGTGCGACAATATTTGGAATTCCCACGCCGTAACCGAAACCAACGTTCTCTGGTGGCAATGCCAAGTCTTCTAATTCGGACTCAGAAAAAGATATTTCCTTCCAATCGAACTCATCTGAAGCTAAATCAGTATATAGTATTCTGACATCACTTGGCTCATGAAAATAAGAGGTCACGAATAACTTGTTGTCGCTAATCGTCACCGTATTCCAGGGCTCATCCCTAAATTTTACGAGATTCTCTTCGGCATCGTAATAATAGAGACCGTTACCACAAACGAATAATTTTTCTTTATAGATCGCAATAGACCCCTCGTAACCAACGCCAATATCTTTCGATTTATTCATTATCCTCCAGTGTTCGCCTTTGTCTTCAGATTTATAAACACCGTGTCCAGTTGTTGCGTATAGTTCATTGTGACGGTAAGGATTTTGTATGAGTCTGCTTATCCTTCCTCCTGGTGGGCCATTCATAGATTCCCATGAAATGGGTTCAGCTTGTTGAATACTAGCGTTAATAAAAATAGTTGTGAGAATTACCCCAACAATTGCCAACGGTAAAACTCTGTGAGTCAAGAGTTTTCGGCTGATCACGTTTTATTATATCCTATTCTCCGGTTATAAAATAGTTTCCATATTCTATCTAAATTCTTCATTACCCGCAAAGCTCCACTCCTCCACCTTCTTTCATTGTTCTCTTTGCGGGTGATATCTCCACTAGGGTCATGAACCATGCTAGACAAGGATCCTATGAATGAATAATGGAGGAAGAATCAAAAAATGGGGAGTGGTATCCTCGAAACATGCTTCGATTATCCTCCGGGCTACCAAATGTTTACTCCAATTTCCCTCCGCATCTTAGGCTTAACAAATACAGGCAAGAGACGTGAAAAACACAGTTATGCTGAGAGATTCCTCAGTCCAATCAGAGTCGCATAAAAACGGCTTATATACCTACGGTGTTTAAAAATACGATATCTCATGACCTACAGTATAATCGAGTTTTAGACGAGAAAGAAAATACTCGAGATGGTGATGTGAGTGGTATGAAGGCTTATGGTGTTGGTGTACTAGGTTATGGTATGATGGGCAGTCTCCACTCCTTCTCCTATAGGGTTTTATCGATGTTCGATCAAAAGATTCCGGAGCTGAGATTGGTTGCCATCTTCGGAAGAACAGAGGAGAACGTGAAGGTTTTTGCTGAACAATATGGATTTCAGAAGTATTACACCGACTGGCGAAAACTGATCAACGATGATAGGGTAAATGTGGTGAATGTCTGTACTCCGCCTTCTGAGCATGCCGAGCCTTCGATTCTAGCCATAGAGAAAGGGAAGAATATTATATGCGAGAAGCCTCTGGCAGCCACGTTGGAGGACGCTGAGAAGATGGGGGAGGCTGCTGAAAGCGGTGGGGCCAGATCGATGGTCATGTTCAATCTCAGGTTCTTGCCAGCCATGCAGTACGCTGAGAGCTTGGTTAAGAATGGGTTTCTGGGACGAGTCTACAGGTTCACCGGGTCATACCCGAAGATGAGCCACGTTTACCCGAAGCGATACTTCTCTTGGAAGGACGTCCTGAAGACTTCTGGTGGAGGCCCGCTGCTGGATCTTGGAGTCCACATCGCAGACTTGGCAAGGTTCCTGGTTGGAGACGTAAAGGAGGTGTCGGCTACAACGGAGACTTATGTTAAGGAGAGGCCTGTCAAGGGGACAAACAAAATGAAGAAGGTCGAGACCGAAGACACGGGGTTGAGCATTCTGAAGTTCGAGGGCGGAGCGATAGGGGTTCTGGAGTCAACGAAGGTCGGTACCGGACATGATGAGTCATTGAAAATTGAGGTGAACGGCAGCAACGGCGCCATATACTGGAGCTTAGAAAACCCGTCTTCACTGTACACGTTTTCCTTGAGTGAGAGGGATTTTGGATGGAAGGAGGTTACGACCAAGAACCCGTATCCGTTCGTGAGCGAGGTTTGGCAAGGACATATAGTTGGAATTGGTCGCTTCCTAAAAAGTCTAGAGGAGGACGAGGCTCCTGAACCGAGCTTCAAAGACGGATTCAAGGCGCAGGAGATAATCGACGCTGCCTACAGATCTTCAAAAGAGAAAAAGTGGATAGGAACATCATAGAATGGGTTTGGCCTGACGACCTTACCTGTCTCTTATCGATCGATCAGGGTTAGAATCTCGTCCAGCTTGTTGATTACGTGATCCGGTCTATTCTTCGTTTTGACCTTTTCTTTGTTTCTATTGGCGGTGAGGAGGACTGTTGTGACGCCTGCGGCTTTACCAGCAATTATGTCCTCTTCGTTGTCGCCTACGTAGAGGCAAAACTCTGGTTTGCACTGCAGCTTATGCAAGGCTTTGAGTATAGGTTCTGGATGGGGTTTAGTGTTTTCTACGTCGTCCTTTGTGACCGTTGTGTCGAGAAAACCTAGGAAGTTGAAACGCTTTAGCATTTTTTGGGCGACCCCTCTCTCATTGTTTGTCACTAGTCCTATCTTCTTGTTCTCTCGCTTCAATTTCCTCAGTAGCTCTCTTGACCCCTCTCTTTCTTTTACATAGGACGATGAGATGAGGCCCCCCATCTTTTTGTTTATGTAGTCGTGCATCCTCTTCGCTGTTTCTTCGCGTCTTTCAACATCCTCCGGCAGGAGCCTGTCGATGAACTCTGATGTTGAGGCCCATACGAGCTGATCCAGCTCTTCGTTTGGCGGTGGGTTTGGCACGAACTCTTTGGCAACTGCCCTATGTATCTCTATCCACGCGCTGACGGAGTCTACTAGTACGCCGTCTAGGTCGAATATTACGCAGCTTGCTGTCATCTTCTACTCATCTTTTGTGTTTTTGGTCTTTGATACTTGTTGGGACTTGGGGTTCTATGTTCATTGTTCCATTTGTGCTGGCCATAGGAATGTTGGCCAGATGATTGGTGGGAAGATCCATGGCCAGAAGCATACTCCACCGGGTCTTCTGGCTCCGATGCTGAAGGTGAAGTCGCATTTCTTACACCTCAGCGTGTAGTATCCGATCGGTTCGAGTTCTTTGGACCCACATTTTGGGCACATGAGCTGGCCGACCAGCTCACTGGCCGGTGGTGGGTAGTAGGCTCCCGGCGCCCTTAGCGCCCGAAGCATCATTATGATCATGAAGACGGCTATGAGGATGAAAACAACAGTGAACAGTATAGCCATGATTGTGTAGATTAACTCCAACTCTGGCATGTGTTCATCACCATGCGGTGCGCACGCATACGGAGGGTTATCATATCTCTCTTCACCTTTTCAATTAAACATTTTCCCGTGATGAAGACCTTAACGGCTATTCTTTTTGGTTTGCGTTGCTTAAGGACTGCTCTTTAAGTAGCTTCCTGCTAGGTCTTGACCGAGAAAAAACTCACGATCTTAATCGTGAGGGCAGGACCATTTTCTAAGCGGGCATTCTTACTTTTCTTGGTCGTCCCCGTCCACGCTTCGGTTTCTCCCTGACGCGTTTGCTGAGGTATGTCCCTATCAAAGTTAGGGCTGCTCCTACGGCAGTGAGGAGAAGAACTATTGTTGTCATGTTGAGCGTAGGTACGTGAATTTGGATCGTGAGGTCCCTGTCTACAGCTACATCTGTCAAGCCGGATATGCCGAAGTACGTGGCTTTTATCTTGTAGTTCTCTGTTGGTACTTGAAGGAAGGTCACGTTACCAGCTCCGTTGGTCGTTCCGGAGAATAGGACTCTTCCGTCTGGTAAGGATGCTGTCACTGAGGCCCCCGGTAGCGGGCTCGGTATCATATCGAACACTTGTACAGTTAGGTCGTACACCGGACAGTCGGCCCTGTAGTCCAAGCCTTCTAGCAACGTCACACGATCTGTCTTCACAAGGACACCTAGATGGAATATTTTGATCTCGTATTCGCCCGTGGCCAGGTTGGTGAACACTGCTTCTCCATCCTCTTCCGTGTAACCCTCCTTTACCAAGGCTCCTTCGCGGTACAGCTTGACGTTGGCGCCGTTGATCACCCTTCTGTTAGAGTCTTTCACGGTGGTTATCAAAGTTATGTCTGAGAACACGACCTCGACGACATGCGAGCTGTGCGTATAGCTTACTATCACCAGATACCCATCTGGATGATCTTCAATCGTGGAGGCTACATGTTTTCCATCGAAGAAAGTGTGTATGTTCTCAGCCGTTAGACCTAGGTTGTCAAGCAGGGTTCTTGGCACGAACACGCTTACCGATCCAGAAGTCCCAGTTGGACCTGACAACTCTATTCTCAACTCCTTGAAGGTCCTGTTGTACCTTATCGACGAAACCTTGCTACTTGTGCTGTAGCAGAGTCTCCCAACGTCGGGCACATCTGGACATGAAACAAAGGCTATTAATAGTTGTGTCTCAAGGTTCTGGTTCAGGTTGATTGTTGCACCAAAGATTGCTCCCGTATAGTCTACCAAGACTCTGTATGTTTCTTTCGGAATCTGCTCGATCTGGGGTATGTATCCTGTTTCTTGTGTCTTATAGGTCCCGTAGACCGTTCCATCCGGCCGGTAAACGGTGACCGAGGCGCCTGAGATCGCTGTTCCGCTTAGGTTGCCAACTTTTATGTCCCAATAGTAGACGGTGCATGAGAGTGTTTCACTTTTCTTTGCTCTGTTTAAGTTGATCGTGGTACCCCCGACCTCAACACCCCTCCATTCAACAGCGATTGTGTAGCTTTGGCATTTGGCGTCGTCAACATGGCCGAAGCCTGTCGAATCCGTGTACACAGTCTTCCAATATCCACCTGTCTCGTTGCTGACCAACACGCTTGCATGGTTTAGGGCAGAGCCTTTCGCGTCTAGGGCTTGAACGCTGAGGTCTCCGGTCCAAGTAACGGATATTGACGCGTTCTGCATAGAATATGTCAGACCGATTGTTTCGTTGATTCCGAACAGAGTGAAGGGTCCTGTGGGCTGCCATTCTGAAAGATGATCAAATGTGGCCCATCCTGAAGCGTCGGTTGTAGCGTTTAACCATGATGTTCCTAAGAGGCCGACTTTTCCGCCCGAGATCGGTTTGCCGCTGTAGCTGTAGACGAGTTTGGCTCTGATAGTGAATGTTGAGTTCAAGTGTACAGATTCTGGATAATCGGTCTGGTTTATGGATAGGCCGGTGAATTGGATCAGCCAGTCGGTTAGGTCGCCTTCGATGAGGAAGAGGGCTGTTTGATTAACCTTGTGCCCGTTATAGATTACTTCTGGGATAGAGTATGAGCCCTTCTGAATCTGCTGTATGCTCGCCCTGCCGTTTCCGTCTGTTCTCAAGGTCTTTAATGTTCCATTCGGGCACAGTAGATGGATTTCAGCCCCACTGTAGGACCTTCCTTCTTGATCAAGCAGTCTAGGCGTGTATTGATACACATTGCAAGTAGCCTCGTACGTCCTTGGTGTATCAAGTAAGAAAGTAAGTGTGTTTTCAAAGACGGTTGTATTCTCAAACCTAACCTTTATTGTGCAGGGGTTAAACTCATAACTAAGTTGCTTTAAAGTCAAACTGCTTGAGTTTGCGGGTGAAGTACACCACGTTCCATTTGGAGCCCTAACCCAAATCCTCGTCGCTCCGGGCCAGAGCATCTGTCCTCCGTCGTGGTCCTTTGCAACAAACGTTCTGTCCACGATGCTGCATATCATACTATACGATGTGTCAACATCTTTGTTCCATGTGGTCCATCCGGTCACATTTGTGCCCTGCCACTTAACCCACAGATAGTATGTTCCATTCCCAAGCTTTAGAGTTCCGGAAGCCCAATGATAGCTGCGTGTTATTCCATCTGGATATGTGATGTACCAGTAGCATGGCCCATCATAGAGCGGGTTTCCATCATGATCGTTGGCTGTAAGAATCACATCCGTTACCTTTGTTGTGACATCAAACGTACGGTCGGCTAAAAATGTCTCGGTCCAGTGGTGAATAACAAATGAGCCTAGCCAGCTGACGCTTATGTCGTAGGGTCCGGGTTTAAGACTCAGTGTTATCATGTTCCCGGAAAAAATGCCAGACCATGTGTCGTTTCCGATGTGCCATTTGCACCCTGATGTTGCAGATTTAGGTAGGGGATTCACTCCAGATTGATCCCAAGCTACGAAAAGAACGTTGACTGCTGGTTCTGGGCTTGCACTTACGGGCGTTGTCGGAATCGATGAGGCAAAGAAACTCAGAAAAACCAAGACTAGCAGCGGAGCTAAAAATCTCTTATCCATCCCCATCCCACCTAGCGCACGAAAATCAAATCCACGAACACTGACCATTGATCTCGATCGATTCTAATCATTTACTATTGTCTATTAACCTTTAATATAGATCAAATAAAGGTTTTCTATACGATTCCATAAAGAAGAAAAAAACGAATTTTCAATAGAATTGCCAATTTTCGACCCCTTTTTTTAAATTATAGGTTGAAATTTATCATTTCTAGAGTAAAAATATCTAGAAAGCCTTTCTCAGACACTTTTAGAAAGGCCTGGCTCTTACCTTTACATCAGCTTGCACGTGCGAAGCATAAAAATTTGAAAACCTCTTTAAGTGATTTTTAACAGTAAAAACGTAAGCCAAACCTTCGATTGGGATGAATGCTTTGTCTAAGGAAGAAAACATGGGAAAGATCGCTGAAGAAGTCAAAGAATGCCGCAGATGCGAGCTGTGGCGCCACCGCCACAAACCAGTAGTAGGGGAAGGAAGCGTAAGCACCACCATAATGTTCGTAGGCGAAGCGCCAGGATACCATGAAGACCTGCAGGGCCACCCATTTGTGGGATCCGCAGGCGAACTCCTAAACGAGTCACTATCCGGAACCGGGCTTTCTAGAGACAAAGTGTACATCACCAACCTCTTGAAGTGTCGACCACCTAACAACCGTGACCCTAGACCAGAAGAGGTTGAGGTATGTGGCTTGTTTCTGGATCGACAAATCAAGATCATCAAGCCTAGACTCATTGTAGCCCTTGGCAGACACTCAGCCTCTTACATCCTCCCAAAGGTAGGCCGCTCTTTCAGGAGCATGGCTGGTGTCCATGGAAAGAAAATCTATGGACGACTATTCAACAGGCCGACCACCGTTGTTCCAACCTATCATCCAGCGGCGGCCCTGTACAACCCAAAATACAGAGATTTTATTGAACGGGATCTGCGCGTCATAGGACGCGAACTCAAACGCTATCGCGCGCGCATATCATAACTAAGCCCATGGTCACCATAGACGGAAAGGTTTTGACGGAGTATGACATATTAATGGTTTAACAGAAGATTACGTGATAAGAGTTGAAAAGAGAGTACACGATCGCGCAGATCTCCGACATCCACGTCGGAGAGTACGGCTTTAGAAAAAACAAACTTTTGAAGTGCATACAGGAGGTTAACCAGCTTTCACCTGACCTCACCGTGATAACGGGTGATCTGACTTTTGGCGGTCTGCCTAATGAATTTGAGGGCGCAAAGAAGTTAGTAGACAGACTCGACCTGAAACCCCTGGTTGTGATGGGAAACCACGACGCAAAGAATGTTGGCCATCAATTCTTCGAACAGCATTTCGGTGAGAGAATGGTGGAGTACGAAGACGACACAGTCTTCTTGGTCGGAGTCGATAGCACCCAGCCAGATGTGGACGAGGGCCACATAGGCAGGGAGTTTCAGACCTACATTCACGAAACCTTATCTAATGCACCTAAAAACAAAATCAAGATCTTTATGTTGCACCACCACCTAGTTCCTGTTCCGATGTCTGGCAGAGAAAGAGACATACTCGTCGACGCCGGGGACATATTGAAGATGCTAATAGAGGACGGCGTTGATGTCGTGCTTTGCGGTCACCGTCATGTTCCGTGGGTCTGGAGGATAGAAAATATAGACATCATCCACTCGGGAACGGCAGGGTCACCAAGAACCAGAGGGTTGCGAAACCAGAGCTATATAATTGCACGAATATCCGATGACAAGCTGTCGGTGAGCCTGAAACCAATAGGTCGACCAGAAGAAGAGTTGAGGGCGACAACGCTCGGTAAACGTCAATAGACACCGCGTTCCTCCCTGTAGTACGTTCCACACTGATAGCAATACCACGCGTCGTAGGCTTTGAAATATACCATAGGCCTCCCACAGTACGGACAGAAAAGCCCCGGCTGAGTCACTGCAGGTACACGTATCCTGAAAGGTGACTCCTCGGAAGCCTTCTTCATGAGAGTATATAGATAGGTGGAAGACAGAATCATCAATACTGCAAGCATGGATAAGCCCAACATGACATCGAAGAAAAACGCGATGAAATCGTAAAGCCCGTGGAGAAAGACGGCTTCCAACAAGCCAAGGAGGATCCTCATGTTCTCATTTACTCTATGGAACTTAGCAAGCCCCACCTGATGACCCATGATTCCTCCCCACAGCGCGTGGCTCGGAACGGACAGAACGGCCCTCATGACACCTGTAACCAAGCCGTATCGAAATACATATACGACGTTTTCAAGCGTTGCGAAGCCCAACGCAGCCACAGCGCAGTAGACTATCCCGTCAGTGACCTCGTTAAACTCAGGAGACCTATAAGCTAGGACCCTCACAGCACAAAGCTTCACGAACTCCTCTGTTAGGGCTATCACGATGAAGACCTCTACAAGCAATGTGATCGAGCCGTCGTTGGGAAGAAGAAGCTCGCCAAGAAGCTCGACAAAGAAAGCCGGTATCACGAACAGCACTCCAAGAACATAAGTCAAGATTATCAGCCTCCTCGGCTCATGCTCATACCTGTCCCTCACGTAGAAAAACCATGTAAGGAATACACCAGGCGCAATCGCTAAAACGAGCAGCTCAAGCATCTAAAGAATTTCCCTCACAGAACTGCTGTCCAAACGGATCTGTACTTTCTGATCTAAGAACATTATGTTGAAGTCATATAAAATTGAGGATGATAGCTCGTCGGAGCGGCCTTACTGCTTAGCACCGCACTTGGGACAGTAGGCCGCCAATGTCGGAATCTGCGCACCACACATCACGCAGTATTTTATCGCCAGCGGTGGTGGATACGGCGGCAATGTTGGAGGCACAACTTTTCTACTTTTTGAATACCAGAGCCAGAAGGCAGATGAAGCCACGACTCCGATGACCAAACCCACGGAAACTAGAAGAAACACCGTAATTAACTCAGTTGCCTCCATTACCTCCGCTTGGCTCAACGCATCCAGGTAGTCTCCGTGTCCACGCTTGATGGCGTCGCGATCAAAACTGCTGAAACCATACTCGTAGGTAAGATAGGCCATGGCAGAAGAAACGTAGTCCTCCGTCAAACCATAGGAAAACGGATGCATCAAACCCATCATGTGGCCAACCTCGTGAATCACGACATGCGATAGACAGTAGCCCCAAGCAAAAATGTCTCTCTCAGAGTGGCTGATCAGCACCATCTCTGGAAGAGCAACACCCCACAGTCCATTTGGGTCGCGCCGACTCGGCAAAGCCACGTACTCCTTCCATGTTGCGCCCAAGTTCCCCTCTGAGGAGAAGATGAAGCAGAAAACAGGCAGCACGACGGCTTCACCAGAAGTATCAACATAGTCTTCGAGATTGGTCAACAGGTACTCGTAGATGGGGCGATAGTCAAAGTATGCTACGTGAAGCTCGTCGTCTCCGTATCCAGTTTCCCAAAAGTTGTACATGAGGCTGTCTTCGACAACTGAATACAATGTTGGATCATCGCGTAATGACCTTAAGGTTATTTCTACGCTCCATGAGGCGTTTGGGAT
>Ga0315310_10000682_pt1 | contig 21749 bp, 32 predicted proteins | sample TDP5_MG_FD_203630 | JGI IMG/M metagenome (GOLD analysis project Ga0315310, IMG submission 203630) | Freshwater sediment microbial communities from Lake Towuti, South Sulawesi, Indonesia - TDP5 | ecosystem: Environmental > Aquatic > Freshwater > Lake > Sediment | place: Indonesia: South Sulawesi...
GAGACCTCTTTAAAAGCTGTCTTAACCTCTTCTAATCCCTCAACCGTGAACTCAACCGCGACTGGTGGGACCGCCAAGCCTCATTTCCTCCCTCATTTTTTGGATAAGAGCCTTCTTTTCCTCAGGGTTTTTTTCCTCTCGTATAAGCGACAAATATTGACTCATGATCTCATAGTCGATGTTCAGTAACTCAACGTCACTTTTCTTTAGGTTCAGAAGCTTTGACGGCCTCTCGTGGAGCACGAGCGCCAGCTCCGCTGCTTGAAATATCCAAGGGTTCTGAATGTTCACGAAAAAACTTCGCTTCCCTAAGCTTCTCCTGAGTGTAGTCTACGATGGCCATGAAAACCTTGAGCGTTTCATCTCTATCCTTGGGTACGGGCTCCGAGGTTTCCTTTACCACTTGATCGGCAACAGCGAACATTTTTTGGATAACTTCGAAAACCTCCGGAGCATACTCTAAAGGCAAGGTTCGAATTTTGTATTCCTTGCCTTCAATGGTCACCGTTTTCATCACTATGCCCCTTACGAGCTTGGATCTGGGTAGCTTGCATGCTCGTTTATCAGTTCAAATGTGATCTCTGTCATTGGGGTGCTGTCGTAGAATGCTTGAAACGGAGCGTCTAAGACTATGAGTTCTCGGCGGTCAATGTGTGGCGCTGTGTCCCGCAGGTAGACGCATTTCGTCATGATGATATTGAGCGTGTAGTTGTAGCCCGTCGCGCCGATAACGGGTCCGGTTGTTAGCAGTTCCAGCTTAAACTCTGTTCCTGCCAGGAACCGGTCGTATTCCGTTGCGTCGTCAAAGAAGAGGCTTAGGCGTCCGTCAACGAGCCGCTTGCCCACCATGATCTTTGGAAAATATCTGCTTCCGAGTACTCCACGATCAAAGGGTATTCGATTGTTGATTCTGACCTCTCCCTCAGCCACAATAGCCTTCGCCGTATCCGCGAACTCCACGGCTGCTTGACTGAAAACAAAGGGATCTAAAGCCGAGAATGTGAGTGAACCAATGGTTCCTTTCGCCTCTTCAGCCGCAAAGACCTCGGCAACTCCCCGCATTTCTTCTCCATGAGCAAAGCGTAGAGCCAGTGAATTAATTAGACAGCCTCCCAAGACACGTTCATCTGTATCTGCGCCTATTCGCCCCGTGAAGCTCTTGACGTCGTCCGCGCTTTTGAAGGTGTGTTTATAGGCTGATGTTCCTCCCTGCTGGGCTGAAGCAACGCTGCCGAGAGCCCACTTGAGGTACCATCCGATGCCGTTTTCCGGTTCAACTGGAAACTCGATGTTTCCACGTGCCCTGAAGGCTCCTAAAACCTTCTTTTCGAAGGCTCTGCGCGCAACGGTTTCTGGGATGATCCAACCTTGGTCAGGGATGATACTTTCTCTCGTGATGTTTGTGTAAACACTGGCCGGCTTCTCTGTCTTGAAGGTGTATTCCTGTGCTATCCCAAAATATCTCGCCAATTCAACTCTTCCATCCTGCTTTTGGTGATTCCATAACCGTGATCACAGCCTCACAACCTTCCGAGCGTACAAGGTAAGGCGGGCACCTACAATCGTGTAGTCTCGAGTGGGCACCCAGTCAATGATCACAGAAGGAACGAAGTAGGACTCTTCGACCAAGCCGCCAAGCGTGGGGTTGGCGTTTAAAATGCTCTGAATTTTCTCAGCTTTATCTTGGACAAACTTTAGGGCCACGTCCTTATCTGGATGCTTCTCGGTTATCCCCACAAAGTAGTGCATCTCGTGCTTTTCCTTGCCCACGAAGGGCTTCACGTCGTCTCGGTCCATGTCGGCAAAAGCGTGGGAATATCTCACTCGGGGGTCATCGATGGCCCGTTGACCAAAATAATACTCCTTAACGACAGCCTTAAAGTCCACATTGGCCTCAAGCAAGTCTAAAATCTTCTGAACTATCTCTTTGTACGTCGCGGTCACCTCTCGTGAAGCTCTCGCCATATCCGACTCATTAGGTCGAAAAGCTTAGGCTGCACAATCTCGCGGGTTCTTTCCACAAATCTTCTGCCCGGAAAACCAGGATGTTGGACTCTTTTGAAGAATCGCGTTGCTCCTCTCCAGGAGAAGGCTAAAGATCTCGCATAACGGGCAGCAATCTCATGTGGTCTGGAGCCTTTTTCTACGATCGGCGCGTAAGAGGCTGCGGGATAAACCGTGAATCCTTCAGGCGTAAAGTTGGCACCGATGGTTGTTTTCAGGAAACCGGTTCTTTCCGGTGCCTGTCTCTTCATCTCTTCCATGACCACTTGGCTTCCGCGGTGCTGAAAGAGCCGCCTCATTTCTTCTGCTCTTTCCGGCTCCTGCTCTGACCATCTCAAGAATCCGCTGATGTCAACGGTTACTTCAACACTCATGTTTATCCCTCTGCGGTTATCACGATGTCGAAGCTGAAGCTTGTGATGCCGGTGCAGTTGGAGAATATTGTTAGCTGAAGCTCCACGTCTATTCCGTTGCCGACAGCGATTTTTGCGCCGGTGTAGTTCCAGCTTAAGGCCATGTGTCGCTCGGCTTCAGGTGGGTTCCAAGCTTCGGTGGAAAGAGTTAACAACACAGGCATGTCGCCTTCGTTGCGAATATGAACAAGCCGTTGCACGGTGTCGCTTGGCATTAGGGTTCCCCAGTCGATCTCCGTTACCGATGCAGTGCAGCTTGAGTCTGTGTAGACTCCGATCTTGATTGTTGGCGGAGGCGGCTTAGGCGGATATTCGACGCGAACTCTGCTGGTGATTCGCCATGAATAAAACAAGGTTGCTGAAACGGCTGCCATGACTAACGCGACGACGGCTAAAGGCAGAATGGTTCCTCTCGCCAGCTTCATGTTTTCGGCTCCTTTGTGTGCTCGTTGATCCTCTCCATAACCAGGATTCGGCTTTGAATCGCGGTGAGAAAGTCTTCAAGCAGGATTTCCTGCTGCCTCTTTGGCAACCTCAGAAGCCTATCGCCTATCTCAGCCCACAGTCGATTCCATTTCCTCTTTAGGTGCGCCTCACGACCGAAATCTCTCAAAGGCTCTATCTCAACACTGGAACTCATGTTCTCTTCAGCGTCCCCTCTTTCTCTGCCTGGATGTAGGTGTTCAGAAAGTCCATGGCTCGGTTGTAGAAGACGGAGACTTCGCCGGATGGACCCCTCCGTTCCCGGAAGTATGAGGCTGCGAAGTATCTGCTGGCGTCTTTGACTGGTTGCGGGATGGTTCCGGTTAAGGGAACCGTGAATCCGTGAAACTTGAGAGTGGAGTCAATCAATCCGTCAGCGGAAGTTATGCAGGCGTCTAACTCGGTGTCGTAAGTGGTGTCGGAAGCGTCTATGTCCAAGATGGGTTTTACTTCAGCTTTCGTGCTGTATGTCAAGCCGTCCAGCCACGTTCGTATGAAAAATCGAAAGAAGCTGAATTTAAGATATTTTGTCAAAAAGAAAGACAGAAAAAGAATTTTTCCCGAAAAACGTCTTAAAAATTAAGACATTATTTTTGACAGAGTGCGCGCAATTGAATAAAAGGCATTATGGCGCCGGTATCAAGGTTCGTGTAAGATTATTCAGAAGAACGAAAGGCAAACTGTTTCTATAGTTTTCATCGCTCATCAGACTAACTCCTCGTGAATCTGCAAGACTTTTAAGGTCTGTAAATGTTTTTTCCGGAAAACCCTTGACGACAACAATACTTTCAGCTTTAAGCCTCCGAGCTTTGTCCAAAGTACCAAGGATAACTCTCGACTTTAAAGTATCTTTTCCAACTTTTACATCTTGTATTTCGGTTTTTAGACTTTCGTAATCGGTTGGTTCTATTATGACTCGCAATTCGTCGCCAAAACCAATGAACAAATCGTACTCAAAGCTCTCTGTAGGTTCGCTAAAAACGATCGTGAGATTAGACAAAAGAGATGTTGTAGTTTCTTCGCATGTTTGAATAACCTCTTTTTCAAAATCATTCTTCGGATTGCCATAATCGGTCTTTTCAATTTTTTCTAACCTCTCCAAGAGGAATTCTTGATAGTCACGAGATGTTAAGATTTTGAGAAGCTCTAAGCCAAAATCCGCCGTAACTTCATTTAGTTCTTCGCACCTGAACTTGATATCTTCGATAACTTTTGTAACATGTTCTCTTTTGTTTCCCAGAATGTACATGGAAACGGGGCTTATGGGAATAACGGCTACGGGTCTTACTTTATGAAAGTAAACCGGTCTGGGTAATCCACGTGCAATACGGGGTATATAAACACGCTCAGGAAGACTTTGCGGAAGAATAATATCTACAACTTCCGTGGATGGAATTACTGATGCAAATCTTTCTTTTAGTCTTTTCGTAAGGCCGTTTGTCCATTTATCAATGAGTCTCCTAAGTTCGTGACCAACGTCGATGATTTCAAATTCTTCCCTATTTTCAGCAACAGTTTTTTGGAAGAAATACTCTCCACCAAACTCAGGGGCAGCAAAATACTCGTCGAGACGTGTATGCATAGGAATTCTGCGACGGTCGACGGGGAAAGGTACTCTCCGTCTCACTGAAGAACGAACCAAGTATCTCAAGGGTTCAAAACAAAAGGATGAATTTCCATTTGGCATAATTAACACTAATCCATATTATGACAGAAAAGCGTGAGTTATTAAGATTATTGTGTAGAAATGAAAAGATATTTTATCAAAAAATGTGTGGTAGATTTTTAAGGTTTCCTAAAATGGCTGCGCACGTACATGCGCGCGCTAAACGCTCATACAGTTTATATTTTAGAGTAAATAGGTTTAATCTGATGAATATGGCTTTTCCGAAATCCGCGAAGGATACAGGGCAAGATGTCCTTGACATGAGGATTTATACAGACGAAATAATTCCTAATTGTAAACGATGTTTTGTGATTGCGGGAACGCATATCGAAACGAAAGAAAGAGGTTGGTACGCTTTTTGCAAAAAATCAGGGAAGTTAGAAAAAGTAGGACCCTATGAGACCTTCCATAAGGCTTTAAAAACATTAGCCTTAACACAAGGTTGCGATTCCTGTGAATTCAACAAATATGAAGATAAGGCATCATTTCTTTCTTTACTTGACAAAAAAATAAAAGAAGAAATGATAGAAATCTTCGGAGAAGACCATATATTATCAGTTGTCATGGGACCTCTGCAATTCTTTGTAGAAAATAGAAACTATTTGGACATTAATTTCGAAGCCCGATTTGGAAAAAGATTATTCAAATCAGTACCAGACGACCCGGTAGCTGTTGTGAATCTAATCAAGCCTTGCCAAAATGCTGTAGACTTTGCAAATAAAGTACAAGCCTTAACAGGCATGATTGATAGGATTAACGAAAATGAAATAAGGAAACTTATTAAAGACAAGAAGAAGCAACAAATACAAGGTTCAATAAATATTTTAGAACAAATATTGAAGGAAAATATTCCTAATTATCCTCGACATATTATTTCTAACTTAAGAAATCTGATGAAACTTAGGAACAAGATGTACCCAACTCATGCCACATCGTCTGAAATTTTAGTAGTTCTTCGGAATTTTGGAATTAACAAGTATCCGTTAGACGATTGGGAAAAAGGATGGAGAAAAATTCTGGGTATATGTTCAAATAGTTTAGGAGATTTTGTTAAGGCATTACAAAAGTGAGTCTTAAAGTTGGCTTATGCAGCGCGCGCTCTTGAGAACTAAAGGATTTCGAGATATTTCTTGCCTTTATCTGTTATGCGATATGTTCCTCGCTCAACTCTTTCGATATGGCCGTTCCGCAGTAGGTATCGCATCTGAGCTGCGAAGGTGCTGTCTGTCGCGAACGGGTAGCATGAGCCCAAGACCATCTTCTTTAGGTCGGTCCAGTGGATAGGGCCTTTTTTTACCAAGCTGAGAACGATTTTGCGCATCGTGTCACGCTCATAATCCTTCATCTGAGGATTACCTCCACCGGTCGCGAGGCGCTGTAGTATCTGCAGTCTGGGCAGTAATAGAGAACGCTTATAGGAGATTCCGCGTCGCCGGTCGCCTCTTCGCTCTCAATTGGCCCGTAGGTGGAAGGCGTCAAATCCGGTGTGTAGGGTGTCATCTTCTTTCCGCAGAGTTGACAATATTGATAGCAGTCGCAAACCGCGTAGTCAGCGGGCCTTCGCCTACGCAGGGTTTTGCCGCATTTAGGACAGGTTCCTTCAGCGTAGCCGATTTTGACTACCATGTTTGGTTCACACTAAAATTTTATTCGAGTAAAATGGTTGGAGCATCCTCGTGCTCCTGTTCATCGGTCCTTGATCTCGACGGTTCTAACCCCAGAAGGCTCTTCCACACTTGTTGCAACGGTACTTCTTCTTTCCGCTTATCGGAGGCGGAGAGTATTCAACGTCTTCAGAATCGCAGTAAGGGCACTTCACCGGCGGAATGATCTTGTCTTTGAGTTTTTTGCTCATTTAGGTCACGCGCCTCTCGCAACGGCTTTAGATCTAAGAGCTCCCAGACCGATACGCTCACTCACAATGAGCCCGCTGCGCAGTTTCCCAGGATTCTCAAAGGGCTCGGTTGTGATGTCTCGACGAACAAGCAGGACAGCTGCGAAATCGGTGTCGATGGCAAACTTGTAGTTGTGTGTCGCGTCCACAACCGGAACGAGGCTGCTATGGACAATTTTCATGCCTAATGCCGGTAATTCAAAGACACCTTGTCTAATTGCTGACTCTGGAGCATAGTATAGGCTTTGGATGAACTGATTTTGAGACATGACTCCTTGCATTTCCCTGGTGTTAACCGCCAGCACTTTGGGGTCGAAGTCTTCCCGCTCCACGGCGTTCCAGAGGCTAACGACATCAGCCCAAGCGAAATTAGCGCCCTCGTTTGTGGCTATCTCTGCTCCGGTGGCAAGATTTGCAGCGGCGATGCCCTTGTACAAAGCGAGAATCTTGTCGGTCTCCAACTTCGCTATCGCCCTCGCGGCTTCCTCAGCGGCTCTCGCTAAAACGTCGAACGGAGCGTCTTCAATGTAGGATTTGCTGAACTCCATTTTACAGGCGAGCTCCGTGGTGCACTGAACGTCCTGCGTCTCCATCCGCTCCGGGACCTCTGCCGGTTCTGTCTCGCCTACGACATAGGCCTTCGCGAGCTTCTGCTTAAAGAAGCGAACTAAAGGCTCTGTCGTGTTGACGACCCAGATCATTTCTCTGCCAATCAGGTTGGGTTTTGCTGCCTCAATGACTTGCTTGTGAATGGCGCCTAAGGCTCCAGCCATGTCGCTGAAGAGGCCTTCCTTCATGACACGCCGTACAAACGTTGACTGCTTTGCCTGCTCCATGTAGCCTTCCCAGCCCTCGGGGAATCGCTTGTCGTCTCTCTGAACCGCCTCTTTCAGAATATTAATGTCATCCATGGCCATCACTATCCTACTCCCAGGAAGTTCGCCTTCACCAGCATTATCGCAGTATCCCCGTCCGCCGTGGTCTTTTGCATTAAAGTGCCTATGGCCACATTATGATCAGCAGCGAGAGCGGCGACAAATTTCCCGTTGGCACCCACTTTCAGAGCCACTCCGCAAGCCATCGCTGCTCCGAGAGTGACTTTCACGAGGGCGTTGTCTACGGCAACAGGTATCGCTTCAGGCGTTCCGGCGCCCGTTGCCTCTTTCAATGCGACTCCGATGCCTCGCTCGCCAGCGCCTGCAGCAACAACCTCGGGTGGCCACACGTTCTTATCTGAGAGTTTCACTGGTGCTCCTTTACTTATGGCTCCGCCTGGTGCAAAAGATAGGATAACAGCGTCTTCTTGGTTTACGCATTGACCCAATTCCGCATCCGGAAATAGATCAGTGGGCATTTTCCATCACTCCCACATTTTATTTTCGGTTTCACCGTTCCGTCGCGGCAAAACCGGTCACTCAAGATGACCCTAACTCATGTTTTCTGATGATGTTCCGCAGGTTACGCCACAACTGGTGATAGTGGTGTCCCCAAGCCATTGGCGGTCGTTCAGGAAGCAACCGTTTGATTTCCTTCAAGATGTCACCAGGCGGTGTTACGCTGGATGATATAATCGCTTCACTCACCGGCTTCTTTTTCAGTTCTTCTTGCAATGCCGCGTTCTGATTCTCTAAAACCTTGACCTGTCCCTTAAGAGCCTCAATTGTTTCCTTACATTCTCCTAAGTCACAAACCTCAGATTCGATCTCAAGCTCTTTAGCAGCGGCACAAAGCTTTTTCTTGCTCTGCGCCTTAGCGTCAGCGGTTGCCCAGTCGCCTAACTCCTGTCTCAAACGTGCCAAGCCGTTTCTTACATGATCGGGACTCAGGTTTCCCTGTGCATCCTTATATGGGAAGTGCCTTAACGATCGCGGCGTGGTCTTCCCTTGCTCATCTTTTTCGCCTCCGGGCTCAATGTAGGCGAAACAATCGTCGTCAAGATTATTGACGTACTCTGCGGTCCATTCGGCTTCCTTTAATTCACCCAACTTTGTTTTCTCCTCTTCCGGTTTCGGATTCGAATCCGCCGGAGGGCTTTTAGCCTCTTTCAGCTGCCGAGCGATGCTTTCCCAGATCTCCACGCTGCTCGCGGGATCACCAGGAATCATGTCTTTGAGGAGGCTGAGGTGCTGATAGTTGATGCCTCTCGGAGCGAGTCCGTTAACTTGCTCTAAAATCTTCCAATCGAACTGAATGCTGACGTGTTTGCTGTCGCCTCTTCGGATCATGTCAAAAATTCTTTCAGCTTCCCTACCTGGATCCGCGACGTACTCAAGGGCGCCGTCCTCGTATTTTGCGGCTAAAACCCTGCTTCCCGGAAACTCGTACCAGTGGTCGAGGTACAAGGGTTTGCCGACCATGCTGTCCGCTGACTTTTCAAGTTCCTCCTCGAGATAAACCCTTAAGTGGGGCCATTCGTCGAGGTGATAAATCTTGATTGGATGAATCGCCTTTCCTCGCAGCAATGGCCCCATCTTCTCTATGTCGCCGGTCCAGCTGAAGCTCTCCTCCAGTTCAGCCTTCATTTTACCGCAGACTTTCTTGGCGGTCTCCCCGTCGTAGCCTCCACCACCCTCCTCCTTGGGCTTAGTCATGTGAGCAACACAAGCATCAAAATCTGGGAACGGGCCTATGGGCAAGTCTTTGGCTCCGAAAGGGTTTCTAAGCGAATTTTGGACTTGAAACAGAAAAAGGGGTAAGAAAGTAGGTGCTTACTTAAGTACTTACTTATTAACTTATGTTTTAATCTATAATCTTGGTTGTTTGAGGATGCCCACCGAGAGCGTCTACATCCGCAAGGAGAACTGGCTGAGGTTGAGGAAAGCAGCGGAGAAGACGGGCGAGTCTGTTCCTCGCCTACTCAATCTCCTCGTGGAAGAAGGCCATCTCGAAGAGGTCTTAGCCAAACGCGATGTGGGCAGCCTTAGGTCGGCCCATCCCACATGAGCCTTTTTAGAAACGGCTGGAAGCTACTGCGCGAGGCTTTGCATCGAGGCGGAACAGGCACCCTGCTTTCAGCTTGGAAGACCGCCTACGGCGAAGTGAAACCGGTCAGCTTCAGCGACGTGATGACAGCCTATCTGCGGGACCCCAGCTGCAAGGCCTTCGTAGACTTCCTCGCGGATCAGACAGTTGGAATGGGGTTCTACACCACGGTGAACGAGGAGTACGAACAGGCTGAGGAGGCGAAAACAGCTGTCGACGAATACAATGAATCCGTGAATCTCGACGGGTTGCTTCAGATCGGTGCTCGTGAGATTGTGGCTTCTGGAAATAGCTTCTGGCTGAAAACAAATAATGTAACGCCTTTCGGCCTCAAGATCTTACCGCTTACCGGTTTTGATGACCCCAAGGCTGTCATTCGAGACTCTGCCGGCGACGTACAAGGATACAAATACAAGTTTAACGGGGTCCAAAAAGAGTTCAAACCCGAACAGGTCATTCACTGGAGGTGGGGAGCCGTCAACTTCAGCGCCTTCGGAACCGGCGTTTTACAGGTTTTGGTGCAGGAGCTCAGCTTCAACGGAGAGAAGCGCATGAGCATCCTGGAGATGAAGGCCCGCATCGAAACCCGCATGATCGACGTGTTCGACAAGTACGCGGGGCCTGACGAGCTCTGGCTCTTCCCAGGGGTCTCTCCGGACCAACTCTCTAAATATCAGGCGCTGATCAAGAGCAAGCCTAAGGCTGGAGCCCGTTTTGTCTATGATAAGGCGGATGCGGACATCAAGACGGTTCAGGTGGATCCGCGGGCTCGATACGAAGCCTACATCGAGCACATTCTGAACCAGGTCTACCTCGGAGGACAGACGCCTCTCCCCAAGCTCTTTACGACTCCTGGATTTACCGAGGCGAGCGCGAAGGCGGCCATTGAGATCGCGGAGCGCAAGGTCATGGCCTTACAGCGTTTTATCAAACGGATCGTTGAGCGCGAAATCTTTACTCCTGTTCTGGGGCAGGCGGGTTTTGATCCGAAGGAGGCGGAGTGTCGTTTGGAGTGGGGCATGCCCGAGGCATTGGATCATGAGAAACTTGCGGCGATTCTGCCATACCTCGTGGAGCTTCAACTCAATGCGGTGATCAAAACAAGCGAGATCCGATCTATCTTACGAGAAGTCTGTAAGTTGCCTCTGGAAGAGATTGAGCGGCCAGAGTATCATTGAACAATAAAAAGACTCGTTCAAAAAGCTTTAAAATAGATCAGTAACTATTTCTATTCGGTTGCGTTCAAAAATCAAATCTATGGTTTTGTGACATGATCAGCCTACCTAAGATGATGAGTGCGCACCAACACGATTGCGTAGTTGCCAGCACCACTATGGTATGTATGTACTGGAGACAAGTAAAACAAAACCTTTCGTGGAATCTCCCGTTGGATTTTGATCACGAGGAATGGAGCAATTTCTATGAAAAAGGTCTAACATATGTAAGAAGGTCTGGAATGCCAAGTAACAACATAAGAGTCTTTTTGAGGACTCTGGATTTGCCACTGAATGCAAAACTTGCATTTCTTGAGGATGCATATGGGTTGCGGAACTTAATATACCGAAATATTCCACCAATAGTTCTGTATGACCGTAATTATTTCTTGAAGCATGTGCATGGAATAGGCCATGCAGTAGTTCTGGTTGATCAGACAGAAGAAATGTTTGTATCGGTTGACCCTTCTCTTGGTCCTAAATATATTTTCAAGCTTCCCAAAACCGATTTTATAGAGGCTTGGAGATTAAAAGCAAACGCAACAATTATTATTTATCCGAAATCTTATAAAATAGGAGAGATAAAAACTCCATCAATAACTCTTATGGACTATATTCCGAAAGGGGGAAAGACGGGATGAGAGTAACACTACGAGTGCAGAAACTTGACAGACCAGAGTTAGTTGCCTATGATAGAATTTTGAAGCGTTATGGAGCTGGGTGCTACCCTCAAGAACCACAAGAAAGAGAAGACCATTGGAAAGTGCCAATAGGAGCGTATGTTCCGTCAAGGGTTGTTGACGAAAAAACAAATAGAGAACGAATTTTCACTTTTGATCTCCGAGATGTAGGAGAAATATTGGTCAAAAAGTCTACAATGAGAGTTTCAGCGGCTACGTCTTTGAGATCTTTAGAAAGAAATATTTTTAGAAAAAGAGCAGAAATCAGACGCGCTGTGGAACAAGACCTAATCAGGATTTTTGGAAAACGAGAGATGAATATACGATTTAGTCAATTGAGATACGCATTTATCGGTCTACAACCAATATTCAGAACTCTTAGTCGTCTGTTGATCGAAGACTATCCAAGTCAGGAGGAATTATCGTCCGCTGGGCTACATTACGTGGAACAGGTCAACTTAATTGTTGACATTGGTTACGCTGAATATACGGAACGACGCCCAGTCAAACTCATTCCAACAAACAAACTTAAGGATCTTATCAGTCAACAAAAAGTCATTGAAAAGACTGTCGACACAGTGTTGGGACTGATTCTATCTGAATTTTATTACGATCTCCAAAAGAGAATGAGAATAGCCCAATTTGTCCCTTACGTAAGGGTAAGCACGGGTTACTATGGAGATGCCATTCAATTTGGCCAACTTATAAGTATCTCAGAAGAGCGCCTCCGCGAAAATGTAAAAGAATATTATAGAGGAGCACCCTTACCACCCAGAGTAAGATATGCTTATCCAACGATGGTAAGAGAACTTGTCGAGGCACAAATACTAAATTATGATGGAGATTACATAATTGGAAGAGACGATATATTCGAGGAATTGGTTGATATCAGAGATGAACTCCCCATGAGTGAAGAACCCTTTTCCTTTGGTTGATTGCTAATGTCAAGTCTTGTTAAAGATATTTCTTTAGATTTACGAGAAAAGTATAAAGTTGATGAATCTTTCTATCCCAAAATTTCTATGGATATAGACATTCTCGATGGTTTCGAAGGCGAGATCGCTGATATACTAAAGGACCTTCAAAAAAACGGATTTGAAATAACCAGTGAAAACGCGTTTCGAATCATGGAGTTCAAGAAGAAGCTTCTTGTAAGGTACAGTGAAACAAAGGAAGGAAAGAGGACAACGACAAAATATCGTAGAATGCTACTTGAAGACATTAAACCAACTGGAATCACCATACCCATTGAACTTGTTCTTGTAAATGGGTTAATAGCATTGCTACTATATGTGATAGCTCGTTTTGCCGGTAGTTTTGCAGATGAATCTGGAAAGATGATGGCACGAAAACTCTTGGATAAGGACGAAGAACGTTCAAAAGAACTAAACATTAACATAAAAGAGTATCGCTTTCTTAAGAACGAAGTGGCAATCTTCATTCAAAATGGAAAGACACTTAATTCCTTAAAAAAGAAAGTTAAGAAAAAGCAGTAGACGCGTATGTAGCGATCGGCATATAGAGTTTGTTGCGCGCGCATCCTGACTGAACCACCTCGCTTCAATCTTATATTAGTCTTTAGACATATTTTTGGTGTGTGCGTGTGTGTGCTATAATCTCTTTAGCCTCTATTTTTCCATGAGGCTTCTTCTCTTTTTCATTATCGATAGCCTCTCCACTAACTAAGCGTGCACCTGAATCGTCTGCACGCACACGCGCACACGCACATTACATCAATTTCTTTTGACCGTTCTTAACCATGATATTCAATAACTCAGGGATGCTTTCAAGTTTCATCTGATAAACATGTGGGTTCACTTTCTTGATAAAATCAAGCCTCTCCAGGGTCTGGGTCCAATTTTTCAAGGTGCGGGGATCTCCACCTCTCACGGCGGTTATGGCGACCTTCAAGGCTTCAACGTGAACCTGAAAGGTGAAACCTGCTTCAACGAGAAAACGTATGATCTCCACACAGTGGTGATACGATCTGCTTTTTGAATAAAACACTTAGTCTATCTCCTCTTCTTCTTCGTCGTGATGGCGCTCCCAGGTTAACACTCCTCGTCTATATTTGGGTCTGGTCTTGCGGCGGTTAATCGGCTCCTGAAAGAGCCCCAGGTCCTTGTAGAGGACAGCCTTCGCGTACTGAGCCGGTGTCAGGTGGAATAGGAAAGCGGCTTGTTTCAGCCTCTCTTCCGCCAAAGGAGTTATTCTAAAGGTTATTTGTCTTCTTTCCCCTTTCTGTCCCAAAAGGCTCATTTTCTCTATTTCCCTTCTTTCGCCTGCTTTCAACGTGACAAATCCAATTGTTCTGAGGAAATCGGCTTCCGCCTGCTTAAAGACTTGATCTGCCACAGGTCCCTCGAAAGAGTTCTCCCATGTGAGGCGAACGATTTGGTGTAGCGATGGTCCCTCTCATAGATGAAATAAGTCATGTGGTTTCAGCCTCCTTTAGCAGACCCTTCTCCTTGGCTTCTTTCGGCGACATTTTCACCCGGTAGTCCCAGCGGGTTCCAGCCCGCACCTTCTCCAGGTAGCTCCAAGCCACAAACTTGGTCAGCACCTTCGCGAAGTGTCCTGGGAACTCTTTGGTGCCGAAGCGGCTTTCCATGATCGTGTTCAGCTGCTTGGTGGAGAAAGCCTTGTCGCTGGGAAGCAGGCTCTCAGCGTAGACGATGGCGATGCGCCCCTCCAAGTCGGCTTGCTTCAGCGTTAAAGGCGGCCTCTCCTTCACGACAGTGATAGCCGGCTGCTCGATGTGCACCGTAACCTCAGAAGGCGCCCCGGGTTCAAATCCCGGTGCCGTAGGTAGAGCGGTAGGTATAGGTAGAAATGGTGCCAATGCTTTCTGTAAATTTTCAAAGGCCTCAGCTTTCTTCACAACTTTAGCAAAAGACTCAGCCTGCTTTTCCAATTCCTTCTCTAAGCGCTCCTTATCGTCCTTGAGCTGCGTTATAGTCTTGCGAAGCTCCTCTATTTCTTCAGGTGACCTCTTTTCTGTGAGCTTCTTTCGTAAGTCCTTAATCTCTGTCTCAGCTTCGGCGAGTTTCTCAGCTAATTCCGGGGCTCCGGAGCCGGCTTGCAACATCTCTTTGACGGATAGTTTGATCTCTGCCTTCTTCTCCGTAACTTCGAGCTTTTCGGTGAGGTCTCTAATTTTTCTTTTCGCCTTCTCGAGCTCTGATTTCTCAGCTTCCTCTTTCTTTAGAGCCTCAAGGATGGTCTTGGTAAGCTGGTCGATTGTCCTCTCAGCTTTCGTTGTGCGGGGGGTCACGTATTCAAGACGTGGGGTTTCAGCTCCGTGTTTCGTGAGACGCGGCTCCGTAACTTTGATGAATCCACTCTGCTTTCCCATGATGACAAGCCATTCGCCTAATCCAAGAGCCACCAGCCGAGAAGCGTCTATTTCTATCCCCTGCTTCCGAACGTATTTGAGGCATTCTTTATCGACGTACCCGATGTCCTGGTCGCTGAATTTCCCGAAAAACGTGAGGTTGGCGAGCTGGCGGATCGTGAAGTTGAGTTCTTGAGGCCTTTGGCTGCTGGCTATGGCTATCATATTGAGTTTTCGACCCTGTGTGAAGCAGTCCTTGAAGGCCTTAATCATTCGGTTGTAGACCCAGGGTGGCGCGATGTGTCCAGACGGAGTTCTCGGAGCGTATTCCTGGGCCTCTTCAAGAATCAGCAGCAATGGACGCTTGTGGGTTTCCTGACATTTCAATATATGGTGGACGAACCGCGAAACCCACTCGATCAGTTTCTCCTCATCCTCTGCAGCTGACGTATAGAAGATCATTGAGATCCCGTCTTCAACCACAGCCTTAGCGTAGATGCTCGGGGAGGTTAGGGCAAACTCCATATCCTTCGCGTGAACACCACCAACACTGAGAACATCCCATCTCTCTTTGAGTGTGAAGTACTCGTCTCTCGGCTGGAAGATAACCACTGTTCCCCCTTGAGTCAGAAACTGCTCAGCGATCAAACTGTTATTCCAAGACTTCCCAGAGCCGGGACCACCAAGCATGGCCACGCGAAGCCCTTCGCGACACCAAGGCTCAACGTCACTATCGACAACAAACTCCTCACCAAACCTAAACTTCATGGCCAAGTCTCCGTAAAAAGAAAATCACTCACGCTGATCCCTTCCATTTCTCACACTTCCGCGGCTGATACAAAGCCCTACCATTCTTTGCGAGACCCACCAACGTCTTGCCGCTGACGGGGCAATAGCCGTCACCCAAGACATTCTTCAGGACTATGATCTCCTTGACAAAAGCACAGTCGACGCAACGCACCATCCGGACGCTCATCCGGAACCCTCACATGAAGTGATGAAGCCTCTGGTACGGTCGTTTCCCGAGCCAGCCGCGGTCAAGCAGCTTCTCCGTCAGCTCGTCGCTTTCTTTAAAGGCTTCCCTTATCACGCGAGCCTCATCTTCACTCAGGAACAAAATCGGAACCCCGAAATCCTGGTCGGCTGGACTCGACTCTAAAATCAGCGCCACTCCATAACCGTCCACGGGTTTGTCCTTGCGGTAGTAGGCCGGGACAAAGGGCGTTGAGAAGCCTGTGAAACCACGGTAGCTGCGATAGATGATAGCGTCTCCAGTATGGAAAACCTGATTTTCTCGCAAGACGATCACGACCGCCTTAAGCTTCATTACGGTTAGCTCTGAAGGATCCTAACGTAGCCTTGGATCTCGTCCACTTCGATGCTGTCCACTTCGTGGCCTTCTGCGCGGATCCTCTTAGCGAATTCTTCATCTAACGTCCCGACGTACTCAACGATCCTCGATCCGCTGAAATAGACGACTCGGATGATGGCGTCCTTCTCGCCGGTGACATAAAACAGCGTGCCAAGCTCGTGGATGGATTTCCGCAGCAGCTCCGAATCCTTGATCTTAGCGATCAGCTGAAACCTCATGTACGTCGCACCTCTCCGATGCCTACGAAGAGGCTCCACCTATTGATCACGATATGGAGGCTCCAAATCTCGCGGAGTTTGCGCCGCGGTGCGACAGCTGTTTCATGTCGCCTGACCTGGTGGTGAGAGTCACTGGCGATCTCATTCAAGATCCATGTCCTCCCGCAGGATCTCTTTCAGGGATTGCTCGAGCCTTTCTCTTATCGTTAGATAGTCTTCGTCGCAGAGGTAGAGGTAGCGGGGTAGCTTGGCTGCCACAAAATATCGCACTTGCCCTTCTCCGCCGCAGACCTCGCAGTTTCCTTCTGTCGACGCGATCGCGATCCTGGCTCTCTTCAGTTGAAGGGCCTTGATGCCGCCCGCAGACCTTCTCCTCATCTTGTGATCACCTCAGTAGATCTCTGCATGCGACGTCTTGAGGAGGGTCTTCACGGTTTCGTTTGGCGAGAAGTCGCCTTCCTTGATCTTTGTCCTTAGTTCCTGAAGCTGTTTGGTTAGGGTCGCCTTCTCGCGCTCGTGTTTCTCCAGATCCTCACGATGATGCTCCAGCTGAGCCCGGAGGCTCTTTAAGCTCTCACGGTCACAAGCAGCCCTGAGGCGCTCGTCCGGCTCCCCCTTGGCAAGCTTTTCTATGCTGACCTTCATCTCGGCTATGCGGCGCTCAAGCTCGGCGATTCGACCGGTGTCATAGTCGATCTCGTGGCCGTTTCTTTCCATCGCGTCTAAGCAGTTTCTGTAGGCTTGGAAGATGTCCTCGATCTCCGCAACCTTGAAAAAAAGCTCACCGACCGCCTTGTCCTCGCTCTCCCCCTCGTCTAAGCGGGCCTCAAAAGAGATCCGCTCGTTGTGATACCTCTCCAAACTAAAAAGTCGCTCGTACCGAACAGTCGTAACCTTCATCGGTGATCACTCCTCTTCTCGCAGCTTTTCAAGGTCTTCATGGATGGATACGTTTCGATGGTTGCGCGTTTTTACATCAACAAAATTGACCAAACAGGTTTCACCGCTCAACTGTGTCGCTTCAAGAGTTTAAGGACTTTCTGGCGCCTCGTAGGAACACTATTCCTTGTGAACGCCTGCAAGGAACAGTATCCGAAAACGGACATATCTAAAATTAAGGTTGAATCGCGTGTATGATGTCTCCCAAGATTGCTGATGCGGTGGCCTCGTCCGCTTGCCTGAGTAATTCATCCAGATCGATGAAGCCGAGGATTATGGCTAAGTAGGCTCTGGCGCTTAACTCGTATGTGGAGGCTTCGAAGCCTGCCTTTGTTTTTTTGACGCCTATCTTGTTGATGTAGCCCGAGTCTTCCAGGGACTTCACTCGTTTGTTGACGCTTGCGTAGCGGATGTGTCTGAGCCCTTTTTGGGCTTTCACTTCTCTGTGTATGTCGTAGATTGTTAGCGGGCCTTTGAGGGCAAGGATGTGGAATATGGCCTTGTTGAGCCTGGCCTCCCGTCCTCTGAAAACTGAGATTCTTCCACTCTTTTCCTTGCCCTTCGCCACACGATATACTCGCCCGAGCCCGCTGAAAGAAGAATGGGGCTGAAAGCTCTAATCACGTTTATCAACACGTTTTTGTACGCTGATGTCTGGGGAAAAACGTTTCTGCGTGCCGAAACGCCTATAGGGAAAGTTTTTCGGCGTGCCCATATTTAAGGCGAAATTGCATTTTCATGTTAAATGAGAGATCTGAATCGCATCTTGGAGGCTGTTTTCATGGGGGTCTATTCGGCGTGCCGAAACGTTTTCGCGGGGTGCAAATTGATTATGAGACCATTGTTTTTGTTGGTTATTTGTATCTTTAGGCGCTGGTTGAGGAGGGGCTTGATCATGTCGTGGAATCTGCTGGGTATGGGCACGTAGATGCGTTCATGCTCGTAAACATACTTGCCTTTGAGATAGCGTTTCTTTCCAAGCCTACGATAAAGCTTAACGGTGGCATCATCTCCCACCATGACTTTCTTCTCCCTTTCGTAGAAAACTTCTCAAACAACAAGTCTTAAACTGTTTGCTGAGGCATAACGAAAGATAGGGGAGTCTGATGAGTGAAACTAAAATTCACATGGATGATTAAGAAATGCTGGAAACATGAAAATGGATGGCAGAATCCGTAGTCAATTCCTATATTGACTCGTTGTGAAGCAGTGCACGCGCGAGGAATTTTTATATTATGTTTGGAGCACATTCATATGTGGTGTTTTATCGCCGGTTGGTGTTCAGCTTTCCCTACTGTGAGGGAAAGACAGGTCATGCTTAGATGAAGGGAGGAGTGAGGTGATAGGATCCCTTAGAAGGATTCTCGCTTTCTGTGCCGTGGTTTTGATCCTCGTCTCATCCACGCTTTATTTTGAGGCGGTTGCGTCCACACCAAGTCACGTGGTGATAAACGAGTTCGAGCTGAACCCGCCGGGAAACGATAATTACCTGAGTGTGGAGGAGTGGGTGGAGCTCTACAACCCCACATCGGAAGACGTGGACATCAGCGGGTGGACACTATCGACAACTCATGGAGAAACGGTTACAGTTTCCATACCTCAGGGCACCGTGATTGACGCAAACAGGTATTACGTCTATGGCCGCGGCTCCCAGTGGCTCGACAACGATGACGAGTCCGTCATCCTACAAGACGCCGAGGGAAACGAGATAGACAAAACACCCGTAAAGAGCGATACTGAAAACGATGGTAGGTCTTGGGCGAGATATCCCAATGGTCAAGACACAGACTCGAATACGGATTGGAGATTCCAAACATCTACAAAGAAATCATCTAACGGTGGAGAAATCCCAACTCCCACCCCTACGCCAACACCATCTCCAACGCCCACTCCCACCCCAACCCCGACTCCCACACCTACCCCTACACCCACGCCAACACCGGGACCAGCCTTCGAATACAGTGTTTACTTTACGCCCGATAGCCAGGTTGACGATTATTTGATAGGTTTAATCGATGGGGCTCTGGGCTCTATCGACGCGGCCCTCTACGACCTTGACCTGACCAACATCGCTGAAGCACTTTTAGATGCGGAGAGACGTGGTGTAGATGTCAGGGTGGTGACAGACAGCGACAACATGGACAACCCTGCGATGGAGAGGCTGATGGCTGCCGGGTTTGTCATAGGCGATGAAGACCCCGACTATATGCACAACAAGTTTATGATCGTTGACGATAGGCTCGTCTGGACGGGCTCTATGAACCCAACGTACAACGGAGTAAACAGGAATAACAACAACGTAATTATCCTCATAGGTTGCCCTGAAATCGTCGAGGACTTCAAACAGGAGTTTGAGGAGCTGTGGAGCGGCGTTTTCGGTGGAGGCTCACCAGTCCCATACCCAGAGATAGTAATCGAGGAAAACCTTATTTTAGAAGTTTACTTCGCGCCGGAGGATGGCGTTGAAGCCCAGATCATAGAGGAAATAAAAAAGAGCCAAACGGCCATCTACTTTGCGACCTTCACCTTCACAAGCGAGAACATAGCCGACGCACTAATAGAAAAGCATAATGACGGTGTGCTGATCAATGGGATATACGAGAGCCTCCAGATTGGGAGATACAGCACCTACACCCTACTGAAAGAAGCTGGCATCGAGGTCATCAAGGACGGAAACCCCGCCTTCATGCACCACAAGTTCTTCATCATCGACAACAAAACAATCATAACTGGATCCTTCAACCCCACCAAGCACGCAAACGAGGATAACGATGAGAACATCGTGATCATCCATAATAGAACTATAGCTGAACTCTATGCCGTGGAGTTTAAGAAGCTGTGGGCAGAGTGGTATCCGGCTCCACCGACTCCTACGCCGACACCAACCCCCACGCCAACTCCTACTCCTACACCCACGCTCACACCTACTCCTACACCGACCATAACACCAAGCCCCAGTCCAAGTCCAACGCCTACGCCGACACCGACGCCCACCCCGCTTCCGACACCCACAGTTAGCTCGACGCCGAGTCCCACGCCTTCACCCTCACCCACCCCCACTCCGACCCCTGCGCCCACCGTCGCAGACTACACCCCCTACCTGATAGCTACGGTCGCATTCGTCGTGATAGCGGTTTCCCTAATAGTGGTGAGGAGGAAGAAGACAAGGAGAATTGAGATGAATACGAATGCATAAACCCTTCAAACGCGTTTTAGCGCGTGCACATAGACTTTGCATTAAGCATTCCGAGGGTGCAGAAGCTTCTGAGTGAAAAAGGCTGAAAAAATCACTGAGGGATAGCGCAAGGAATGAGGCTTTTTAAGTTACGGCTTTTCCTGGAGTGGCTCGGTTTCCCATGCTGGGTGAGTATTACCACTGCACCAGATGCGGTCTCTTGTTCCGCAAAGACAGCGTCCCCATATCCGGACATAACTCAGAGCACAGCACGCGCCACGTCCATTGCCCTCGCTGCTTAAAGAAAATCAGTGTGTAGGTCTTCTTTAGAATGGAAAAGTAAAAAAGAGGGGTTAGTTGAGGGCTCTCTGCCTCAACCGCGTTATGTAGTCCGCATATCTTCCATACTTCTGGTCTGCTTGCCTCGCCAGAGCCATGTAATGTTTGGCGCCTATTCTTGTTGGAACCCTACCTTCAATGAAATCCGCCACGCTCTCTTGTATGTCGAGTTGAATCATCTTGTCAAAGGCGAATTTACGTAGGTATTTTGGCGATGTCAAACCGTTTTGGCAGTAATGATGGCTCGCGTTAGGCCGGCTGATCTTCTCACCGTTCACGCTTTGAATAAACTTTAACGTGTGCTCTGTGAAATAGGCAAAGTAGGCTTGTTTGGTGCCTCTGAATTCGCCGATCCTGTAACGGTAAAACCCATTAACTTCCTGGAGATTTTTCAAGGTGAAGCTGTTAATCAGCCGTATTGCCTCGATAAGTCGGATGCCGCTGTCCAAGCATAGATTCCATAATGCTTGATGTTTTAACGAGACCTCAGGAATCCTCTGCAGATCCTCCTGGATAGCTTTTTCCTCAGGAACCTTAATGTCGATCCCGATATGGTCTTTCGGTATCGCCTTCCTCAACCGGTCAAGCCAATCCCTGTCATGGCCCAAGATCTCAAGAAAGTTGAAAAACGCCCTAAGCGCCCTATTTAACTGATGCTGCTGGCCAAAGGAAAGCCCCTTGAACATCCTTAAAACATCCATCGGAGACCCAATAGGAGCCTTAAAAAACCTATCAAGATACCGAACCATATTCTTTGCCCATGCCGGACTATACCCCTTGCTATCCACATACTCAACGAAACCACTTCGCTTATCAACCCAACTCACATAGTATTCAATAGCGGGGATTTGAACCCCTGGTCTACGGCGACGCAAAACGCCAGAAAAACCAACAGTGGATGGTAAGCGGAGCCTTCGGAGCCGGAGATCACGACGAACCGGAAACCCAGGGTTCAAATCCCTGCGGGCCCGCCAGTCGGAGACGTTCTGATGCCCCTTGCTCCGCGTAGGCATTCTTATGCTGTTTTAGTGTATAT